>Ga0206116_1001144_pt1 | contig 16318 bp, 11 predicted proteins | sample 3A1Ametagenome_FD_178000 | JGI IMG/M metagenome (GOLD analysis project Ga0206116, IMG submission 178000) | Enriched microbial communities from leaf-cutter ant dump, University of Wisconsin, Madison, United States - 3A1A | ecosystem: Environmental > Terrestrial > Nest > Insects nest > Nest dump...
GGCGACGTCATCCTCCAGCTGGCGGTTGTGCACCAGCTTGTCCTTGAAGAAGCCCACCGCCGAGGACATGGCGCCGATCTCGTCGCCCCGGCCGGCGCCGGGGATGTCGATCGCAAGGTCGTTGTCGGCAAGGCGCGACATGGCCCGCGTCATGGCGTCGAGCGGCCGCAGGACGTGCCCGCGCACCACGAGGTAGCTCACCAGCGACAGCACCATGGCCAGCGCCATCAGCGCCGCGTAGGCGACGAACAGACCCTGCTGGCGGCCGGCCACCGCTTCCGTGCGGGCAAGCGCCACGTCGAGCACGGCACTCGAAACCGCCGCGATCTTGCCAAGCGCCACGGTGATCTCGCCCTTGAAGGCGTCGAAGGTCAGCGCGGTCTTGTCACCGTTGGTCAGATCGTCGAGCGCCTTGAGGTAGGCGTCGTTGAAGGCGCCGGCGAAATAGGCCTCGTCGGCGGTCTTCACCGCTGCCTCGAAGGCCGGGCCGAGAGCCTGTGTCTTCGCCATTTCCTTCATGCTGGCCCAGGTGATCTCGGCCTGTGCGCGCCCGGCAACGATGGCGCGCGCCTCGGCCGGGGCAAGCTGCTTGCCGGCGGCCAGCGCTCCTTGCAAGAGCACGGCCGGCGTGCCGGAAACGGAGCGGGCGTTCCAGGCCATCTGCTTGGTCAAGAGTAGCTCGCCGCTCGCCGCGTCGCGGCGGCGGATCTCGGCGTCGAGCTGTTTGGAAGCGGCTTCGAACACCGTCAGGATGCCGGCCGTGTCCTTCATGTATCTGGCGAGCAGCGCGGCATCCCGCGCTTCCGGCGCCTTGGCAAGATTGCCGTCGGCCGAGACGCGTAGCGCCTGGATGGCGCGGTAGCCGTCGTCGATCGCCTTGGCCGTCTCGGCCCAGGCCGGGAAATCGACGAGGGGTTCGGCCGACACCTTGGCCATGTTGACATCGACGGTGGCGCGATAGTCGGCGATACCCTTCACCAGCGCCGCCGCCTTGTCGGCCGGCATGCGCAGCACGGTGTCGGTGTCGACGCGCTCATAGCGTAGGGCCTGCAAAACGTTGAACACGAAGACGTCCTGGTTGGTCAGCGCGGTGACCGACCGCGCCGTCTGCCAGGACGAGTAGCTGGCGACCATCAGCTTGGCGCTGAGGCCGACGACGGCAACGCAGATGAGAAGCGTGAAGAAGCCCAGAACAGTCCCCAGGCTGAAGCGACTCAGAAACTTGCTCATTTTGCCCTCCCAAGCGCAACATATGAAATGGGTAGGGCCAATTTGCTGAACAGATCCTTAAGTAAAAACTGGAACGACTGGTAATAGAATTTGGTTTTCCAAATTCCTCAACCCTCTGAAAACGGGCACTTATATGAACTAATCTATATTTTGCTTGTAGTTTCAGCGCCACCTCAACCATAGGCCGCACACGAGAACGCTAGAATTGGTACTGAATAGTCTTACACAAAACACTTGCATTGCCAGAATACGCCGCACGTTTCGCGATAAATTCGCGGCTTAATCTCGCCAAATCAGGATGATCTGTCCGAACCTCCTCAACCTCGCCCTGCAACCAACCGTAACGTTGCCATCGAGAAATCAGCCAAAGCCCGGCCTTGACTTCGCGCAGAACGCATTGCGATGGGAAAAATTGCCAAGGTAGGCTATCGCCGATTGGAACGATCCAATAACGAACGCACGCCCGGCACCACCCCTCCACACTTCAGCCACCTGCACGACCCCGCCCCTACTCGCCGCCGACCACGACGAAAGTAGCGCCGTCATAAAGTCCAATCGAGAGCCCGGCTGAACCTCCGAGCCCCCGCGTCCATCACCCTCAAGCTATCCTCCTTTCTCGGAGGCGCGCCGTCAGACGACACGTTGGAAGCCAGCCTCACCGCCGTGAAGAAACACGGCCTTGGTGAAAAGGCCGAGGTCGACACGGTTGGGCAAACGGATGTCGCCAATATCGGGCAGGCGCTTGGCGTCCGGATCGAAGGTTCGATCGATCTGCGACAGGAAGCCGAGAATGACGCCCGTATCCCTCGCAAAGATGCTGAGTGCCTGGATCTGGTTGGCCAGCGCCGGCTTACTGCGCTGCTGATCGAGGATCTGGAGATAGTCGATGATCGCCACCGTTCCCGGCGCCGCGTCGGCAAGGTGCCGCATGACAAGGTCGCTGCCGATGGACTCGGACGTCACCACGTCCACCTTGTCGGCCCAACCGAGCGCCGTTTCATCCAGCTGGCGCAAGTGGTGGCGCGCCTCTCCTTCGGTGAACTCCAGCGTGAAGAGCACGGCCCCACGGCCAAGGCGCACCGCATCGAGCAGCAGCCGCAGGCCGAGCACCGTCTTGCCATGGCCAGGCCGACCGGCCATCAGCACGAGATCGCCGTCTTCGAGCCGGCTCAGGATCGCCTCTGGCGATAGGTCCTCGGCGGACCGGGAGGAAAGAAGGCTCCAGCGGGCAAAGCCTTCCTCGCGGGCGATCTTGTCGAGCGCCTCGTGGAGCGGCAGGTTGCCGGTCCGGGCCATCAGCCTGGCGCGGCGCTTCAATTGGAAAATCGGGGCAGACAGCTTCATCGCAACCTCCGGAACGAGCCGAAACGCAACCCCTCCGCATGCGATGCTCGAACAGACGGTTCGACGATGGTGGATCACCCTGCATGTAAGATGCTTCCCCGCGTGGAGGGAGGAGGCGCGGGCCACGCCTTGGGTGGAACTTAGCGGCCGGTTCGATTCGCGGCAAGCGGCTCCGGCTCGGCGGCGATCGGGACAAGCTCCTGATATCAGGCACCTCGCGGTGATGCGCCAGCAAGACAGGCAGGGCAAGGCCCCGGCGGTCTGTCGCCCCCCAGGAGAGCTTGGCGCGAGGCTCAGCGGGAGAGTCCCATCTCGATCAGGTCCAGCATCCGCGCCGCGTCGGAGGGGGCGGCGATCAGGACGATCTTGAGGGCGCCGGTGGTCGGGTCGAAGGCGGTATTGAGGGTGAGCGGGCGGCTGTCGGCGTCGCCCGAGAGCGCGGCGGCGCCGAGGAAGGTCGCGAGGCGCTCGGCCGAGGCCACCGTCATGTCCGGCAGCTCGACGATCACCGTGGCGCGGGCGGTGGCGGCCGGTTGTGCGGCCGCCCGGCCGGCGAAGGCGTCGAGCTTGGTGCGCTCGATGCGGTAGGCCTTGCCGATGCGTGTCGCCTCGAGCCGCCCGTCGTGGATGTGACGCAGCACCGTCTTGCGGTGAAGCTTCAGCGCGGCGGCGGCCTCATCGACGGTTAGAAGCGGGTTCGCCATCAAAAAGACTCCATATCGCTCTCTCATTAGCTTATGACAGGGATCGATAGGGAGCAATAAGGATATGACCGAAGCCACACCTGCCGAGGCCATGAAGGCCGAACTGCGCCGCGATCTGGTGGCCGCGATGAAGCGCGGCGACAAGGCGGAGATGGCCTTGCTACGCCAGCTGGTCGCCGCGCTCGACAATGCCGAGGCGGTACCGGTCGCCGAGGAGCAGGCTTCGGCCATCCCCCTGCCCTTCGGCTCCGACACCACGGAGACCCGGCGCCGTCATCTCACGGAGGAGGACATCCGAGCCCTCCTCCGCTGGGAGATCGACGCCCGCACCGAAGCCGTCGCCGAGTTCACGCGCCTCGGCGTCGAGCCCCGTGCCGTCGCGCTCGGCGCCGAGGTCGAGCTGATCGGCCGCTACGTCAGGTCGTGAGCCACCCGTTCGCCCTGAACCAGGCCACCTCGTCGGCCAGCGTCTCGACAACCGGGCGGAAGGTGAGGCCGAGTTCGCGCTGGCTCTTGCCAGGGTCGTAGCGCGAGCGGTCGGCCTCGCGCGCCACGGTGCGCGCCATAGCCCAGCTCAGCAGCACGGGTTTGCCGGTGAGGCGCGCATAGACCTCGTTGCCGGCGGCGATCAGGTAGAACAGCGCTTGCGGAATGCGCCGGGTCGGCGCCTTCGTGCCGGTGGCCGCTCCGATCAGCGGCACCAACTCGGCCATGGTCATATGCCGGCCGGCGGCGAGGTAGCGCTCGCCGCGCCGCCCATGCGCGTTGGCGAGGATCATAGCCCGCGCCACGTCGCGCGCATCCACAACCGAGAAGGAGCCCGGCGGCAAGCCGGGCAAGCGCCCCGCCGCCACGTCCAGCACCGTCTGGCCGGCCGACGTCGGCCCGATGTCGCCCGGCCCGTGCATCCAGCCGGGCAACACCATCGCTGCCCAGACGTCGGGGTGGGCGTCGAGAAAACCCAGCACCTCGCGGTCCGACAGGATCTTGCTGCGGTAGTAGTCGTCTGCATCGCGCTCGTGGCGCAGCATGGTCTCGTCGATCACTGCGCCCGGCGCGCCGGTGAGTACGGCGATCGAGCTGACGTGGACGAAGCGCCGCACCCCGGCCCGATAGCCCTCCGCGAGCAACGCCCGCGTACCGTCCACATTGGCCGCCTTCAGCGCCGGCCAGTGGCTGCCGCCCTTGTAGGAATCGCGGAAAAAGGCGGCCGTGTGGAACACCGCATCCACCTTGGACAGCGCATCGGCAAAGCCCGCAACGTCGAGCATGTCGCCCTTGACGATCTCCACGTCGAGGCCGGCGAACTGCCGCGCCGCCTTCTCGGGCGAGCGGACCAACGCGCGGACGCGCCAGCCGTCGGCCAGCAGCTCGCGCACGAGGTTGTTGCCGAGAAGGCCGGTCGCACCGGTGACGAAGGCCAGGGAACGGGAGGGAACAGGCAAGGGATCGCTCGACATGAAGGGGCTCCAGATGTAATGGAGCTCCTTCCATAAGTCTGGACCATGGTCCATGGTCAAGGGGTGTCGCATGCTGATCGGCGAATTCGCAGCGCGGACGGGTCTCAGCCAGGACACCATCCGCTTCTACGTCCGCAAGGGGCTCATCGCGCCCGAGACCGGGGTCAAAGGCGGTCGCAACCCCTACCAGATCTTCTCGGAGCGCGACGCTTCCACCGCCCGCATGATCCGCTTCGCCCAGTCGATCGGCCTGCCGCTGAAGGAGATCGCCACCATCGCCGCCGAGTTGCAGCGCCAAGGCCTGACGCCAGCCCGCGAGGTGGAACTGATGGACGAGGCGCTGGCCCGCCTCGAACGCAAGGCGGCGGAGCTGGCCGAACTCACCGATTACCTCCGGCAGAAGCGCGACTGGGTGGCGCGCGGCAAGCCGGGCAACGAACCGCGCTTCCTCGACGACGCGCCCTGCCTCGCCACGTCGGCAAGGCCGGCATGACCGGCCGCCTCGACAGGCTTTGGAAAGCCTTGCGCGATGACGCCGGCTTTCCATGCAACGCGTTTGCTTCTTAGAAACTCTATAAACAAGTCGCCAAACTATTTTCGCGACGGAATCGGCCAAACTATAGGCCTTGGCCTCTTTCGCAGGCCCGAAAAGCCGCATGTCCGCAGCCTCCGGCAACGTCATTTCATCGACGCCGAAGCCCGGCAGGGCAAGGCGATGCCGCCCGCAGCGAGGGTTGTACGAGCGGAGACCGCCGAGGCCCGCCTCCAAGGGAAGCACCGGCAATCAGGATGATGTCCGGGCTTTTCCTGCAATCGGCGGATCGATCAAAAGTATACAGCTCCCAACCGACAGGTTCCGACCGGCCGAGGCGTCCTCCAGGCCTAAGTACAACCACTACTATATGAGTTAATACAGACCGACACGGTGAAGATTGGCGCCGTCCCCTCGCCACCACGGTGAGGTTGGTGGGGAATACCTTCCCTTCACTCTCAGTTGAAACGCGCCAGTGTCCAAACGCGGGACGTGCTCCAGACGCACGAGGCGGGTAGAGCGGGCCAGAAGGCGGCAAACGGCGCGACCGGCCGCCGACCGGCGCACCGCCAAAGCGCCCCTCGATCGCGGCGTGGGTTTACGCGAGGCTTCCCGGATTGGGACGATTTATTTCTTTCTTACCAGTCCGGAATTTTCCCCTTGTTAATTACATGTAGGGTTAACTCAGTAGGTCGCCGCGAACATCGCCTCGTCCTCGGCCAAAAAACAGACCTGCTAGTACCGCACAAAACAAACGAACTCAGAGTTCAGAGCCAGCCCTCCTCCAGGAGATCGACATGTCGTTCAAGAATTGGCCGCTGATGTGGAAGGTTTTTTCCCTTCTGCTGATCCTTTCGGCCGCAAGTTTCGGGGGAATATTCTACACCGTCCATCAAATCACCGTCGTCGACGACCTCGACACGGCGATTATCAACGGCCCGGCGGCGGCGACCACCGCCCTGGCTCGCTCCAACCGCTACATCACGCAGTTCGAGCTCGACATTTACCGGACGCTGGTCGCGGCTGACGCCGAAGCCAACGCGGCCGCCGTCAGCACGATCAATGACGCCCTCAAGAACACCTACGACGAGTTCGCGGTCGCCGAGAAGGCCTACGCGCCGATCGGCAGCGACATCGCCCCGCTGGTCCAGCGGTTGCAGGGCTTGGCGAGCGGCGCCTGCGGCAGCGTGTCGCAGCAGGCCGCGCAGGCCAAGTCCCCCGAGGACAAGGCCAAGGCTGTCAAGGCAATGGAGACGGGCTGCAGCCCGCAGCTCGAAGAGATCCGGCAGGCCAATCTCGACATCAACAATCGCCTCATCGCCATCAAGGACGCGCAGAACCAGGATATCTCCGCCCTCGCCGCCTGGACGTCCACCGTCTCGCTGATCGGCCTGGCGCTCGCCACCGCGATCATCCTCGGCCTCGCCTTCGTCATGGTCCGCGCCGGCGTGGTCCGGCCCATCCAGACCTCCATCGGCGTCATGGGCGCCCTCGGACGCGGCGAACTGCAAGCCCCCGTGCCGGGCACCGACCGGCGCGATGAAGTCGGCTCCATCGCCAAGGCTCTCGAAATCCTGCGCGGTCAGTTGCAGGAGGCGGAAGCCGCCCGTGCCGCCCAGGCCGCCCGCGAGGAAGCTGAACGCCAGTTGCTGGCCCGCCGCGAGACGCTGGCCAACAGCTTCGTAGGCCGCATGCAGGAACTGGCCGGCGGCTTCGCCCAGTCGTCCGGCGAGGTGGCCGACAGCGCCCGCAACCTCTCCGCCACCGCCGAGGAAACCTCGCGTCAGGCCCAGGCCGTCGCCGCTGCCGCCGAGCAGGCTGCCGCCAACGTGCAGACCGTCGCCGCCTCGTCGGAAGAGATGGCCGCCTCGGTCCGGGAGATCAACGGACAGGTCGCCCGCTCCGCCACCGTCGCCGACGCCGCCTATTCGGAAGCGGAGTCGTCCAACGAGCGCATCGGGGCGCTGGCCACCGCCGCCTCGGCCATCGGCGACGTCATCAACCTGATCAAGGGCATCGCCGACCAGACCAACCTTCTGGCACTCAACGCCACCATCGAGGCGGCGCGGGCCGGCGAGGCCGGCAAGGGCTTCGCCGTCGTCGCCGCCGAGGTGAAGCAGCTCGCCAGCCAGACCGCCAAGGCCACCGACGAGATCGCCGCCAAGGTAGCGGAGATCCAGCAGGCGACCGAGGGAACGGTGACCTCGATGGGCGAAATCAGCCGGGTGATCGGCAACATCAAGGAAACCGCCTCGATCATCGCCGGCGCCGTCGAGGAACAGGGCGCGGCCACTGCCGAGATCGCCCGCAACTGCCAGCAGGCGGCCACCGGAACGCATCAGGTGACGCAGAACATCGCCGGCGTCGGCCAGGCCGCCGAGATGACCGGCACCGCCTCGACCCAACTGATGACGCTCTCCGACGGCCTGTCGACCCAGGCCGACGACCTCCGCCGGGTCGTCGAAACCTTCGTCCGGGACTTCGCCGCCGCCTGACCGGCTGACGGGCCGCCCTCCCAAGGGGCGGCCCTTCCTTCGCACGACTTGCCCTCGACGCCTGCCCCATCAGGCACGCGCCCCCTGCCGCCGCGACGCCGAGCGACCGCCAGTCGGCTTCACTCCATGCTGCCGGACCGCACTGCCTGCCACAGGACCTCGCCAAGGAAGCCGATCGCGGCCTCCTGCCGGGCGGGAGCGTGCGCATCGGCATGTCCGGCATCGGGGACGGAGCGGAAGGTATGGGAAATCGAGAGCCCCTCGAGCAACTGGTGGAGATAGGCGGCGCCATCGTGCAGATGGAACTCGTCTTTCTGACCGCAGTCGATGAAGATCTGCAGGTTTTCTGCGCGGATGGCGGCGGCGTTCTTCCGCGCGAGGCTATGAACGCAGTTGTCGGCATAGGCGGCAGCGTCTCCCCCCATGGCCTCGTTCAGATCGTTCAGAACCGAAGGCCGGTTCCGAGGCGGCACTGCGTCCGCCGTCTCGGCCGGGAAAACGACGGGGCAGAGCGCTGCGACGGCCAAGAAGCGCTCCGGGTGCCTGAACGCGGCGCTGAGGCCTCCATAACCGCCCATCGAAAAGCCCATCAGTGCCGCTTTGGGTGCCAGGCGATAGCGACTGGCCAACCGGCGGGGAAGTTCATCGACAACCAGCGACTGCCAGCGTGGTCCCTCGGGGTAGTCGATGTAGAACCCGCCCTGCGTGGGCGTCGAGGCGCAGGCGATGACGGCCGGCGGCAACTGTCCGGACGCCCAGGCGCCCTCATAGGTCGATCTTGCCGCGTCCAGCGACGCCGAAGACGACATGGCACCGTGAAGATGCAGGATGAGCGGCAAGGGACCGTTGGGCAGCGTTGCCGGCGCCAGCGTCCTGTACTCCACCTCGGTGCCGGTCGTCTCCGCGCGAAAGACAAGCGTTTCGAGATTTGTGGGGCCGATGTCCTTTGCACACATGACGCACCTCTGCAGAACCCGATGGGCAACCGACACAGGCCCTCAACATGATGAGTGATCGCATCGGTTGGGGGGGGGGGAACTCCGTGATCGTCCGGCGCGGCCAATGGCATCGCCCCCGACCCGATGATGGCACCACCCTTTAACATGAGAGTGCGCCTCAGCATACACGCTTCAGAGTTGTCGAGGCAAAGGCTTTGCCGCGAGGCGCTGACGGCGTGCATGGCTTTCCATCGCATCCGAAACTGGCGATAAGGCGTTATGTCCTTGCGGGCTCCGGCCCGACGCCACTTCCACCCCCAGCCGACGCCAGAGCCTTGCGCATCGCCTCTCCCTTTCTCGTCACCGTCTTTCGCCTGCTCATCCGGTTGCGCCGCTATCGAGAGATCGGGCTGGTGGCCTTGGCCACGGCGGTGGGATGCCTCGCCGGCGTCGTCGTCACCACCATGAGCTGGGTCACCAACATGGCCCACCAGTGGCTCTACATGCTGCCGTCGGGCGAGCGGCTCAGCGAGCAGGAGAGCCTTGCCCACCCGGCGCTGGCGTTGATCCCGGTGGCCGGCGGCATCCTGCTCGCGCTCCTCGCCGTGCTGACGCGCCGCCGCTTCAAGCGCCAGCCAGTCGACCCCATCGAAGCCAACGCGCTGCACGGCGGCCGCATGTTCGTCGGCGAGAGCCTGCTGGTGGCGGTGCAGACCATGATCTCTTCGGGCTTCGGCGCCTCGGTGGGGCTGGAGGCCGGCTACACCCAGGCCAGCGCCGGTTTCGCTTCGCGCATCGCCGAGGCACTGCGCCTGCGCCGCCGCGACATCCGCACTCTGGTGGGCTGCGCCGCCGCCGGCGCCATCTCCGCCGCCTTCGACGCGCCGATCACCGGCGCCTTCTACGGCTTCGAGCTGATCATCGGCACCTACTCGGTGGCGCTCGTCGCGCCGGTGCTGGCCGCCTCCCTGGCCGCCAGCCTGACGGCCGGCTGGCTCGGCGCCTTTCAGACCACGGTGGAGATCGGCCACGTGCCCATCCTCACCGCGTCCGATCTCGCGCCCTTCATGCTGCTCGGCCTCGTCGGCGGTCTGCTCGCCGTCGCCGTCATGCAGCTGGTCACCGGCGTCGAGCGCGCTTTCCGCCTGGTGAAGGTGCCGGCCTGGGCGCGGCCGGCCATCGGCGGCGCACTGGTGGGCGGCCTCGCGCTCCTCACCCCGCACGTGCTCGCCTCCGGCCACGGCGCGCTGCATGTCGCGCTCGACTCCTCGGCCGGCTGGCAGATGCTGCTCGCCCTGTTCGTCCTGAAGGCGCTGGCCTCGGCGCTGTCGCTCGGCTCCGGCTTTCGCGGCGGCCTGTTCTTCGCCTCGCTCTACCTCGGCGCGCTGATGGGCAAGGCCTATGCGCTGATCTTGATCGCCAGCGGTCTCACGCCCGACCTGTCGCCGCTCATCGCCTCGGTGATCGGCATGGCGTCGATGGCGGTGGGCATCGTCGGCGGCCCCATGACCATGGCCTTCCTGGTGCTGGAAACCACCGGCGACCTCGCCATCGCCAGCGCCGTGCTCACGGCCTCCATCGTCTCGGCCGTGGTGGTGCGCGAAACCTTCGGCTACTCCTTCTCCACCTGGCGCCTGCACTTGCGCGGCGAAACCATCCGCAGCGCCAACGACGTCGGCCGCATGCGCTCGCTCACCGTCTCCCGCATGATGCGATCCGACGTGCGCACCGTCTCCTCCGGCCTCAGCCTCGACGGCTTCCGCGCCATGTTCCCGCTGGGGTCGACCCAGCGCGCCATCGCCGTCGACGGCAACGGCGGCTATGCCGGCGTGGTGGTGGTGGCCGATGCCTACGCCCCCGACACTGCCGAGGGCCGCACCGACATCGCCGCCCTGCTCCGCCACCGCGACGCCATGCTGCTGCCCTCGATGACGGTGGCCGACGCCGCCAAGCTGTTCGAGGCGGCCAACGCCGAAGAACTCGCCGTGGTGGAAAGCCTCCACACCCGCAAAGTCATCGGCCTCCTCACGGAACAATACCTCCTCCGCCGCTACGCCGAGGAGCTGGACAAGGCGAGAAGGGACCTGACAGGCGAGAGCTGAGCGCGGGTGGGGAGCGGGGGTGGCAGCGAGAGCTTTACCACGCTCCCGAAGAGTCCCCGGAAACGCGACGTATCCCTTTGGTTCATATCCATTTCCCGTCATCCTGCGCTTTAGACGCAGGACCTCAGGACAAGAAATCTCCCCGGCCCATATCAATCTCCATGAACCAAAGGGAGCGCGATATCAGCCGATTGCCCCTTCCTGCCTGAGGTCCTGCGCCTAAAGCGCAGGATGACGGGTGGGTGATGGGAACGGGAGCTCACCTGCCCCCCGAAAAGTACCCGGAAACGCGACGTATCCCCTTGGTTCATATCCATTTCCCATCATCCTTGCGCTTTAGGCGCAGGACCTCAGGACAAGATATCTCCCCGGCCCATATCAATCTCCATGAACCAAAGGGAGCGCGATATCAGCCGATTGCCCCTTCCTGCCTGAGGTCCTGCGCCTAAAGCGCAGGATGACGGGTGGGTGATGGGAATGGGAGCTTCACCACGCCCCCGAAGAATCCCTGGGAGCACGACGCATCCCTTTGTTTCATATCAATTAATCGTCATCCTGCGCTTTATGCGCAGGACCTCAGGACGAGAAATCGCCCCGGCCCCTATCATGCTCCAAGAACCAAGCAGGGCGCTCCTCGCCCCCTCAATCCATGCCCTTCCGACCCGGCGCCCAATAGGGCTTGGCGAGCACCTTGGCACCCGGCTGGCGCTTCAGACTTTTACGCAAGTGATCGACAGTGTCGGCCTTGCCGCTGAGCACGAAGGTGGCGTCGGTGCCCTCCGCCGTCAGGGTGGCCTCGAGGTCGGCCAGGTAGCCGTCGCCCGGGCGCTTGGGGTGGAGCGTCGTCACCCCGCCGAGGCCGAGCGCCGCAAGCGCGTCGCCGATGTCCGTCACGTCATCCACCTCGAAATGGCAGGTCACGGGACGGGCGGGATCGGCGTGAACGGCAGCGTAGGCGAGGCCGATGGCCGTCTCGTCGCCCACGACCACCAGCGGCCCGGCGATCGCCCGGAAGTCCAACGAGCGGCGCGGGCCGAACACGTCGCATTCGTCGCCGGGCCGGGCGCCTTCCACCCAGGCGCTGCCGGGGCCGTTGCCGTGGACGACGCCGATGAAGCGCAGGCGGCCGGCCGCTCCGTCCCAGTCGAGCGGCGTGTAGGCCCGCGCCCGGAAGGCCGAGCCCATGGCGATCTGCACATACTGCCCCGGCGCCCAGGCGACGCCCTGGAATGCCGGGCTTTCCAGCGTGATCAGCCGGAGGCACCGCCCCAGCGCTTCGCTGGCCGCCACCTCCGCGTGGTTCATCAACAGGCGGGTCAGCGCCCGATTGAGGCGGCCGGGTTGCTCGTTCATCGCGCTCACCCCACCCGCACCGAGTAGACATTCCCCCGCCCCCGGTCGATCGGCAGCGGCAGTGTCAGGTAGCCATTTCGGGGATCGCCGACATAATCGAGGTAATCCTCGGCAAAGGCGTTCTCGGCCAGCACCGGGGCGCCGGAGACAAGGTGCGGCTCGATCAGCTTCAGCACCGGCAGGTAGAGCGACATCGCGCCGTCGAGCAGCAGCATGTCCACCGGCCCGCCAACGTCCTTCAAGGTCTCCAGCGCGTCGCCCTCGCGGATCTCCACCAAGTCGCCCAGCTCGGCCGCGCCCAGGTGGAACTGCGCCCGCACCACCTTCGACGTCTCGATCTCGCTGCCGATCAGCCTGCCGCCGCCGTTATCGCGCAGTGCCGACGCCAGGTAGATGCTGGAGATGCCCATGGACGAGCCGAACTCGACGATCCGCCGTGCCCGGCAGGCCCGCGCCGTCATGTAGAGGAAGCGGCCGTAGGCGGGTGACACCGACAGGAAGTTGCCGGAAAGGCCCTGGCAGACGCCCCGGTAATCCGCCCGTTCCTCGGCCAGAAGGTCGGCGATCACCTGCCCGGTGGGCACCGCCGTCGCGAAGGCCTTGGCCATCGTCTCCATGAGTTCGAGGTCGGAAGCTTGGGCGTCGCGGTGCAAGCGGTGAAGCGCGCCGGTGATCGGGCTGTTCGTCAGAGCGTTCATGGCATCCTTTCGCCCCCGGCCGCCTCGGGGGACCGCCGGACAAGTCTGGAAAAGGGAACTTTCAGGATCAAAATAACCCGCCCGCGCCATGGCGTCATTACGAAGCCTGGACAGATTATTATTCGATCTTGCCAAAGAGGCCGCGCCGGGCGATCCTGCCGCCATGCCCATCATCAGCGAACCTCTCCATGCGACGGACTGGGTAGACCCCGACGCCGTGTCCCGGCCGGTGGTGATCTACGGTTTCGTCGCCGAACGCTTCAACGACATCGAGTTGCCGCCGCACAGCCACGCCAAGGGCCAGTTCATCCTGGTGCAGGGCGGCGCGCTCACCTGCGAGGTCGACGCTGGCCTGTGGATCGTGCCGCCGCGAAGCGCCATCTGGATTCCCGGCGGCATGCGCCACGCGGTGCGGATGAGCGGCATGCTCGAGGGCTACAACGCCTTCGTCGACCCCGCCGTCTCGCTGGGCCTGCCGCCCGCCTGCTGCGCGGTATCGGCCACCCCGCTGTTGCGTGAGCTGATCACCCGCGGCGCCCGGCTGCCGCCGCTCTACGAGGAAGGCGGCGTCAACTCGCGCCTTCTCGCCGTGCTGATCGACGAGATGGCCGCCGCCAGGGTGGAAGACCTCAACCTGCCCATGCCGGCCGACCCCGCCCTGCGCCGGCTGGCCGACGCCATGCTGGCCAACCCGGCCGACCACGCGCCGCTCGCCACCTGGGCCAGACGCGCCGGCCTCAGCGAACGCACGCTGGCCCGCCGCATCACTGATGAAACCGGCATGAGCTTCGGTCGCTGGCGCCAGCGCCTTTCCATCATGCTGGCCGTCCAGTGGCTGGCCGACGGCGCCTCCATCCAACACGTCGCCGCCGACCTCGGCTACGAAAGCGTGCCGAGCTTCGTCACCATGTTCCGCAAGACGCTGGGGACCGCGCCGGGGCGCTACATGGCGGAACGGTTCGGGTGAGGTTTACTCCGGGATCGTCGCCAGCCTCGCCGACATCTCGCCGATGAACGCCTCCGGAGCGCTCTCCGGTAGCGGCACCAACGCGCGTTGACGTCACTGACGCGGGGCTCGGGCCGCGGCCGAGCATGCCCACACCAGCTCCACCACCTGCGGTCGAACACTTTCGCGCCTGCTACGCTCTCCCTGGATGCATCGACTCACAGAAACTTTCGATTGATTGCAGCTACATTCCGGAAACACGACATTGACAATTGTTACTAAAGGGCTTTCTGTGAATTCATTCATGCCATGCGCAGCCAGCCGCATTTTCGGCTTGCGGCGATCTCTGGGATACCGGACGGATGTCTGCCTCCGTGGGAAGGGGTGACGGATCGTCCGAGCCGCGCCGTATCGTCGCGGCGACGCCAGTTCATTGGGGGACACGTGGGCAATCGGCAGAACGGCACGCGCGGGCGCGGCATTGACAACCACCAGGGCGGCTTTCAGCGCGGCGCGGTGCGGATCGCCGCCATCGGTCTTGTGGCGACCACGGCGCTGACGGCTCCGGCGCTGGCCGCCAACCGGGTCTGGAACGGCCAACTCGACGACGACTGGTTCACTGCCCAGAACTGGGATGGCTCCGCCTTGCCGGCCAGCCCGGAGGTCGTCGTCATCAATGACCACTCCGGGACTTCGATGCCGCTCATCAGCGGCTTAAGGGACGCCACCGCCGGGACGATAACCGTCGGAACCGATGGAAGCACCGCGACGCTCACGATCAACGGCGGCGCGCTGACGACCGGTTACTGGTACGACTACATCGGCGGTGTCGAAGGAACGCCGGCCGTCGCCGGATCGACTGGTACCGTCATCGTCGACGGGGCCGGTTCGATGTGGACGAGCGGCATGGGCATATCCATCGGCCACAGTGGCACCGGCACCCTCAGAATCGTCAATGGCGGCATGGTCCAAACCGGCCCCGTCATCACCATCGGCAGCCTCGTGGGGGGCGTCGGCACTGTGGTCGTCGATGGCGTCGACTCGTTGCTCTCGGCGACGACAGCCCAGGCCCAGGTCGGTGGACAGGGGACCGGATCTCTCACCATCTCCAACGATGGCCGCGTCGGCCTGGGCTCGATCCAGATCGGCACCGGGAATATCAACACGGCGACCGGCGCCCATGGCACGCTGCTGATTGAGAGCGGCGGCACATTGCTCATGATCGCTGCAAACCAGGAAAACGTCATCGCCAACGAGGCCGACACCACGGGCAGCGCCACGATCACCGGCGCCGGTTCGCTGTGGAGCGCCGCCGGCAAGCTCCACATCGGCTACCAGGGCAACGGCAGCGCCACGGTATCCGATGGCGCCACCGTTCTCACCTCCATGGAAACCTATATCGCCTATATCGACGGCTCGCGCGGCTCCCTCACCGTCGATGGCGCCAACTCCACATGGACATCCACCGGCAACGTCGGTGTGGGCGTCGGCGTCGTCCAAGGCGCCCAAAGCGCCACCCTGGGCGAGCTGACCGTTTCCAACGGCGGCCGGCTCAGTGGCCCCATCGTCATTGCCGGCTGGTCGACCGGTTCCACCGGTCGCATCGTCGTCGATGGTGCCAGCTCCACGCTGGTCGCAACGACGTCAGCGCGGGCCGGCTACCACGGCACCGGCACCATCATCGTGTCGAACGGCGGCAAGATCGATGCCTCCGGCACCGCCACCGTCCAGATCGCCCAGATGGCCGACTCCACCGGCCGCCTGATCATCGGCGGCGAGACCACGGCCGCCGCCGCCGGCACGGTGGTCGCCGGCGGGGGCGTCGTCTTCGGCGCGGGCGACGGCCAGCTGATCTTCAACCACACCAACACCGACTACCAGTTCGCCTCGTCGATCAGCGGCGCCGGCAAGGTGGTGGTCAAGTCCGGCACGACCACGCTGACCGGCACCAACACCTACACCGGCGGCACCACCATTTCCGGCGGCACGCTGGTGGGCACCACCACCAGCCTCACTGGCAACATCGTCAACAACGGCACGCTGAAGATCGACCAGGACACCGACGGCACCTTCGCCGGCAACATTTCCGGCACCGGCAACCTGGTAAAGGACGGCATCGGCACGGTGACGCTGACCGGCACGCTGACCTACACCGGCACCACCACCATTCTCGGCGGCCATCTCGTCGGCAACACCACCGTGATCGGCGGCGCCGTGGCCAACGATGGCGTGCTGGAGTTCGAGCAGGCCAGCAACGGCACCTACTCCAGCTCGATCACCGGCTCCGGCTCGCTGGTCAAGACCGGCAGCGGCACGCTGGTGCTCACCGGCACCAACACCTACACCGGCGGCACCACCATTTCCGATGGCACGCTCGTCGGCTCGACCGACAGCCTGTCGGGCAACGTGGTCAACGACGCCAGCCTGGTGTTCGACCAGGGCGGCAACGGCCAGTTCACCGGCGCCATTTCCGGCACCGGCTCGCTCACCAAGTCGGGCGCCGGCAACCTGGTGCT
>Ga0206116_1001147_pt1 | contig 16317 bp, 16 predicted proteins | sample 3A1Ametagenome_FD_178000 | JGI IMG/M metagenome (GOLD analysis project Ga0206116, IMG submission 178000) | Enriched microbial communities from leaf-cutter ant dump, University of Wisconsin, Madison, United States - 3A1A | ecosystem: Environmental > Terrestrial > Nest > Insects nest > Nest dump...
GCGGCTTCCTCCTCGGCGCGGCGGCGCTGTTCCGCCTCGTCGACGCCAGGCGTGACGACGACCGGCGGCGCGACGGGCTGGCCGGCGTTCTGCGCGCTCAGGATCGGTCGGCCGAGATCGCCTGGCAGCGCCGGGCCGAGGACCGGGCCGGTATAGTCCTTCGGCAGCCCTGCAAGACCATCGGCGGCCTGCCGGTTTGTGGTCGAATATAGTTCTTCGCCCCCTTGGCCGGAGTTTTGGGTCTGGAGGGCGTAGATCAACGCCCCGCCGATGCCGACCAGGGCGACGGCGGCGGCGCCGGCGAGCACCTTGCGCGACAGGCGGGTGACGCGCGGCGGCTCGGCGCGGAGGCGCATCGGCGCGGCGGCGTTGGTGCTGGTTTCGGTATTGGTCATTATGACGGCCTCCCGTCCGTGCGAACGATCCTGACGGTCTGCTGCTTGTCGCCACTGCCAAGGCGCAGTTCGGCCGCGCCGAACAGGCGGTCCACGATCAGGATGTGTTGATAGATGCGGCTGTTGGCGATCTGCGCTTCGCCTTCGGGACCGATGACGAACAGCGGCGGCATTTCTCCCTGCACGATGCCGCGCGGAAACTCGACATAGACATGCCGCCCGTCGTCATAGACCGCGACCGGCTTCCATGGCGGATTGCTGCTGCCGGTCAGGGCATAGCGATAATTACGGGCGGCGACGGCCGGAATGATCGGCGTGGCGGGTACGCTCTGGCGCTGGTTGGCTGGCGGCTGCGGATAGGCCCAGGCCACGGCGGGCATGTAGGGCCGCTCACCCGAACGTAGTTCCAGCATGTAGGTGCGCCGGTCGGTCGTCACGACGAGGTTGGTGGTGATGTCCGGCCGCGATGGCTTGACGAGGATATGGACGCGGCGCGTGACGCCCGAACCACTCTCCGTATCACCGATGATCCATCGGGCCGTATCACCGGCCGCGATCGGTCCCGCGCCGGTCAGGCTTTCGCCAGGCTCCAGCGCGATGTCGCTGATCTGTCCGGGGGCGGCATAGACCTGATAGAGCGCGCCTTCCGACCACGGATAGATCTGGATGGCGTTGTAATAGCCTTCGCGGCGCGGCTCGACACGAGCCGCCGTATTCGCGTTCTCTACGCGCCCGGTCGCCGTGCTGGCGGCGGTGCCGCCGCGTGCGACCGTCCAGGCTGGCGGGGTCAGCACCGGCTTCGGCCGGTCATCGGTGATCGCGGCGGGAATCGCCGGCAGAGGCGGTACGGTGGCGTCGTAGCTGATCGTCGGGGGCTTCTTCATGCTGGCGCAGCCCGCGAGCATGGTCGCCGAAAGCAGGACGGCCGCGATTGCGGATTTACGGAAACCCGTAATGACGGCGATACGGAAAGGCGTGTTCATTGGCCCATCTCCCGCGACCAGGAGATTGCGTTGACGTAGATTCCCAACGGATTGGCCTTCAGCCGATCGGCGTCACGCGAGGGCTGGATGGCGATCGTCAGGATCGCGGTCCACCGCTCGGTCGTGGCGAGAGCGCCATTCTCATAATGACGTTCGATCCAGGCGACGCGGAACGAATCCGGCGAGGCCCGGATGACGCTGGAGACCTCGACGGCGATCTGCTGCTTGCCGACTTTCGTGAACGGGTCATTGGTGCGGGCATAGTCGTTGAGCGCCGACGCGCCGCGATCGGTCGTCCATTCGTAAGCACGAAGCCAGTTCTGCCGAACGATGATCGGATCGGCGGGGATCGAACGGACCTGCTCGATAAAACGGGCAAGGTGCCATGCGACCTGCGGGTCAGTCGGACGATAGTCGGCATCCGCCGGCGCGACGGCCTGCGCCTGGCCGAGCCGATCGACCTGCACCACCCACGGAACGACGGTCCCGCGTGCGGACTGATAGACCAGCGCGGAGGCGAATCCTGCCGAGAGGATCAACGATCCGAAGGCCATATAGCGCCAGTTCTTCGCCTGCACACGGGCCGAGCCGATTCGGTCATCCCAGACCTGCGCGGCCTTCTGGTAAGGCGTCTCGGGTTCGGGCGATTTGCCGTAATGGGTTGCTGGTCGCTTGAAGATGTTCATGAGCGGTCGCTTTCTGAGAGGCTAATGGAAGAACCGGAGCCATGGCCGTCGCCGGAACGGACGGCATGGGCGGCGGCGCTGACGCCGTGCGAGAGGTGCTGGTTGCGCTTCATGCGCTGCGCCCAGGCAGGCGGCGTGTCGGAAGGCTGCGGAGCTGCTGATGCCGCGTTGGCAGCACCGCCCACGGTGCCCATGGTCGAGGAGCCGCCCGTTGCGCCGAAACCGGCTTTCGCTCCATCGGAGAAGCTGGATTTCATGCTCTCGGAGGCGCGTGCCGCGGCTCGCTTGAGCGGCGAGACAGCAGCGGAGCCTGCGGCGCGGGCAACGCCGCCCATGCCGGAGGCAACCCCCGCCGCGCCGGATTGCCCCATGGAGCCGAGCGAATAGGCGGCCGATGCGGCGCCTGCCGCCGTCGCGCCGCCGCGTGCGACGGCAGCGCCACCGGAGAGGGCCGCCGATCCTCCCTTCAAGGCCAGACCTGCCGCACCGCCTGCGGCAAGCGCGGCGCCGCCGACCGCGAGGCCGGTGCCGACCGCTGCGCCCGCGCCGAGCTGCGGGCCACCGCTGACGAGGCCGGCGGCGATGCCGGGGCCGAAGATGCCGAGGCCGAGCAGCGACAGCGCGGCAAGCACGATCGCCATGGCGTCGTCGATCGTCGGGGGCTGTCCGCCGAACCCTTGTGTGAATTGTGAGAACAGCGTCGAGCCGATGCCGATGATGACGGCCAGGACGAGAACCTTGATGCCGGAGGAGATGACGTTGCCGAGGACACGTTCGGCCATGAATGCGGTCTTGCCGAACAGGCCGAAGGGGATCAGCACGAAGCCGGCCAGCGTCGACAGCTTGAACTCGATCAGTGTCACGAAAAGCTGGATCGCCAGGATGAAGAAGGCGAGGATGACGAGCGCCCAGGCGAACAGCAGGCACACGATCTGAATCAGGTTCTCGAACACCGAGATCCAGCCCATCAGGTCGGAAATGGATTCGAGCAGCGGCCGGGCGGCATCGAGGCCGGTCTGTGCGACCTTGCCGGGGCGCATCAGGTCGGCGGCCGTGAAGCCGGTGCCGCTCGCTTTGAGGCCGAGTCCGGCAAAGCTGTCGAAGATGATCTTCGCCAGATTGTTCCAATTGGAAATCAGGTAGGCGAAGACGCCGACGAACAGCGTCTTTTTCACCAGCCGGGCGATGATGTCTTCATCACCTGCCCAGGACCAGAACAGCGCGGCCAGCGTGACGTCGATCACGATCAACGTGGTCGCTATGAACGCGACCTCGCCGCTGAGAAGGCCGAACCCGCTGTCGATGTACCGGGTGAACGTACCGAGAAAATTGTCGATGACGCCTGAGCCGCCCATGGATCACCGCCCTTCGCTGGAGGACGGCGACACGGGCGCGGGCGTGCGGCCGAGAAAGCGGTCGCGCGTTTCGGCCCACACGCGCAGGCAGTCCGCGTCGCTGGCCGCCTGTTGGCCGAGCTGCTGGCACCGGCGCTGTCCTTCGCGTAACGGATCGTGGTCGGGCTGGAGAACGCGCACTGGCGAAGATGTCGGCGCGTCCTCCTTGCGGGTCAGTTCGATCGCCGTCGCTGTGATGGCGATGGCGACGAATATGATCGCGCCGAGGCGGGCCAGCATCTTGCTATCCATGATGATGCCCCGCGATCAGTTGCCGTTGAACATCTGCGCGTTGCCGGGTTGGTAGCCGGACCCCGGCGTCAGGAAGCGGCGGCGCTGTTCGCGGCCCTGTTCGGCGGCGGCGGCGCGCTCGGCCTCGGTCAGTGCGCTGGCGCGACCATTGGCGGAGAGAACCGCGACGAGATCGGAAAGCTGTTGCGACTGGAGGGCGAGAATCTGGTTGCCCGCCTGTGTCGCCTGCAACGCGCCGGAGGCCGACTGGCTCTGGCTGACAAGGTTCGACATCTGCGTGCGGTTGCTGTCGATATTGCCGACAACGCCGGCTTGAACGCGCATGGCGTCCTGAAGTCCGCCGACCGTGTTCTGCCAGCGCGAACGAGCGTCGGTGACAAGCTGCGCGTCGGTCGCCGACATCGAGACGTTGGCGTATTTTTGGGCAAACATCTGGTCGATCTGCTGGACATTGAACGCAATGCCCTGCGCCTGGCTCAATAGCTGCTGCGTCTTCTGGACGTTCTGCTGCAATGTCTGGAGCGAGGAATACGGCAGGCTCGCCAGGTTCTTCGCCTGGTTGATGAGCATGGTCGCCTCGTTCTGGAGCGAGGTGATCTGGTTGTTGATCTGCTCCAGCGTGCGCGCGGCCGTGAGGACGTTTTGCGCATAGTTGGACGGGTCATAGACGATGATGGCGTGCGCCGGCGTCGTCAGGATCGGCGACAGCACGATAGGAGCGGAAAAGAGCGCGGCAGCGAGACGCACCGTGTGGGAGCGCAGCATATTCATGACAAATTCTCCTTGCTGGTGATGGTGAGGCTGGGGATGAGGTCGGCCGCCCAGCTCACGTCGCGGGCGGCAAGCCACGCGGCGAGGAAGCCGTCGCGGCCATGTTCGGCGACGAGGCTGGCGATCAGCGTCTGGTCGGATTTGGAGGATGCAGCGCAGAGCGCGAGGCCGACTTCCGACAGGCCCAGCTCGAACAGGCGATTGCCCCTGCGGCTTTGACAGTAATAGTCCCGCTTGGGTGTCGCCCGCGCGAGAATTTCCACCTGTCTGTCATTGAGGCCGAACCGCCGATAGATGGCCGTGATCTGCGGCTCGATCGCGCGTTCGTTCGGAAGAAGGAGCCGCGTCGGGCAGCTCTCGATGATGGCAGGCGCGATATTGCTGTTGTCGATGTCGCTGAGCGATTGCGTGGCGAAGATGACCGACGCATTCTTTTTTCTAAGCGTCTTCAACCACTCACGGAGTTGGCCGGCGAAGCCTTCATCGTCGAGCGCCAGCCAGCCCTCGTCGATGATGAGCAAGGTCGGCCGTCCGTCGAGACGGTCGCCGATACGATGAAACAGGTAGGACAAGACGGCCGGAGCCGCCCCTGTGCCGACCAGCCCCTCGATCTCGAACGCCTGCACTTGCGCCGTGCCCAGATGTTCGGCCTCGGCGTCGAGCAGCCGGCCGTAGGCCCCGCCGACGCAATAAGGCCGGAGCGCCTGCTTGATGTCGTTGGATTGCAGCAGCACCGACAGGCCGGTGATCGTGCGCTCTCCGACCGGGGCCGACGCGAGCGAAGTCAGCGCCGTCCAGATATGTTCCTTCACCTCCGGCGTGATGGCGATGCCTTCGCGCATGAGGATCGCCACCAGCCAGTCGGCCGCCCAGGCGCGTTCATAGGTGTCGTCTATGCGGGCGAGCGGCTGAAGGGAGACGGAGAAGTCGTCGCCCTCGGTCAGCCCGCCGCCTAGGTCGTGCCAGTCGCCGCCCATGCCGAGCGCGGCGGTGCGGATGCTGCCGCCAAAGTCGAAGGCGAACACCTGGCTGTTTTCGTAACGGCGGAACTGCAAGGCCATGAGCGCCAGCAGCACGGACTTGCCCGCGCCGGTCGGGCCGACGACGAGTGTGTGGCCCACATCGCCGACGTGCAAAGAAAACCGGAACGGGGTGGAGCCTTCGGTCTTGCCGTAAAGCAAGGGGGGCGCACCGAAATGCTCGTCCCGCTCCGGCCCCGCCCACAAGGCACTCAGGGGAATCATGTGGGCGAGATTGAGCGTCGAGACGGGCGGCTGGCGGACGTTTGCGTAAGCATGTCCGGGGAGCGAGCCGAGCCAGGCATCGACGGCGTTGACGGTTTCGATCATGGCCGTGAAGTCGCGGCCCTGGATCACTTTCTCGGCGAGACGGAGCTTCTCGTCGGCAATGCGGGGATCGGCATCCCATACGGTGATGGTGGCCGTGACATAGGCCATGCCGGCCATGTCGGCCCCCAACTCCTGCAAGGCCATATCGGCGTCGGCAGCCTTGTTCGAGGCGTCGGTGTCCACGAGCGCGGACGCCTCGTTGGTCATCACCTCTTTCAGGATCGCCGCGATGCTCTTGCGCTTGGCGAACCACTGGCGACGGATTTTCGTGAGCAGCTTGGTGGCGTCTGTCTTGTCGAGCAGGATCGCGCGGGTGGACCAGCGATACGGGAACGCCAGCCGGTTCAAATCGTCCAGCAGGCCGGGCGTCGTCGCGGTCGGAAAGCCGATGACGGTCAGGACCCGAAGATTCTGGTCGCCCAGGCGCGGCTCCAACCCGCCCGTTAGCGGCTGATCGGCCAGCAGCGCGTCGAGATAGATCGGCGTCTCGGGGACGCGAACGCGGTGCCGCTTGGTCGAGACGGTCGAATGGAGATAGGTCAGCGTCTCGCTGTCATCGAGCCAGGCGCATTCGGGCATGAAGCCGTCGAGCAGCGCCAGCACGCGATCGGTGCGATCTACGAAGGTCCGAAGAACCTCATGTGGATCGACGCCGCTTTGCTCACGGCCCTCGTAAAGCCATGTCTCGGCGCGCGCCGCGTCCTCGGCCGGCGGCAGATAGAGGACGGTCAGGAAGTAGGCCGATACGAAATGGCTGCCTGCCTCTTCAAAATCGGCTTTCCTCTCTGCATCGATCAGGCCGGATGCCGGATCGGGGAATGTGCTGTCGGGATAGGTTGCGGCTTCGCTGCGCTGCGCCTCGACAAAGATGCTCCAGCCCGATCCCAGGCGGCGGAAAGCGTTGTTGATGCGGCCTGCGACCGCGACCAGCTCGGCCGCGACGGCAGAGTCGAGATCGGGACCGCGAAAACGTGCCGTCCTCTGAAAGCTGCCATCCTTGTTCACGACGACGCCGGGGCCGACCAAGGCCGCCCAGGGCAGGAAATCGGCAAGGCGCGAGGCGGTGCGACGATATTCGGCGAGGTTCATCATGGCTGCCCCCTCAAACCGACAGATGACCGGGGACGCGCAGATGGCGCCGCCCGACTTCGACGAATTGCGGATCGCGCTTCGCGGCCCACACGGCAGCGACATGGCCGATGGCCCATATGACGATGCCGACAAGCCAGAGGCGCAGGCCGAGGCCCACGGCCCCGGCCAGCGTCCCGTTCAGGATCGCGATGGAACGCGGCGCACCACCGAGCAGGATGTGCTCGGTGAGTGCGCGGTGAACCGGGGCGGTAAATCCCGGCACGTCCAGTTGCTCGAAGGCGACGGCCATCAGATGAGCGCCCCGCCGCCGAAGCTGAAGAAGCTGAGGAAGAACGAGCTGGCCGCGAATGCGATGCTGAGGCCGAACACGATCTGGATCAGCTTACGGAAGCCGCCCGACGTGTCGCCGAACGCCAGCGCCAGGCCGGTGGCGATGATGATGATGACGGCGACGATCTTGGCGACCGGCCCCTCGATGGATTCGAGGATTTTCTGAAGCGGCGCTTCCCACGGCATCGACGAGCCGGAGGCATGGGCGGCGGGAATGAGGACAAGATTGGCGTAGGCGAAAGCCGCGGCGGTCGCGGCATAGCGGCGAACGCGCATGGTGGTGCGGATCATGAATAGTCTCCAGTGATGTGGGGAGGTGCGGGGCTGATGCGGTAGTCCCCGTCCGGGCCGAGTCCTTCGACACGGGCGAGTTCGGCGAGCCGACGCGCGGAACCGCGGCCGGAAAGGACGGCAACGAGGTCGATGGTCTCGGCGATCAGGGCGCGCGGGACCGTGACGACGGCTTCCTGGATGAGTTGTTCGAGGCGGCGCAGCGCGCCGATGCCGGTGCCGGCGTGGATCGTGCCGATGCCGCCGGGGTGGCCCGTGCCCCAGGCTTTCAGAAGATCGAGCGCCTCAGAGCCGCGCACCTCGCCGATGGGGATGCGGTCGGGGCGAAGGCGCAGCGACGAGCGAACGAGATCGGAGAGCGTGGCGACGCCTTCCTTCGTCCGCATGGAAACGAGGTTCGGCGCCGCGCATTGCAGCTCGCGCGTATCCTCGATGATGACGACGCGATCGGAACCCTTCGCCACTTCGGCGAGCAGCGCGTTGGTGAGCGTGGTCTTGCCTGTGGAGGTGCCGCCCGCAACGAGGATGTTGGCGCGTGCCGCTACGGCCGCGCGCAATGCCTCGGCCTGGTCGGCGGTCATGATCCTGGCGGCCACATAGTCGTCGAGCGTGAACACCGCGACGGCGGGCTTGCGGATCGCGAAGGCCGGGGCGGCGACGACGGGAGGGAGAAGCCCTTCGAACCGCTCCCCCGTCTCGGGCAACTCGGCCGAGACGCGCGGCGATCGGGCATGGACCTCGGCGCCGACATGGTGCGCAACCAGACGCACGATGCGCTCGCCATCGGCGGCCGACAGCACCTCGCCGGTGTCGGCCAGCCCTTCGGAGAGCCGGTCGATCCAGATGCGCCCGTCCGGGTTCAGCATCACCTCGACGACGACGGGGTCTTCGAGGAATCGCGCGATCGCCGGGCCGAGTGCGGTGCGCAGCATCCGCGCGCCACGCGCAATCGCTTCAGGTTTTTGATGTGATGTGGTCATGTTCGCCCCGTTTCCTCACGAGGCGCAACAGACAGTCCCCGGATCGGGGTCGATTAAGAAAGGTCGAAATCAGGTCGGTTCAACAAGTATCGGTCGTAGTAGTGGTGTAGCGTGCAAATACAGGAGAACGGCGGTGGAGCCATGATCTTGATGTCGTCGTCAGGCTCACCAGATGCCCGCGCGAGATCGTCACGGCTCCGACTCGGATACGTCTTCGGGGATTTCCTGCCGCAGCTTCGGCCCCTTGACGAGACGCCGGCCGAGCGCGGTGATGAATGCCTCATACCGCTCGGCCGACTTGGCGCGCGCCGCCTGCGCGGCGGGCTCCGGCAAAGCCGGCGTGGTCGTGATCCAGAAGCGGATGAACACCGCCAGCGTTTCGACGGTGATGCCGATGTCCCGCTCCATGCGGGTCATACGACGGTCGAGCTGGTCGAGGCGCTTGGCGACGACAGCTTCGCGGCGCTCGGCATCGTCCGGTGACAGGAAGGATGCGATTGCCGCCTCGGCTATCATGGACTGTGACTGATCCCGGCGCGCGGCGAAGTCCGCCAGCGCCTGTGTCACGTCGGGGTCCAGATAGACGGTAAACTTCGATTTTTTCCGATGGCTGGTCATGGCGCTTACAGGTCCATGCCGTCATCGGGGTCGAGCGACACCTGGCGCGCAACACCCTGTACCTGCTGGATCAGGCGCCGATTGCGCATGGCGTCCTCATCGATGTCGTCGGGAAGCTCGATCTCGAACTCGTTGGCGATGGGCTTCTTCTTCTCCACCGGCTTGGTGCGGCTGAGTTCGGGTTGTAGCCGCCGTTCGGAGTCCGTGGCGTCTTCATCGTCGGTGCGGTCGGCGGGCACGTCGTCCAACGCCGCCGGCCGTGCCGGGATCGGCAGGCTGCTCCAATCGTCCGGGCGTGGGTTGTTGGTGCGCTTCAATTCGGGCGGCGACAGCAGGCGCTCGCGGAAGCGGGCGTCCTCATAGTAGCGGGCCTTTTTCGCCCGGATCGGCGGGGTGCCGGCGACCATGACGATCTCGTCGGTCGGCGGGAGCTGCATGATCTCGCCCGGCGTGAGCAATTGCCGGGCGGTCTCCGAGCGCGACACCATCAGGTGGCCGAGCCAGGGCGAGAGGCGATGACCGGCATAGTTCTTCATCGCCTTCATTTCGGTCGCCGTGCCGAGCGCGTCGGACACGCGCTTGGCGGTGCGCTCGTCGTTCGTGGCGAAGGAAACGCGCACATGGCAGTTGTCGAGGATCGAATTGTTCGGGCCGTATGCCTTTTCGATCTGGTTGAGCGACTGCGCGATCAGGAAAGCTTTGAGACCGTAGCCCGCCATGAAGGCCAGTGCGCTCTCGAAGAAGTCGAGCCGCCCCAGCGCCGGAAATTCGTCGAGCATCAAGAGTAGACGGTGACGGTCGCCCTTCGCCTGCAAATCTTCGGTCAAGCGGCGACCGATCTGGTTCAGCAGCAACCGGATCAGCGGCTTGGTGCGGTTGATGTCCGATGGCGGCACGACGAGGTAAAGCGTCGTCGGGCGCTCACCGCCTACAATGTCGCTGATGCGCCAGTCGCAGCGCCGCGTGACCTCGGCGACGACGGGATCGCGGTAGAGGCCGAGGAACGACATGGCGGTGGAGAGTACGCCGGAGCGTTCATTGTCCGATTTGTTGAGCAGCTCACGCGCCGCGCTCGCGACGACGGGATGCGGACCGTCCTCGCCGAGATGGGCGGTCTTCATCATGGCGCGCAGCGTGGATTTGACCGGGCGCTTTGGATCGGAGAGGAAATTGGCGACGCTGGCGAGGGTCTTTTCCGGCTCTGCGTAGAGAACATGCAGGATTGCGCCGACGAGGAGCGAATGGCTGGTCTTTTCCCAATGGTTCCGCTTGTCGAGACTGCCTTCGGGATCGACGAGGATGTCGGCGATGTTCTGCACGTCGCGCACTTCCCACTCGCCGCGCCGCACCTCGAGCAAGGGATTGTAGGCTGACGATTTCGGATTGGTCGGATCGAAGAGGAGAACCCGGCCATGGTGCGAACGGAAGCCGGAGGTCAGCGTCCAGTTTTCGCCTTTGATGTCGTGGACGATGGCCGATCCGGGCCAGGTCAACAATGACGGCACGACAAGGCCGACGCCCTTGCCGCTGCGGGTAGGCGCGAAGCACAGCACATGCTCCGGCCCGTCATGGCGCAGATAGTCGCGATCGTAGCGGCCGAGCACGACGCCATCGGGATCGAGCAGTCCCGCGGCCTTCACCTCCTCCTTTTCGGCCCAGCGTGCCGAACCATAGGTCTCGGCGTCCTTGGCCTCGCGCGCTCGCCAGACCGACATGCCGATGGCGACGGCGATGGCGATGAAGCCGCCGGATGCGGCGATGAACGCTCCCTTGGTGAAAATCTCGGGGGCATAGGCGTCGTAGGAGAACCACCACCAGAAGAAGATGGGCGGGTAGTAGATCGGCCAGCCGAACAGGACGAACCAGGGCGCTCCGAGCTGCGCCTGAAACCCAAGGCTCCAGGCGACATATTCGGTCGCGCCCCAGGTGGTGAAGAGGACGATGAGGAAGACGATCAGAATCTGTCCCCAGAGGATTTTGGTCGCGGACATTGCGATGTTCCTTGTCTGTAGAAGCTAGAGGCCGAGCCCGCGCTTGCGGCCGAAATCCCAATCGACGCCGCCGCCATCGCGGGCGACGCCGGAGACGTGACGGCCGAGCTGCCTGTCGAGGGATGGCGACCAGGGCACGAGCTGGAAGCCGAGGCCGTCGTCGATCACGGCGAAGCGGCCGGAGGCGAGCGTCATGCGCTGGCGATAGGTTCCGGCGACGTATTCACCGCTTTCGGCCGGCTTGAACGGCTGGCCGGTCTCCTTCGCCAGCCGGTCGGCCACGGCATCGACCTCGCGGCGGCGCAGCGTGTCGATCAGGTTGCGGCTGAAGATGATGCGGCGGCCCTGCTGCTGGGCGAGACCTTCGCCGACCAGATGCTCGGCGCGTTGCCGCATCGCGTCCCGCACCTCGGCGCCGAAGCCGCCGTCCGACATGGCGACGGGTTCGCGGGCGATGGATTGCCGGTCGAGCCAGGTTGCGCCGGTGGCGCTCACCTGATGCTGGAGATCGAGATCGGAGCGGACGGCGAGCGCGACACGGCGCTCGCCTCGCGCGTCCTCATAGGCGCGCAGCTCGACGATCGATCCCGGCGGGCTGTCGCCGGTGGCGTCGAGATGCGGCAGCTTGATGTGATGGGTGCGGCCGTCCACGCCGTCGACCACGGCGTAGGCCGTTCCCTTCAGTTCATCGTCAAGGCCACGTTCGACCAGGCGGCCGATGACGGGAACATCGAGGCTCTCGCCAGCCAGCACATAGCTTGCCGAGCCGCGCTCGATGCCGCGTTCGGTCAGCGCACGGTGCATCCGCTTGATGATGTCGCCGCGTAGCCCAAGTTCGCGGAGCGTGGATTCGGCCTCGGGCCTGATGAACCATTGCTGGTGTCCGACCTGTCCGGCGAGTCCACGGATTTCGAGGGTGCGCAGCCGACCGACCTTCAGCGCATGAAACTCACCCGGCTGCTGGCCGGGCTGCGGCGCGAGGTCGATGATGCCCGACTTGCCGGCGTCGCGGACAAGCTGCCGGTCGAGCTGCGTCCAGCGTTCGGCCTCGACCTGCCGCTCCAGATTGCGGTTGATCTCCAGATCGGTGCGCTGGCCGAGTTCCTGAGTGACGAGATCCTGCGCGCGGGCGCGCATTCCCTCCTTGATGTAATCGCGGGAGATCACGAGGTCCTGGCCGTCGTCGGTGCGGCCGCGCAGGATGATATGGATATGGGGATTGTCGGTGTTCCAGTGATCGACGCCGACCCAATCGAGCTTCGTGCCTAGGTCCTTTTCCATCTGCCCCATCAGCTCGCGGGCATGGTCCTTGAGGTCGGCCATATCCACGGCGTCCTCGGGCGAGACGATGAAGCGGAAATGGTGCCGGTCGTCCTCGCAACGTTCCGAGAAGGCACGGGCATCCACGTCATCGCCTTCGGGACCGAACAGCCGCGCCTTCTCCCCGTCTCGGGTCACGCCGTCGCGGCGCAGATAGGTCAGATGTGCGGCAAGCGGCGCGGAGCGCGCGGTATGGCGCACGACGCGGGTCTTGATGACGACGATGCGCGAGCGGCCGGTGAGCAGGCGGTTGGCCTGGATGCTGGCGCGCTGGCCGCGCCCGAAGCGCGAGCGGTTGCCCGGCGTGATCTTGCCGGAGAGGGAGACGCGGCCCCCGGCCTTCTGCGCGGCGGCGAGCGCCTGCGAAATGAAGGGCCGGGCCTGCTGCGCGCGGGTCGAGCGGATGCGCCCAGGCCGGACGCGAAATTCGCTGTCATCGGCCATGGCGGAAACCCGCACGGTGCAAAAGGATAGGGAAAATCAGGAAGATGAGCGCGAAGCGCACGGTGCGCGAAAGCGCGGCACGGTGCGGAACGCGCCGAAAAACAGAGCAAAAACAACCGGCCGACCGAAGCGCACCGTGCGCCTTTTTATCTCGCCATCGTCCGGTTGTGTTGCCTGCCTCTGCCCCTTGCGCCCTCCATGCCACGCCAGAGCACGAAGGGATGCGAATGGCGGCCGAGACGCTCATGGATGCGCTCCTGGGTCGGAGCGTGCGACGACAAGGGGCGCATCCGATGCACCGACTGAATCGGATGGCCCCGCCGTGACGGAGGATCGGCTGTCGTCTGAACGCTCGCTGGCCAGCAGCGAAGCGGCGGGGCGAGTGTCGGCGGAACGCACGACGAAGATCGCCGCCTCCCGCCAATCGCGTGGCGATGCGGGTTGCGCGACCGGCCTTTCGGGCGCGGCCTCGCCGCCGAGAACCGGCGCGAGCGCGGCGACGTAGGCCCGCGTTTCCGCCGGTAACGCGCGGCCGGTCGAGCGATATTCATCATAGCGGCCGGGACCGGAATTGTAGGCTGCGAGCATCGCGCCGACATCGCCATAGCGGTCCCACATTTCACGCAGATAGGCCGCGCCTGCCATGATGTTGTCGTGCGGGTCATAAGGGTTGCGGCCGAGCTGATAACGCACGCGCAGGCCCGCCCAGGTGTCGGGCATGACCTGCATCAGCCCCAGCGCACCCGCGGCGGAGATTGCGCGCACGTCGCCCGCGCTCTCGGCGCGCAGCACGGCGCGAATCCAGCGTTCAGGGATGCCGAACCGCTGCGCCGCCTCGGTGATGTGGGCGGCGTAGGGATCGACGGCGGCCGGGCGCGCGACCGGCGTGGACTGCGCGGTCGCCCCGGTCGGCCCCGCACAGAACGCGACCGCGCCGACCGCAGCGAGGATGGCACGGCGACATGCCGATCCGGTCCCACCGCTACAGCCGCCCGCGAGCATGGTAATGATCGGAGCGAGCATCGATCAGCCCCGATCCTCGCGCGGCCGGGGCCTCTTCCACGCCAGCCGGAAGGTGTGTCCGTCGTCGTCGGCCTGGAACAGCGCCGGACGGAACACGGTGAGAAAGAGCGGGCTGTCGATCTCCATGGCGATGTAGTCGCCGGCGCGTTCGCCGACACGTTTCCACGCCGCGCCGATCTCGGGGCCGTCCTCGTCGTCGAGGTGTACGCGATAGTTCGGCGCGTTCTCGGCGTCGCTCGGATCGATGGCGACGAGCACGATCGGCTCGTCGATGCCGAACAGGCGGACGCGGCCGGCGTAGCCGTTGGCGGTCGGTTCAAAGAGCAGGTTGGGCATTGTCAGTCTCCTTCTGGTTGATGGGGAAATGCGCGGTCAGTGCGTCGGCGCGCGCCACTCGAAGCGGCCGTCGCCTTCTTCGTCGGTCCACAGCGGGATCGCGTGGCCGATGATCTGGTCGGTGGAGGTCAGGCCGAAGTAGCGGCCGTCGAGGCTGTCGCGGACCTGCCAGTTCATGAGGAAGACTTCGCCGGTCTGGACGCGGCGGCAGCCCTGCCAGACGGGCAGTTCACGGCCGATCCGGTCGCGTTCCAGCGCCGAGCCCATCTCGATCCCGTCCACGGTGATCGTGCGGCCGGTGCGGCAAACGGTTTGCCCGGAAACGCCGAGAACGCGCTTGAGTAGCGGTATGCCCTTGGGCAGATAGCCGCGCTCGGCCATGAAGGTCGCGAGCGGCTCGGGCGCATCGACCGCGACAAGATCGGTGACGTCGAACGGCCCGTCAAAGTCGATCGTGTAGAAGCCGATCGGCGCGCTGGCCGATGCGTTCCACATGAGCTTGATCGGCATCGGCGTGAGCGCCGGGTAGCCGACGCCCATCGTGGCGAGCGCCGAGACGAGGAAGAGGCCGGCGCGCGTCATGGCCGGACCTTCCCGCGAAGGAGGAAGGCGCGGTGCTGGTCGAGCGTATAGGCGCGGGGCAAGTGACCGGCGGCCATCCGGTTGTGGACGTGCCGCCAATGCTCCGGCGAAACGGCGTCCGCATCGATGCCGATCGCCTCAATCGCATCGACGTGGCGCAGCACGTCCTCGACCTTTGGCCAGCCTTCGATCTTCAGCAGGATTTCACCGCCGGGCCGCACGAAGGGCAGCGTCTGGTATGCCTCGCCCGGTTCGACCGCGCGCACGATGTCGATGCGCGAGATGATCGTGCCGAAGTCGTTGGCCGCCCATCGGACGAACGCGAAGACCGTGTTCGGCCGGAAGGAAAGGACGCGCTGGCGACGGTCGACGATCTGTTCGGCGGCCTCGCGGCCGAACCTGATCCAGTATTCGATCTTCTTCTCGATCCACGTCAGTTCGACGTGGGTCATGCGATCGTGGGTGAGCGCGGACGGCGGCGGGCCGCCGCGCACGCGGGGAGCCGCGGCGCCGGTCATGTGGGGTCTCCTGGGGTCGGGGGAAATTCGCGCGCGAGCAGTTCGCGCAGCATGTCGGCGACCGTGACGCCGCGCCCGAAGGCCGCGATCTTGATCCGGCCGCGCAGTTCGGGCGTCACGTCGATGGTGAGCCGCGCCGTGTAGGCGGTCACATCGGACACGCGCGGCGGGCTCTCGGCCGTCTTGATCCATTGTTCGGGATCGGCGGGGCGTGTGGCGAAGCCGCGCTTCTCTATGCGGCCCGTCATGACGCGCCTCCGCCGTCGAAGGGCAGCAGCGAGGCGAGCCGTGAGCGGGCGCGCTCGGCCATGTCGGGATCGATCTCGCAGCCGATGTAGCGACGGCCGGACAGCCGGCAGGCTTCGCCTGCAGCGCCCGACCCCGCGAACCAATCGCCGAGCAGTCCGCCTACAGGGCAGCTTGTGCGGATCAGGATTTCGAGCAGCACCGACGGCTTTTCGGTCGGATGGATCGCGCGGCCATGACAATTGCGCAGGTAGATGACCGAACGCATGAGGCGCGGCCCGCCGTCCTGGCTAACATAGTGGCCGGCATCGATCTGGCCGGTATGGGGAGGACGCTGCTTGCGCCGCACCGTGCGTGCCGTCGCATCGGGCGTGGTTTGGACGGCGTTGTAGATGTCGCGCCAGGCCGTCTCGGCAGGGTAGAATTGCACGGCCAGCTCATGCACACGCTTGAAGCGGTCGGCATGAAAGCTGGAGCCGTTCTGCTTTTCCCAGACGATCTCCTGCGCGATGCGTAGCCCAGCGTCCGCGAAACGGTCGGCGGTCGCCATGAAGCTGCGCAGCGAGCCGAAGACCCAGATCGAGCCGGTCGGCTTGAGGGCGGCGCGCGCCAGCGCCAGCCAGCCCTCGACGCGCCGATCCCAGGCGAGCGACGTGTCGCCGTAGGGCGGATCGGCGAGGATCATGTCGAACGGGCCGCGCGGCGGCATGAGTTCG
>Ga0206116_1001150_pt1 | contig 16291 bp, 15 predicted proteins | sample 3A1Ametagenome_FD_178000 | JGI IMG/M metagenome (GOLD analysis project Ga0206116, IMG submission 178000) | Enriched microbial communities from leaf-cutter ant dump, University of Wisconsin, Madison, United States - 3A1A | ecosystem: Environmental > Terrestrial > Nest > Insects nest > Nest dump...
ACGCCGGACGCCTGGCCGACACCATTGCCGCACACCTGCCGCTCAAGCTGGAGAACAAGCAGGCCGTGCTCGACCTGGCGGGCGTGCAGCAGCGCCTGGAAAACCTGTTCGAGCAGCTCGAACGCGAGGTCGACATCCTCAACGTCGACAAGCGCATCCGCGGACGTGTGAAGCGCCAGATGGAGAAGAACCAGCGCGACTTCTACCTGAACGAGCAGGTCAAGGCCATCCAGAAAGAGCTGGGCGAGGGCGAGGACGGCGCCGACATCGAGGAGGTCGAGAAAAAGATCAAGTCCGCCAAGATGCCGGCCGAAGCACGGAAAAAGGCCGAAGGCGAGCTGAAAAAGCTCAAGCTGATGTCGCCCATGTCGGCCGAGGCCACCGTGGTGCGCAACTACATCGACGTGCTGACCGGCCTGCCCTGGAGTAAGAAGACCAAGATCCGTCACGACCTGGCGCTGGCCGAGCAGGTGCTCAACGAAGACCACTACGGCCTGGAGAAGGTCAAGGACCGCATCCTGGAATACCTTGCCGTGCAGCAGCGCGTGGACAAGGTCAAGGCGCCCATCCTGTGCCTGGTTGGGCCGCCAGGCGTCGGCAAGACCTCGCTCGGCCAGTCGATCGCCAAGGCGACCGGGCGCAAATACGTGCGCATGGCGCTGGGCGGCATGCGCGACGAGGCCGAGATCCGCGGGCACCGGCGCACCTACATCGGCGCAATGCCGGGGCGTGTGCTGCAGAACCTGAACAAGGCAGGCACGCGCAATCCGCTGTTCCTGCTCGACGAGATCGACAAGCTAGGGCAGGACTTCCGCGGCGACCCGTCAAGCGCCTTGCTGGAGGTGCTCGACCCCGAGCAGAACCACAAGTTCGCTGATCACTATGTTGAAGTGGATTTCGACCTGTCGGATGTGATGTTCGTCGCCACGTCCAACTCGATGAACATCCCGCCGGCGTTGCTCGACCGCATGGAGGTCATTCGCCTGTCGGGCTATACCGAGGATGAGAAGGCCAACATCGCCATCAAGTACCTGCTGCCCAAACAGATGGAAAATAACGGTGTCAAGGCCGACGAGCTGCTGGTGACCGAGGCGGCGGTGCGCGACATCGTGCGCTACTACACGCGCGAGGCTGGTGTACGTTCACTCGAACGCGAGCTTTCCAAAATTTGTCGCAAGGTGGTCAAGAGCCTGTTGCTCAAAAAGTCCTCGGGGCAGGTCGAAGTAACGGCCGACAACCTGCACGATTACCTGGGTGTGCGCAGGTACAGCTACGGCCGCGCCGAGCATCAGAATCAGGTGGGTCAGGTGGTTGGTCTGGCCTGGACCGAGGTGGGGGGCGACCTGCTGACCATCGAGGTAGCCACCATGCCGGGCAAGGGTGTCATCACCCGTACTGGTTCGCTGGGCGATGTGATGAAAGAGTCGGTCGAGGCGGCGCGCTCGGTGGTGCGCTCACGCGCCCGGTTGCTTGGCATACGCGACGAAGCGTTCGAAAAGCGCGATCTGCACATCCACGTGCCCGACGGCGCCACGCCCAAGGACGGGCCCAGCGCGGGTGCGGCCATGACAACGGCTATCGTTTCAGCGCTGACGGGTATTCCCGTGCGTGCCGACGTGGCCATGACGGGCGAGATCACGCTGCGCGGCGAGGTGACTGCGATTGGCGGCCTCAAGGAAAAACTGCTGGCGGCGCTGCGCGGCGACATCAAAACAGTGCTTATTCCCGAGGAAAACGTCAAGGATCTACAGGAGATACCAGACAACGTCAAGAGCGGCTTGGAGATCGTTCCTGTCAAATGGATCGACAAGGTGCTTGAGATAGCGCTGGAGCGCAAGCCCGTGGCCCTGACCGAAGAGGAACTCGCGGCCAGTGTCGCGCCAGCCAAGGTAGGAGACGCCGAACATGGATCGATCAAGCACTGAAAATTTGTGCGATCTTTTCGGAGAGGAACAAAAATTCGGTTAAACTTTCTATACTGATGCAAAGCGTTGTACAATGCAAGGCTTCGGTAAATGCGGGAATAGCTCAGTTGGTAGAGCGCAACCTTGCCAAGGTTGAGGTCGTCGGTTCGAGACCGATTTCCCGCTCCAGATCGTAAAAAAGGGGTGCTCAGGCTCCCCTTTTTTTCAGGGCGACAGATTTGGCGCGATAGCAAAGCGGTTATGCACCGGATTGCAAATCCGTAGAGCCCGGTTCGACTCCGGGTCGCGCCTCCAGTCCATCGGCTTTTGCCTGGTTGCTGGGGATTTTGGTGGCAACGAAAATTGCGATCAAAAAACTGTTAGAATTTTGCTCTTTCCGAAGCGCAGCTTCTGAAGAGAATGCGGGAATAGCTCAGTTGGTAGAGCGCAACCTTGCCAAGGTTGAGGTCGTCGGTTCGAGACCGATTTCCCGCTCCATACATCAAAAGGGAAGCCTAGGCTTCCCTTTTTTCTTGGCTTTTGGGCCACTGGCTGCAAGGCCGCTGATTGGGGCATTGCACCAAAGTGCTGCCCCGGTTACCCTGGCTGCCGAGCCCGTTGGCGGCCAGTGCCCCGATGGTGAAATTGGTAGACACTGCGGACTTAAAATCCATCGAAAGTCAACAATCGCCCCCTCGGTCGATGGTGGGAATTGCTAAATAAGTCTTTGAAAACAAAGGGAATTATCCAAATTCTTCGATTCCTTTGTGTATGACGATTTAGAGCAATTTCTTCCTCTAGGTGTCCCGGATTTGTCCCAAATGTCCCGCGCCGGGGCTTGACCATCAGGCAGGAAGATAGCTAGACTGTAGTTAATGACAGTTGCAAGCATTCCATGGAACAAGCGGGACGCGGCGATCAGCCGCGCCTTGCTGCCGTGGGTTGCGCTGGCGGGGCTTCTTGTCTATGCCCTGGGCTTTTTCATGATGCTGGCCCCTGCGGCAGGGATCGTGATTCCTGAGGCGGCGATGGCCGCGCCTATCGCTGCAGCGATTCTTTGTTTTTTGGTCATCGTCGCGTCCGCTTGGGCGCGCGGCGTGCTGCTTTCCATCCTCGCCGCGCTCGTCGGTGAGCTTCCTCCTGCAGAGCTTTTCAGCTGGACTGATCCAGCCTCCGCTGCTCTGCGCGGCCCCTTCATCCCTCCCCGCGCCTTGGCCTGATCCATCCGCGCCGCGCGCGCCTGCGCGTGGCTTGATCAGGTTTCAAGGCCCAGGAGGGCACCATGCAAAAAACTAATGCGGCGCCGCCGAGTCCGTCGCGCTTTGTGAAAATTGAAGAGTTGTCTGAGCGCATCGGCAAGACGGCGACGACGATCCGCACCTGTGCGACGAATGAGAAATATTTTCATTTGATCCCGCGCCCCTTCAAATTACCCAGCTCCCGGCGCCTTCTGTGGCGTGAGGAGGACATTCAGGCGTGGATCAACCAGGCCACCCCAGTGGGGCCCACCCGCCGCCGTCGGGGTGCACCAACCAAGGCGGAGCGCGTGGCGCGCGAGAAGGGGGTCGGGCATGGATGAAATCGTCCACGTGGGTCGCCAAGCTTACTGTGTCCCGATGCATCGCGCAGCGCTGCGCGATGCCCGCTTGAGCTGGGGTGCTCGTGGGCTTTTTAACTTTTTGTGGGACCTTCCAGGGAACTGGGGCATGAATATTGAGCATCTTGCAAAGATGGGGCCAGAGAAACGGGACGCCGTGCGGGCACGCCTGAGGGAACTTGAAAAAGTCGGGGCAGTGCGTTTGGAGAGGCCGCGTGGAGACGCGGGGCAAGTTCACGGGACGCGGTGGGTCATCATCACTCCTGAGCAATGGGCGCGGGAGGCCCCCTTAAAGCCGAAGAGCCGAGTTGCGGAAAATCCGGAGCTCGGTTTTCCCGAAAATCGGGAAAGACGCAGCTAAGGTTCTCCAAGGTAAAGGTTCTCCAAAAGGAAGGGTCCCCCAGTGGGGGCTGCCCCCCTACACCCCCCCCCCAAAGAGAGGGAATTTTTAAGCGCTGAGGGGGTGCAGGGGGAGGCTTCCCCCTGCCTACTACCCCGCCTTCAAGCGCGCGGAGCGCCGCAGGCGCGAGCACGGTTGTTGGCGGAATTCAAACCCTGCCGTCGCCATAGGTGACTACACGCGCGCGCGTGCAGGCTTCCAGCCCGCGCCTATGGCGCTCCCCGGCAGGGGGCGTGCCGCCCCCAGATCCCCCTGGGCTGCGCCCCCGCGTGCGCCTTCGCGCACCGGGCCCCTGCCTGGAGGTTAATCAGGCGTGAGAAGGCTCAAAGCGCTGGATGCGCCCCAGAACATCGACCATCGTGTCCCTAGCCATAGCCAGGTCGTAATCCGACTGTAGATTGATCCAGCTCTGGGCGTCTGTGCCAAAAAAAGTTGCCAGGCGCAGCGCTGTATCTGCTGTGATGCCCCGCAGCCCCTTCACGATTTCATTGATTCGGCGAGGCGGCACGGCAATAGCCTTGGCCAAGGCATACTGGCTCAGGCCCATGGGGGCTAGCCATTCCTCCATCAAGATTTCGCCGGGGTGCGGCCACTTGACTTCACGGGTCATGTCGAACTCCTTTCAGTGGTAATCCACGATCTCAACCTGGGTGGCATGCCCATCCAGCCAGACGAAGCAAACGCGCCATTGGTCGTTGATGCGAATGCTGTGCTGGCCCTTGCGGTCACCTTGCAAAGCCTCCAGCCGGTTGCCTGGCGGGAGCCGTAGAAAGTCCAAGGTCGTCGCGGCGTTCAACTGCACCAGCTTGCGCATTGCGACAGCTTCAATGTTGGCGAACCGCGCAACACGCTTGCCCAACAGCAAGGCTTGGGTGTCCACGCACTTGAAGTCTGTGATCATGGATCAATGATAACGAAATTCGTTAATAACGTCAATCGTTACGCCATCATGGCCATTCAAAAGAATACGATTGAGTACGAAAAAGTACGATTCTGTACAAAAGGAAACCCGTTGCTAGTTGCACGCAGGAGGCTACAGTACGAATTTGTACGATTTAGTACGAAAAAGTCCTGTATTGCCCTAAATTGCCCTGTGCTGCCCTAAAAAAACCTGTGGCTTAGGTATTCAGGCCATAGCTGTTTATGTTCTTCTGCTGGGTTTCATAAGCTTCCACATAAGCCTCGTGCTTTTTCATGGCTGCCTGCCACTTGGGAACCATCACCTCATAATAATGCTGTGATGCGGCCAAAAACGCATCCACCGCGCGCTTTCTGCGTTTATATTCTTTTCCTTCAACAACGTATCTCGTGCAGGGAAATATAAAAAATCGTTTGCACTTCACGGTTTCGACGCCGGTTGGTGGAAGTGGAGCAGCAGGACTTTCCGCCGGCGCGGCCATGGGCACAAGGCAATAAAACACATTCCAGGCACGCATACACTCATCAGCCCAGCTAGCAAATACCTGCTTTGACGCCTTTTCCGGATAGTCTTCTGAATCCGCCAAACAAGCCCGCGCGGCGGCTATGGCCCTTCCCATATGAGCGTCAAGCTGCGGCCCTTCGGTTTTTTCAGCTTTGGCAGCTCTATAAAACCCTTTCAAAAGAGCCTGAAATCCATCGCGCTGCCCTTTGATTTCTTCGGTCAACCGCCGCCATGAATCAATCTCGCGCTCTGCCCATGCCCGATATCGCCTTAATTCATTACGCGCGCTTTCCGCATCCCTTTGAGCTGATGATGCAGCACTTTCAGCCGAAGCCAAGCTGTTAAGTAGCATCCCGTCTGCCACGCCGCGAGAAAATCCGGACATATATAGACTCCAGAGCAATTAATTCGATTGGAACACCGCTACTTGCATCAGCAAGTAGCGGCAGAGGTTGACACGCAGCAGTTTATGAATTCATGCGCTCGATTTCATCCGCCAGTTGTTCTGCCCAGACCTGCGCGTTGTCCATCATGTATTCTCGCGTGCTCTGGATGCATTGCGTGGAAATCCGATCAGGGGTCACCGCCTCATCCTCCTCCTCCTCTTCGCTGCTCGAAGGGAGTAGGTCGCCATCAAAAAATTCTTCAGTTGGATGAAGATCAATGGAAAACTCGATGATGTTTTTGGCATCCCAAGGTTGGTCACGCCCAAGCAGCAAATGAACATTGGCAGAATCATCGATGACGTCTGAAAGACCCATGTATCCCCCATATGCAGCAATCCCCTGAAGGGTGCTATCAGGCAGCGAATTAATGTAATCCACCAGCACTTTTTGAATTTTCTTTGCCGTCATTGACATAGCTATTCCCTTTAAAAAGTTTCTTGAACAATTTGTCTTCGGCGTGGTGTCCACGCCAAACTCCAGCGCCAGGCGGCGCAAAGTGATCTACATTTCTCCTTCCTTTCTTTCATGCACCGGGCCCCTAGATTCAGAGCCGGGTCAACTGTTGTCTGTTGCTCGTGCAAGCGGCCCTTGCTTGCACCGTTCCCTGAGTTCTTCGCCGTGCCATTAGCGTTGCCGGGATTGAATTGCGGAGGGGGGAGGGTTTGTAAATCGAAGATTTATGGATTCCCCCCGCAGGAATTCAAAGCGCCAGCGGCGCGGTCCTGGCTTAGCGTTGGCCGAAGAGGCGAAGAACTCAGGGAACGGTGCTGGGCGCAACACCTGACGGGCAATCGACGGCGCGCGCCGAGCGCCCCTTTGCCGCCGTTTGCGGCGGCAACTGATGCCGGCCGGCAGGCCGGGCCGGCAAGTGCCGGGCACTGGCTTGGAGGCGTCCGCTTGCGGTCGCCTTGGCTGCTAGGGGGTGTGGCCTTCAGGCCGAGGGGGATGGCCTTGGCCTTCCCCCTGGTACCCGCGTGAGGGATCGATAGTCGGCCCTCCAGGCCGATGGAGACCGCCTTAGCGGGCTCCACCACAGGCCAGAGCCCGGCCCTGCGCCAAGCGCAGGGACACGCCCTACAGCGATGCCCCGAGTCCATAACCCACAGCCAAACACATCACCATCAGCAGCAGGGCAGCAACAAGTGCAGGCTTCAGAATTAGCCGATTGGTCTGTAGCTCAGCCTCAAGAAATGAAACTCTTCTCTGTGATGATTCGTATTCATTCCTTATTTTAGAAACTTCAAGACTCTGCTCTTTTTTTTCGAGCGCGACTTGCTCTCTGGCCTTCAATTCTGCATACCATAAATCATATGCCTTCTCTGCTATCGCCTCAGCGGGTATATCTTCATCTGCCAATGTATTGTAATGCTTTAAACCAAAAGCCAAAACCAAGCTTCGCCATTCATGCTCCGGGCCTTCAATTGAAAATGGGCGATTTCTGAAGTCATACAAATTAATTTTATCTATGGCATCACTGTAGGAAGATTTTAAAAAATCTTTTGCTCGGATGGTAAGCGCTAAATTGACCAGCAGGAAAATCGGTCCGTGCGCTTCGGTATCGATACCTCTTCTGCGATATTCGGAGTAAACGAGCATATGCGCAGCTTCGTGGAGATAGACCCGGATGATGTCTCTTCTTTTCCAAAGTCCACAAGTGATGCTCAATGCTATAGAGTTTTGGAAGTAATCAAAATAAAAACATCCGCGATAACTTGAATTCTCCCCCCGCAAAGGTGCCAAATGAACGGCTGGCGGCATATTAAATCGGCATGCCTCCGCAACAGGGCTCAGCATGGAATTAAGCCATTGGGTCGTGTGTACTGGAGCAGGCGCCAGATGTTTGACGTCAATGATATTCATGGCCGTAAATTTGTGCGTCTCGCGTGATAGCGCCAATATGCATTGCTTCGATGCAATCTGTCAGCAATCGATATTCTTGATTGTGGTCGTGAACTGCATCAAGTTGCGCTAACCCCTCCCTTAGCGTAACTGGTCTGCAAATCGTTTCCCAATTCATTCTGCCGTCTTTGAACTTGCGCACACAGCGCTGCAGAACATATAGCTCCTCTGTGTTCATGTCTTCCTCCGTTTAAACTCTGGATAATCAATAAAATAGGGCCGCGCTTGGCCCCGAGCGGCAGCGCCACGATAAATCGTCACCACTTCGCCGGGCTTTAATTGTCCCAGTGCATGCGGTTCAATAACATTCACGATTTCACGGCTGTAGCTCACTGATCGCCTGTCCCCAGAATCTGCGCGTGTGTGTTTTTGCCGCCAGGTAGTTCCGATGAGCTTGCTTACCAGCTCGCGCGATGGTTGATCATTCAAGCGAAAAAACATTTGAACGTCAGTGGCGGCCATGAAAACAGCTGACGAACCATTCCCATACCTGCGGTCGATTTGTTCCAATGTCTGAAAATACATCCAGGTTGGCATATTTCTTGAACGAATAGTGTTCAATTTTTCGCCAAGTCCTGGAAGAGGTGGCATATTTCCCAGCTCATCCAGGAAAACGGCAACTGGCGGGCGCTGGGTGGCCGTGTCAATTAACAACCCGATAACCGACGCGGAAATAAAACTGAGCACAGGAGCCAGCGCTTGGAGCTTGCTTTCTTCGAATTGAAGAAAAATCGCTGTAGGGGTGCTGCTGGAGAGGCTTTCGCGCATTGAAAAGTCGGAATGCCCAAGCGCGGAACGAACTCCAGGCAATCCAAGAAAGTCCAGGCCGCGTAGTGCACCACTTAATCCAGCCGCGATCAATGGATCAGGCTTCGGGCCTGATAATCCTGCCTGCAAGCGACGAGCGATTCTCTGTGCATTTGTATTTTCAGAGGACAACAAGACTTTCAACGTCTCTTGAGGATCGCCCGAGGAAAGAAAATCGTAGGCCATTGGCAAACTGCCCCCAGGCTGCTTGGAAATGTGCAGTACAGCAGCCTTCAGCCAGTCCCGTTGGGACTCAATAAATGGCGCTTCGCGTGGATCACGAATGGGCAGCAGTGCGGCGCAGAGTTCAAACAGGGCTGTTTCATCAGAGATTTCATCAAGGGGATTCCAATGGTCTGCATTGGGATCCTCAATGGCGGGATTGAGCCGCACGACTCGATAGCCGGACTTCTCAAGTGATGCAGAAAGAAGTTTATGAAGCTCGGGTTTGATATCAATGGCGACGAAGGATGTCTTTTGAGTCGCCAAGCTCAATACCTGATTGCAAAGAAATGCGGTTTTCCCTGTGCCAGGCGGGCCAACCACTAGCCCGCGATCCTCGACGGAGGCAAAAAAACGCTGGCTCTCATAAGTCCCACCAAAGATTTTCGGCTCCCCCTTGCTTGAGCGACTCACGAGTTCCTTGGCGGCGCGCACAGAAGATAAATCACGAGGGCGTTGGATGAATTGATGATCCCAAGCCAGCCACAGCGATAGAAAACCGATTATCAAAGTGATGCAAGCAATCAACACGGCGGCAACTTGTAAATCGGCGGGCCAATTTTCAAGCGGCAGCTCCCAGGCCACGCGCAGGACGCGCGCGGCGGGGATGCTGTTGCGCTCGGCGAGCACGCGCAGGGCCAGTGCGGAGCTGGCCAGCGCTGTGAAGGCGGCGGCAGCGGCGGCGAGCGCAGCCGCCGCGAGGTGGTCGAGAGTCAGGCGCATGGCTGACCCTCGACCATGGCGCCGCGTGCGGCGCCTGGGTTTCGCGCAGCGTCTCTACGGGGGCGCAGCCCACGTAGTGACGCTGCGTCCGCCGGGACGGAAAAAACGGGGGGGATGGGTAGTGATGGCGGGTACATGCCCTTGATTTTTCATCAACGGCAAGACACACTCAATAGAAAAATTCCTTTTAAATCAACAACTTAAATCGTTATTCATAACGATTCGGATAATTAGGATGGTGATGTTTGGAAATGACAACAGGGAGCAACTGCAGGCCTTGGAAAAAGAGGTCAAAAAGTTGCGTGAATCCAACAAAGTTGGGTTTTCACAGTTGGCAGAAGCTCGGGCGCGCTGCGCCGAGCTGGAGGCAGAAGTCGGGCGCCTGTGCGCCGAGATGCTTGCAGCGCAGGCCTCGACGAAGCGCGCGCGAGCGCGTCAAAAAAATAGCGTTGAACGGGCCAACAGACTGAAAAAGCAATTGTCTAAAACCAGCAGCCAGGAATAGTTTTGTTTTTCTTGCTTTTCACAAAAAGCATGCGTCCATCCCGACGAAGTGTTCCTAGAACTAGCCTCACGGCAAGTGGTTGGAAACGGGGATATTCAAGTCGTAAGTGTTTCACGGCCTCGCGCAAAGAAACCGGACCGGCATTTACTTGCCAAGCGTTAGCTCACCGCTTCACAGAAAAGAGCATCCCGAGGGCCAAATACAGCCATGCTGTATTTGGGGCTTCATTCACCCTGATGCTGATCATTTCTAACGGAAATCACATCACGCTGAAAGAGGTCTCCTCACTCGCCTGAATAGGCATTCTCCGCAAGGAGAAAGCATGCAACCTCGGTTGCGTGCACTAATTTTTCATACCTGCGGGTATGAAAACATTGGTAAACACTAACCGAAATGAAGCATATTTTAATTCGCGAGCTAATGAGCCTGACCGAAAGAAACAGGGATGGCTCTTTTGCAACCCAAGCGGCACGCCGGGATATTCTTGCCCAAGTGGGGCGCCAGTTGCTGCAAATGGGGTATAGAAATCTGGGGGTGCAGGGGTTAAAGCCGAAACATATTCAATCGCTGCTGGATCATTGGCGCGGGGAGGGGCTTTCTGTCGCTACGATGAAAAATCGTATGGCCCATCTGCGCTGGTGGGCTGAGAAAGTCGGTAAGCAAAATGTAATACCTAGAACCAATGATGAGCTTGATTTAGGTAGAAGAAAATACGTCACAAACCAAACAAAGGCAAGAGATTTGCCGGGTGTTGCGCTATTGAAAATTAAAGATGAAAGGCTGAAAATATCTCTCGAACTGCAAAAGGCGTTTGGTTTGCGGCGTGAAGAGTGCTTGAAGTTTCAACCATTGTACGCCTTGAACGGAAAACAAGTGCATGATGTGAAAAATATTCGATTGGCGCCAACTTGGTGTAAAGGTGGGCGTGCTCGTGAAGTGCCTGTGAAAACAGCATATCAGCGAGAAGTTTTGCAAAAGGCCATCGCTTTGGTAGGAAAGGGGTCGATGATTCCTGCTGATAAAAAGTATGTCCAATGGCTCACTCGCTACGAGCAGGACACAAAAAGGGCCGGGCTTTCTAAACTACATGGCTTGCGCCATCAATATGCACAAAATCGGTATCGTGAATTAACTGGTTGGGATGCGCCAGCATGTGGCGGTCCGACCAGAAATGAGCTGGACACAGAACAATTGCAATTGGATTTGCAAGCGCGATTGACTATTAGCAATGAACTTGGTCATAATCGTGAATCGATTACTTCTGTTTATTTGGGAAGGTGAATTTATGTCTTGTATTGATGAAAATTTGATTCGTTCTTTTATTGAAAATCCTGGCCAATGCCTGCGCGGTTATCCTCTAGATTCGGTTTATCCGGTTTATCAATGGGTGGATTCTCCGAAGTCAATTGAAGCTGCCGTTTGGGTTGCTGACATGTATTTCCGTTCACCATTAGATGGTGCGCGGATTGCTCATGCTGAAGGTATTAGTTGTAAAAATGGCGTTGCAACAATTTTACATATCTATGTCGAGACGGATTATGTGCGTCTCGGTATTGGTCGCGCGCTGGTCAAGTATCTGGCGGACGAGCTAAAAAATAGGTACAGGGTGCGAACTCTGTTGTTCCAGGAAAGGTCGCCTAGACCACATGACCCGGATTTTTTCAAGGCCTTGGGTGCCAAGGAGATTCCCAGCGACCTTTACAAAACCTCCGATTGGGAATTAACTATCAGCGACTAAGCGGACTCGCAGCGGATGGGATAGAATGTCCGGTTTCGCCCCGGTGGTGAAATTGGTAGACACCCGGGACTTAAAATCCCGTGCAGCGAAAGCGGCGTGCCGGTTCGATCCCGGCCCGGGGCACCACCACAACCCATAGTTGGCAACCCATAGTTGGAAGTACACGGGTTGCCCACAGGCGGCGCCTGCGTGGCATGCGCCACGCCGCCTATGGACAACCCTGCGCCGCGCCCCTATCAGGCGGCTGCAGCGTGTAGCTTGTCGGCCAAGCTCTCCCCGGTCGGGTGGTAGTACCGCAAGGCCATTTGGAGCGTTTTCCATCCAAACATTTTTGCCAGTTCCTGGGCTGCCAAGACTGAGGCCCAGCGCGTTGCCGCAGTGTGGCGCAAGGTGTGAAAAACAATCTCGCCTTCCAGCCAGCCAGACGGGGCTGGCTGGCCGTGCTGTTGCTCGTAGGTGGCGCGTGCGCGCTTGCAGGCCTGAGGGACGGCTCGGGTCAGCCTGTCCTGCGTCACGTCGAATACCCGCCCGCCATCGATGGGGCGGGGCATGGCCTGGATCGTTTGTAAAGCCTTCGGAGACAACGGCACGTCGCGCGGGTCGCCTGATTTTGTATCACTCAGGTGGATGAAACGGCGGGCGAGGTCGATATCTTCCCACTCGATGCCCAGCAGTTCAGACTGGCGCATGCCGGTTTCCAGGGCGAGGATGAAGAGAGCCTGCGCGTTGGGCGTACGCGGCATGGTCGTGGGGATCGCGGCCAGAAAGGCCGCCTGCTCATCGGCGGTCAAGCTGCGGTCGCGCTTGCGGCTGCCGGCGGGCAGCCGCAGCATGCGCGCGGGGTTGGGCAGGCCCTCCATGCCCCAATCACGCCTGGCGGTCTCGTAGAGGGCTGATATCAAGGCGATGTCCAGACGGATCGTGTTCTCTGCCTTGCCCTCGGCGCGGCGCGCATCCCGAAATTCGGCCAGGTCCTTGCCGCGAACGGCAACCAGGCTGCACTTGGCCAAAGAGTGCTTTTGCCAACGCTCGATGCGCTTGGTCTCCGCATAGTGGCCCTTCTTGCGCGGGGTGACTTCCCTTAGATACCTCGCCAAGGCCTCGTAAAGGCTCGTGCGCTGGGCTTCGCTGTTGTCGACATAGGTACCCTTGTCCATGTCGCTTTCGACGCTCCTAGCCCACTTCTCGGCCTCTGCGCGGGTATTAAACGTGGCCGACTGAGGGGGGTAGCCCTTGCGGCGTATCTTGACCTGCCATTGGAGTTCGCCTCGTTTCGTGATGGATGCCATGTGCTCTTTACCCCTGACGTACACTGACTAACTTACTAGCTGTCCCAACAGTGTCCCAAAAAATGGGGAAAACGGCCGGAAACCCGCATGAATGCTAGGTTTCGAATATGACTTAAAATCCGCCGCTTTCCTGAATAAGGGGCGTGCCGGTTCGACCCCGGCTCGGGGCACCACAAAGGTTTGATATGTCACACTACAACGCTCCCTTTGAAATCCATGTGCACGGCCAGGTGCAGTTGCGCGCTGAAGTGGATTTCGACCAACTGCAAGAGGCGTTGAAGCCCCTGTGGAAGTACGCCGGGGCGCGCAATCTGGCCGACGGCGCGACCAGCGCCTACGAGGAAGAGCCCGGCATCGAGTTCGACCCCAAGGAACACTTGCTGCAGATGTGCTGGACGGTGCGCGGCGATGAGGACTTCCGCCAGTCGCTCGACGACATGTGCATGGGCCTGAACGATCTGGCCGAGCAGGGCGCGGCCATCGAGGTGACTTTCTACGACACCGAGTTCGACGAAGAAGAGGCGCCCGACGACGAGGACGCGCGCGACGATTTCGTGATGCTGTTCGTCGGTCCCACGCCGGCGGCGATCATGCAGGCGCAGCGCGACCTGCTGGTGCAGGATGTGGTCAACCTGATGGAGCGCCACTTCGACGGCTCCGAACTGGGCGGCGTGGTGGCCGAGATCGACCGGCTGTTCTCGCAGCGCTTCGATGCGCTGGTCAACTCGCTGGAGATCAGCCGCCCGCCGCGCGGCGGCGCCGCTGGCGGCCACGGGGGCGGCCGGCGCCCGCGCCATCTGCACTGATCCTATCGGCTACGCGGCAGCGCCGCGCAGCGCGCGGGCGGCAGGCCCAGCCAGCGCTGCGCTGCGGCCTGCAGCGCGGCCAGCTGGCCTGTGGTGTACAGGTGCACCTGGCCCGTGGGCGTGCCGTCTGGCGCCTCGGGCTCGGGCGCAAGGCATGCGGCCTGCGCCAGAATGCGCCGCGTCTGGCGCGCCACGGCGGCGCCGGTGTCGATGATCTGCACGTCCGGGCCGACCAGCGCGCGCAGCACGTCCTTGGCGAACACGTAGTGCGTGCAGCCCAGCACCAGCGTGTCCATTTCGCCGGTTTTCTCGCCAAAACGCCCCAGAGCGCCGGTGTAGTGCGCGCAAAGCTGTTCGATGGCCGCGCGGCTGCGCAAGGCGGGCAGGGGCTCCTCGGTGCTTTGTTCTATGGCGTGGGCCAGGCCGTCGCAGGCCTGCACGGCAAAGCGGGTGGCGCTGCCGTGTTCCTCGCGCAGGCGTGCAAAGCGCGCGCTGCCCACTGTGCCGCGCGTGGCCAGCACGCCGACATGGCGCGTCTGGCTGCGCATGGCCGCGGGTTTGAGGGCTGGCTCCACACCAATCACGGGCAGCGCCGGCAGCGTGGCGCGCAGCAGTTCCACGGCGGCTGCGGTGGCGGTGTTGCAGGCCACTACCAGCGCCTTGATGCCGTGCTGATCGACCAGATGCCGGGCGATGGCCAGTGTGCGCTGCTGCACGAAGGCGTCGCCCTTTTCTCCGTAGGGGGCGTTGGCGCTGTCGGCCAGGTAGACGAAGCACTCGTGCGGCAGTTCGCGGCGCAGCGCCTGCAGCACGCTCAGGCCGCCGATGCCGCTGTCGAAAACACCCACGGGCCGGGTGGCTGCGGGTGTGCTCATGGATGTATGGGGTTCATCAAAAATCGTCGAGCACCGCGCCCTTGCTGGCGCTGGCGGCGTTGAAGGCGAATTTTGCCTGCACGCCGCGTGTGTAGCGCGGCGGCGGGGGCTGCCAGCCTTGCCGGCGGCGTGCCAGTTCGGCGTCGCTCACGTTCAGTTGCAGCAGCAGCTGGTGGGCGTCTATGGTAATGCTGTCGCCCTCGTGCACGAAGGCGATGGTGCCGCCGGCGGCGGCCTCGGGCGCGACGTGGCCGACGACCATGCCCCAGGTGCCGCCGGAGAAGCGCCCGTCGGTGATCAGCCCCACGCTCTCGCCCAGGCCGGCGCCGACCAGCGCGCCGGTGGGCGCCAGCATCTCGGGCATGCCGGGGCCGCCCTTGGGGCCGAGGTAGCGCAGCACCATCACGTCGCCCGCGACGATCTTGCCGGCCAGGATGGCGGCCAGCGCCGACTGCTCGTCGTCGAACACGCGCGCCGGGCCGGTGATGGCGGGGTTCTTCAGCCCGGTGATCTTGGCCACAGCGCCCTCGGGGCTGAGGTTGCCCTTGAGGATGGCCAGGTGGCCGTGCGGGTAGATCGGGCGGTTCATGGGGTGGATCACGTTCTGGTCGGCACGCGGCTGGTCGGGTACGGCCTGCAGGGTTTCAGCGATCGTCTGGCCGGTGATGGTGATGCAGTCGCCGTGCAGGAGCCCGGCGTTGAGCAGCAGCTTCATGACCTGCGGGATGCCGCCGGCCTGGTGCAGGTCCACCGCCAGGTATTTGCCGCTGGGCTTGAGGTCGCACAGCACCGGCACCTTGCGGCGCACGCGCTCGAAGTCGTCGATGGACCATTCGACGCCCGCCGCGTGCGCAATGGCCAGAAAGTGCAGCACGGCGTTGGTCGATCCGCCCACGGCCATGATGACGGCGACCGCGTTCTCGATGGATTTGCGCGTGACGATGTCGCGCGGCTTCAGGTCGCGGCGGATGGCCTCGACCAGCACCCTGGCCGATTCGCGGGCCGACTGCACCTTCTCGTCGTGCGGGTTGGCCATGGTGCTGGAGTAGGGCAGGCTCATGCCCAGCGCCTCGAAGGCCGACGACATGGTGTTGGCCGTGTACATGCCGCCGCACGATCCGGTGCCGGGGATGGCGTGCTGCTCGATGTCCTTGAGCTGCCGGTCGCTCAGGCGCCCGGCGGCGTTCTCGCCCACGGCCTCGAACACGCTGACGATGTTCAGGTCGCAGCCATGCAGGCAGCCGGGCTCGATGGTGCCGCCGTACACGTAGATGCTGGGCACGTTGGCGCGCAGCATGCCCATCATGCCGCCGGGCATGTTCTTGTCGCAGCCGCCGATGACCACGCAGCCGTCCATCCACTGGCCCTGCACGCAGGTTTCCACGCAGTCGGCAATCACCTCGCGGCTGACCAGGCTGTACTTCATGCCCTCGGTGCCCATGGCCATGCCGTCACTGATGGTGGGCGTGCCAAAGGTCTGCGGGTTGCCGCCCGCCTCGCGTATGCCCTCGACTGCCGCGTCGGCCAGCTTTTGCAGCCCGCTGTTGCACGGGGTGATGGTGCTGTGGCCGTTGGCCACGCCGATCATGGGCTTGTCGAAGTCGGCCTCGGTGTAGCCCATGCCGTAGTACATGGAGCGGTTGGGCGCGCGCGCCTT
>Ga0206116_1001151_pt1 | contig 16260 bp, 13 predicted proteins | sample 3A1Ametagenome_FD_178000 | JGI IMG/M metagenome (GOLD analysis project Ga0206116, IMG submission 178000) | Enriched microbial communities from leaf-cutter ant dump, University of Wisconsin, Madison, United States - 3A1A | ecosystem: Environmental > Terrestrial > Nest > Insects nest > Nest dump...
CCAAGGCCTGGCAGCGCACCTATGGCCTGCCGGTGGTGGTCTCCAACTGCTCCAACAACTACGGCCCCTATCACTTCCCCGAGAAGCTGATCCCGCTGATGATCCTCAACGCGCTGGAGGGCAAGCCGCTGCCGGTCTACGGCAACGGCGCCAACATCCGCGACTGGCTCTACGTCGAGGATCATGCCCGCGCCCTCGACCTGATCGCCGAGCGCGGCCGTCCCGGCGAGACCTACAACGTCGGCGGCCGCAACGAGCGCAAGAACCTCGACGTCGTCCAGCGGATCTGCGCGCTGATGGACAGGTACCATCCGGCCGGCGCGCCGCACGACCGCCTGATCACTTACGTTGCCGATCGTCCCGGCCACGACGCCCGCTACGCCATAGACGCCACGAAGCTGGAGACCGAACTCGGCTGGAAGGCTGAAGAGAACTTCGAGAGCGGCATCGATAAGACGGTTCAGTGGTACCTCGCGAACGACTGGTGGTGGGCGCCGCTGCGCAAGGGCTATGACGGCAGCCGCCTGGGTCTCCTGAAGCCGGAAGAGGTGAAGGCATGACCCGCCGCATTCTGGTGACCGGCACCGAAGGACAGGTGGTGGGCTCGCTCGTCGAGAAGACGGCTGGGCGCGACGACATCGAGCTCGTGCTGATCGGTCTGCCCGAGCTCGACCTCACGGCTACCGACAAGATTGCTCCGGCGATCGAGGCGCTCAGGCCCGATGTCATCCTGTCGGTCGCCGCCTACACGGCGGTCGATGCGGCGGAGGGTGACGAGGCGACGGCCCTTGCCGTCAACGGTACGGCCGTGGGGGAGATCGGCAAGGCAGCTGCCCGGCTCGGCGTGCCGGTGGTGCATCTTTCCACCGACTATGTGTTCGCCGGCGACAAGCCCGTCCCTTACCTCGAGACGGATCCCGCCGGACCGCTCAGCGCCTACGGCCGCACCAAGCTGGCCGGCGAGCTGGCGCTGGCCGCTGCCACGCCCAACCATGCCGTTCTCCGGACGGCCTGGGTCTACTCGCCCTTCGGCAAGAACTTCGTCAAGACCATGCTGCGCCTCGGCGAGACGCGCGACAGCGTCGGCGTCGTCGCCGACCAGGTCGGCAACCCCACCTCGGCCCTCGACATCGCCGACGGCCTCCTCAAGGTGGCCGACAACCTCATCACATCAAGCGATCCGGCGCTGCGCGGTACCTTCCACATGACGGGAAAGGGCGAGACGAGCTGGGCGGGCTTTGCGGCGGAGGTCTTCCGCCTGTCGGCCCTGCTCGGCGGCAAGCCCGTCACGGTCGATCCGATCCCGACCAGCGCCTATCCGACACCGGCGAAACGACCGGGCAACTCGCGGCTCGACTGCGGCAAGCTCGAGCGACTGCACGGCGTGCGCCTGCCGGATTGGCAAGGCTCAACGGAGCTGGTCGTCCGGCGGCTCGTCGCCGGCTAGCGACCATGACCTTTACGGTTAGAACCGCTCGGCACCACGGGATTTGAGACAGGTCTTTTGAAGGAGTTCATTTGATGAAGGGGATCATTCTGGCCGGCGGCTCGGGCACGCGGCTCCATCCGATGACGCTGGTGACGTCCAAGCAACTGATGCCGGTCTACGACAAGCCGATGATATACTATCCCTTGTCGACGCTGATGCTGGCCGGCATCCACGACATCCTGATCATCTCGACGCCGCATGACCTGCCGAGCTTCCAGCGCCTTCTGGGCGACGGATCGCAGTGGGGCATCTCGCTCAGCTACGCCGAGCAGCCCAATCCCGGCGGCTTGGCCCAGGCCTACATCATCGGTGCCGACTTCGTCGGCTCCGAGCCGTCCTGCCTGATCCTCGGCGACAACATCTTCTACGGCCACGGCATGCCGGAGCTGACACGCAATGCCATTGCGCGCAAGACCGGTGCCACGGTATTCGCCTATCACGTCAGCGATCCCGAACGTTATGGCGTGGTGGAGTTCGACGAGAACCGGCAGGCGGTTTCCATTGAGGAAAAGCCCGAAAAGCCCAAATCCAGTTGGGCCGTAACCGGCCTCTATTTCTATGATGCTCAGGTGGTCGACATCGCCGCAAACCTTGCCCCCTCGGCTCGCGGTGAATACGAGATCACCGATGTGAACAGAATTTACCTGGAGCGAGGCGAACTCAGCGTCGAGATTATGGGACGCGGCTACGCTTGGTTGGATACCGGCACGCCTGACAGTCTGCTGGATGCTGCCGATTTCGTGGCCACGCTTGAGAGCCGCCAGGGCTTCAAGATCGCCTGTTTGGAAGAAGTTGCATATCGCCGTGGCTTCATCGGTCGTAACGATCTGCTCAACGCGGCCCAGAAGTTGGGCAAGAGCACTTATGGGCAGTATCTCTTCCGCATCGCCGAAAGCGATCCTCGCGGCGATTCCGTATTCTAGCTGGAATCTCTCAGGAGAGGCGACATCTCTCCTAACGGTGACCAATTTCTGTATTAGTATCCTGCAACTCAAGAAGAGGTTTCCATGAAAATATATATAGCGGGCTCCGGTGGCATGCTCGGTGAGGCTGTTCATAAAGTCTTCAGTGCCGAGCATGAGGTAAGGTGTTCTGACATCGACCTGAATGCTTCGTGGCTTAACTATCTCGATTTTCGTGATTTCAACGCCTATAAAAAAGAAGTCGAAGATTTCGCGCCGGATTTGCTCATTCATCTTGGTGCCCATACCGATCTGGAGTATTGCGAGCGCAATCCCGACGATGCTTACCGCACCAACACGCTGGCCGTGGAGAATGCCGCGACGCTCGCAAATGCCCACGGTATTCCGATGGTTTACATTTCAACCGCCGGCATCTTCGATGGCGCCAAGCTCCTTTACGACGATTGGGATGCGCCAAATCCACTGGGTATCTACGCTCGCTCGAAGCATCTCGGCGAGATTTTGGTACAGCAGCGGGTTGCCCGTCACTACATTTGCCGCGCCGGCTGGATGATGGGTGGCGGTCCGGCCAAGGACAAGAAATTCATCTCTAAGATTATGAAGCAACTGGCGGCTGGTGCGAAGACGTTGAATGTCGTCGACGATAAGCTGGGTACGCCGACATATACCATCGACTTCGCCCGTAACCTCAATGCACTTGTGAAGACCGAGTATTATGGCCTCTACAATATGGTGTGCGGCGGCGAGACCGGTCGTCTCGAAGTGGCTCAAGAGCTTATACGTGTTCTCCGTCTCGATAACGAGGTCGAGATCAGGCCGGTTAATTCCGACTTCTTCGCAAAGGACTATTTTGCGCCGCGGCCGCCGTGCGAACGTCTTGTGAACTACAAGCTCGACCTGCGTGGAATGAACCTGATGCGCGACTGGCGTCTTTCGCTGGCAGAATATGTCAAAGATTACTACGCCGACTACGTGGCGTCGTTTGCTCCTGCTTATGCCAAGGGGGAATGAAGGCGTGAGTCAGAAACTGCGCATTGCGTCGTTTGGCTTCCGCAGCTTCCCTCCCAGACCGGGCAGCGCGGGAGCGGATAAGTTTGCTCTTGAACTCTTGCCGCGCATGGCTTCGCGAGGGCACTCGGTGGTCGGATACAACCGTGCCTACCCCGGAGAAATGTTCTCGCCTGTTCAGACGATCCGCAACGTGGAGGTCCGGACTTTCCGGACCTTTCGTAAATCTGGGCCGGAAGCCTTCTGGCACTCCGCTAAGGTAACCTTCGACATTATCTGGAACAACCGTGCCGATATCGTCCACATGCAGAATGGTGGCAACAGTCCGTTTGCCGCCGTCCTGCGTCTCTTCGGCAAGAAGACCTTCATCACCGAAGACGGCAAGGAATGGGAGCGCGACAAGTGGTCGCGCCTCGCCAAGCTGTACTTGAGGGCGATGATTTCGCTGACGGCCCGGATCCATAATCAAGTTATCTTCGATAATGTCTTTGCCAAGGAATATTTCGAGAAGAGATTCCAGAGGAAGTATGCGCTTATTCCGTATGGCGCGGACGTTAGTTACGATCCTGCGTCGGAAGTGATTTTGGACCAGCTTGGATTGAAGCCCGGCGAATATTTCCTTTTCGTTGGCCGGTTCATTCCGGACAAGGGGCTACATCATCTGATCCCGGCCTTTGAGCGGCTGGCGACCGACAAGAAGCTGGTTCTGATCGGTGGCTCGCCAGCCCCCACCGAATATGAGCAAGCCCTGCGCGCGACCAAAGACACGCGCATCGTCTTTCCCGGTTATGTTTACGGCGGCGCCGTTCATGCGTTGATGCGCAACTGCTACGCTTACATTCAGCCATCCGACCTCGAAGGGCTTTCGCCGGTCATTCTGGAAAGTGCCTTTCTAGGAGCCCCTATCATCTGCAGCGACATCGAGATGAACGAATATGCACTGAGGGACACGGGCATTTACTTCCGTAAGGGGGACTCCGACGATCTCCTAGCCAAGCTCACTAAGGCGGTATCCGACCCTGATTGGCTCCGGGCAGCCGGCGCCAAGCAGCAAGAGCACATCACGCAGACTTATTCATGGGATCGAGTAGTCGACGATTATCTGTCGATTTTCGCTGCTTAACGCCATCTTGCTAGGCAGCCCCCTACTGTATTTTCCGCTCTAAGGGAGCAAAGTTATGATTCGTGTCGCCGTTGTCGGTCTTGGCAAGATGGGAATGTCTCATTATGCCATTGTCAATGCTCACCCGGACGTTCAGATCGTCGCCGTCTGCGACGGTTCATCCTACATAACCGACGTTCTTGAGAAATATACTGGTGTTAAGACGTTCTCCGATTTTGGACAGATGCTCGCCAAGGTCGAGATGGACGCCGTGATCATTGCCACGCCGTCGAAGGCCCACGCTTCAATGGTCAAAGCCTGCCTTGAGAAGGGCATCCACGTCTTTTGCGAGAAACCTTTCACTCTCGACCCGGCCGACGCGCAAGAACTGACTGCGCTGGCCAAGATCAAGGGATTGGTCAACCAGGTCGGTTATCACTATCGCTTCGTGGGGGCCTTTCAGGAGGTCAAGCGCCTGTTGGATGCCAAGGCGATTGGTCAGGTTACCCACGTGCTGGCCGAGGCCTACGGCCCGGTGGTCCTGCGCCCCAAGGGGAGCACATGGCGCACCAAGCGCGAAGAAGGCGGCGGCTGCCTCTACGATTATGCGGCCCATCCGCTTAACCTGCTGAACTGGTATTTCGGCATGCCGACGGCGGTTGGCGGCACCGTGCTCAACAGCATCTTCTCCAAGGACACCGACGACGAGGTCTACGCAACGCTGCATTTTGGCGGCGGCCTCAGCGCTCAGCTCTCGGTAAACTGGTCCGACGAGTCGCATCGAAAGATGTCAACGAAGCTCACCCTGCTCGGTACAAACGGCCGTATCGTCGCCGATCGTCAGGAAGTTCAAGTCTATCTTCGGGACGCCTCGGCGGCGCCCGCTGGCTATGGCCAGGGGTGGACGGTTCGCAACACCACCGAACTCACCGAAGAAGTCTGGTTCTACATCCGCGGCGAAGAATATTCGGCGCAGATCGATCATTTCGTTCGTGCGGCCCAAGAGGGACGCGAAACGATCAATTCATTCGCCAGCGCAGCGGAAACCGATGAAGTGATCGCCATGTTGGTTGCCGATGCGTCTCGAGAGCTGCCGATCGGCGAGCCGGTCAAGGTGGCAACCCCGAAACGCAAGCGCTTCTCGATTTTCGGTTGAGGCCTTCGGTCGGTAACGCATCTCACATTGAAAGCATTTTCTATGGATAAGCTTCTTTTTGGCGACAATCAGTTCTTCGGTGTCAACCACATGTCCGAGGAGAAGGCGCGTGCCCAGGCCATGCGCTTCCAGGACATCGAGGCGGTCATGAGCGTTCTCGACGCGGCCTACGATGAGGGCGTGCGCACCTTCATGTGTACGACGCACGAACGCATCGAGCTGGTGGCCGATCGTGTGCGCGCCAATCCGCAGCGCTACGCGGACTTTCAGTTCTACCCTTGCATGCCCTACGCTCACAAGTATGCCAATGCCGTCACCGAGCTGGGAATTCTAGGCACACTCAAGAAGTTCACGCCCGACGAAGGGCTGATCAGCGCCGCTTTCAAGGGCGGCATTTCCTTGGCAACCAAGGACGTAGAGGGCATTGCCAAGCTCCTCATCGATGCGGAAATGAAGATGTTCGCCGGCCTGAAGACGCCGGTTGTCTTCCTGCAAAACGTGGTGGTCGACCTCCTGCTGGGCCTTAAGTTCTATGAGGCCTTCCGCATCTTCGCCGACCACATCAAGACGGCCTATGGCGTTGAGCCCGGCTTCATCACGATGAACATGCCGCTCCTGGTGTCTGTGCTTGCCGACCTCGGCATCGAAAACCCCATCGTCTGCGCCAATATCAATAAAGCCGGTTTCCGCATGTGCGGCGGCATGGAAGCCTACGAGAAGACCTTGCGGACCCACCCATTCCGATCGATCGCCATGTCGGTGTTCGCTTCCGGCGCACTGCCGGCCTCCGAAGCGATCGAATGGGTCTGTGCACAACCGAACCTGGAATCAATCGTCTTCGGCGCCTCCAGCCGAGGGAATATTCGCAATACTCGCGAATTGGTGGATAAGTATAGGAAGAATTGATCGGTGGGCGGCGAAATATTTCGGTAAGCCTTCCAGTACGTCGAAGATTGCCGTCTCGCTGAAAGTGATGTCAAGCACACCTGTGCGAACGCGCTGAGTATATTTCGATGAAAATACTATTATTAACCAACGAGTTTGCTCCTTATCGTGGAGGGATTGCAACCTACGTCGTCAATCTTGCTCTTGCAGCCTATGAACTGGGCCAAACGATAACAGTAGTAGCACCGGACTACGGCGGAACGCACGGAGAGAAAGATAGTCGTACTTTCCCCTTTCGGGTTATCCGCTACGCCGGAGGAATCAATCGCCCTTGGCAACAGCCGGGAAAAGCTATGTTGGTTTCCAGGCTTCTCAAAAAAGAACATTACGACGTCGTGCATGCCGCCGACTGGCCCTTTTATATTCCCATCGCGTTGGCTGCGCGACACTATCCGCGTATCTGCACACTGCACGGCTCTGAGATTCTATCGATGTCGAAACAGCCCAAGCGGGGAGCATTGACCCTTTCCCGCGCTTTCAACGGGGATGTGCGATGGGTTGCCAATAGCAGGTTCACGGCCAATCTCTTCAGTACTCATTTTCCGACTGTGGATCTCAAAAAGGTGTCGTCCGAATTGTTGGGTGTCGGAAAAGAATGGTTCTGTCATCGAGAGGCTCGGGACGAAGCACGACGACGATTTTCGATTCCGTTGGATGGAATTCACATCATTACAATCGCCCGTCTAACGCGTCGAAAGGGACACCTCAATCTTTTCAAGGCTTTTCACCTCCTGCCTGAGGTCTATCGCCAAAAAATCTCGTATACAATTATCGGGTCGGGAATGGACTCCGGCTATGTAGAGGAGATAACATCGGAGATGTCGAATAGTAGTATTCCTGTACAAATTCTGTCCGGCCTGGGCGACGAAGACGTAAGGGATATTTGCGCTGCCTCTGATCTGTTCTGCCTGCCGGGCGCACTATCGAAAGAGGACGTCGTTGAAGGTTTCGGATTGGCTTTGCTTGAGGCGGCTGCACTTGGTGTGCCCGCCATCGCCGGCAGTGTTGGTGGTGTAGCGGAAGTTGTTGATGACGGGGTCAGCGGGTTGGTGGTGCCCGTTGACGACGTCTCAGCTCTCGCAAATGCCGTCCGTTACCTAGTCGAGAATCCTAGAGAATTGGATCGCTTAGGTCGGGGCGCGCGCAGTAGGGCAGAGACACTGACGTGGCATCGCTGCGCTCAAGCAACTTATCAACTCGGCGTCGCTGGAAGCTAATAGATACTCTTGAATCAGCCGGCGGATGCGAGGCAGCTCTCGGCGAGCTACTACATGCCGGAATAGGATAGTTTTATGCTATATATCGTTCTAGTTAATTGGAACGGCGAGCAAGACACTATAGAGTGTTTGCAATCCCTGCGGGATAATTCCGAGCCGTGTCGGGTGTTGATCTGTGACAACTGTTCCAGGCCGGAATCATCGGAGCGAATAATCCGATGGGTGTCCGCCATCTACGGTCCGCCAACCATAGAAAACTGTGCCGACGATAAAGTTCAGGACAGTCTTTTCTGGCGTGCCCTTGGCAATGATTCTCTTCTCCATGTTCAATTCTTCCAGTTGTGTGAGAACTATGGCTTTGCAGCAGGAAATAATGTTGGCATCCGAGCGGCGCTCGCCGAACCCGACTGTGATTACATTTTTCTTCTCAACAGTGATACCGTTGTCTCAAGGGATGCGCTTCGCCACCTTAGGGAAAAGATGCAGGCGGAAACTGACTTGGCGGTCTGTGGTGCGACTCTTGTATACTACGATGATGACTGCCACACGCAAGGCCTCGGTGGCACTATAGACCTTCTCCGTGCCAGAACAGGCTCGATATTCCGCAATGGCGACGTCACCTCTCTTCCTGAGGAATCCGCGGTCGAGCCACAAATTCATTACGTAATCGGAGCCGCTTTATTCGTCCGTGCCTCAGTGTTCCGGCGAACTGGCGGATTATCTGAGGATTACTTCCTCTTCTTCGAAGAATTGGACTTGAGCAGACGCTTGAAGAACGGAGAGCGTCTCGGATGGTGTCGGAAGGCTGTCATCAAACACAAAGTTGGCTCCGCGATTGGAACGAATAGTAAAGGTCGATCTTCGAACGTGGCAATCTATTATGATCAACGTAGTAAGATTCTCTTCTATAAAAGGTTTCATCCGAAATTAATACCATTTCTTTTATACCGTACACTATATACTATCGCTGCCTATACCAAGAAAGCAGATTTCACCGGCTGCAGGCTGGTAATCATTGCAACTCTTGACGCGCTTTTTGGCAGAATGCGATATCCCTCGGAAATCAAATAATTCTACAATCAAGCCGACCGCTCGCGACTGCGCCTACTAGCTTTTTGGCCTGAAGGACATAGCGCGCCGCCATTCCACATCATAGACAATTCGAATTCCATCGCGGTGAAGTGCAATCCTAGAATTGTATGTAGGCTCTGACAAAAGATCGTTGAAATAAAAGTATACATAGATGTAGGCGTCTGACATATGAGAATTCGTGGCTTTAAGTCAAATATCGCGGCCAACGCCGTAGGGGTACTTATACCGCTTATTGTTACTTTCGTGACTGTTCCGATTTACCTTCGCTATGTAGGAGACATACGCTACGGCGTTATTCTCATCGCTTGGTCACTGCTAGGCTATCTCGGGTTTATGGATTTTGGATTGTCCAGGGCGACAAATCACGCTCTTGCAAAACTCCAAGTGAATACTGACGGGAAGAAAAAAGGGGGCGATAGATATCGCATATTTTGGTCGTCTATCCTTGTCAACTTGCTATTTGGAGCCATCGGAGCCATTTTGGCCTTCTTTGTCTTCACCGGAGTTTTGGGGCATTTTATTCAAATTCCAGACTATCTAGACGGTGAAGTCAGTCGCGCCGTTCCCTATTTGGCCTTAATGCTGCCGGTGGCAATACTCTCGGGTGTCGGAGTTGGAGCCTGCGAATCCCAAGAGCGATTCGTTACATTGAATGTTATTCAGGGGGCAGGATTCGTACTGGGGCAGTTGGTACCACTGGCCATTGCGGTACTTATTACTAATTCATTGGACGTTATTCTATTTTCTATGTTGCTCGTTCGCGCGGTAACGGCCATTTCCATTCTCATTTACGCTATCCAGATTTTACACATTTCTTTCCGCCCAATTTTTGACGTCGACGTTGTGAAAAAACTTCTTTCTTTCGGCGGATGGGTCACCGTGACTAATCTTATCAGCCCGATTATGACGATGTTCGATCAAATCGTCATCGGACGTATACTTGGTGTAGCGGTGGTTCCCTATTACTCGATTCCGATGACTATAGTACAACGTACGCTTCTCGTTCCTACGATCGTGATACGGACAGTGTTTCCTTACTTCTCGCGGGTGGACGGAGCCGAGCAAGCTCGCGCGGTTGCCTTGTTGCTAATCCGGTTGTCCGCTTTGTCCACGTTCGTCTACGTAACGGCAATCTTCTGCGGGGACGATTTTCTTCGCTGGTGGGTTGGAGCCGAGATGGCAAATAAAGGCACCGTTGTCTTACGGTTCATTGCCTTTGGAGCTTGGTGGAATAGCTTAGCCTTTGTCGTCTTCAGCGCGCTACAAGCCAGGGCTCGCCCACGAGCAGTTGCCCTACTTCACTCGATAGAGGTTCTTCCCTATCTCGGCCTTCTATTCTTAATGACTATCCGCTTCGGCATTGTCGGAGCGGCTGTTGCGTGGACAATTCGTGTCATCTTCGATGCCGGCGTCCTTCTTTATTTGTACGGCGTGCAATCGCGAGCACTATTTATTGTCTGCGTCTCATCCTTTTTTCCTGCGCTGGCCCTCCTGTTCTCTTTCTTGCTACCGATGGACTTCACCGGCAGCATACTAGCATCGCTTTTGTTCTCGGGGACGAATCTGATGACGGCAGTCGCACTCGATAAGGATTTTCGTCTCTCGGTACTCAAGGCTGTTAAGCGACTGAAGTAGCGAACTAAGCCAGCCGCCAAGAACCGTGCGCGGTTGGCTACCGTTCCCATATCGTCTGGCAAAGGCAGTCTTCCTATACCAAGCCAAGATGCTGCTCGACTCTCATCGTGAAATTAAACCCGGAATATACCATGCTGAATGTCTTGCACGTGACAAACGCATATCCTTACCCTGAAGTGCCGGAATACGGCATTTTTATAAAGGAACAGATCGACTCGCTCAGCCAAACAGGCACCATTCACAATGAAGTTGTATTCATCAATGGGCGAAGAGAGGGAAAAAAAGCGTATCTTGAAGGGATTGCCGAAATTCGCCGCCGCGCAGGGGATTGCGACCTGATCCACTGCCATCATCTTTATTCCGGGTTTGCCGCTGCTGCCGCGCTGACGGGGAAACCGCGTGTTCTTTCTTTTCTCAACGATTGGCTGCACGAGATAGAGGGAGTTCGATCAGAGATGATGCGCACCGCCCTCTGCAATATCGGCGTGTGGTCGGCCGACCGGCTGATTTTCAAAAGTCCGATTCCTCAGCGTTATAGGAATGATAAACGATTCATTTATCTCCCGAATGGCGCCAATTCTGCTCAGTTCCATATTACGGACCGCCAGACGGCTCGGAAGGCTCTCAATCTTGATCTTGAGGCGGTCTATCTGCTCTTTGTCAGTTCCAAGGATATCGGCCGCCCACAAAAACGCTATGATCGCTTCAAGAAGGTGGTTGAGATAGTGCAGTCCTCCTTTCAAGGGCGCCGCGTTGAAGAATTGATTCTTGTTAACCAGCCCCGCGACCGCGTTTTGGACTTCTTCAACGCTGCCGACCTGCACCTTATGACCTCGGATTTCGAAGGGTCTCCTAATTCCGTTAAAGAGGCCGTTTGCTGCGGTACACCGGTGGTGACAACCAACGTAGGTAACGTTCAGCACTTACTTGAGAATGTGCCGTTCTGCCGGGTGGCTTCCGACTTCGACGTTCAAGAACTTGCTTCTCTGGTGGGGGATTTGCTTCTTGAACAAGTGGACCGAGACGAGATTCGAAAAAGCTTCCTCGCCAAGAATTTCACTCAGGAAGAAACAGCGGGAAGGCTGGAGAAAGTTTACAAAGAGCTGATCTCAGCGCGATACGGTAAGATCCCGATGAACTGACTTTGGGTCCACTGATGAAGGGCAGCCTAAGAGGCCGATCTGTACTCTATAGCGCTGCACAAATCCTGCTTGAACCAGGCAACTAGGCATGTTGGCCGACTGATGAGGCGTCAAATTTCTGATGGTATAAGGGAGAGAAAGAGGCACGTCCGAAATTTTCGGATAATAGCCTCGAGTCGAAAACGCCAAGTTGTTTAGAAAGCGTAGGAAAATATGGATTTACTGAAAAAGGACACCAGAAATACAGACTTCGATATAACCGGATTGCTATATGTATTCCATCTGATTGTTATTTCTATATATTATAGCCAGTCATCTGTATTCTTGAATATAGACCCGCATATAGTATTTTACTACCTATTTGGGGCAAGTATTATATTTATAATTATAGTTTTCTTTATTAATAGGGGTGTTTTCTTTGTCTGCTCATATTTCCTATTGGGGACTATATTTTACTCTTTTATATTTTCGGCCCAGTTCGGAGTGCCTTTCACGGGGGGGCTAGTGGCGAGTTATCCCGGAATCTATCTGACGGCTGCTTTCGCCATTCTTGCTCATAGCCGGGATTGGAAATACGCTCTCAGGCTTATATTTATTGCCAGTATTCTATATGAAATGTTGTTCCTCGGGATAACGTTCACGCTAGATAACGCAAGCTTCGCTATGCTCCATAGCTTGGGTTTGGAAAAGCCTAACTCCGTTATTGTTCGGCATGGAATGTTCGATAAGGACGTTGGTGACCTGGCCTTCCGTATAAAAATATCTCCGATGAACCTCGCATTTTCGCTTTTCTATTCCCTGTTTCTTGTCTTCCAAAAACGTAGTATAGTAAGATTGTCTTTGTTAGCGTTCTCTGTGTTCTGTATTTATATTTCGGATTTTAGATTTTTGGCCGTGACATCTCTTGTTAGTACTATTGTTCCATTTCTGCCTATTAAACGAAGAACGCTGGCGAAGCTAGTTATCTGCCTAAATTGTTTTGTGATGGCGGTATTTCTAGTCGCGGCGTTGACCGATGTGAACTTGTTTCAAGTACTATCGTTTGACGAGACCGGTAGTATCAGAGCTATGGCAGCTGATATAGCGATAGACTGGTTCCAGCGGTTTCCAATATTTGGAGTTGGCCTTCGAAATGACGGAGACGATTACAAAAATTTATTCTCCTCCATGATATTTAGTCCGACGGACATTGGTTATTTTGGCTCTTTGCTTCAATATGGTCTGTTTGGGTATTTGTTTATTTTTCTATCAAACTGTATAATTTACCGGTTCGTAAAGGAAAAGTGTCGTTCAGAGAAGGAGGGGTACGATACACTTATGCTACAGATTTTCTCCTTCATTGTTTTATATCAGCTTATAAGTCCCTTCATATGGGAAGACAGTGGATCGATCATACTTGGGCTTGCGGTCGGATATGCTGTACCTAATGGTTTGAAGCCGCGAGGGAGAGATATCCCGGGCCGAAAGTTCCTAAGTCCAGCTGGTAGAGAATGCTAGGCGGTTATGACGCCCCTCTTCGAGCTGCCCGGTGACGTTGCCTCCAGGAATTATCCAGTTCTGAGTTCGTTTCCGGCGTTGGTATTGTGCTTAGCGGCGGCGATGTCGGGCGTATTCCTCCGGGGAAGGCCGTCTTTGCTGAGTTTGTAAAAAGTCGTAAGCCTATGCCTTATGTCATCCGCTAAGGTCTTTCGCCCTGACGTTGCCCCCAGGATTTATCCAGTTCTGAGTTCGTTTCCGGCGTTGGTTTTGTCCTGACGGACGGCGTCGTCGGGCGTCGGCGCGGAGCCTTTCATTTGGCGGAGCGCCAGAGCCCGGAGAGGTGGGAAGGTCGCCGCAAACTCGACCGGGGTGCGCCAACCGATCTGGGAATGCGGGCGAGACGTGTTGTAATCGGCCCTCCAACTGGCCAGCGCCGCCTTTGCCTGGGCCAGCGAGGAGAACAGCGTCTCATTGAGCAACTCGTCGCGAAGGCGGCCGTTGAAGCTCTCGATGAAGCCGTTCTGCATCGGCTTGCCCGGCGCAATGTAGTGCCACTCACCCCTGTTCTTCTCGGCCCAGGTGAGAATGACATTGCTGGTGAACTCGGTACCGTTGTCGGGGACGATCATCTGCGGCGTGCCGCGCTCGGCGATCAGCCGATCGAGCTCGCGAGCCACACGGACACCCGACAGTGAGGTGTCCGCCAACAGCGCCAGGCACTCCCGCGTGCAATCATCGACGACCGTGAGGATGCGAAAGCGTCGTCCGTCGGTGAACTGATCGGAGACAAAATCGAGGCTCCAGCGTTCGTTGGGACCGAGCGGCAATAGCATCGGTGCCCGCGTTCCGATCGCCCGCTTTCGGCCACTACGCCGCCGCACCGTCAGCTTCTCCTCCCGATAAAGACGGAACAGCTTCTTGTGGTTGACCTCATAGCCTTCCCGGCGCAGCAGCACGTGCAGACGCCGGTAGCCGAAGCGACGGCGCGCTCGCGGGCAAGTGCGATCATGCGCTCCCGGACTTCCCGATCGTCGGGGCGAGTGGACTGGTATCTCACCGTCATCCGGCAACAGCCGATGGTTTTACACGCCCGCCGTTCGCTCATCCCATGGCGCTCCATCAGGTGGGCGACAGCCTTCCGCTCGGCAGCGGGCGCTACCACTTCTTTCCCAGAAGATCCTTCAGGGCGACATTGTCCAGCATGGCGTCAGCCAGCATTCGCTTCAGCTTGGCGTTCTCGTCCTCAAGCGCTTTCAGCCGCTTGGCCTCGCTGACGTCCATGCCGCCGTACTTGGCTTTCCATTTGTAGATGCTGGCGTCGCTGACGCCGTGTTTGCGACACAGCTCGGCAACTGGAACGCCGCTCTCGTGCTCCTTCAGGATGCCGATGATCTGTTCTTCGCTGAAACGACTGCGCTTCATGTCCTGGTCCTCTCGATGGGCCAGAACGAACTTCAAACCGGATTAGGCGCAGGGGGCAACGTCACGAACTGCCTCTCTAAAAGACGGCAATCGGCATGCGGTGAGATTTCTGATGATTGCTTGCTTCCTTCAGCGTTCAAAGAAGCAAGCAATCTGAGTTTAGCTCATGTCACATTGCGGCTGCCTGAATTGCGAGCACCCTAACCGCTCCGCCGCTCAACGGTCCCAACCTGCATCGATCGCCTGCCGGCCCTTTGTCGCACAGGGAAGCCAAGGATTTGATGGTGGCTGAGGTCAAAAGTCCGTTGAGGGGGCCATTATACAATCCAGTGGCCTTCATCTTATCTTGAAGCGTGTAAACGAAAGCGTTTTCGTTGGCTGAGCGCAGGCCGTTGAGTATGCCGATTTGAAGGGCAACCGGGGATTCCCACACCTGTTTCGACAGGACTTTATAGTCCGCTATTCCGGTGGCGCCGGCCGCTTTGATGAGGAACTTTTCCTGGGCCAAACTGTTCGGTTCGTAGAAGTTGGAATAAGTCTGCAACAAGCGGGCTGCTGTTGCGGGCGATTTCGGAATGAGCTTGCCACGTCCCGATCTGTAGATGGAAATCAGAGTGCGGGCGGCCTGACGGTTGCCCGCTTCGGCAGCGTCCTTAAGGATCTTGATAGCCTTCGGAGGCGAACTTGTAAGCGCGCCTTGGCCATATAGATAGGCATAAGCAAGGGCGGGCGCGGCCCCCTCAATTCCCAGAGTTTCTGCCTTGCGCAGCGACACTATGCCGAGTTTGGGCTGGGATAGTGGACCAAACTTTCCATAGAGATGTCCGTCCGCTAGGGCCAGCAAGCTTTGAGCGTGTCCAGCCTTTGCATTTTGTTCAAGCAGGGCGATGGCCTGCTTAGGGGCTTTGTCGATCCCCTTCCCACCATCCCGGTAGACAATGGCAAGCTGATAGCGTGCCGTCGTATTTCCTTCAGCGGCGGCTTGTTGATAGAGTTGCAGGGCGCGTTTGGGGTCGGCCTCCACATATTCCCCGTTGTAGAGGATATCTGCAAGCCGCAGGGTTGCTCCCACATCTCCTTGAGAAACGCCCTTTTCTAGAATTGAAATAGCTTTGTCGATATCACGGGGCTGACCCACCCCTTGAAGGGCGGCATCTGCCAAGCTGATGAACGACGCTTTCGATCCTATGTCCGCAGCTTTCTGGAACAAGGTAACTGCCTTGGCACCATCGGCTGGCACAACGGTGCCGTCGCGATAAAGCTCGCCAAGGCGAACATAGGCAGCCGCATTGTCTGCGTCGGCGGCGCGTTGTAGAAGGTCGACGGCCTTCGGCCCGTCAACGGGGACCGGACCGCCACGGCTGTAAATGTCGCCAAGCGTGAACAGTGCCATTGAGTTGCCGGTATCGGCTGCCTCCTGAAGCAGCGACAGCCCCTTGTCCGGGTCAACGGGCGCACCCTGCCCCTTGATCAGTGCCTGACCGAGGTAGAGCTTACCGGTTGTGTTGCCGGCATCCGCAGCCTTTTGGAACAGCGCGGTCGCCTTGGTCTGGTCAGCCGGCACCAGCTTGCCATCGCGATAGACCTCACCCAGACGGATGTAGGCACCTACGTTTTTAGCATCGGCGGCGCGTTGCAGAAGGTCGATGG
>Ga0206116_1001157_pt1 | contig 16161 bp, 18 predicted proteins | sample 3A1Ametagenome_FD_178000 | JGI IMG/M metagenome (GOLD analysis project Ga0206116, IMG submission 178000) | Enriched microbial communities from leaf-cutter ant dump, University of Wisconsin, Madison, United States - 3A1A | ecosystem: Environmental > Terrestrial > Nest > Insects nest > Nest dump...
CCGATGCGGCGCCCGCGCAGGATTTCCTGGATCAGCCGGCGGTCGGCCGGGCGGAAAAGCCGCGTGCGGCCGCGCCGCTCGGGATTGATCAGCCCCTCGTCCTCGTAGAAGCGCAAGGTGCGGGTGGAAACCCCGAATTCGCGCGTCAGCTCGGTTATGGTATAAAACTTGTCCACGCCTGCTCCGATCTTCTCTGGGCAGGCATTTTATTGACTTTTACGTATAAGTCAATTTTCTCGCTCAGCGGATGGCGAACCACCAGGTCGCGAGCCCGAGAAACGCGAAGAATCCGACGATATCCGTCACCGCCGTCACGAAGACGCTGGAGGAGACGGCCGGGTCCGCGCCGGCCCTGTCGAGCAGCATCGGGATCATGATGCCGGCAAGCGCCGCCGCACACATGTTGATCAGCATGGCCGCCGCGATGACGAGGCCGATATTGCCGTCGTGGAACCAGAAGCCGGCGACGACGCCGATCATCAGGCCGAAGGCAAGGCCGTGCAGCAGGCCGACGCCCGCCTCGCGCCGCACGACGCGCCAGGCATTGTGGATGTCGAGGTCGCGGGTGGCGAGCGCGCGCACCGTCACGGTCATCGTCTGCGAGCCGGCATTGCCGCCCATGCCCGCCACGATGGGCATCAGCACGGCGAGCGCCACGATATCCTCGATGGTCGCCTCGAACAGCGAGATGACGGAGGCCGCAAGGAAGGCCGTCAGGAGGTTGACCAGCAGCCACGGTGCGCGGGAGCGCACGGTCTCGATGGTGGTGTCCGACAGCTCTTCGTCGCCGACGCCGCCGAGGCGCATCAGGTCCTCCTCGGCCTCTTCCTGGATCACGTCGACCACGTCGTCGATGGTGAGCACGCCGACGAGGCGGCCGTTCTCGTCGACGACGGCGGCGGAGAGCAGGTCGTACTGCTCGAAGAGCTGCGCGGCCTCTTCCTGGTCCATCTCTGCCGGGATGGGATGGTTCGTCTCGCGCATCATCGCCTCGATCTTCGTGCCGCGCGGCGTGCGCAGGATGCGGTCGAGGTCGACGGCGCCGAGCAGGCGGAAGGTCGGGTCGATGACGAAGACCTGCGAAAAGCTCTCCGGCAGGTCGGCGTCCTCGCGCAGGTAGTCGATCGTCTGGCCGACCGTCCAGAACGGCGGCACGGCGACGAACTCGGTCTGCATGCGCCGGCCGGCCGTGCTTTCCGGATAATCCAGCGAGCGGCGCAGGCGGATCCGTTCGGTGAACGGCAGCTTGGAGAGGATTTCCTCCTGGTCCTGCTGGTCGAGGTCTTCCAGGATGTAGACGGCGTCGTCCGAATCCATCTCGCCGATGGCGGCGGCGATCTGCTCGTTCGGCAGGTGCTCGACGATGTCGAGGCGGATCGCCTCGTCCACCTCGGTCAGCGCGGCAAGGTCGAAATCCGCGCCGAGCAGCGAGACGAGCTGGCGGCGCTGCTCCGGCTGGATCGCCTCCAGAAGGTCGCCCATTTCCGATTCGTGCAGCCGCGCGACGTGCCGGCGCAGGAACAGGAGGTCGCCGTCGGCGATGGCCGCGCCGACATGCATGAGGAAGTCCGAGCGGATCGAACCGTCCTCGGCATAGATGTCCTCGCCGTCGAAGGTGCTGTGCCCTGCCTCGGTTTCGAGAACGCGGCTATCGTCGCCGGTGTCTTCCATCGGGCCGCTCCTCTTGCCGGGGTCGACCGGCCCGGGCGTCAGCGGGGGCTGGAACGACGGAATTGCTGCAGGGTCGCGCGGCGTCTCGTTCCGCGCCGCATGCCTCCGTGCTAGCGCAAAGCGCCCGGCCGGTCCATTGCCGAAAGCGGCAAATGGGCGTCGCCCGGAAAAAATTCGCAAGCTGTTGCAACTTCATGCAAATCGCACGATTCGCGGCCGCAGCGTTTCCGTACCGGCGCAAAAAGGCTAGGAAGAGACAGGACCAACCGGCCGGAGCCCATCATGGCGATCCTTCCTCTCCTGCGCTATCCAGACCCCCGCCTTCGCACGTCCTGCAGGCCGGTGGAGGTTTTCGACGCGCGCCTTGCGGCACTGGCGAACGACCTTGCCGAAACGATGCGCGCGGCGCCCGGCATCGGCATCACCGCCGCCCATGCCGGCGTCCTCGAGCGGCTGACGGTGATCGAGCTCGACGGCCCCGCCTCGCAGCGCGTCTTCGTGAATCCCGCAATCGAATGGTTCTCGCCGGAGCTGCAGCGCCATACGGAAGGCAGCGTCTCCATGCCCGGCGTGACGGAGGAGGTGGAGCGCCCTGCCCGCATCCGCCTCACCTACCGGGACCTTGCCGGCGATAGCCACACGGAGGAGGCCAATGGCCTGCTTGCCGTCTGCCTTCAGCACGAGATCGACCAGCTCGACGGCATCTTCTGGATCGACCGCCTGTCGCGGCTGAAGCGCGAGCGCATCGTCAAGAAGTACGCAAAAGCCAGGGCATGACGCCCGGCCTATGCCTTCGGCGCCAGTCTTTCGGCGATTCGGCCCCTGTTGATCGCGACGGCGGCCTCCGAGGGCGCCCAGTCGCCGCGCCAGGCGTCGGGTATGCCTGCAAGCAGACCGGACGGATCGGTGAAGCCTGGTGAATAGCCGCGCCTCTGCATCTCCGCGATCAAGGCCTCCTGCCGCCGGACCAGATAACCGAGGCGTGGATAGAAGAAACGGACATGTCCCGCCCCCAGCCGGTATTCGGCCGGATTGCGCGGATCGTCAGGGCTTTCCCCGCGGGCGATGGCGGCGCGCACCAGGCCGAAAATCCGCGGAAGCTCACGATACTCGGCGATCAGATGGGGCGTCGTCAGTTCGGCGGGCGGAATGCAGTTTATCCGGGTCACGTCTGCGTTTCCTTGAAGCGGGAGCATTCAGCAACCCAACGCACCGTCCATAAACGAGAAAACCCGGCACTAGGCCGGGTTCTTGGTGCGGTCGAGAAGACTCGAACTTCCACGGGTTGCCCCACAGCGACCTCAACGCTGCGCGTCTACCAATTCCGCCACGACCGCATCGTGGTAGGTGTCGTCTTGCGGCGACGGGGGTGCATGTAGCAAAAGCATTTGGGGTGCACAAGGCCGTCCGATAAGAAAAATGACGGGAAGGCGAACAATTTCGACAGGCCCTTCACGAACGCCCTGAAACCCCTGAAATCCTTGCACGATCGCGCCTATATCTGGCAGAACGGAACAAAAGGATGGGCCCCAGATGCAGCGCCAGGACATTTCCGCTTCCCTTCTTGCCGTTCCCGGCTCGCCGCCGGTGCGCTGGCGCGTTGCGCCCGGCCCCGTCGGCTATGACGAAGCCGTGGAAACGATGGAAAAAGAGGCCGCGGCCATTGCAAACGGCGAAGCGGACGAGCTCGTCTGGCTGGTCGAGCATCCGCCGCTCTATACGGCCGGCACCAGCGCGGACGCGGCCGACCTCGTCGCACCGGATCGCTTCCCGGTGTTTTCCACAGGCCGCGGCGGAGAATACACCTATCACGGGCCTGGCCAGCGCGTCGTCTACGTGATGCTCGACCTGAAGCGCCGCCGGCAGGACGTGCGCGCCTTCGTCGCGGCACTGGAAGCCGTGGTGATCGATGCGCTCTCCTCGATGAACGTGCGCGGCGAGCGGCGCGAGGACCGCGTCGGCGTCTGGGTGCGCCGGCCGGAGCGTCCGCCGCTGCCGGACGGCTCGCCTGCCGAGGACAAGATCGCCGCCATCGGCATCCGCTTGCGCCGCTGGGTGAGCTTCCACGGCTTCTCGCTCAATGTGGACCCGGACCTCGAGCATTTCTCCGGCATCGTGCCCTGCGGCATCCGCGGCTACGGCGTGACCAGCCTCGTCGATCTCGGCCTGCCCGTCATGATGAGCGACGTGGACATGCGCATCCGCGATTCGTTCGAGCATGTCTTCGGCCCGACCGTTTCCGACACGCACTGTCCGCCGTCGGCGGCCTGAGGAGACGCCTCAGGCGAATTCCATGATCACCGCGTCGACGGCAAGGCTCTCGCCGGCCTTCGCACGGATCGGGCCGACCGTGAGGTCCCGCTCGGCGCGCAGCACGTTCTCCATCTTCATCGCCTCGACGACAGCCAGCGTCTCGCCCGCCTTCACCTCCTGCCCCTCGGCAACGGCAATGGAGACGACGAGGCCCGGCATCGGGCACAGCAGCATCTTCGAGGTGTCCGGCGGCAGCTTGACGGGCATCAGCGCGTCCAGCTCGGCCTGGCGCGGCGTGAAGACACGGGTGCGCACGGAAAGCCCCTGCCAGTCGATGCGCATGCCGTTCGCAAAGGGACGAAGCTGCGCCGTGACGGCGCGGCCCGCAACCGTGCCGCGCCAGACGGGATCGCCCGGCCGCCAGTCGCTCTGCACCGTCTCGTCCGCCGTCACGGCGTGATAGGCATCGCCGATCTTCACCACCCAGTCCCTGCGTGAAGCCCGGGCGGACCGCAGGACGTCGATCTGGCCGGCGCGGCGCTCCGCATCGACGAGATGGGCGGCAAGCGCGACGCGGGCGAGGATATCGGCCTCACCGGCATCCGGCGCCATCGGCGCAAAACCGCCCGGATATTCCTCGGCGATGAAACCCGTCGAAAGCCGCCCCTCCCGCCAGCGCGGATGGCGCATCAGCGCGGCGAGGAACGGCACGTTGTGCTCGATGCCGTCGACCACGAAGCCGTCGAGCGCATCGCTCATGGCGTCGATGGCCTCGAGGCGCGTCGGCGCCCAGGTGCAGAGCTTTGCGACCATCGGATCGTAGTACATCGAGATTTCCGCGCCTTCGTAGACGCCGGTATCGTTGCGCACGACCGTATTGCCGCTCCGTCCCTCCGCCGGAGGGCGGTAGCGGGTAAGCCGGCCGATGGAAGGCAGGAAGCTGCGGTAGGGGTCTTCGGCATAGAGCCGGCTTTCCACCGCCCAGCCGTTCAGCCGGATATCGTCCTGCGCCAGCGGTAGCTTCTCGCCGGCCGCGACGCGAATCATCTGCTCTACGAGGTCGATGCCGGTGACGAGCTCCGTCACCGGATGCTCGACCTGAAGGCGGGTGTTCATTTCGAGGAAATAGAAATTGCGGTCGCGGTCGACGATGAATTCCACCGTGCCGGCGCTCTGGTAGTCGACGGCCCTTGCCAGCGCGACGGATTGCTCGCCCATCGCCTGCCGCGTCGCCGCGTCGAGGAAGGGCGACGGCGCCTCCTCCACGACTTTCTGGTTGCGCCGCTGGATGGAGCATTCGCGCTCACCGAGATAGAGCGCGGTGCCGTGCGCGTCGGCCAGCACCTGGATCTCGATATGGCGCGGATCGACGATATATTTCTCGATGAAGACGCGGTCGTCGCCGAAGGAGCTTTTCGCCTCCGAGCGAGCCCGCTCGAAACCGTCGCGCACTTGCCCCTCGTTCCAGGCGATGCGCATGCCCTTGCCGCCGCCGCCGGCCGACGCCTTGATCATCACCGGATAGCCGATCTCGCCGGCGATACGCTCGGCATGGGCGGCATCCTCGATGACGCCGAGGAAGCCCGGCACGGTCGAGACTTTCGCGGCATTGGCGAATTTCTTCGATTCGATCTTGTCGCCCATGGCGCGGATCGCCTTCGGCTTGGGACCGATGAAGACGATGCCCTCCGCCTCCAGCGCCTCGCAGAAGGACGCCCGCTCGGAAAGGAAGCCGTAGCCGGGATGGACGGCCTCCGCACCCGTCTCCTTACAGGCGGCGATGATCTTTTCCGCAACGAGATAGCTTTCGGCGGCGGCGGCCGGGCCGATGTTCACCGCCTCGTCGGCCATTTCCACATGCAGCGCGTCACGGTCGGCATCCGAATAGACCGCGACGGTGGAAATCCCCATCCTGCGCGCCGTCTTGATCACGCGGCAGGCGATCTCGCCGCGATTGGCAATCAGGATCTTCTTGAACATGCTTTCCTCCCGGCAGTCTTGAACGGGAGTCTTAGCCAGAAGCCCGCGTCCGTTCAACGCGGCAAAAGTCTTACTCGAAGGCGATGTCGGCCTTGGGCTTGCGGCTCTTGTGCTCGCGCCAGATGATGAAGAGGCCCGAGGCGACGATAATGGCGATGCCCAGCCATTTCGACGACGTCGGGAAATCGCCGAAGATGGCATAGCCGAGCACGGTCGCCGAGATGATCTCGAAATACTGGAAGGGTGCGAGCAGCGAGAGCGGCGCGAGGCGGAAGGCGCGCACGACCAGCATATGCGCATAGCCTGACAACGCCCCGAGGACGAGCAGGAGCACGAGCGAGAAAAGGGAATCGGGCAGCGACGGCGCGAAGTCGGCGATGCCGGCCGCATTGCCGGCGAAAAGCGCGGCCCCCATCAGGAGCGTGCCGCCGAAGCCGGCGATGGTCTGCATGGTGAGCGGCGAATCGGCATTGCCGATGGCGCGGTTCATGAAGAGGTAGATGGAATAGAGGAAGGCGCAGGCGACCGGCAGCAGCGCCGTCCAGCCGAAGAGCACGAAGCTCGGCTGGATGACGATGAGCGCGCCGCCGAAGCCGACGATGATGGCAAGCCAGCGCCGCCAGCCGACCTTGTCGCCAAGGAAGGCCGCCGACATGGCGGTGAGGATGAAGGGTTCGACGAAGTAGATCGCGAAGACGTCGGCGAGCGGCATGTATTTCACGGCGGCGAAGAACATGAGGCTCGCCGCACCGTGGAATACCCCGCGCAGGAGGTTCAGCCAGGGCCGCTTCGGCCGCAGCATGGCGCTGCCGCCCGGCGTGAAGATCAGCGGCACGGTGCAGACGATCTGGAAGAAGAAGCGGTAGAAGGTCACCTGCCCCGGCGACATGCCGGCGAAGGTCGCCATGTATTTGGCGATCGCGTCCATGCAGGGCAAAAGCAGCATGGCGATGGCCATCAGCACCACGCCCTGCATGGTGCCGCCGTCCTGCGGCTGGGAGGTGCTGGTGGCGGTCATGGTTGCTCCTTCGCTTGCCCTCCAATAGCCCTTTTCCAATATCTGGCAATGCCGGAAATCCTGCCGTCCCCGCGCGGCGCGAAGCGACGCATTTGAGGTAGCCGCTCCGTCCGGCTTGCCTGTAAGCTCGCGCGACGAGAAACGGAGGCCGCAATGACCTTCCCCGGCGAGAACAACACCATCCCCTTCCCCTCGGGCCGCGCCGACGGCGACACGCTGGGCGGGCGTATCTGGCGGGCGCGCGATGCGGTGGACCTGTCGCTGGAAGACCTCGCCTCCCGCCTCGGCCTGCCGGAGGACATGGTGAGCGGCTGGGAGCGCGACCACGCCGAGCCGGACACCCGGGCGCTCTTCGTGCTGGCCGGCATACTCTCCGTTTCCCCCGCCTGGCTGATCGCCGGCATCGGTGAAGCGCCCGAAACGCCCTGCGGCGATGCGCACCTGCAGCCGCTCCTGCACCAGCTCCGCGACATCCGCCATCTCCACGACGAGACCGGGCGGGCGATCGCCGCGCTCGAGGCGGAGATCGCCCGGCTTTCCGAAGTGGATCGGGACTGAATTTTCCACAAGCCGCCCTTGAGGCGCCGGGCCGGCTCTGCAATGGTCGCCCCAAGTCAATCCGTGAAGGGAGAACAAGATGGACGTTCGCGCCGCCGTTGCCGTACAGGCCGGAAAACCGCTGGAAATCATGACCGTGCAGCTCGAAGGCCCGAGGGCCGGCGAGGTCCTGGTCGAGGTGAAGGCGACCGGCATCTGCCACACCGACGAGTTCACCCTGTCGGGCGCCGACCCGGAAGGCATCTTCCCCGCCATCCTCGGCCATGAGGGCGCCGGTGTCGTCGTCGACGTCGGCCCGGGCGTGACCTCGCTGAAGAAGGGCGACCACGTCATCCCGCTCTATACGCCGGAATGCCGCTCCTGCCCGTCCTGCCTCTCCCGCAAGACGAATCTCTGCACCGCCATCCGCGCCACCCAGGGCCAGGGCCTGATGCCCGACGGCACGTCGCGCTTTTCCATCGGCAAGGACAAGATCTTCCACTACATGGGCTGCTCGACCTTCGCCAACTATACGGTGCTGCCGGAAATCGCGCTCGCCAAGGTCAACCCGGACGCCCCCTTCGACAAGATCTGCTACATCGGCTGCGGCGTGACGACCGGCATCGGCGCCGTCATCAACACGGCGAAGGTGGAGATCGGCGCGACGGCCATCGTCTTCGGCCTCGGCGGCATCGGCCTCAACGTCATCCAGGGCCTGCGCCTTGCCGGCGCCGACATGATCATCGGCGTCGACCTCAACAACGACAAGAAGGAATGGGGCGAGCGTTTCGGCATGACCCATTTCGTCAACCCGAAGGAAGTCGACGGCGACATCGTGCCCTACCTCGTCAACATGACGAAGCGCGGCGCGGACCAGATCGGCGGCGCCGACTACACTTTCGACTGCACCGGCAACACCAAGGTCATGCGCCAGGCGCTCGAATCCTCCCATCGCGGCTGGGGCAAGTCGGTCATCATCGGCGTTGCCGGCGCGGGGCAGGAAATCTCCACCCGCCCGTTCCAGCTCGTCACCGGCCGCACCTGGATGGGCACGGCCTTCGGCGGCGCGCGCGGGCGCACGGACGTGCCGAAGATCGTCGACTGGTACATGGAGGGCAAGATCGAGATCGACCCGATGATCACCCACATCCTGCCGCTGGAAGACATCAACAAGGGCTTCGACCTCATGCACGAAGGCAAGTCCATCCGCAGCGTGGTCGTCTATTGATGACGGCACCCGCCTACAGCGTCGACGTGCGGAGGATGGAAGCGTTCTCCGCCGTCGAACTCTATGCGCTCATGAAGCTGCGGGTCGACGTCTTCGTCGTCGAGCAGGACTGCGCCTACCCGGAGCTGGACGGCAGGGACGAGGAGGCGCTGCACCTGCGCCTGCTGATCGGCGGCGAGATTGCCGCCTATGCACGGCTCTTCCGGCCGGAGGGCGAGCCGCCCCGCATCGGCCGCGTCATCGTCGCACCCGGCCATCGGGGAAAAGGGCTCGGCGAAGTGTTGATGCGCGAGACGATCCGCGCCTGCGAGACGCATTTCCCGGGGGCCCCGATCGCGCTTTCCGCACAGAGCCATCTCGAACGCTTCTATCGCTCCCTCGGCTTTTCGCCGACGTCGCAGGAATATGTCGAGGACGGTATTGCGCACATCGATATGCTCCGGCCCTTCGAAAAGCATGCGCAAACGACCTGAGCCGGTGTAAAAGACCAGATCGTCATCCGCAAAGGGGCCAGCCATGACCATCGCGACAAGGCAGGGAATGCAAGCGAGACATATCGCAGCCGCCATGATTCTCGCGGCGGCCGGCCTCCTGCCGCTACCGGCGCTCGCGGGACCGGAGGGCACCTACGACATGACCGGCACCAATCCCGGCGACCGCAGCCCCTATGAGGGCGTGGTCGAGGTGCGCCGGACCGGCGAGACCTATGCCGTCACCTGGCGCTTCGGCAAGGACGAGACGCATGGCGTCGGCGCGCTGACGGCCGGCGCGGGCACCTTCGCCGTCAGCTACGATGCCGGCGAGAGCCACGGCATCGCGCTCTACGAACTGCAGGGCGACGGCTCCTGGTCCGGCCTCTGGTCCAGCATGGGCGGCAAAACGCTCGGCACGGAAACCTGGCGCCCGAGGGGTGGCGCGAAGACCCAGACGACCGCCGGCAGCACCGCCAACGTGCCCGCCAGCGCGTCGACGCCCGACGGCAAGGGCGCGGCCCGGCGGTGACGGCCGGGTCTGACAAGGAAACCGGGCGAGCCGCATGACCGATAACCTCCCAATCATCTATGTCGATGCCGATGCCTGCCCGGTGAAGTCGGAAATCCTGAAGGTCGCCGAGCGGCACGGCCTGCCGGTAACCTTCGTCGCCAATTCCGGCCTGCGGCCGTCGCGCGATCCGATGGTGCGCAATGTCATCGTCTCCGGCGCCTTCGACGCGGCGGACGACTGGATCGCGGAGAACGTGCGCGAAGGCGATATCGTCGTGACGGCGGACGTGCCGCTGGCCGGGCGCACGGTCGCCGCCGGCGCGCATGTCACCGGCCCCACCGGCCGGCTCTTCGACAAGGCGAATATCGGCATGGCGAGCGCGATGCGCGATCTCGGCGCGCATCTGCGCGAGACGGGCGAGAGCAAGGGCTACAACGCCGCCTTCTCGCCGCGCGACCGCTCCGCCTTCCTCGAAACGCTCGACCGCCTCTGCCGCCGGGCGAAGACCGCACGCAGCGGATCGGCTTTATGAAGGAAGCACCGGGACCCCGGACCTACGGCCGGCACCTGCCCTTCTATGTCGGCATGGGGGCGGCCGTGCCCGCCCTTGCGATCGCCCTCTGGCTGAAGCCGCTCTTTGCCGTCGATATCGCGGCCAACACCTTCTTCCTGTGCTACCTGGCGCTGACGGCCGTGCGCGTGCCGCACCTGACGGCCGCCTATCTCGAACATTACGCGACGGATACCGACGAGCCGGCCGCCATCATCTTCACTGTCACCTTCGCCGCCGTCGCCATATCGATGGGATCGCTCTTCGTGGTGCTGAACCAGCCGGCCGCCACGGGCCTGGAGTTCACGCTCGCCTTCTCCTCGGTCGCCCTCGGCTGGCTGACCACCCACACGATGGCGGCCATCCACTACGCTCACCTCTTCTGGCGGCCGGGCGACGATGCCGCCCGCGGCCTCGACTTTCCGGGCGACGCGCCGCCCAACGCCTACGACTTCCTCTACTTCGCCTTCGTCATCGGCATGACGGCGCAAACCTCCGACGTCGGCATCACCACCACCGACATGCGCAAGATCAACCTCGTACATGCCGTCGTCTCCTTCTTCTTCAACACGGTGCTGGTGGCGGCCGCAGTGAATGCCGCCGTGGCGCTCGCATCCTGAAACAACTGGAGTTTTCCATGAAAGTGCTTTCCCAGAACACGGCCTTCGGCGGCATGCAAGGCGTCTTCGCGCATGAATCCGAAGCCTGCAAATGCGAGATGACCTTCGCCGTCTTCGTGCCGCCGCAGGCGATCCGCGAGCCGCGCCCGGTGCTCTGGTATCTCTCCGGCCTCACCTGCACCCATGCCAATGTGATGGAGAAGGGCGAATACCGCCGCATGGCCGCCGAACTCGGCCTCATCGTCGTCTGCCCGGATACCAGCCCGCGCGGCAACGATGTGCCGGACGAGCTGACCAACTGGCAGATGGGCAAGGGCGCCGGTTTCTATCTCGACGCCACCGAGGCTCCCTGGGTCGAAAACTACCAGATGTACAGCTACGTGACGGAGGAGCTGCCGAATTTCGTCAGCCAGCACTTCCGCATGGACATGGACCGTCAGGGCATTTTCGGCCACTCGATGGGCGGCCATGGCGCGATGACCATTGCGCTGAAGAACCCGGAGCGCTTCAGAAGCTGCTCGGCCTTCGCGCCCATCGTCGAGCCCTCCACAGCCGACTGGTCCGCGCCCGCCTTCGAGAAATACCTCGGCGCGGACAAGGCGAAATGGCGCGAATACGATGCCTGTGCGCTGGTTGCCGACGGCGCCCGCTTCCCGGAATTCCTGATCGACCAGGGCAAGGCGGACGGCTTCCTCAAAAATGGCCTGCGCCCCTGGCTCTTCGAGGAAGCGGTGAAGGGCACCGGCATCGACGTGACGCTGCGCATGCACGAGCGCTACGACCATTCCTACTACTTCATCTCGACCTTCATGGACGATCACCTGAAATGGCATGCCGAGCGTCTTGGATGAGAACAGGCTTGGCGGGGGCGCATGGCTGGCATGCCGCCCCTGCCCTTGCGACCGTGGCGCAGATGAACGATAGTCCGCCCCGGTAGACGGCTACCGCCGGAAAGATCCGGTCACGATCGCGGGGACGGCCTCGCTCCTTGAAACGGAGTAGGCGAAATGCCCTGGATCCTCCTCACCCTTGCCGGCCTCTTTGAAATCGGTTGGGCCATCGGCCTCAAATATACCGACGGCTTCACGAAGCCCCTTCCGACGGCGCTCACCGCCGGCTCCATGCTCGTCAGCATCGTGCTTCTCGGCCTTGCCGTGAAGACGCTGCCCATGGGCACGGCCTATGCGGTCTGGACCGGCATCGGCACGGTCGGCACCGTCATCCTCGGCATCGTCCTCTTCGCCGAGCCGGCGACGGCGATGCGCCTCGGCTGCATCGCGCTCATCGTCACCGGCATCCTCGGCCTGAAGTTCCTCGCCTAACGCTTACGGTTGTCGAGCGCGAAGGCGCCCGGCCCTGCTGCCGTCAGGTACAGGAAGACGAAGCAGAAGAGGACCGCGGCATCGCCGCGGTTGTTGATCGGGAAGAAATCCTGCGGCGCATGCGCCATGAAATAGGCGACCGCCATGAAGCCGCAGAGCACGAAGGCCGTCGGCCGCGTGAAGAGGCCGATCAGGATCAGCACACCGCCGACGACCTCCAGCACGCCGGCCACGCCGAGGATGTTCATCAGGTCGCCGAAGGGCTGCGCGGCGGGCGGGAAGTCGATGAACTTCTGCGTGCCGTGCTCGATGAAGAGCAGCGCCGTCATGATGCGGAGCGCGGCGAGCGCCTGCGGGCGATAAGCGGAAAAGCGATCGAACATCGGGAAATCCTCCTTGCGGTTCAAAGCGGAATGTTATCGTGCTTCTTCCAGGGGTTTTCGAGGTCCTTGTTGCGCAGCAGCCTGAGCGCCCGCGCAATGCGCTTGCGCGTCGAATGCGGCATGATCACCTCGTCGATATAGCCGCGCTCGGCCGCCACGAACGGCGAGAGGAAACGGTCCTCGTACATCTTGGTATGGGCGGCGATCTTCTCCGGATCGGAAATGTCCTTGCGGAAGATGATCTCGACCGCGCCCTTCGCCCCCATCACCGCGATCTGCGCGGTCGGCCAGGCATAATTGATATCGCCGCGCAGGTGTTTCGAGGCCATCACGTCATAGGCCCCGCCATAGGCTTTCCGCGTGATCAGCGTCACTTTCGGCACGGTCGCCTCGGCGAAGGCGAAGAGCAGCTTGGCGCCATGCTTGATGAGGCCGCCATATTCCTGCGCCGTTCCCGGCAGGAAGCCCGGCACGTCGACGAAGGTGACGACGGGAATGTTGAAGCAGTCGCAGAAGCGCACGAAGCGCGCCGCCTTGCGGCTGGCATCCGAATCGAGAACGCCCGCCAGCACCATCGGCTGGTTGGCGACGAAGCCGACCGTGGAACCCTCAATGCGGCCGAAGCCGCAGACGATGTTCTTCGCGAAACTCTCCTGGATCTCGAAGAAATCGCCTTCGTCGACGGTCTTTGCGATGAGTTCCTTGATGTCATAGGGCTTGTTGGCGTTCGCCGGCACGAGCGTGTCGAGCGAGGCGTCCGTCTCCTCCACCGACTGGAAGCAGTCGATCTCCGGCACGGGAGAGGTGTTCGACTGCGGCAGGAAATCGATGAGGCGGCGCACCTGCAACAGCGCGTCGACATCGTTGTCATAGGCGCCGTCGGCAATGGAGGACTTCGTGGTGTGGACGGAGGCGCCGCCGAGCTCTTCGGACGTGACCGTCTCGTTGGTGACCGTCTTCACGACATCCGGGCCGGTCACGAACATGTAGGACGTGTCGCGGACCATGAAGATGAAATCGGTCATGGCCGGCGAATAGACGTCGCCGCCCGCGCACGGCCCCATGATGACGGAAATCTGCGGGATGACGCCGGAGGCGAGCACGTTGCGCTGGAAGACCTCGGCATAGCCGCCGAGCGCGGCGACGCCCTCCTGGATGCGCGCGCCGCCCGCATCGTAGAGGCCGACGATCGGCGCCCGGTTCTTCAGCGCCATGTCCTGGACCTTCATGATCTTCTGGGCATGGGTCTCGGAAAGCGAGCCGCCGAAGACGGTGAAATCCTTGGCGAAGACGAAGACGGTGCGTCCGTTCACCGTGCCCCAGCCGGTGACGACGCCGTCGCCGGCGATCTTCGTCTTCTCCATGCCGAAATCCGTCGAGCGGTGCTCGACGAACATGTCGAATTCCTCGAAGGATCCCTCGTCCAGGAACACCTCGATGCGTTCGCGCGCGGTCAGCTTGCCGCGCTTGTGCTGCGCATTGATGCGGGCCGCGCCGCCACCCAGGCGGGCGCGCTCGCGCCGGGCTTCCAGTTCGTGGAGAATTTCCTTCATGGTCCCTCGGTTCCTCCCGTTTCGACAATGACTTAACACGCGAAACGGGGAGCTTGAAGAGGACCGTTCTAGATAGATCGTCTCAGGTGCACGGGACTTCGGCGAGCACCGCGGCGGCGACGTCCATTTCAGCGCGGCGCAATTCGCGGCGGCGGAAGGCCTCCTCGTCCGTGCCCCATTGCTCGATCTGCCAGTCCTCATCGACATGGGCGAGCGCCCAGGCGGTCTCGGCATCGATCACGCCTTCGGCAAGCGCCAGCGCCAGCAGCGCCGAGCCGGTCAACGTCGTGACGGTGTGCAGGCACGCGAGCGCCAGCGGATCGCGCCAGCCGGAAAGCGCGGAGGCGAAAGCCTCGATGGCCCGCGCCGGCTGTTCCTGGTGCATGACGCCCTCGACGAGGATGAAGCGCGCGCCCTTGGCCTCGGCCGCCCAGCGGAGGATCGGGTCCCAGCCCTCGCGCTGGCGCTCGACGAGGCCGGCCGGCGAATCCGCGCGGTAGCACAGCATGTCCGTGCCGGCGAAACGCACGATCTCGTCGAAGACGGCATCGAAATTGCCGGCAACGCCGTCGATGGCGGTGTTGACAAGGCGCGTCACCGGCATCGTCGCCGGATCGATCTCCTCGCCCTGCCCGTCCCATTCGGCCTTCAGGCGGTCGGCGATGGCCTGCGAGGGCACGGCCAGCAGCTTCTTGACCGGCGTGCGCACCGGGCGTCCGTCGATGAGGATACGGTAGCCCTCGTCCGTCCGGTCGGTCGAAACCTCCTTGTAGAAGCGCTTCGGTAGCGGCCGCTTCATCTGTATCTGCGCGCGGCGCACCGGATCGGGATCGCTCATCGCATCGGAAAGGTCGCTCAGGATGTCACGCATCGGAAATCTCCAGCCATTCGAGAAGGTCGGCGGGCGTGCGAAGGATATGGTCCGCGCCGGCCTCGACGAGTTCGGGCACCGAGGCATAGCCCCAGGAAACGCCGATCGCGGAAGCGCCGGCCGCCTTCGCCATCTGCATATCGTAAATCGCATCGCCGATGACAACCGTGCGGGCCGCATCGACGCCCGCCTCGCCGCAGCATTCCGTCACCATGGCAGGATGCGGCTTGGAGGGGCAGTCGTCCGCCGTGCGGGAGACGAAGAAGGTCCTGTCGAAGCCGTGCGCGGCGCGGATGAGATCGAGGCCCCGGCGGGATTTCCCCGTGACGGCGCCGAGGATCAGCTCGTCCTCACGCTCCAGCCGCGCCATCATGTCGGCGATGCCCGGAAAAAGCGGCTCCTGGAAGCCGGGCTCGGCGCGCACGCCGGAAAAGGTCGCCTTGTAATGCGCCGTCATCGCCAGCGCCTCCTCGTCGACATGCGGCTTTCCCTGCATGCGGGCGATGGCGATATCGAGCGTCAGGCCGATGATGGCCTTGGTCTCGGAGACGTCGGGCCGCGAAAAGCCGAAATCGACGAAGGTGCGCGCCATGACCTCGTGGATCAGCTTCGCGCTGTCGACCAGCGTGCCGTCGCAATCGAAGAGGACGAGGCGCATCAGTCTTCCTCGTCCGCCGCGTTCTGGTCGAAGCCGAAGAGGTTCCAGGTCTGCACCATGTGCGGCGGCAGCGGCGCGGTCACGCGCAGGCGCCCGCCGGAGGGGTGCGGAATGTCGATATGGCGGGCATGGAGATGCAGGCGGTTCTGCACGCCGCCCGGAAACGCCCAGTTGACGTCCGCGTCGAAATATTTCGGATCGCCGAGGATCGGATGGCCGATATGGGCAGCATGGACGCGAAGCTGGTGCGTGCGACCGGTATAGGGCTCCATCTCCAGCCAGGCGAAATTCTGCCCGGCCTGCTCGACGACGCGGTAGAAGGAGACGGCATGGTCCGCCCCGTCCTCGCCGTGCTTGGCGATGCGCATGCGGTCGCCGTCCGGCGTCTGCTCCTTGACGAGCCAGGTGGAGATCTTGTCCTCGCGCTTCTTCGGCACGCCCTTGACCAGCGACCAGTAGGTCTTCTTGGTGTCGCGCTCGCGGAAGGCGGCGGTGAGCTTCTGCGCCGCGCCGCGCGTGCGGGCGATGACGAG
>Ga0206116_1001160_pt1 | contig 16117 bp, 15 predicted proteins | sample 3A1Ametagenome_FD_178000 | JGI IMG/M metagenome (GOLD analysis project Ga0206116, IMG submission 178000) | Enriched microbial communities from leaf-cutter ant dump, University of Wisconsin, Madison, United States - 3A1A | ecosystem: Environmental > Terrestrial > Nest > Insects nest > Nest dump...
ATGGGCCAGAGAATTGCGCGATTTCGCGCGGGCGCGGCCGAAGGCTTCGCGTCCGCCCGGCCTGCCGCGCCCCATGCGGCGGCATCGCCGGCGTCAGGACGAAGCGCATGGGCTTTAAGCGGGAAGCACAATGACATCGACGCGCACGGAAACGGATACATTCGGCCCCATCGAGGTGGATAACAGCCGCTATTGGGGCGCGCAGGCACAGCGCTCGCTCGGCAACTTCAAGATCGGCTGGGAAAAGCAGCCGCTCGCGATCGTTCGCGCCCTCGGCGTCGTCAAGCAGGCCGCCGCCCGCGCCAACATGGAACTCGGCCGCCTCGATCCCAAGCTCGGCGAGGCGATCGTCGCCGCCGCGCAGGAAGTCATCGACGGCAAGCTGAACGACCATTTCCCCCTCGTCGTCTGGCAGACGGGCTCGGGCACCCAGTCCAACATGAACGCCAACGAGGTCATCTCCAACCGGGCGATCGAGATGCTCGGCGGCGTCATGGGCTCCAAGAAGCCGGTGCACCCGAACGACCACGTCAACATGAGCCAGTCGTCGAACGACACCTACCCGACGGCCATGCACATCGCCTGCGCCGAGCGCATCGTCCATGACCTCCTGCCGGCGCTGAAGCACCTGCACGCCGCGCTGGAAGCCAAGGTCAAGGCCTTCGACCACATCATCAAGATCGGCCGCACGCACACGCAGGATGCGACGCCGCTGACCCTTGGCCAGGAATTCTCCGGCTACGCCGCGCAGGTCGCCTCCTCCATCAAGCGCATCGAGCTGACGCTGCCGGGCCTTTGCGAGCTCGCCCAGGGCGGCACCGCCGTCGGCACGGGCCTCAACGCCCCGGTCGGCTTTGCCGAAAAGGTCGCCGATCACATCGCGAAGATCACCGGCATCGCCTTCAAGACCGCGCCGAACAAGTTCGAGGCGCTTGCCGCGCACGATTCCATGGTCTTCTCGCACGGTGCGATCAATGCCGCCGCCGCCGCGCTCTTCAAGATCGCCAACGACATCCGCTTCCTCGGCTCCGGCCCGCGCTCGGGCCTCGGCGAACTCGCCCTGCCGGAAAACGAGCCCGGCTCGTCCATCATGCCCGGCAAGGTCAACCCGACCCAGTGCGAGGCCCTCACCCAGGTCTGCGCCCAGGTCTTCGGCAACCACGCCTCGCTCACCTTCGCCGGCAGCCAGGGCCATTTCGAGCTGAACGTCTTCAACCCGCTGATGGCCTACAACTTCCTGCAGTCCGTCCAGCTCCTCTCGGACGCCGCGATCTCCTTCACGGACAATTGCGTCACCGGCATCGAGGCGCGCGAGGACAACATCAAGGCGGCGCTCGACCGCTCGCTGATGCTGGTGACGGCGCTCGCCCCGAAGATCGGCTACGACAACGCCGCCAAGATCGCCAAGACCGCCCACAAGAACGGCACGACCTTGCGTGAGGAGGCCGTCGGCGGCGGCTACGTCACCAACGAGGAATTCGACGCGGTTGTACGCCCGGAGAAAATGATCATGCCGGGCTGACCGAAATCGCCCCGCCCCATCGGAAAAGGCCGCAGATCGCTGGATCCGCGGCCTTTTTTACGTCGAGCTTGCCGCTACGGCATCTACAACCGTTAATCATTCCCAAAGCATTTATCGCGTATTTTAACGATGGGCGCAGACGACAGATCAGGAGCACCCCCCGCATGAATACGGCAGTCGCGCAAAAGGTTCAGGTGCCCGATATCGCGGCGCAGGTGACCTATGCCATGCGCATCATGGGCGTTTCCCCCATTCCGCGGAACTACGAGCTGTTCTACGAAGCCTATATCGGCTCGAATCCGAAGCTGACGCGCGACCTTGCCGCCCTCGGCAGCAAGGCATCGCAGGAGGAGCTGGACGAGATCGGCGCGCGCTATTTCGGCCATCACCACGGCGCGAACGCCATCGACGGCGCACACACCCGCATCGCCGGGGAGCTGGAGGGCCTGCTGCGCCTGCTCAAGCAGGAACAGACCTCGCTCGAAAGCTACAACAAGCTGCTCGACGAGACCTTCGTGCGCATCACCAGCAAGAACGCCGCCAGCACCGACATCATCAAGAGCGTCATCGGCGTCCTGACGGAAGCGACCGGCGACACCATCAACCAGGGCAAGGAGATGGTGGAGAACGTCACGCAGAAGTCGCGTGAGATGGAGGACGTGCGCAAGGAGCTCGACGAGTACAAGCGCATCGCCAATACCGATTCGCTGACGCAGCTTTCCAACCGCCGCGCCTTCGACGACAAGCTCTCGGCCATCTACAATTCGACGCTCTCGCGCAACGTCACGGCGCTGATCCTCGCCGATATCGACCATTTCAAGAAGATCAACGACACCTACGGCCATCCGGTCGGCGACAAGATCCTCGCCTCGCTCGGCAGCCTCATCCGCACCAGCGTGCGCAAGGACATCCTCGTCGCCCGCACCGGCGGGGAGGAGTTCGCGATGATCGTGGAGGGCAACACCGAGGAAGAGGCGATGGCGCTTGCAGAGCGCATCCGCACCGCGCTGGAGCACACGCCCTTCAAGAACTCCAAGACCGGCGTGAACTACGGCCCGATCACCATCTCGCTCGGCCTGTGCATGGCCTCCTGGGCCGAAGGCCCGGGCGAGCTCTATTCCAAGGCCGACATCGCGCTCTATTGCGCCAAGAACGGCGGGCGCAACCGCACCATGGCCTTCGAGGACGGCATGAAGAAGGATTTTGCCAAGAGCTGGCTGATCTACCGGAAATAAGCGTCCCCTTAGTATCTTCGAAACGGCGCCCTCGAGGCGCCGTTACCGTTTGCGGCGACAAAAAGCGCAGGAGGGCGGAACCGTGGCGAACCTCGCGCGTTTTTGCGACACGGAGGAACGTGCCATGCAAACCGGATTTTTCGAACTGACGATCATCACCGCCCTGATGCTGAGCAGCCTCGTCTGGATCCAGCCTTTCTAGGGCGCGCAAACGAGGCGTCTGTTCCCGCCGGAACTTCGCGGCGCGCCGCGGCCTCCTAGAACGTCCCCATCGCGCCGGGCATGACGCACCGGCCATCGGATAGGGACAGCACTGATGAACAAGCTCGCCATCGCCCTTCTCGCCGGCCTCCTTTCCACCGCAGGCTCCGCCTTCGCCGCGAACGACGGCATCGACCCGGTCGAGGTCTCCTCGCTTTCCTCCGCCGCGCAAAAGACCGGCTGGCTGCAGGTATTGTCCGCCGGCAAGCCCGTGAAGTCGGAGAAGAAGATCGCCGCCGTCTCGCGCGCGCCGATCCCCCGTGAGCTCGTCGCCTTCCACGAGGACGCCGCGCCCGGCACCATCATCATCGACAATTCCGAACGGCGCCTCTACCACGTCCTCGGCAGCGGCCTTGCCATGAAATACGCCATCAGCGTCGGCCGCGAAGGCTTCCTGTGGACCGGCTCCGAAAGGGTGACGGCCAAGACCGAATGGCCGACCTGGACGCCGCCGGAGGAGATGCGCGCCCGCGAGGCGAAGAAAGGCAAGATCCTGCCCGTCTCGATGAAGGGCGGGCTCGACAATCCGCTCGGCTCGCGCGCGCTCTATCTCGGCTCGACCGTCTACCGTATCCACGGCACCAACCAGCCTTCCTCGCTCGGCAAGGCGCAATCTTCGGGCTGCATCCGCATGGCCAACGAGGATGTCGAATATCTTTATGCCCGGGTGACGGTCGGCGCGACGGTCATCGTGCGGAACTGACCGCCATCCTTCAGGCGGCGATGCGCTGCCCGTCCCCGGCAAGGAAGGCCACGATGCGGTCGATCACCGGCGCTGCGGAAACGATGCGGCGATGGCCGAGGCCGTTCGCCCATTCGAGTGTCACGTTCGGCCCGGCCGCAGCGTAGCGGCGCGCATGGGAGGCCGGCACCTCCTTGTCGTCCTCGGCATGGATGACGAGCATCGGCACCTTCAGATGCCCTGCCCCGCCGGCCGCGTCGAAAGCCGAAAGCGGCGCTCCGGCGATCCGCTCGACATGGCCTTCCAGCGCGCTCTGCGCCGCCGGCCCGAGCCGCAGCAGGCGGCCGAGGTCCCGGAAGAGCCAGGTCATCTCGCTCGGCGAGCCGATGGTGACGAGCCGACGCGGCCTGTGCGCCGGCACCGAGGGCACGAGCCCGCCCGCCGCGCAGGCGAGCGAGGCGCCGCCGAAGGAATGGCCGCAGAAATAGTCGAAGCCGCCGAAGCGCCGCCAGGCCGCGTCGATCGCCCTCACCGCCATCGGCAGCGTCAGCGTGCGCCCGCGTGAGGCGCCGTGGCCCGGCAGATCGAGCGCGACGACCTCATGCCCGGCGGCGACCAGCCCTTCCGTCAGCGCCGAAAGATAGGCCGCGCGTGAGCCCCAGCCGTGCACCACCAGCACGCGGCCAGCAAACGTGCCGCAGGGACGCGCGGCAAAGCGGTGCGCGACGGCCGTGCCGCCGGCAAAGGAAAGCGGCACGCGCTCGGCCTGCCGCATCCAGCCCTGCGAGCGGGCAAGCAGGTCTCTTTCCTTCGCGCTGGCCGGCCGGCGGCGCGGCGTCGTCGCGAAGAGACGGAAGGCGACGCGCCCGGCCGCCTGCGGGGAAACTGTCGAAAGACCGGCGAGCGCGAGCCGGATGACCTTCAAGCCAAAGGGTGCCATAGTGGGAATCCGGAAAAATGTTCAATGCTGAACAATAAAGTACAACGATGAACGAAAATCAAGCCTTCCCGTGGGATCATCCGCGCTTTCGCAGCTGGATCGGCGTGGCGCGCGCCTGCCAGCTCATGCAGCAGGCGATGACGCGGGCGATCGCCGGCCTCGACATCAAGACGCCGCATCTCGACATCCTGATCAATCTCTATCGTTTCGAGGGCATTTCGCAGCAGGAGCTGGCCCGCAAGCTGCTCGTCGGCCGCTCCAACATGAGCATGCTGCTGCCGCAGCTGGAAAAGCGCGGCCTCATCGAGCGCAGGCCGGACGGAAAGGACAAGCGCGTGCTGCGCCTCTCGCTGACGCAGGCCGGCCGCGACCTGACCATCGAGGCCATGGCCATCCAGACCGGCCTCATCGAACGCACCCTGTCGCAGACCCCGGCCGACCGTTGCCTCCAGGTGGCAGAGGCGATGGAAGAGCTCATCGGCATCCTACAGGGGATGGAAGAGGGCGAGGATTAGGCTTTTGCCACCGTGTCGGCCCGCGTCGATTTCAGCGACAGGAACTCCCACACCGCCACCGCGAAAAGCACAGCCGAGGCCGCCATGAAGAGCTGGTAGGGCTCGACGGCGGGCACGATCGCCGACAACGCCAGAAGCGCGGCGATGCCGGCGATGTGCGAGAGCGGCGCCCGCCCGCGGATCGCCGCCTTGAACCAGATGTTGCCGAGCAGGAAGACGACCGGCCCGCCGATGATGGCGCTCGCCACCTTGAAGTCGACATGGCCGTGCGGATGAGCGAGCGCAAATTCCTCGGCGACGGCCGAAAGCACGATGCCGGCGACAATGGGGATATGGGCATAGGTGAAGGCGAGCCGCGCGATGCGGCCGGGCGTTGCCGAATGCTCGATGAGATGCGCCGCCTCACCGTGGCCGAAGCGGAAATAGATCCACCACATGGTCGCCGTCGACGCGAAGGCGACCGCCAGCAGGAGGACGGTGAAGCCGTCGAGCAGTTCCATCGCCGCGACGGTGCGGCCGGTGACGAGGATCGTCTCGCCGAGGCAGATGATGACGAAGAGCGCGCAGCGCTCCGCCATGTGCTCGCCCGAGACCTGCCAGTCGCTGGCCGTCGAGCGGCCGAGCCCCGGCACGACGAAGCCGAGCGCCGGGGAAACGTATTCGACGGCGAGCGCGACGAGCCACAGCGCCAGCCGCGCCTCGTGCTCGACGAAGGCGCCGGCCAGCCAGAAGACGGCGGACAGCAGGGTCCAGGCGGTGATCCGCATGAAATTGCGGCTGTTGTCCGGCCAGTCGCGCCGCATGGCGAAGGCGGTGAAGGCCGAGCGGCCGACCTGCATGGCGGCGTAGGCGAGCGCGAAGAGAAGCCCGCCGGCGCCGAAGGCCGTCGGGATGGCGATGGAAAGCATCAGGCCGAGGAACATCAGCACGAAGAGCACGAGCCGCACCGGCGCCTTTTCCGGGTCCAGCCAGTTCGTCGCCCAGGTCGTGTAGATCCATACCCACCAGACCGCGAGCATCAGCACCGCCGCCTCGACGAGGCCGAGCAGCGAATAATGCGCCGCCAGCATATGCGAGAGCTGGATGATCGTCAGCACGAAGACGAGGTCGAAGAAGAGTTCGGCGAATGCCACCTTGCCTTCGCTGGCGGTGCCGCGCGCCCGCAGGTAGGCGGAAGCCGCAAAACGCTCGTCGTCCGTCGCCGTCATGGCAGTCCCTTCGTTTACAGGCGCTCGAGCCGCCGGTCCGGAACGATCCAGACAAGCGCGACGGCGGCATAGATGAGATAGGAGATCGTCGGCGAGGCGAAGGCAAGGCCGATGGCGGCAAGATAGAGGACGGGCGACAGCCGGCCCTTCAGGTCGCTGCCGAATGCCGCCCGCAACCGTTCGCGGTCGGGATGCGCCGCGACGACGAGAACCTGGAGGATCTTGTAGGCGATGGCCGAGAGCAGCAGCACCGCGCCGTAGAGCGCGGCGGGGATCGCCGTGCCCGGATTGTTGCCCATCCAGGCGGTGACGAAGGGAATGAGCGACATCCAGAACAAGAGGTGCATGTTCGCCCACATCACCCCGCCGCTGGCATTGTCGCACACCGTCAGCAGGTGATGGTGGTTGTTCCAGTAGATCGCGACATAGACGAAGCTGAGGAGATAGCCGAGAAGGACCGGCGCGAGCGGCAGGAGGGCCGCAAGGGTCGGCTCCTTGGGCACGGTCAGTTGCAGCACCATGATGGTGATGATGATGGCGATCACGCCGTCGCTGAAGGCTTCCAGCCGTCCCTTGTTCATGCACCCCTCATATCCGCTCCGGCCGGAGCATGGCATCCGGCCGGCGGACTTGCAACAAGCGCCCTTCCGCCGTCAACCGGAATGCGCCGGCGCCGGTCACCGCGGCTTTTCGGAGACATCGCGGCTCATGCCCTTCTCGGCAAGCTCGCGCTCGTAGCCGGCGAAGAGGTCGGCGCCCTTTTCCCCGAGTTCGCGCAGATACGACCAGGTGTAGATGCCTGTGTCGTGCATGTCGTCGAAGCCGATGCGGACGGCATAGTTGCCGGTCGGCGTCATGGAGAGGATGGCGACGTTACGCTTGCCCGGCACGGTCACCTTCTGCCCCGGCCCATGGCCCTGCACCTCGGCGGAGGGCGAAAGCACGCGCAGGAGCTCGGCGGAAAGATCGAAGGCCGCGCCGTCGTTGAAGGTCACAAGAAGGCGCTGGCGGTCCTTCGAGACGCGCAGTTCGCTCGGCCACAGGTCGCTCATGCCGGTTCCTTTCCTTACGATTTCGCGAAGGACTATGCCGCAAGCCGGGGATGTGCAAGGCTGAAAATGCTGTCATAATCGCCGCACCGGCTTGACGGAGCGCCCCGTGCGCACGACATGTCGGGAATGGAGGACGTGCATTGAATTCGTTTACGGGACAATGGAACGGCGCGGACCGCATCGCGCAATCCGATACGCCGATGATCGACCCCTTCGGCCGCGCGATCACGTATCTGCGCGTCTCGGTGACGGACCGCTGCGATTTCCGCTGTACCTATTGCATGGCCGAGAACATGACGTTCCTGCCGAAGAAGGACCTGCTCACGCTGGAAGAGCTGAACCGGCTCTGTTCCGCCTTCATCGCCAAGGGCGTGCGCAAGCTGCGGCTGACCGGCGGCGAACCGCTGGTGCGCAAGAACATCATGCATCTCGTGCGCGAACTCGGCCGCCACGTCCATGACGGCAGCCTCGACGAGCTGACGCTGACGACGAACGGCTCGCAGCTTGCAAAACACGCCGCCGAGCTTGCCGAGTGCGGCGTGCGCCGCATCAACGTCTCGCTCGACACGCTCGACGCGCAGAAATTCAAGGCGATCACCCGCTGGGGCGAGCTTTCCAAGGTCATCGAGGGCATCGACGCCGCACAGGCCGCCGGCCTGAAGATCAAGATCAACGCGGTCGCCCTCAAGGACTTCAACGATCGCGAGATTCCCGAGCTGATGCGCTGGGCGCACGGGCGCGGCATGGACCTTACCCTCATCGAGACCATGCCCATGGGCGAGATCGAGGAAGACCGCACCGACCGCTACATGCCGCTGTCGGAAATGCGCGCGCGCCTTGCCGAGGAATTCACGCTGACGGAGAACGCCTACCGCACCGGCGGACCGGCGCGCTACGTCACGGTGGAGGAGACCGGCGGCCGCCTCGGCTTCATCACGCCGATGACGCACAATTTCTGCGAAAGCTGCAACCGCGTGCGCCTCACCTGCACCGGCACGCTCTATATGTGCCTCGGCCAGAACGACGCGGCGGACCTGCGCCTGCCGCTGCGCGCCTCGGAGGACGACGCGCTCCTCTCGCAAGCGATCGACGAGGCCATCGGCCGCAAGCCCAAGGGCCACGACTTCGTCATCGACCGCCGCAACCGTCCCGCCGTCGCCCGCCACATGAGCGTCACCGGCGGCTGATTGGCTTAACGCCCCTTTACCGTCATGCCGGCCTTGAGCCGGCATCCAGCGCGCGCAAGTCCTTGCGCGCGAAAGGCCTCTCACCGCGCAGACGCGCGGTGGCTGGATGCCGGGTCAAGCCCGGCATGACGGAGAGGCGAGTGTAAAAGCAAAGACGGCCGGGCTTTCGCCCGGCCGTTCCGTTTTCCGATCTCGCACCGCCTATGCGGCGTGGTGCTCGCCGTAGCCGCCGTGCGGCCGCGTGTCGAGATCGCGGGTCTTGAAGTGGTCGATCTTCTCGTTGAGGCTCTGCACGCGGCGGCGCAGGCCGTGGATCTCCGCGGTGTTCTCCTCCACCATCGCCGCGTTCTGCTGCGTGATGAGCTCGACCTGGTGCACCGCCTGGTTCACCTCGTTGATGCCCTCGTACTGCGCGGCGGCGGCCGCCTCGATCTTGCCGACGAGCGTGTGGATCGACGAGATATGCTCGTTGATCACCGTCAGCGCCTCGCCGGTCTCGGTGACGAGCGAAACGCCGTTGCGCACCTGCGCGGAGCTGTCGGAGATGAGGCCCTTGATCTCGCGGGCAGCGCCCGCGCAACGCTGGGCAAGCTCGCGCACTTCCTGTGCGACGACGGCAAAGCCCCGTCCCGCCTCGCCCGCACGCGCCGCCTCCACGCCGGCATTGAGCGCCAGCAGGTTCGTCTGGAAGGCGATCTCGTCGATCACCGAGATGATCGTGCCGATCTTTTCGGAGGACTTGTTGATCTGGTCCATCGCATCGACCGCCTTGGCCACGACCTCGCCGGAGCGGCGGGCATAGTTGTGCGTCTCGTCGACGGAAACGGCGGTCTGCTGCGCGCTTTCGGCCGTCGAGCGCACGATGTCGGTAAGCTGGCGCAGCGCCCGCGAGCTTTCCTCCAGCGCGGCGGCCTGCTGCTCCGTGCGCCGGGCGAGGTCGTCGGCGGAGGCGGCGAGATTGCCGGCGCCGCCGTTGATCTCCAGCGTCGTCGCCCGCACGTCGGAGAGCGTCGCGCGCAACGCCTCGACGGCGTTGTTGTAGGTGCGGGCCATCGCGACATATTCTGCGGCCAGCGCCTCCGTCATGCTTTCTTCGAGGTTACCGGCGGCAAGCTGGCCGAGCACGTCGGAAAGCGCGGTCAGCGCCTCGGTCTGCTCGGCCTCGATGCGGGCGCGCTCGCTGGCGCGGCGGGCCTGTTCCTCGGCCGTCAGCTGGCGCTGGGCTTCGGCCTCCTGCTCCAGGCGGATGTTTTCCAGCGCGGCATCGCGGAAGACGGCGACCGAGCGCACCATGTCGCCGATCTCGTCGCCGCGGTTGCGCCCTTCGATGGAAATGTCGAGGTCGCCGCTGGCAAGGCGCGACATGGCCTCGGTGACGCGCTTCAGCGGCCCGCGCAGCGTCTCGACCAGCATCAGGCCGCCGATGATGGCGAGCAGCGTGCCGGCGACCATCGCGATGATGGAGACGTTCGCCGAGCGCTGGCTGTCCTTCTTGCCGGCCTCCTGGGCGCTGGAGACGAACTGCTCGAGCGTCTGGCTGGCGCTTGCGACGGAGGCATAGGCGGCGGCCCGCGCGGCCTGCCACTTCTCGCCGACGGAAATGAGGTCTCCGGTGCCCTTCTTAATCCGGGCAAGGGAAGGCGCGAGCTTTTCGGCAAGGCCGCGCAGCGCCGCGTTCTTGGCGCCGAGCGTGGCAAGCTCGCCCGCACTAGCGCTCACGGCCTTGATGTCGGCCAGAACGGCGGCGCGGCTTTCCTCGCCGAGCTTGCGGTGCAGTTCGCTGATGTGCAGGCGGGTCTCGTCGATGCCCTTGAACGTGTCGCCCATCAGCGTGATCAGCGTCTTGAGCAGCACGATCTCCGCGTCCATACCGACGAAGCGCTTGGCGGCCGTATCGGAATTCTTGCCGGCCTCCTTGAGGAAATCGGCGTCGAACTTGGCGAGCTTGGTCAGCACCGGCACGAACTTCACCTTCTTGGAATCCGCGTCGTCGGTGCCGGCGAGGATATCCTTCACGATGGCGATCTCCGCTTCCAGCGGCTTGATCTGCTCCAGCGCCTTGGGCGAGGCGATCGCCTTGGATTCGTCGAGCTGCTTGATCAGGTGCGGCAGGTAGGTCTCGGCGGCCTTCACCTTGTCTTCCGCCTTCATCGCCAGCGCGACGGGCTTGCGGAACTTGCCGATGCGCTCGGAAAGGCCCTGGTAGGCGGCGGCGTCGAAGAGCAGCGCCTTGGCGAAGGCTTCCTTCTCGCCCGATTCGGTGCGGATGACGCCGATCTGCTTTTCCGCGAACTCGCCGCCCTTGGCCATGGCCGCCAGCGCGCCTTCGAGGTCGGCGGTGACGGCGTTGCGCTCCTGGTCGATCGCCCAGAGCGTATCGGTCATGCCGCGCATCGTGGCGGCGAGGGAGACGACGGAGGCGATCTTCGCCTTCTCCGCCGCATCGGGCAGAAGGGCATCGAGGTCGCGGATGCCCGCTTCCTGTTCGTCGATGCGGGCCTGCAGGGCACTGCGGGTCTCCTCGCCCGGCCGGTCCACGAAATCCTGAAGCCCGGTGCGCAGGTTCTGGAAGTGCGACAGGCTGTTGATCGTCTCGCGCGTAACCGTCATGTGGCCGTTCAGCGTGCTGGCGGTGAAATAGCCGACAAGCCCGATACCCGCGATCAGCGCGACGAGGGGGATGACGAACAGCAGCACCTTGGTGACGATGCGGCGCTGCTGGAGCAGGCGGTCGATGAAGGACATGGGTTCCCCGGCTTTTTATGGCGACCAAGATCCCCGCGGGTGCCGGTAAAAGCCGAAGCGACCGCAAAGCTCGTCCTGCGAGCGCGGCCCTCTTTGTCAGGCGGCCGGTCTTCCATCAGACCGCATGCCCTCACCCGTCGCATCATGCGAACGCTCATTGGGATGACGCAACGATAGGCATGGAAACTTAATGAAACCCTTCGCGCGCCTTGTCAGGAACTGCCGTTCTGCCCGCCCGGCGATGACATCCGCCCCTCATTCGGCCTATGAGTGTGGGAAAGACGCCTGGAATCACCTCGATGAACGCTTCCCGCAACGCCACCGGCGCATTCCTGATGGTCATCGCCATGGCCGCCTTCACCTGCAACGATGCCCTCGTCAAATCCACCACCAGCGCCATGAATACCGGACAGATCCTCTTCGTGCGCGGCGCGATGACGAGCATCCTCGTCGTCGCCATCGCCTGGTGGATGGGCGCGCTCGGCTCCTGGCGGGTCGCGCTGCAACCCGCCATGCTGCTGCGCCTCGTCGCGGAGATCTTCGCCTCGCTCACCTATATCTCGGCGCTCGGCGCCATGCCGCTCGCCAATACCTCGGCGATCCTCCAGTCGCTGCCGCTGGCCGTAACGCTGGGGGCCGCCCTCTTCCTCGGCGAAAAGGTCGGCTGGCGGCGCTGGGTCGCCATCGCGGCCGGCTTTGCCGGCGTGCTCATCATCATCCGCCCGGGACCGGACGGGTTCTCCGCCGCGGCGATCTATGCCATCGCCTCGGTCGTCGGCGCGGCGACACGCGACCTCTCCACTCGCCGGATCGGGAGCGACGTGCCCTCCATCTTCGTCAGCGTCATCACCGCGATCGCCATCGCCATCGTGGGCGGCCTGCTGGTGGTGCCGATGGGCGGCTGGCAGCCGATGTCCTCCGGCGTCTTTCTCCGGCTGGCGCTGGCAAGCGTGCTGCTCCTCGTCGGCTACCAGACGATCGTGAGCGCCATGCGCACGGGCGAAATCTCCTTCATCGCGCCCTTCCGCTATACGAGCCTCATCTGGGCCATATCGATCGGCTTCCTGTTCTTCGCCGAGGTGCCGGATGCCTGGATGGCGCTCGGCATCGCCATCGTCGTCGCCTCAGGCCTCTATACCTTCTATCGCGAGAACCTGCGCCGGGCGAAGACCGTCGCGCAGGGCTGCGTGCCGGAAGCGCCATGACGGCACCGACCCAAGCGATACCGGGCGTAATCCTCGCCGGCGGCCTCTCCTCCCGCATGAGCGAGGACAAGGCGCGCATCCGGCTCGGCGGCGCCAGCCTGCTCGACCGTGCCGCCCGCCGGCTCGGCCCGCAGGTCAGCGCCCTTGCCGTCAACGCCAACGGCCCGGTGCTCTTTGCCGACGGCGGGGAACTTCCGGTCTTCGCCGATCTCGACACCGCCCGCGCCGGCCCGCTCGGCGGCATTCTCGCCGCCCTCGACCACGCGAAACGGCACCATCCCGGCGCCAGCCATGTCGCGACCGTGCCCATCGACAGCCCCTTCTTCCCCGCCGATCTCGTCGCGCGGCTCGCCCGCGCGGCCGACAGCCCCGACCGCATCGTGACGGCCCGCTCGGCCGGCGGGCTCCACCCCGTCTTCGCGCTCTGGCCGGTCGCGCTCGCCGGCGACCTTGCCGCCTGGCTTGCCGGCGGCGGGGCGCTGCGGGTGCGCAGCTATCTCGAACGCCACCAGGCCCGCATCGTCGATTTCCCCTCGCTCGATACGCCGCGCGGCCTCTTCGATCCCTTCTTCAACATCAATACGCCCGACGACCTCGCCGCGGCGGAAAACTGGCTCTGGATACTGGAACGATGACGCAACCGAAGATCTTCGGCATTGCCGGTTGGAAGAATTCCGGCAAGACGGGCCTTGCCGTCCGCCTCGTCAGCGAATTGGTCGCGCGCGGCTATCGCGTCTCGACCGTAAAACATGCGCACCACGATTTCGACATCGACAAGGTCGGCGCCGACAGCTACCGCCACCGGCAGGCGGGCGCCCACGAGGTGACCATCGTTTCCGGCACGCGCTATGCCATCATGCACGAGCTGCGCGGCGCGCCCGAGCCCTCCTTCGAGGAGATTCTCGCGCGCCTTGCACCCTGCGACCTCGTGCTGATCGAGGGCTACAAGCGCGAGCCGATCCCCAAGATCGAGGCGCGCCGGCTGGAAGCGGCCAACCGCACGCCGCTTGCCCCCGGGGACCCGCATATCGCCGCCATCGCCGCCGACCATGCGGTCACGGACACGGCGCTTCCCGTCTTCGACCTCGACGACACGAAGGCCATCGCCGATTTCGTCGTGCGCGTCACCGGGCTTGCCGAGCCGGCGTGATTGCGTGGAAAGGGCCGCGGGATTGCTCCCGCGGCCCCTTCTTTCCGGATGTCCGGCGCAGGCGCTCAGTCCGCGCGGGCGACGGGACGCACCAGCGTCGTCACGCGGCGCACGGTGACGCGGCGGTTCTGCTGTTCGGCGGACTGCGTGCGCACCTTGAGGAAGCGCTCGCCGTAGCCCTGCGTCTGGAGGTTTTCCGGCGGAATGCCGTAGACCTCGGTGAGCAGGTTGGCGACCGAATCGGCGCGCTCGTCGGAGAGTACGAGGTTCGACTTGTCTGAACCGACGGCGTCCGTATGGCCCTCGATCAGGAAGGTCTCGCCCGGATCCTTGTCGAGAACCTTCAGCATCGCGTCGGCAACCTTCCGCAGCGTGCGGGCCTGCGACATCGGCACCTCGGCGCTGCCGGTGGCGAAGGTGATCGTGTCGAGGTCGATGCGGCGCACCTTGTCGCGCAGGCGCGCGGAATGCTTCACCTCCTCGATCGTGTAGACGCGCTCGACGCGCTCGACCGGCGGCTCGGCGAGGAAGTCGTAGTAATTGCGGTCGGGATCGCTCGACGTGTCGATGATATAGTCGCGGACAGGGATGCGCAGGCGCATCGGCGGCAATTCGTATCCGACATCGACGAGGTCCGGACGCGGCGCATCGTCCTCCAGCTCCGGCGCGTAGACGAGGATGTATTCCCGCCCGTCGCGGCCGACGCGCGAACGCTGGATGACATCGCCGTAACGGTTGTAGATCGTCACCAGCTTGACGCCGCCGGGCCGCACGATCGTCTCGCGCACACGCCCGCGGGCGAGCTTGTCGTAGTAGACGTCTTCGGAATCACGGCGCAGGCGCGGCCGGTCGTCGCCACGCACGATCAGCCGGTCGCCGACCGAAAGGACGGTGCGGTTGTCGACCTTCTCGACGACGTTCACCTTCGTGACGTTGTTGCTGTTGTCGACGTTGTTCACGGTCGTGTTGTTGTTGACGACCGTGTTGTTGATCACGGTGTTGTTGACGATGTTGGTCGTCGCCGGCACCTCGAAGGCGGGCGCCTTGTCGACGCGCTTGCCCTCTTCCTTGATCGCCGCCTCGATCTTCTGGGGCACGGCCTCGCGCACCTCCTCGGAGATCGCCGCCTGGGCCGAATCGTCCGAATCGGGAAGCGGGACCTCTTCCTGCGCACGCTGCTCCTCACGTTTCTTGCGGCGCTCCTCGCGGCTCACTTGGCCGCCGGCATTGTCGGCGTCCTTGTCGCTGTCGAGGACGGCCGCGCCGTTCTCGACCGGCAGCACGACCGTCTCGTCGGTCTGGCCCGGGTCCTTGGCGATCTCCTGCTTCTCGTCCTCGGTCAGCGTCTCGACCACGGGGGGAACCGCTTCCCTGGCCTCGGTCCCGACGGCCTGGCCTTCGCCCGCCTGCGTTTCGGCAGGCTGCTGCTCGCCGCCGGTCTCGGCCGTCGCGGGCTGTTCGGCGCCGGTTTCTTCCGCCGCCGGCTGGCCCGTGCCTTCCCCGGCGGTCGCCGGCTGGTCGGCATCGGCTTCGGCAGGCGTCTCCTCGCCGGTCACGGCGGGCTGCCCGCCCTCTTCCTGCGCCGGCTGCTCGGCCTGCTGCTGTTGCTGCTCTTCAGCGGCCTTCTGTTCAGCCGCCTTCTGCTCGTCCGCCTGACGCTGCTGTTCTTCTTCGGCCGCCTTCTGCTGTTCTTCAGCGGCTTTCTGCTCCTCGGCCTGGCGCTGTGCCTCTTCCTCGGCGGCGCGCTGCTGCTCTTCGGCCGCCTTCTGCTCTTCAGCCTGCCGCTGGGCTTCCGCCTCGGCGGCCTTCTGCTGTTCTTCTGCCTGCCGCTGCTGCTCCTCAGCGGCTTTCTGTTCCTCGGCCTGGCGCTGCGCTTCCTCCTCGGCCGCGCGGCGCTGCTCTTCCTGCTGTTGCTGGAGCAGCAGCAGTTCCTCGTCGGTCGGCTGGCCCTGATCGGCGCTTTCCTGCGCCACCTCGAACGGCTTGACCAGCGCATCGGCAAGGCCCGGCGTCGCGATCATCGAGGCCGAGAGCACGGGAAGCGCCACGGTTGCAAAAAGTCTTGAGCGGAAAGTCATCGTCAAATCCTCACGGTGTTCCGTCGTTGCATCGGCCGGCGCCCGAAAGGGGCCGGCAATCGTCCGTCGTCCATCAAAGGCCTAGCCAGAAGCGCCTGAACCACGCCTGAACGAGCCCCGGTCGAACGGCCAGATAGGACGCGCGGCGGGCCGGACCAGAGGCGGCGCGGCAAATTGTCGGGGAAACGGGGCGGAAAGACGACGTAAAACCAGTTGATTTTTTGGCGGAAAACGGTCGATTATCGCCGCCAAGCGGGCAGCCCTGCCCGCTTTGCTTCAAGGCCCGGACAAAAAGAAGAAGCCGGAGAGCCTTCAACTGAGAGGACCAACATGCGTA
>Ga0206116_1001161_pt1 | contig 16089 bp, 7 predicted proteins | sample 3A1Ametagenome_FD_178000 | JGI IMG/M metagenome (GOLD analysis project Ga0206116, IMG submission 178000) | Enriched microbial communities from leaf-cutter ant dump, University of Wisconsin, Madison, United States - 3A1A | ecosystem: Environmental > Terrestrial > Nest > Insects nest > Nest dump...
CGTCGCCTCGATCGAGAAGGCCGGCTTCAAGCCCGGCAAGGACGTCTACCTCGGCCTCGACTGCGCCTCGACCGAGTTCTTCAAGGACGGCAAGTACCACTACGAAGGCGAAGGCAAGGTCCGCTCGGTCGACGAGCAGGTCGAGTATCTCGCCAAGCTGGTGGCCGACTATCCGATCATCACCATCGAAGACGGCATGTCGGAAGACGACTGGGCCGGCTGGAAGCAGCTGACCGACAAGATCGGCGGCAAGTGCCAGCTCGTCGGCGACGACCTGTTCGTCACCAACACCAAGCGCCTCGTGCAGGGCATCAAGGCCGGCACGGCCAACTCGATCCTGGTCAAGGTCAACCAGATCGGTTCGCTGTCCGAGACGCTCGATGCCGTCGAGACCGCCCACAAGGCCGGTTACACCGCCGTCATGAGCCACCGCTCGGGCGAGACGGAAGACTACACGATCGCCGACCTCGCGGTTGCCACCAACTGCGGTCAGATCAAGACCGGTTCGCTGGCCCGTTCGGACAGAATCGCCAAGTACAACCAGCTCATCCGCATCGAGGAAGAGCTGGGCAGCCAGGCCAAGTACGCCGGCCGCAGCGTCGTCAAGGGCGCCTGAGTCGATCTGGCTTCCAATGAGAGATGAGGAAAGGCCCGGCTCGCGCCGGGCCTTTTCTTTTGCCTTCGTTCCAAGGATTTCTGCCGGTCAGGCAGCCGTCGCGGAGAGGGGATCCGCCCGTTCCATGGCCTCTTTGATGATCTTCGGAACGTCGTCCCGCAGCGACTGCGAGGAATGCTCGATCGTTCTGGTCACTTCGGTGACGTCGGCGGACAGCGTATAGGTGCTTTCAACGGCGGCGTTGATGGCCCCGATCCGGCTACCGACGTCGGCCACGGCCATTTGCGCCTCGCGCAGCTTTTCGGTGAAGTCGGCGACGGTCGCTCTCTGCCCGTCGACGCGCTCCAGCATGTTGACGGTCGTATCGCCCAGCGTTTCAACGGTGGCGCCAGCATCGCTCAGCGCTTCCGCGACACGGCGCGTCGTGTTCTGGATTTCGGTGATCTTCGACGTCACCTCGAAGGTCGACTTCTCCGTTTGCGACGCCAGGGCCTTGACCTCGCCGGCCACCACCGCGAAGCCTCGCCCAAGTTCGCCCGCGCGTGCCGACTCGATCGTGGCATTGAGGGCAAGAAGATTGGTCTGTTTGGCGATCGTCGCGATCGTCCCGGCGATCTGGTCGATGTCGGCGGCGGCGCGCGACAGATCGTCGACGGCCGAACGGGCAGCTGCCATCGAGGACAGCGCCGAGCGGCCGGCGTCGGCACTCCTGCGCACGTCGTCGGATATGGCGTTGATGGCGACGGTCACCTGATCCGACAGATTGGCGGCGGTCGCGTTGAGATGGTGCGAGCGTTCCGCCGCTTCGGCTATCTGTTGAGAGGCGATCCGGACATCACCGATGACGTTCGTCATGCCGGCCGTTCGGCTCTCGAGGGACTCCGCTCCCTCGATGATGCGGTCGAGGCCCGAGCCGGTCGACGTCTCCACCTCTCTGGCCATTTTCCGCAGGATCTCGCGCTTCTGTGTTGCTTCGCCGAGCCGTTCCTCGTTGCGGAGGCGCTCGGCTTCGGAAAGCTCCTGGGCCTGCTCCTCCAGCTTGCGCTGAAGGTTGGACTTGCTCGCCTCCGCGCGCGCCCGGTTGCGGCGTATCAGCCCCCAGATGACCGCCGCCACCAGCATTCCGGCAATGTCTGCGGCAAGGCCGCCCCAGAACTGGTTGCGTATGTTACGAGCTTCGGAGCTTGAATCGAATTCGGCATTGGGAAGACCGACCCACAGCAGCCAGGGATGCTCGCTATCGGCGGTGGTCACCGGGACGACGAACGACGCGATGAGCGCCGGGTCGGGAATGCCCTTTTTGACAAAGTCCAGAGAAGCGTTGGCCTGGCCGGCTTGCTTCGGGAGGGCAACGTAGCCGTAGTCGGGATTGACCAGCGCGAAATGGGGGCTCGGCAGCATCTCGCCGATGACGTTGGACAGGATTACCGTCGAAACGGCCCCGCTGGCCTTCTTGTCGATGCCGTAAATCGGAACGGAGAAGACCAGCCCCGACCTTCCCTTGTCGTCGCTTGCCGATGTCATCTGCGAGTTGTCGCAGGTGATGACCTCGGGGCCGGCCAGGAGCGGGATCGCCAGATCGGAGATGTTCGCCAGATCGGCGTGCTGCGTCTTGAAAGCCTCTATCTGCTTTGCGATCAGCGCGTACTCCTGATCTTCCTCTTCCGGGACACCGACAACGCTGGTGGCTGCCGCCGTCTCGCCGACCGCTTCCTTGCCGCTGTCGGTAATCAACTCGTCGAGCATCAGGGCTGGAACCTGGGTCTTTCCGGTGGCGGGGTCGACGCGGCTCGGATCGAATGGCCCTGGGATCAGGTAGACCTCGGAAACGGCGACGCTGCTGGCGAGGTTGTTGTAGATCTGTTGGATCGATGCCCGCGCGTCGTCGCTGATCGTTGCGCCGGTCGGCGTCATGCGGCGAACACTCGGCAGAAAACTGATGGTTCTGATGTTGCGATATATCTCGCCGATATGCTCGCCAATGCGCTCCTGAATGGGCTCGGCATCGGCCTTCACGGCGGCTCGATAGGTCACCTTCGCGTCGGCCAGATCGCCCCTTTCTCTCCCCATGAGGAAAAACAACAGGGCAAGGCCGCTAATCAAAATCAGTGCGTAGCCAGTAACGGTCGTTCTGCCCATGGTGCGTCCCCATTCAGCAAACGTGCCAGTATGCTGAGTTGAGGCGTTAAATATTCATAACGACGATCTTGCTGTTGTTTTTATTATTTTAGAGTTGCCATGTTGATTGCGGGATATTGAACAATGCTGTTATATTTGCCTAGTTCTTTGTACGGACGAGTTCCGCGACCGCCGTGAGGCGACGCTCAGGGCGTCGAGAGAGCGCGCTGCTGCCGCAAAGCGACAGTGATAGGCGCGATGATGCCGCCAGACACTTTAGGAAAGGACGGACCATGACCACCAAGCGCATCGCCATCGTGCTCGTCGACGAGTTCGCTGATTGGGAACTCGGTCTGTTCGCTGCCGCGGCTCGGGCCTGGCTCGGTGCTCGCGTCGATCATTATACGCCCGGCGGGCGTGTCGTGCGATCGATGGGCGGCCTCAGCGTCACTCCGGAAGCCGCGCTGGAGAAGCTCTCCGTGGAAGACCTCGATGCTTTGGCTGTGATCGGCTCGTCGGTGTGGGAGACCGACGCGGCGCCGGATGTCGGTCCCATAATCCGTGCCGCGCTGTCGGCCGGGCGTCCGGTCGGCGCGATCTGCGGCGGTACGCTGGCCGCCGCGCGGGCCGGTGTTCTTCAGGAGCGCCGCCACACCAGCAATGCCGCCGATTATGTGCGCGACCACGTGCCGGACTACGACGGGACGCTTTACGAGGATACACCGCGCGCCGTGATCGATGGCGGGCTGGTGACCGCGCCGGGCTCGGCACCGGCGAGCTTCGCTACCGGTCTGCTCGGGCTGATCTGGCCCGATCACCCGATGATCGAACAACTCTCGGCGATGATTTCGGCCGAACACCGCGCCGCGTAACAGGTCTGCCCGTTACGCGGGCCGTTTGGCTTTCGCGGCTGTCTCGCTTGCTCTATTGAGAAGCGATGACCGTTCCAGCCGAATCCGTTCCGCCGACCCTGCCGGCCGGGCGCCGCGCCGTTCTCGGCGTGACCCGGTCCGCGACCGACCGCCCCTGGCGCGACCGGCTCGATACGCGCGGTGGCGCGCTCGCCCGCCAGATCGCCCAGGAGGTCGGGCTGCCGGACGTGGTGTCCCGGCTGCTCGCCGCTCGCGACGTGGCGGCCGAGAACGCCGAGGCCTACCTCAACCCGCAGCTCCGCACGCTGCTGCCCGATCCCTCGCTGTTCACCGACATGGAGGCCGCCGCCGGCCGCATCGCCGATGCGATCGAGCGGGGCGAGAAGGTGGCCGTCTTCGGCGACTACGACGTTGACGGCGCCACGTCGGTGGCGGTCTTCGTCCGTTATTTGCGCAGCCAAGGGCTCGACCCTTCCATCTACATTCCCGATCGCCTCGTCGACGGCTACGGTCCCAATCCGCGCGCTGTTGGCGAACTGGCGGCCGGCGGCGCCACGCTGCTGGTGACGCTCGACTGCGGCACGTCGAGCTTCGAGGCTTTCGAGGAGGCGCGGCGGCGCGGCCTCGATGTGGTCGCCCTCGATCACCATCAGGCCGGCGTCGAGCTGCCGCCGACGTTGGCGCTGGTCAATCCCAACCGGCAGGACGATCTCTCCGGGCACGGCCATCTGGCCGCCGTCGGCGTTACCTTCGTGGCGCTGGTCGCCGTCAACCGCGAGCTCCGGCGACGCGGCTGGTTCGAGCGGCAGGGCTCGACGCCCCCCGATCTCCTGGCGCTGCTCGATCTCGTGGCGCTCGGGACCATCTGCGACGTGGTGCCGCTCGTCGGTCTCAACCGGGCGTTCGTCGTCAAGGGGCTGTCCGTGTTGAGAGCCCGCGGCAACCGCGGCCTTGCCGCGCTCGCCGACGTGGTCAAGCTCAACGGACCGCCGACGCCCTACAACCTTGCCTTCATGCTGGGGCCGCGCATCAATGCCGGTGGCCGCATCGGTGACAGCGGTCTCGGCGCACGCTTGCTGATATCGGACGATCACGTGGCGGCCGGCCGCATCGCCGTCGAACTCGACCGGCTCAATCGCGAACGACAGGCGCTCGAGGCGGAAGCCCTGGACGCCGCCGAGCTGATGGTCGTTGCACGGCTCGGCGGAACCGCGCCGCCGGTGATCGTCGAGGCCTCTGCCGACTGGCATCCCGGTATCGTCGGCCTCGTCGCCGCTCGGCTCAAGGAACGTTACCGCTGTCCGACCTTTGCCATTGCGCTCGACGGGCAGGGCGGGGCGGTCGGTTCGGGCCGCTCCATTCCCGGCATCGACCTCGGCGCCGTGGTGCGACTGGCGCTGGAGCGCGGCCTGATCGCCAAGGGTGGCGGACATGCCATGGCGGCCGGCATCTCGATGGCGGCGGACGGGGTGGACGCGTTCCGCGCCTTCGTCTCGGCCGCCGTTGCCGACGGGGTGGCGATGGCTCGTGCCGCCGAGGCGCTGGAGGTCGACGCGGCTCTGACCGCCGATGGCGCGACGCCAGAACTCATCGAGGCGATCGGGCGGGTGGGACCGTTCGGCTCAGCCCAGCCGGAGCCGATGTTCGTCTTTCCCTCGCATCGTCTGCTCTATCTCGACACGGCCGGCCGCAATCACCTTCGCCTGACGCTGGCCTCCTCGGCCGGTACCCGTGTCAAGGCCATGGCCTTTCGCGCCGTCGGCCAGCCCCTCGGCGATTTCCTCGCCGCCAACCGGGGCGGTTCGGTGCATATCGCCGGCCATGTCGATCTCGACTGGTGGCAGGGCGCACCGCGCGTCAACATCCGCGTTGTCGACGCCGCCGATCCTGCCAAGGCGCGTCCCTGATAGTCTTGCACAACGTGAACTTCGCCTTTGGCCGAGTTGCCGACGGCCTCTCCTGCCGCTATTGCTGGAGTAGGTGTTTTCATCCAGTTGCCTTTTATTGATGGCATTATCCGGCCGTGTGCCGGTTTCCGAGGGGGATATACATGCTGTCCGTTCGGCGTTTGGCGCGGCTTTTCGCGCTCGTGTGTCTTTCCTCGGCGGGGCTCGCTCTCGCCACGCCGGGCGAGGCGGCCGAACGACGGGCGATCATCACCGAAGGCGCCGATTACTTCGGCGAGGACATCGAAACGCTGAAGGGCGTCGAACTCGGCGATTGCGAGGCCGCCTGCGTCGATGACGACCGCTGCGTTGCCTTCACCTACAACACCAAGGCCCAGTGGTGCTTCAAGAAGGGGACCATGGGCGATCTCCGCACGTTCGCCGGTGCGGTGGCCGGCCGAATCGTCACGTCCGAGGCGACCGACCCCGCTCTTGCCGACACCCGTCGGGACGAGCTCGGCTTCATCGGCCAGAGCTACATCGACGAAGCCCGCAAGCTGGAAGGCGCCATCGCCGACGAACCGGCGGAAGGCAAGCTCGACAAGCTGCTCGCCGCCGCCGACAAGGCGAGCGACGCAGGTGACAATCTCAAGGCCGCCGAGAGCCTGCGCAAGGCCATCCGCCTCGATCCCGACCGCAACGACCTCTGGTGGCGCTATTCCGACCAGGCGATCCTGGTGCCCCAGGACAACGACCGGCGCGACACCTTCGTCCAGGAATCGACCGCCGCCGCCATCAACGCCTATCTGCGCGCGGCGGATGCCGACGAACAGGTCGCCGCCCTCAACTCGCTCGCCAACTCCTTCGTGACGCGCGAGAACTGGGATCTCGGCATCAAGACGCTGCGCCGCCGCCTGGCATTGCAGGACGATCCCGACTGGCGCTCGGCCTATGACGACTGGATTGCCCAGCACGGCTTCCGCGTCGCCGACAACTCTGTGGATACCCAATCGTCGACGCCGCGCATCTGCGTCGCCTTCTCCGATCCCATCGCCCGCAACGATCCGTCGATCACCGGCTACTTCGCCGTGGAGGGCGGTGAGCGGCTTGAGATCGAGGCCGAGGACAACCAGATCTGCGCCGCCGGCGTCGAGTATGGCAATCGCTATCATGTCACCGTCCGCAAGGGCCTGCCCGCCAAGGACGGCGAGGAAACCCTGAACAAGACCGTCGACCTCGACATCTACGTGCGCGACCGCGATCCGTCGGTGAGGTTCGTCGGCAAGGCCTACGTCCTGCCCAAGACGCCGAACGCCACCATTCCCGTGGTGTCGGTCAACGTCGATACGCTCGACGCCCGCGTCCTGAAGATCGGCGACCGCAACCTCGTCAATGCCATCGGCCAGGACCGCTTCCTGAGCCAGCTCGACAAGTGGAGCGCCGACGCCGTCGCCGACCGCGAGGGCCGCGAGATCTGGTCCGGCCAGATCGCCGTCAAGCGCGACACCAATCGCGAGGTGACCACGGCCGTTCCCGTGAGCGAGCTGGTCAAGACGCTGGAGCCCGGCGTCTATGCGCTTGTGGTCCGAGACATCAACAAGAAGGAAGAGTGGTCGGCCGACGCCACGCAGTGGTTCGTGGTTTCCAATCTGGGCCTCGCCACCATGACCGGCAACGACGGCCTGCATGTGGTGATCAGGGGCCTCGGCGACGCCAAGGCCGTCGCCGACGTCGAGCTGAAGCTGATCGCCAACGACAATGACGTGCTGGGATCGGCGACCTCCGACGACCAGGGCTACGCGCGCTTCGACGCCGGGCTGGTCAAGGGCGCCGGTGGCGCGGCGCCGCAGCTTCTGCTGGCGACGAAGGACGGCGACTTTGCCTTCCTCAACTTGCAGAAGGCCGCCTTCGATCTGACCGATCGCGGCGTCGAAGGGCGCGATCCGCCGAAACCGGTCGACGTCTTCATGACGACGGAGCGGGGCGTCTATCGGCCTGGCGAAGCGGTGAACCTCACCGTGCTGGCCCGCGATCCGGCCGCCGCGGCGCTGCCCGACGTGCCGCTGACGCTGGTGGTGCGTCGTCCCGACGGCAACGAGTTCATTCGCCGCCTTGTCGCCGACGAGGGCGCCGGTGGTCGCGATCTCACCTTCGATCTGCCCGGTGGAGCGCAGCGCGGCACCTGGCGCGCCGCTGCCTACACGGACCCGAAGGCGGAGGCGTTGCAGGAGGTGACCTTCAAGGTCGAGGACTTCCAGCCCGAACGCATCGACTTCGCGCTGAAAGCCGACGCAACCCTGCTGCATGTCGGCGAAAGCGTGGATGCCACCTTGCACGCCGACTGGCTCTACGGCGCTCCGGCCGCCGGCCTTGCCATCGAGGGCGAGGTCTACGTGACGCCGGCCGCCGATATCCCCTCGGCGCCGGGCTATCGCTTCGGTCTCACCGACGACGACTTCACCTCGGCCGTTCAGGATGTCCAGTCGGATGGCACCGACGAGAATGGCGAAGCCGCCGTCACGCTGGTGACGCCCGAAGTCGCCGATACCACCCGTCCGTTGCAGGCCGCCGTCCACGTTCGCGTGCTCGATACCAACGGCCGGCCGGTCGAGCGCCGCATGACGCTTCCGGTCTCCACCGGACACGAGCGGATCGGCGTGAAGCCGCTGTTCGACGGATCGGTAGAGGAGGGCGGCAACGCTGCCTTCGACGTCGCGGTCCTCGACGCCGACTATGCCAAGATCGGCGCCAAGGACCTCCACTGGACGCTGTCCCGCGTGCAGACCAACTATCAGTGGTACCAGAGTGACGGTTCCTGGGACTACCACGCCATCAAGACCTCGAGCCGCGTCGCCGACGGCAAGCTCGACGTCGAACCCGGACAGCCCGCCCGCATCGAGGCGCGCGTCGAGTGGGGCGAGTACCAGCTCACGGTCACCAGCGCCGACGGCGCGCTCATTCCGGTGTCGACCGGCTTCGAGGCCGGCTGGTATGTGCCGACGACCTCGGAGGAAACGCCCGATCTCCTGAAGGTCACCCTAGACAAGCCGCGTTACGCCATCGGCGACACGCTGAAGGCGCACATCGAGCCGCGCTTTGCCGGCGTGGCCGTGGTGTCGGTGGTGGACGATCGCCTGATCGCCATGAAGACGGTGGAGGTGCCGGCAGGCGGCTCTACAATCGAACTGCCGGTCACGGCCGACTGGGGGCCGGGCGCCTATGTGACGGCGTCGCTGCTCCGCCCGCTGGACATGGCCGAAAAGCGGATGCCGTCGCGTGCGCTGGGCCTTGCCTGGGCCGGCGTCGATCCTGGCGAACGCCTGCTTGGCGTCGCCATTGACGCGCCGATGGACATGCGGCCGCAGACCGACCTCAATGTCGCCGTCAAGGTCGACGGCGCCAAGGCCGGCGAGGACGCCTACGTCACCATCGCGGCCGTCGATGTCGGCATCCTGAACCTCACGGAGTTCAAGGCGCCGGCGCCGGAGGACTGGTATTTCGCCCAGCGCCGGCTCGGCATCGAGTTCCGCGACCTCTATGGTCAACTGATCGATACCACGCTCGGCGCGCTGGGCGAGGTCCGTACCGGCGGCGATGGCGGCGGCATTTCCAAGCTGATGGGGCCGCCCCCCACCGAGCGGCTGGTCGCCTTCTTCCAGGGTGTCACCAAGGTCGGTGCCGATGGGCTCGCTCATGCCTCCTTCAAGATGCCGGACTTCAACGGCACGGTGAAGGTGATGGCGGTCGCCTGGTCTAGGAACGGCGTCGGCCATGCCTCGCGCGACGTTCTGGTGCGCGACCCGGTGGTGATCCAGGCCTCTCTGCCGAACTTCCTCGCCCCGGGCGACCGCTCGCGGTTGGCACTCGACTTCACCCATGTCGAAGGGCCGACGGGCGACTTCTCGCTCGACGTGACGGCGGCTGGCGATCTCGTCGGTGTCGACGAAAAGCTCGCCAAGGCCAAGGTCTCCCTGCCAGAGAAGGGCAAGGCCCGCGTGCTGATCCCCATCACCGGCAAAGCCGTCGGCGATGAGACCATCACCGCCGCGTTGACGGCGCCCGACGGCACGGTGTTCACCAAGACGCTGACGCTCGGCGTGCGCGACAACGAGCCCGCCGTCACCAGGGTCAGCGACATGTCGCTGAAGCCGGGAAGCGGCGAGCTGAAGCTCTCGGCCGACATGTTCTCGGGTCTCAAGCCGGCAACTGGCGTTGCGACGCTGACGGTCGGCACGGTGGCCGGCATCGACCTCCCGGGCCTTGTCCATGCGCTCGACAAGTACCCCTATGGCTGCTCCGAGCAGATCACCAGCCGCGCACTGCCGCTGGTCTATCTCGACGACGTTATCCTGGCGGCCGGTCTAGCCGGCGAGGCGCCGGTGCGCGAACGGGTGCAGAAGGCCATCGACGCGCTTCTGGTCAACCAGGGCTCGGACGGCTCCTTCGGCCTTTGGGGCCCTGGTTCGGAAGACCTGTGGCTCAACGCTTATGTCACCGACTTCCTGACCCGCGCCAAGGAGAAGGGCTACACGGTGCCGCCGGTCGCCTATGACATGGCGGTGACCAACCTCAAGAACCGCATCGCCTACGCCTCAGACTTCACCGACGGTGGTGAGGATGTCGCCTACGCCCTCTATGTGCTGGCGCGCAACGGACGGGCGTCGATCGGCGACCTGCGCTTCTATGCGGAGACCAAGCTGGACTCGTTCGGAACGCCGCTCGCCCGGGCACAGCTCGGTGCGGCGCTCGCCCTCTATGGCGACAGTCAGAAGGCCTCGGGCGCGTTCCGCTCGTCCCTCGACCTGCTCGACGAGGGCCGGGACAGTGCGCGAGTCTGGCGCGCCGACTATGGCTCCGACCTCCGGGATGGCGCCGCCGTGCTGGCGCTGGCCTCGGAATCGAAGCTGTCGACCTTCGACTATCAGGGCCTCAGCCGAGAGGTGGGCAAGCTCTACAAGGCCAGCACCTATACCTCCACGCAGGAGAAGGCTTGGATGCTCCTGGCCGCCCACGCCATGCTGAAAGACGGTCTGAAGCCCGAGCTCGACGTGGGAGGCAGCCGGCATGACGGCGTCTTCACGGCGAAGTACGAGGCCGGAGACATCGCAAAGGGCCTGTCGGTGAAGAACGTCGGCAAGTCGGTCGTCGATGCCAGGGTGACGGTCACCGGCGTTCCGGAGACTCCGGAGCCGGCGAGCGGCAACGGCTATGCGCTGACCCGCGCCTACTACGACCTCGACGGCAACGAGATCGATCCGTCGGCGGTCAAGCTGGGCGACCGCATGGTGGTGGTGCTCTCCGTCACCACGTCGCAGTCCGGCTGGGCTCGTCTCGTGCTGAACGACCCGCTGCCGGCCGGCTTTGCCATCGACAACCCGTCGCTGGTGCGCGCCGGCGACGTGGCAGCGCTCGACTGGCTGGCCCCGCTCGACAACGCCGCCCACACCGAATACCAGACCGACCGCTTCACCGTGGCCTTCGACCTGAAGGACACCACGGAGTTCCAGTTCGCCTACATGGCCCGCGCCATCGCGCCCGGCAGCTTCAACCTGCCGGCCGCGACGCTCGAGGACATGTATCGGCCGGAACGGCAGGCCCGCACCGATGCCGGCCATGTGGAAGTGATCGGTCCGCTGCAGTGATCAAAAAAGGGCGGTCTCAGCCGCCCTTTTCCCAACGGGGTCGAGATCCATCGTTTTGTGAAGGATCTCGGCCAGCCTATTGATTCAGCTTGGAAATAATTGGCGTCCTAAAGTGCCAGTTCCAGGATTTTCGAGGCAACCTCGGGCGTGACGTCGCGGTGCTCGCCAAGCGGCACCTGCCAGTGCTGGCGCAGCTTGTCCGCCACCTCCGGAATGACGCGGGCGTCGAGCCCGTAGTCGGCGAGGCGGGTCCTGACGCCCATCGCCTCGAAGAAGTCCCGCGTCCGCTCGATGGCGGCGTCGATGCGCTCGTCCTCGCTGCCGCTCGTGATGCCGAACACCCGCTCGGCATATTGCAGCAGCTTCTCCCGCTTTTGCGCCCGCTTCACCTTGAGCAGCGACGGCAGAACCACCGCCAGCGTCGCGGCATGGTCGAGCCCATAGAGGCCGGTCAGCTCGTGGCCGATGCGGTGCGTCGCCCAATCGCCGGGCACGCCACGCGACAGCAGATCGTTGAGCGCCATAGTCGACGCCCACATCAGGTTGGCGCGAACGGCGTAGTTGGTCGGCTCGTTGAGCGCCACCGGGCCGTCTTCCATGATGGTCAGCAGCAGTCCCTCGGCAAAGCGGTCCTGCACCTTGGCGCCGACCGGATAGGTGAGATACTGCTCCAGCACATGCATGTAGCTGTCGACGACGCCGTTGGCAGTCTGGCGCGGCGGCAGCGAGAAGGTGGTCTCCGGATCGAGCACCGAGAAGCGCGGCATCACATGCACCGAGTTCATCGGCAGCTTGTCCTGCGTGCTGGCGCGGGTGATGACGGCGTTGCGGTTCATTTCCGAGCCGGTGGCCGGCAGCGTCATGACGCAACCGACCGGCAGCGCGGCCCTGACGTTGGTGCCCCGCTCCACCAGAATGTCCCACGGGTCGCCATCGAACAGGGCGGCGGCGGCTACGAACTTGGTGCCGTCGGCCACCGATCCGCCGCCGACCGCCAGGAGAAAGTCGATCTTTTCGGCACGGGCGAGGTCCGCCACCTTCACCAGCGTCTCGAAGTGCGGATTGGCCTCGATGCCGCCGAACTCGAACACCGTGCGGCCGGTCAGCGCCGCTCGCACCTGATCCATCACGCCGTTCTTCAGCACCGAACCGCCGCCGTAGGTGACGAGCACGCGGGCATCGGCCGGCACTTCCTCGGAGATGCGGACTATCTGTCCCTTGCCGAAATGGATGCGGGTGGTGTTCCAGTAGGTGAAGCTCTGCATGGCGTCCTCGAACGATCTGACAAGCCGTTTTATCGCGACGCGACCCGGCCGACAAATCGCCATTGCCGATGATTTCGGTCTATGCCGCCGATGAGCTTCCGGCGCACGGCTGGCCTGCCGGCAAGCACTTTTTCCATCGGGGCCGAACCTGCTAGGCTTGCCGCAAAATCGCATGGATCGAGGGGATTGCAATGGACTACACTAAGCTCGGCCGTACCGGTCTCGATATCTCGCGCATCTGCCTCGGCTGCATGACCTATGGCGTGCCCGAGCGTGGCGCCCATCCCTGGACCTTGCCGGAAGACCAAAGCCGGCCGCTGATCAAGCGGGCCATCGAGGCCGGCATCAACTTCTTCGACACAGCCAACAGCTACTCCGACGGCACGTCCGAGGAGATTGTCGGCCGGGCGCTCAAGGATTTCGCCCGCCGCGACGAGATCGTGCTGGCGACCAAGATCTACTTCCCGCTGGCCTTCAACGAAGCGCGCAAGGTGCCGAACGCCTCGGGTCTGTCGCGCAAGGCGATCTTCGCCGGCATTGATGCCAGCCTCAAGCGGCTCGGCACCGAATACGTGGACCTCTACCAGATCCATCGCTGGGACTACGGCACGCCGATCGAGGAGACCATGGAAGCGCTGCACGACGTGGTGAAGGCCGGCAAGGCCCGCTACATCGGCGCGTCGTCGATGTTCGCCTGGCAGTTCGCCAAGGCGCTGCATGTCGCCGAGCGAAACGGCTGGACGCGCTTCGTCACCATGCAGGACCATCTGAACCTGCTCTATCGCGAAGAAGAGCGCGAGATGCTGCCGCTTTGCCGCGACGAGGGCATCGGCGTCATTCCCTGGAGCCCGTTGGCGCGCGGCCGCCTGACGCGCGACTGGGACAGCGTCTCCCGCCGCCAGGAACTCGATGCCTTCGGCAAGACGCTCTACCACGGCACCGAAGACTCCGACCGCCAGATCGTCGAAGCGGTGGCGGCCATTGCCAAGGCTCGTGGCCTGCCGCGCGCCCAGGTGGCGCTCGCCTGGGTGCTTCAGAAGGCCGAAGTCTCGGCCCCCATTGTCGGTGCGTCGAAGCCTGGGCAGATCGACGATGCCGTGGCGGCGCTCGACGTTCGCCTGACGGTCGACGAGATCGCCGCCCTCGAAGGTCCTTACGTGCCGCACGCCGTGGCGGGGTTCAACTGAGGCCGAACGTCAGAGAACCGCTGCCGTGGCGTCGACCGTCAGACCGGCCGCCTCGGCGATCAGCGCGATGGACTTCAGCCGCTTGGCGTGATTGTAGACATCGGATACCAGCATGATCTCGTCGGCCCCGGTCTCGCCGACGAGATCGTCGAGACCGCGTCGCACGGTTTGCGGCGACCCGACGATCGAACGGGCCAGCATGCGGTCGACGACGGCTTTTTCGTCGGGTGTCCAGAAGCTGTCGATATCGTCGATCGGCGGCTTCGCCAGGGTGCGCGCGCCGCGCCGGATGCCGGCGAACGACATTTGCTGCGTGGTGAACAGGCGCCTTGCTTCCTCGTCGCTGTCGGCGGCGATGATGTTGACGCCGACCATGGCATAGGGACGTTCGAGCGTTGCCGACGGCTTGAAGCGGCTGCGGTAGATGTCGAGCGCCGGCAGCAGCAGGTCGGGCGCGAAATGCGAGGCGAAGGCATAGGGCAGGCCGAGTTCCGCCGCCAGCATGGCCCCGAAATGGCTCGATCCCAGGATCCAGAGCGGCACGCGCGTTCCGGCGGCGGGTACCGCCTCGAGCCGCTGTCCCTCGGTGGCCGGCTCGAAATAGGCCTGAAGCTCGATGACGTCCTCGGGGAAGTTCTCTGCCGCTTCGGGCGGGCGGCGGATGGCACGAAGCGTCATCTGGTCGGTGCCGGGCGCTCGCCCGAGCCCGAGGTCGATGCGGTCGCCATAGAGGCGGGCCAGCGTGCCGAACTGCTCGGCGATGATGTAAGGGGCGTGGTTGGGCAGCATGATACCGCCTGCGCCGACGCGGATGGTCGACGTGCCCGCCGCGATGTGGGCGATCACGATCGACGTGGCGGCGCTGGCGATGCCGCGCATGTTGTGATGTTCTGCGACCCAGATGCGCCGGTAGCCGAGGCCTTCGGCGTGGCGGGCGAGGTCGCGGGCATTGTCGAGTGCGCCCTTCGCATCGGTATCTTCGGTGACGCGGGCGAGTTCGAGAATCGAAAGCGGCGGCATGGAGGTCTCCGTGCGGTGATCCTCCTATGTGCCGCCGCCTCTCATTCGCATCAAGGGAAAGCGGCATCACCGCCGATGACAATCGCGAGAGCGGTCATCGGCGATAATGCCGGCGACCCTTATTCGGCCGGAGCGACGGCCGTGTTGTCCGACAGCTTGCTGTGACGAGCCCCGTAGAGGAGATAGATCACGCTGCCGATGAGGCTCCACACGACGAAGCGCACCCAGGTATCGAACGGCAGACCGGACATGATGATCAGGCTGCAGATGATGGCCAGCGGCGCGATCACCCAAGCCGCCGGGCAGCGGAACGGCCGCTTCAGGTCGGGATGGGTCTTGCGCAGGATCAGCACGCAGGCCGACGTGACGATGAAGGCGAACAACGTGCCGATATTGCACATTTCGGCGACGATGCCGATCGGCGTGAAGCCCGAGATCAGCGCGATCATCGTTCCGACGAAGATCGTCGCGATGTGCGGGGTGCCGAACTTGCTATGTACCTTGCAGATGCCCTCGGGAATAAGTCCGTCGCGGGCCATGGCGAAGAAGGCGCGCGTCTGGGCGTAGATCAGCACCAGGCAGACCGTGGTCAGGCCGGCAATGGCGCCGACGCCGACGACGGCCGAACCGAAGTTGTAGCCGATCTTGCGCAGCGCATAGGTCACCGGCTCGGCATTGTTGAGCTCGGTGTAGGGCGCAACGCCGGTCAGCACGGCCGACACCGCCATGTAGAGCACGGTGCAGGCGACCAGCGAGCCGATGATGCCGATCGGCATGTTGCGCTGCGGATTTCTCGTCTCCTCGGCCGCCGTCGCCAGCGAGTCGAAGCCGATGTAGGCGAGGAAGATGATCGCCGCGCCAGCGGTGATGCCCTGCATGCCGAAGGGCAGGAACGGCACCCAGTTCTGCGGTGTGACGTGCGGCGTGGCCAGCAGCAGGAACAGGAAGATGGCGCCGAGCTTGATGAACACCAGAATGCGCGACAGGCGCATGCTTTCCCTGACGCCAAGCACCAGCAGGAACGTCAGGAAGGCGATGATCAGCACGGCCGGCAGATTGACGATGCCGCCATCGTGCGGCACGGCGGTCAGCGCGTGCGGCAGTTCGATGCCGCCCGACTTCAGGATGCCCACGAAGTAAGCCGACCAGCCGGCGGCCACCGCTGAGGCACCCACCGTATATTCGAGGATCAGGTTCCAGCCGACCAGCCAGGCCACGAACTCGCCGGCAGCGGCATAGCTGTAGGCATAGGAGCTGCCGGCGGCGGGAAGCGCGGCGGCAAGTTCCGAGTAGGCCAGGCAGATGAAGGCGCAGGCCACCGCCGAAAAGGCGAAGGACAGAATGATGCCCGGCCCCGCGTAGGTCGCGGCGGCGACGCCGGTCATCACGAAGATGCCGGTGCCGATGATGACACCGATGCCCATCAAGAACAGATCGAAGGCGCCAAGCGTGCGCGGCAGGGCCTTGCCGCCCACCTGCGCCA
>Ga0206116_1001164_pt1 | contig 15990 bp, 14 predicted proteins | sample 3A1Ametagenome_FD_178000 | JGI IMG/M metagenome (GOLD analysis project Ga0206116, IMG submission 178000) | Enriched microbial communities from leaf-cutter ant dump, University of Wisconsin, Madison, United States - 3A1A | ecosystem: Environmental > Terrestrial > Nest > Insects nest > Nest dump...
CCCTTGACCTTGTCACGCGCAGCAGCGGTAACCAATGGGCCCATGTCCAGGCCGCAGGAGGTGCCGGCGCCGATCTTCAGTGCCTGGATCTGTGGAACGATTCTTTCAATCAGTGCATCGGCAATCTGATCGCCCACGCACACGGCCACCGACAGCGCCATGCAGCGTTCGCCACACGAACCGTAGGCCGCGCCCATCAGTGCGCCAACGGCATTATCCAAATCTGCATCAGGCATCAGCACGGCATGGTTCTTCGCGCCACCCAGTGCCTGTACGCGCTTACCGCGCTTGGTGCCTTCGCTGTAGATGTACTCAGCGATGGGTGTCGAACCAACGAAGCTGAGGGCTTTGACATGAGGCGACTCGATCAGCCCGTCCACTGCCTCCTTATCGCCATGCACAACGCTCATCACCCCTTTCGGAAGACCAGCCTCGATCAGCAGCTCGGCGATGAACAGGGTAGAACTCGGGTCACGCTCGGACGGCTTGAGGATGAAGCAGTTGCCGCAGACGATGGCCAGCGGATACATCCACAACGGCACCATCGCCGGGAAGTTGAACGGGGTGATGCCGGCGACCACACCAACCGGTTGCAGGTCGGTCCAGGCGTCGATGTTCGGGCCGACGTTGCGGCTGTATTCGCCCTTGAGGATTTCCGGGGCAGCGCAGGCGAATTCGACGTTTTCGATACCACGCTTGAGCTCGCCAACGGCGTCTTCGAGGGTCTTGCCGTGCTCGGCGCTGATCAATGCGGCGATTTCGCTCTCGTTCTGCTCCAGCAGCTGCTTGAAGCGGAACATGATCTGCGCGCGCTTGGCCGGCGGGGTGTTGCGCCAGGCAGGGAACGCGGCCCGAGCCACATCAATGGCTTGCTGCAAGGTTTTGCCGTCGGCCAAGGCCACTTGTTTGGTCACAGTGCCGGTTGACGGGTTGTAGACATCGGCGACGCGGCCACTGCCCTGAACGCGCTCGCCGTTGATCAGATGCGGAACGATACTGCTCATGAAACTTCTCCAGTGCCGGGTCAACCATAGAGCCCCGACCGATTGTGAGTAACGAGGCGGCTCAGGCTTTGACGGCGGCCTGCAGGGCGATTTCTACCAGAATATTGTCCGCAGCCATGTTGGCCTCGACCGTGGCGCGAGCCGGGAGTGCGTCCTGCGGTACCCACTCTCGCCAGACCGCATTCATCGCGGCGAAATCTTGCACGGCGTGTTTGAGCCAGACTTGCGCGAACAGGATGTGCGATTTGTCAGAGCCGGCTTCAGCCAGCAGCGCGTCGATGCGCGCCAGCACCTGGGCAGTCTGGCCAGCTACATCCTGAGTACGATCGGACGGCACCTGGCCGGTGATGTAGACGATGCCGTTGTGCACCAAGGCATGGCTGAGCAGACCAGGATTGGGTTGAAAGCGAGTGATAGTCATAAGAGAACTCCTGTTGAGTGAAGGAAAAGTCAGGCGATTTTCAGCACGGTGCGGCCAACCAGTTGGCCTTTGCGCATGCGGTCGAAAATGTCGTTGATGTCGTCCAGGCATTCCAAACTGACCTGTGCTTTCACCTGCCCACGGGCAGCGAAAGCCACAGCTTCGTTGAGATCCTCGCGAGTTCCGATGTTGGAACCGGTGATCGACAGCTCCCAGCCACTGATGGCGGAAATAGAGGTGCGCACGGTATCGGCATCGCCACCTGGCAGACCGATGAATACCGCCGTGCCCCCAGGGCGCAGCATCTTTACCGATTGCTCGAAGGCGGCATTAGCGGTGGCGGTGACCAACACCGCATGTACCCCGCCGGGGATCTGTTGCTTGAGCGTTTCCACCGGGTTGTCGAGGGCGTTGATCAGGCACTCGGCGCCATAGCTGCGGGCCAGCTCCAGCTTGTCGTCGCCAACATCGATGGCCGCCACGCGCAAGCCCATGGCAATCGCGTATTGCACCGCCACGTGGCCCAGGCCGCCAATGCCCATGACCGCCACCCACTGCCCCGCTCGGGCCCGGGAACGCATCAGGCCACGGTAGGTGGTGACCCCAGCGCAAAGGATCGGCGCCAGGGCATAGAGATCCGTACCTGCGGGGATAGTGGCCACGAACGCCGCCGGGGCGACCATGTATTCGGCATACCCACCCTGCTTGCTGTAGCCGGTGGATTCGCGGCGCTCACAAATGGTTTCCATACCGCCCAAACAGAACTCGCAGGTACCACAAGCGCTATACATCCACGGCATGCCAACGGCGGTACCGATGGCCGGCTCGCTCACACCTGGCCCCAGGGCGGCGACATGGCCGGTGATTTCGTGGCCCGGGATCAACGGCAGCGTCGGCAAAGCCGACCAGTCACCGTCCATGGCGTGCAGGTCGCTGTGGCACACGCCGCAGGCGACGATGCGGATCAGCACTTCGCCTGGGCCAGGTTGCGGAATCGGCACCTGCTCGATACGTAGTGGCTCGCCTACGGCATGTAGAACGGCAGCTTTCATGGTGTGACTCATCGCGTGCTCCTGAAACGTCCACCCGGTTAGCGGGAAAGGGTTCACCTATACCGTCGGCAAGGGCCGACAGCAGTGGTTAGGGTTCTTGGGGTTTCCCCGAGGCGTCAGCCCACGGGGCGTAAGCTACGAGTCGCGCTGGCAATGGCCCGCGCGGTATTGATCACCTTGGGCGCCAGCTGTTTGCGGGCCTCCTCCAGACTCCAACGGCTGAAAGGCACGGAAATATTGACCGCCCCCAGGGGGTAGCCATCGGCGTTGACCACAGCAGCAGCCACACTGATATCGCCGGCGAAATACTCCTCCTGCGCGTAGGCATAGCCCTCACTGCGGGCCTCGGCGACGATAGCCCGCAGCTGTTCGAGTTCAGTGACGGTACTGGCGGTATAACCCTGGCGCTCGGAGGCAACCAGGATGGCATCCGACTCGGCTTCCGGCAGGGCTGCCAGGTAGGCGCGGCCGGCCGAGGTGCAATACATCGGCAAGTGACGTCCCAGCGGCATGTGAATGGCGATCTGCTTGTGACTGGGGAAACGCGCCACATAGAGCATGTCCAGGCCACATGGTTCGAGCAGGTTGCAACTCTCTTCGACATCACGATTGAGTTCGTGCAGATACGGATTGGCGCGCTCGATCAGTTCGCTGGTCTGCAAGTAACCGGTGCCCAGATCGAGGGACTTGGGTGCCAGGCGAAAGCGTTTGGTCACCGGCTCCTTGTACAGGTAACCCAGTGCCTCGAGGGTAAAGGCCGAGCGCTGCACGGTGCTTTTGTTCAGCCCTGTCACTTCAGCCAGCTCGACCAGACTCATGCTCGGACGCCCGGCGCGGAAGGCAGTTAGAATCGCCAGCCCCTTGGACAAAGCGGTGATGAATAGCGGCGAGTCTTCTAGGGAACTCATGGCGTTGTCCTTGTTTTTTGCCGCGAGAGGCTCGCAGGTCACGGTATGGTTCAGGCTGTGTTTCATTCGAAATGACTCAAGACGATGCCCGGTTCTACAACCGGCTGACTGCGTTCAAAGCGGTCGACTGCAAAGGGGCGCATACGCTCATCCACTTCGCCGCTGACAATCGCCCTGGCCAGCAATTCACCCGCTGCCGGTGCGCCGGCATGGCCGTAACACCAGCCCGCACTGACGAACAGGCCTGGTAGATCCTGGTGGGCACCCAGCAGGGGGCCGAAGTCCTTGGAGATGTGTACCAAACCTGCCCACTGACGCAAGATGCGCGCGTGCCCCAGTTGGGGAAACATCTCCAGGTAGGCACGTGCCGTTGCTGCCATAACCGGCACATCGGCATTTAGCGTGCTCTGCGGCCTCTCGGCCACTTCGGCGCCACCCACCACCTCGCCACGCGCGGTCTGGTGCATATAACAGAGGCGATCAAGCAGCGCCACCGCCGGGCCGATCAGGGGCCGCATCGGCTCCAGCGCCATGGCCTCCAAGCGCATCGGGTAACCATCCAGAGGCACACCAGCCAGTTGCGCCAGGCGGTTGCTCTCAGCGCCACCGGCCAGCACCAGAGTATCGCAGGCAATGCGCAGTTCCCCTACCCGCACACCGCTTACGCGACCTGCGCTCCGGTCAATGGCGGTGACCTCGGTGCGGTAGTGGATGGCCACCCCGCGCGCCTCACAGGCCTTACGGTAGGCATACATTGCGGCATGGTGTGGCGCAACGCCGCTGTCTGGCAAATGCAGCGCCGCGCTGACGCGTTCATGGGCGAGCGCTGGCAATACCTCACGCAGTTGCGCCGAGGTCAGCAGGCTGGAATTGATGCCGCAGGTTTTGTGCACTTCAAGCGTGCGATCCAGCAGAGCCGCTGTGGCGCTGCGCTCGCCAACCATGGTGTAGCCGCGCCGCGAGTACATGACATTCTCGCCAAGGCGCTTCGACAAACCCTGCCACAGGTGGCAGGAGTGAGCGAAGAAACGCGTCCACTCTGGCGAGCTGAAGGCGCCTCGAATCAGCGTGCCGTTGCGTCCCGAGGCACCGCCCTGCCAATAACCGGCATCCAGCACAAGAATGTCACGCACGCCCAGCTCGGCCAGGTTGAACGCCAGCGACAGGCCTTGAATGCCTGCCCCGACAATGATGATCTCGGCCTTATCAGGCAATGCTTTCACGTCATTCATTGCAAAGGCTCCACCACATCGGCCAGACCAGCGGCCTGGGCCACACTCAGGGCCCGCCGTGGCGGACGCAGCGTCGGCCTGGGCAGTGCACTCAGGGCAATGCCCGTACGGGCACTGACCAAGGCCCGGAGCGCGTCCCAACAGGGTTGTCCCTGGCACGGGCCCATACCGCAGGAGGTCAGGCGCTTGATCACTTCCAGATCGGTGATGCCCTGAGCGATCAAGTCCTCCACTTCCTGGCAGGACACATCGAAGCACGGGCACAGCAAGGCCTTGTGCCGCGAACGCGGCGCCACTGGTAATGCTTGATCGGCCTCGGCAGCCGAACCCACCGCACGCAGGCGGCTCTGACGCTGCTCACGCAATTGCAGCAGGCCTTCGGCACGGCTCTGGAAGCTCAGGCTGGCTTCGCTCAGCCAAGGGCCGGCGTGCACCACGGCATCGCAGGCCACCGATCCGGCAAACAACGCCGCACGAACCTGGCCGTATCCCACCACGCGGCGCAGATCAGCCACCGGCCGCGCAGCCACCACATTCACGCCCAGCTCACGCAGACGCTTGGCCACGGCTTCCTGATCGCCATTGCCAACCACCACCACGCGTGCGCCCGGCGCCACGGCGTGAGCATGGGCCATGATCAAGGCACTGCGCACCTCCATCACACCCGGTAGCCACATGCCCGGCACCACCGGTGGGCAGGCGCGCCGACCGCTGGCCAGAATCACTTCATCGGCCTCCAACGCCAGCGCACCCTGCGCCGGATCATGGGGCGCAGCAAGCAGCAGCTCACCCTCACGGTAAGCACCAAATACCTCTGCGCCCGTGACCACCTGCACCCTCGCATCCAGCGTCGGGCATGCCTGGCCGGCGGCCTGGGCATAGCGGGCCAGGGTCTGGCCGCGGGTGACCAGCACCACGCTGCGCCCTGCCGCCGCAGCCTCGTTGGCAGCCGCACAGCCGGCCGGCCCACCGCCGATCACCAGAACATCTGCACTCAGGTAACGCGCCGCTGGCACCGCCACTTGCCCTGCCCGCTCAGCCGGTTTGGCCACGCCTGCAAGAAACGCCAGCAGCGCCTCCCAGCGTTGAAACAGAGCGCTGCCACTGGGAACCAGATTGGTATGTTCGAAGCCGCCCTGAATCCAACTGGCCGGGATCAGACGCGACAAACGCAGTGCATCGAACGCCGGGCTGGGCCAGCAGTTCTGCATCTCCACCCTCGCACCGCTGCTCACCGGCAGCAGATCCAGGCGCACATTCGGTACGCCGTTTACGCGAGCCAGTACACCGGCGACATAACTACCGGAATAACCCAATGGACGGTGCGACTTGCGGCTCCAGGCCAGGGTACGAATACCATTGGCCAATAGCGCACTGGCCAGGCTCTCACCTTGACGGCCTTGCAGCGGGCGACCGTTCCAGAAGAAAACCACCGCCTCGTTGCTGGCATGGCTCAGGCGCAGGTTGGCGCGGCTCATGCCACGTTCCTCTTGGCCTTGCGCTGAGCCATGATGCTGATGCACAGCATGATGATCGACAGCAGGGTCATCAGAGTGGCGACCACAGCAATCAACGGGTCGATTTCCGAACGCAGCGAACTGAACATGCGCTTGGTCAGGGTCGAGCTGTCACCACCACTGATAAACAGCGAGATCACCGCCTCGTCCAGGGAAATGGCAAAAGCGAACATCGCGGCAGCGATCACCGAAAAACGGATCTGTGGCAACGTCACGTCAAAGAATGCCCGCAACCGCGTCGCACCGAGGATGCAAGCAGCCTGCTCCTGGGTCATGTCATAGCTGCGCAAGCCGGCACTGACATTGATCACCACATAGGGCAAGGCCAGTAGCGTGTGCGCCAGCACCAGGCCGGGGATCGTGTTGTTCAGGTCATAACGCGCATAGACAAAGAACAGGCCGATGGCAATGAAGATGGTCGGCACGATCATCGGCGCCATCAGCAAGCCGCGTAGTACGCCGCTGAGCCGCGACTGGGTCACGTGCAGCGAGTATGCCGCCGCAGTGCCCAGCGTGGTGGCCAGCAGCATGGAAAGCGTCGCGGTTATCAGCGATACCGTGGTTGCCGCGCGCCACTCCAGCGAGGCGAAGTAGTTGAAGAACGGCTCGATGCTCAGCGACTTGGGTGGAAAGCTCAGGTAGCGCGCATCGGACAATGACATCGGGATCACGATCAGCGTCGGTAGCACCAGAAACAACATGGTCGCCAGCACCAGAAGGTACAGCCAGGAAGCCCGCACAACTTCCATCAGGGTTTGTTTGACTCGCACCATGACTTCACTCACTACGCCGGCCGAGGCCCGCGCTCTTCTTGACGATGAACAATATGAGCAAGGTGGTTACCAGCAGCACCACACCCAGAGACGAGGCCGCGCCCCAGTTGGCGTACATGGACACATCGCTCTCGATCCGCATGGAAATCATCTGCACCTTGCCCCCACCCAGCAGCGCCGGGGTGACGTAAAAACCCAGAGTGATCACGAATACCAGTGTGGCGCCAGCAGCCAGACCAGGCAGCGACAACGGCAGGAACACATCACGGAAGGCCCGCGCCGGTGACGCACCAAAGGTGGCAGCGGCCTGGTTGTAGATGGGATCGATGCTTTTCATCGCAGCGAACAGCGGCAGAATCATGAAGGGCAGCATGATGTGCACCATGCCGATCACCGTACCGGTGAGGTTGTGCACCAGAGCCAGCGGCGCATCGGTGATCCCCAGGCTCATCAGCAAGTCGTTCGCGATCCCGCGGCGCTGCAGAATGATCAGCCAGGCATAGGTTCGTACCAACAGCGAGGTCCACAGCGACACCAGCAGCAGCGCCATGGCCAGGTTGCTCAGCCAGCGCGGCCCTTTGATCATGAAGTACGCGTAGGGATAGCCGACCGCCACACAGACCAGCGTGACGATGACGCTGATCTTGAAGGTCTGCACAAAGGTCAGTATGTAGATCGGCTCCAGCAGCCGGGTGTAGTTCTCTGTCGTCAGTTGGCCATTGGCATCGAACAATGACAGCCAGAACAACCAGCCGATCGGTAGCACGAAGGTCAACAGTACCAACAGCAGAGCGGGCAGCCCCGAGCCGAACAGGTACCAGCGATGCCGCCGCTCGGCGTTGCGCAGCTCACGCGCATTCAACGCCCCCAGCTCAGCAGCGCTCATTGCTCGTCTCCCACCACCAGGGTGTCTTTCAGGTGCAGGCCGAGCACCACGGCATCACCACGGCTGGGTAGGCGGTTGTTTTCAGAACTGCGTGTCGGGCGGCGGATGGCCACGACCATGCCTTCACCGAGGTCTATCTGCACCAGTTGGCTCTCGCCCTGGAAAATCACATCCGTGACATGACCATGCAGGCAGTTGTAGTCGCTGGCATCAGCAGTGACGAACTGCAGTTTCTCCGGGCGCACCACCAGGCTCGGCTTGCTCAGCCCGGCCACTGGAGTAACGCCGCGCAACGGGCGCCCCTGGAACATGACCTGACCGTCTTGCAGGGTGACAGGCAGGCAAGACGACTCACCCACGAACTCTGCGATGAAGCGATTGGCCGGGCGCTCATAGAGGTTTACCGGCGTGTCGATCTGGCGAATCTTGCCTTTGCTCATCACCGCAATACGGTCGGACATGGTCAGCGCCTCGCGCTGGTCGTGGGTCACGTAGACCACGGTCATACCCAGGCGCTCATGCAAGCGACGCAGCTCCAGCTGCATGGTCTCGCGCAGGCGTTTGTCGAGCGCCGACAGCGGCTCGTCCATCAACAGGATCTTGGGTTCGAAGACGATGGCACGGGCCAGGGCGATCCGCTGACGCTGGCCGCCGGAAAGCTCGGTGATATTGCGTTCGATCAGATTATCCAGCTCCACCATGGCCAGGGCCTGTTGCACGCGCTGACGGATATCGGCGCGACTGTAGCCGCGCAACTTCAGCGGGTAAGCGACGTTCTGGAACACGTTCATATGCGGGAACAGCGCATAGCTCTGGAACATCATGCCGACATCGCGCTTATGCGGCGGCTCGAAGACCATCTCGCGGCCACCGAAGCGAATGCTGCCGGCATTGGGGCTGACGAAACCGGCCAGAGCCATCAGCAAGGTGGTCTTGCCGGAACCGGAGGAACCGAGCAAGGACAGGAATTCGCCGCTCTTGATCGACAGCGAAACATCATCCAGCGCAGCGAAGCTGCCATAGGTCTTGGTCAGGTTTTCAATGTCGATGGACATTGAAAGTTTATGCTCTTCGGACATGCTCACACTCGGCACACATCGGACGTCTTGCGCCCTTTTTATCGAAGATGAGGCACCTTAAGTGCCCCACCCCACGTCATCAATCAACAGCGATGGATCAGTTGGCGAGAAACAGGGCGAAACGCTTGCGTACCGCTTCCTGATTTACCAGCCACCACTCGGGCGATACGGCGACTACCTTGCCGATGTTCTGCGGCGAGGTCGGCAAACGTGCAGCCAGCTCCTCGGTGATGATCGGCAGCTCATAGGCCTTGGCATTCACTGGCGAGTATGGAATCAGCGTGGCCAGAGCAGCCTGGCTGTGCGGCTTGATGATCTCGGCAATCAGCTTCATGGCCAATTCCTTGTTAGCCGCACCCTTGGGTACGATCAGGCAATCATGGCTGAGCAACGCACCATCGAAGCTGTAGTCCACCGTATCACCGCTGGCCTTGACCTCATTGACACGACCATTCCAGATCGCCAGGAAGTCCACCTCGCGGCTACGCAGTAACTGCGCCGAGTCCGCACCAGCACCCCACCAGTTCGCCACCTGCGGTTTGATGCGGCTGAGCACCTTGATAGCGCGCTCGACATCCAGTGGGTACAAGTCCTTGGGCGCCACGCCATCACCCAGCAGCGCCGCCTCCATGGTCAGCCAGGGCTGGCGGTACAAAGCACGAGCCCCCTTTACCTCGGGGTCGAAGAACTGCTGCCAGTTCTTCGCGACCGGAGCACCGGTGTCTTCGGCCCAGGCCACTACGGTGGCGTACGCATGACTGCCGATCCAGTGGCTGGCTACCACATTCTGATCCACATCCGTGGCATCGATCACGGAGTAATCAAGCGGCTCGACCAGCCCCTCCTGCTGAGCCTGAACGCACTCGGTGCTACCCAGCTCCACCACATCCCATTTCGGCTTGCCGGACATCACCTGGGCGCGCACAGCAGCCAGGCCGTCCATGTTGTCTTCCTTGATCGTGATGCCCAGCGCCTTGGCGGCGGGCTCCAGATAGGCCTTGCGCTCGGCGTCTTGCAAGGCGCCGCCCCAACCGGAGAAGGTCAGACTGTCAGCCCACACCGAAGCACTGGCGCTCAAGGCCAAGGCTGAAACGACAGCACCTTTGAGCAGATGTTTTTTCACACTCTTCATCGGTAACTGCCTCATCAATTCTGAGTGAACAGGTCAAAACGACGTTGCACTTCGGCTTGATTGGCTTGCCACCAGATCGGGTCGAAGAACACCACTTTGTCGATGTTCGCCGGCGCGGTCGGGAGGGTCGCCGCCATGTCGGCCGGGATAATGCCGGTGTCGTAGGCCTTGACGTTGATGGGCGGATTGGGAATCAGGGTTACCAGGGTCGCCTGGCTGTGGGGCTTCATGATTTCAGCCACCAGCTTCATCGCCAGCGCTTTATTCGGCGCACCTTTGGGCACCACGACACAGTCGTAGTCGACCAGGGCATGATCGTAGGTGTAGTCAACGTCATCGCCGGACTTCTTCAGCTCATCAACACGTGATGCCCAGATCGACAGCGCATCCACTTCACGGCTACGCAGCAATTGCGCGGAATCGGTACCGCTGCGCCACCAGTTGATCACCTGCGGCTTGATACGCTCCAGTACCTTGAAGGCGCGATCTACATCCAGCGGGTACAGGTCTTTTGGCGAAACACCATCGGCGATCAGTGCCAGTTCGAGGGTGGTGTATGGCTGGCGGTACATGGAGCGCGCCGCTTTTACTTCAGGGTCGAAGAACGCCTTCCAGGTTTTCGGCGTATTGGGCCCGGCATCGTTCGCCCAAGCCAACACGGTGGAATAGGCGTTGCTGGCAATCCAGTTCTTGCCGTAGAAGTTCTCTGCAACACCATCGGTGCTGATCACCGAATAATCCAGCGGCTCGGTCAAGCCCTGCTCCTGGGCCAGCACGCAGTCGTTGGACGCCAGCTCGACCACATCCCATTTCGGCTTGCCAGACATCACCTGAGCACGCATAGCGGCCAGGCCGTCCATGTTGTCCTCTTTGATCGTGACGCCCAGCGCCTTGGCGGCGGGCTCCAGATAGGCCTTGCGTTCAGCATCCTGCAAGGCACCACCCCAGCCGGCAAAAGTAACCGTATCGGCCGCCTGCACATGGGTCGCAGCACACAGAGAAATGGCCACTGCCAGCATAGCCATTGGCTTATTGATTGATCGCATTTTCAACTCCTGAGCTTGTTGTAATTAGACAGTTGAATCAAACGCCGGGCGATATTGCCCCTCTCACTTTTCTTATTAGTCGGAGCGAGGACATCACCTGCTCTCGCTCACACGAACAACGCTCCCACAGATCACTGGCGGGTGAGATAGCCGCCATTCACGCGCCTGGTTCTTATTGCGCATCCTTGAAGCGGTACCAGGCATAGGCCAAGCGCTGGCCAACCCGCAGAAATGGCTGGAATGGGAAGCGCTTGGGTACCTGATGAAGAAAGTCGATTGATGTTGGCTGGCGGTCACCCGCGACCATCTGCGCCAGACGCTTGCCCGCCTGCACCGAGAACGACACGCCGCTACCGGCATAGCCACCAGCGGAAAACACGTTGTCCAAGCCAGGTACACGACAGATGAAAGGCAGCGAGTTTCCGCTGACCGCCACCCAGCCACCCCAGTTGTAATCCAAGGCAATACCACGCAGAGCCGGGAACTTGCGGCATAGGGCATCATGAAGATTCTGTCGATGCTGGGGGTTTTCCGCCTCACGACCGGTAATCGCGCTTCGCCCACCAAACAGGATGCGGTCATCCGGCAGACGGCGGTAATACGACAGCAGGTTACGGGTATCGAACATGCACTCGCTGCCGACCAGGCTCTGGCGCTTTTCCTCGGCAGTCAGCGGACGGGTCACGATGATCTGCGAGTGCACGGGCAATACCCGTCCGGCCGTAGCCTTGTTCAGGGCCGGCGAGGTGTAGCCATTGGTGGCCACTACCACACGCCGTGCGGTCACTACGCCACCTGGAGTCACCAAGCGGTGGGAGCCACCTTGGCTATGCCACTCGACCACCGGCGACCCCACATGCACCTTGGCCCCTGCTTCACGGGCCATGCGGTGGATCCCCCAAGCCAGCTTGAGCGGGTGCATGGAAAAACCATCAGGCATGTACAGAGCGCCAAACGACTCAGCGCCACTGTGCACATCCTCTACCTGCTCGGCGGCAACGAACCTCGCGCCGTACTTGAGCACATCGTTGTACAGGCCGACCTCACGCTTGAGGCCTTCGACATGCTTGGCGTGGCTGGCCACCTTGTAGACACCATCCGGCTGCACATCGCAGTCGATCTGCCCGTCACGAATCAACCCGCGCACGGTATTCAAACCCGCGGACATTTCATCGAAGTAAGCCTTGGCCGTATCAGGGCCGTGACGCTGAATCAGCTCTGCTAGCGGCACACGCCCGCCAGAAATACGCGCAAAGCTGCCATTGCGACCGCTGCAGCCCCAGGCCACCTGATTAGCCTCCAGCACCACCGCCTGGAGACCATGCTCGCGAGCCAGGTGCAGAGCACAACTCAAGCCCGCGTAACCGGCACCGATAATCGCAACATCAACGTCCATGGCCTCAGTGACCGGACCGTCATCCTCCGGTGCACTACCCGCTGTATCCACCCAATAAGAAGAGGAATGCGGCACGCCAACACCAGGATGAGCACTGACAAGCGGATCGTACAATTTATGCTCCGTATCGCTATGCGATTTATGTATATCGTTTTATCAACATATTCCTCAAGAAATTGACATCAGTCAATAAATTTAACGATATATAAAAATCGATTAACGCAACGAATCCGCAATAATCAGCACCTGCCCAAGGCCAGACAAGGGCATAGGCGGCAAGCGACTGGAGGGATGAGTAGCAATCTTCTTGCTGATAATGGCTGGATGAGCCCCACGAAAAGTCAGGCGCCCATCAGCAGCGGGAAACTCCACGGAATGATCGCGCCCGCCGACTCGAGCGCCACCCAGGAGCTGAAGCGCTCATCGGCCTGGACGACGTCTTGCCGTGGCTGCGCATCGGCGGCATCGCCCAGATCCCACTCGACCTCGGCTAATGGCTGAACAGGGTTTCAAGGCGACGAACCGAAATCGCGCTCTCTTCGGCCGTCTTGAAGTTGGCAAAGCCCATCAGCAACCCGCCCTGCCCTGCGGCGTGCATTCGCCAGTCATTCAGGGCATGCACTGCAAGACCATTGCCTCTGGCGGCCTTGGCCAGGGCCTGGTCGTCGCTCCGGTCATTCAGGTAGGCCAGTACATGAATACCGCCGGCCTGCGGCGAAACGTACAGGCGTTGTCCCATCGTCTGGCTCAGCGCATCGATCAGGAACTGATGCCTCTGCGCGTACAGAGCCCGCATCTTGCGAAGATGCCGGGTGAAGTGCCCCTGCTCCATGAAGTCAGCAACCATGGCCTGCGACAGGATCGAACCAGCGCCGGGATACTGGTGCGCCGCCGCGTTGAAAGTGGCGACCTGGCTGGCAGGCACAACCAGATAAGCCAAGCGCAGTCCGGGAAACAGCACCTTGCTGAAGGTACCGGTGTAGAGCACCCGACCATCGCGATCCAGGCTCTTGAGTGCCGGTAGCGGGCGGCCGTGGTAACGAAACTCGCTGTCGTAGTCATCCTCGATGATCCAGGCACTGCGCCGGCTCGCCCAGTCCAGCAGCTCCAGACGGCGCGGCAGCGACAGCGCAACGCCAGTCGGGCTCTGGTGCGTGGGAGTGACCACGGCGAAACGGGCGTCAACGGCGCGTTGCTGAGCACTCGCCACGTTCAGGCCTTCTTCATCGACCGGCACCGGCTCCAGGCGCATGCCGGCCTGCTGCAAGAACTGCCGGGCCAGCAGGTAGCCAGGCTCCTCGTACCAGCCCTGGTCTCCGGGCTGCAGCAGCGTACGGCACACCAGCTCCAACGCCCCGCGATAACCCGCCGTGACGAAGACCTGTTCATGCGAGCAGGCGATACCCCGCGATATTCCCAGATAGGTCGCGATGGCCCGCCGCAGCGGCTCGTATCCCGCCTCATCGGGGTAGGTCATGGCGGCGGTATCCAGGGTGCGAAGACGGCGCCCGGTCAGGCGCACCCAGGCTTTGCGCGGAAACGCATCAAGCGCCGGTAAACCGAGCTGGAACGGCAGCACCTCACTGGTCGAGTGGCTCCGGCTGGAGGTTGGCGGCTGGGCGGGAGTGAAGGACGCCGCGTGGCCAGGCTCAGGCAGGCCATCCAGATGGGGAGAAACGACAGTGCCGGAGGTGCCACGCGTCGTGAAGTAGCCCTCGCTCACCAGCATCTGATAGGCCACCTCGACCGTGCCACGCGCCAGGTTCAGTTCGCTGGCCAAGCTGCGCACGGACGGCACTCGATCACCTGGGTTGAGTTTGCCGCTGGCGATTGCCTCCCGGTAACGACGGTAGAGCTGCAGGTAGATCGGCGCGTCATGTTCCCGAGAGGGCGTCAGGTGCTCTAGCTCCATGAAAACTGTCCCAGTTATCCGATTGGTTATTGCACCTGTCCGCTAGGCCAAGGCTTGCCTAATTTACGGTTCTGCAACCAAGGAATCCATCGACCGCCGACAGCGCCGATGGCATGAGCACAAGACGTTGTGCCGCTCGCACGGGCCGGGTAACGATCCCAACATTGATCCACTGACCAAGGAAAGGATGCTGAGGCCGCTGGAGAAAACCAACAAAGACGCCCTGAACACCGTCAACGACATGGTCGAACAGGAGGAAAAATCGAAGATTCTCGAGGTGTCGAGCGAGGACGCACAGACGATTCGGGAAACGGGAGAAGAGATTGCCGCATCGCTCGAGGAAAAGAACACCGACTCAGCCAGCACTGCCGAGCCGAATGCATCGACAGACAGCTAGGCTGGCGCAGTCGCCCAGAACAGTACCGTGACACCTGCGCCAGCGCCCGCCTCCAGCTCACCTGTCTACTCAGACTCGGCCGTCGTCGGCGATAGCCTCGACACCCACGCCTGAGATGGCCTGCTCAGGTCAGCCAGCACCGTTGCAGCGCACCCCGTTCACTTCTGCGGAGCCCCCACACCGCAGGCCGTGAACAGGTGCTCGAAGCCTTGCAGGGTGCTGTCCACGAAACGGGCGTCGGTGATCGATTCCGGAAATTGCAGCACGCCATGGATGACCAGCGACGCCAGGCCATGGGTGTAGGACCAGGCTGCCAGCGCACCGCGGCGAACTTCGGCGCCCTCCACGTCCTGGCCAAGTATCTCGGCGATGATGCGCTTCAGCTCGCCAAATGCCTTGTCGCGAGCTTCGCGATATTCGAGTGGCATTTCATCGGCGCCGGATTCCGGCCCGAACATCAGTTGGTAGAGCGCCGGATTGCCACGGGCGAAGCTGAAATAAGCCAGGCTGGCGTCGCGTAGTTTCTGCAGGCCGACACTTTCTCCATTCTCAAGCCGCAGCGCCGCACCCAGCTCGCGAAAGCCCTGTGCCGCCAGGTGGCCGACCAGTTCGGCGCGGTTGGCGTAGTGGTGATAGGCAGCCGTCGAGCTGACGCCGACACGTTCGGACACCGCGCGCAGTGACAACTTGGTCGGCCCCACTTCCTCGAGCATTTCCCGCGCGGCGCTGAGCAGCTGGGGGGCAAGGTTGCCGACATGGTAGGTGTCGCGGGCTCGTTGAGGCGTGTTGCTCATGTGCGATGGGCCTTGGCTGCGGTGAGTGTGAGGCTCGCGGATCTTAACATCGAGCGATATCTTGACGGTGCTAAGATTCAATCTTAGCATCGCTAACATTCCCTGCATGAGGCCTGCCCATGACTCACCACTACGAATGTTTTGCCGTCAGCGTCGAGAACGGTGTTGCCCACCTGCAACTCAATCGTCCGGACAAGGCCAACAGCCTGACGCGGGCCTTCTGGAGTGAGCTGCCGGAGGCTGTCAGCCGCCTCAGTCACTCCGGCCAGGTACGAGCGCTGGTCATCTCGGCGCAGGGCAAGGTGTTCTGCGGCGGGCTGGACATGCAGATGTTCTCAACCGCCAAGGAATTCCACGCCAGCAACCCGCAGGAGCGCGAGGTGTTGCAGGTCAATCTGGAGCGCATGCAAGGCGCGCTGAACGCCCTGGAGCGGGCACGCT
>Ga0206116_1001168_pt1 | contig 15922 bp, 16 predicted proteins | sample 3A1Ametagenome_FD_178000 | JGI IMG/M metagenome (GOLD analysis project Ga0206116, IMG submission 178000) | Enriched microbial communities from leaf-cutter ant dump, University of Wisconsin, Madison, United States - 3A1A | ecosystem: Environmental > Terrestrial > Nest > Insects nest > Nest dump...
GAACAGGTGATGGCCGTCGGCCACCAGCGCCGGCGACTTGTGCCGCCGCCCCCAGACGATCAGCACCCAGCACCACAGGCCGTTGATGGCCGTCGCCAAGCCGTTGACCAGCAGGCCCTCGAAGGGCGCGTCCAGCGGGCGCGGCGCCATCAGCCCCTTCCAGGCCTCGTTCATGATCAGCACGGCGGCGACGATGATCATCGCCCCCTCGACCACGGCGCTGAAGAACTCGGCCTTGTAGTGGCCGTAGGGGTGGGCGGTGTCGGCCGGCGCGGCGGCGACGCGGATGGCGACCAGCGCCACCAGCGCCGTGACCACATTGACGATGCTCTCCAGCGCGTCCGACATCAGCGCCACCGAGCCGGTCAGCCAATAGGCCACCGCCTTCAACCCCAGCACGACAAAACCCACGACGAGGCTGCCAACGGCGAGATGCGTGGTTGTGGTGGTCATGGACCGGCTCCGGAAATGCGATGCGAAGGCCTAACGCCCTATCCGCCGCACGCCCCCCGGTCAACCGGCCGTTGGTCGGCTCTGCCGCCAAGCGACATCTCAAGACGACCCTGGAGCAATCTCAGCAAAAGTGGGAACCGGTTATGCGTCCGAAATTGCGCCTACCAATGCTCTGGCCGCTCACGCCGCCGTCCTCGCCAGCAATCGCCGGACGAGGTCGTCCGCATAGGTGTCGTCGAGCTCCATGCCCAGAAGGGACCGCATGTAGAGCGGCGCCAGCAGGTGGTCGATCACATCGGCGGCCTCGGGCGCGGCTTCGCCACGGGCCGTCGCGCGGCCGAGCATGGCCTCCAGTTGCTCCAGCCGGGGTGCGAGAGCCGCCTTGCGCGTCTCGGGCGACAGGTCGGTGGTGGCGATGAGCACGCGCAGGAAGTTCACCTCGGCGTCGGCCTTCAGCCCGGCGACGATCCGCCGCGCCCACAGCGTCAGGTCGGCCTCGATCGCCCCCTCGTCGGGAAGCGGAAAGGTCTCGGTGAGCCGCTCGACGGCCATCTCCATCATGAGCGATCCGGCGTCGCCCCAGCGCCGGTAGAGGCTGGTGGGCGCGATGCCAGAGAGCTTGGCGATCTCCGGCAGGGTGACGTTGTGCAAGCCGCGCTCGGCCGCCAGCGTTTTCGCCGCCTCGAAGGCCTTTGCTTTGACGATGGCCGTCCGACCGCCGGGGCGTTTGCTTGACATCTCGACCTTAAAGTAAATATATTGACTTTAACACCGGAGCCGGCGCTCGATCCATTTCACCACAAGGCGGCACCATGTCAACGCAAACGACGAGCGGGGAAGACTATTCCACGCAACGGCTTAGCCAGCGCTATCGCTTTTCCGACCCGAACATGGACCTGTTCTTCCTGGGCGCTCTCGGTTGGGCGCCGGCGGGCGGCCTGTCGGCCGGCGAGGCGTTCCACGTGTCCACCCGGATCGAGGACGGCAACGCCGCCTCCTGGGCAAGCGCCTTCGAGGCTCAGGGAGACATCCTCGCCGCCCAGGCCGACGCCTGGCTTACGCGCGGCGCGGCCCGTGCCGCCGGCGAAACCCGCCTGCGCGCCTTCACCTGCTTTCGTCTGGCCTGGCAGTTCGTCTCTCCCGGCGAGCGGTTCCTGGCCCTGTTCCGCCGCAGCCAGCAGCTGTTCGATCAGGCCATGGCGGAGATGGGGCTGCCGTCGGAGCGCTTCGCGGTGCCCTATGGCGGCGCAACGTTGCCGGGGCATTTCTTCCGCGCCGGAGACCCCACGGCCCCCACCATCCTGGTGATCGGCGGCGCCGACACCTGCCACGAGGATCGCTTCCTGTCGCAGGGCCGCCATTACCTGGAGAGGGGCTACAACGTCGCCCTCATCGACCTTCCCGGCCAAGGCGCGACGCCGGCCGACGGGCTGTTCTGGGAACCGGACACCGAGAAGCCCGTCGGCGCCGTGATCGACGCGCTGGTCGAGCGCCACGGCGTCGATCCGTCGCGGCTGGCCCTCCTGGGCATGAGCCTCGGCGGCTACTTCGCCGCCCGCTCCGCCGCCGAGGAGCCGAGGCTCGCCGCGGTCATCGCCACGCCGGTGCTGTCCGACCCCGTCGAGCTGTTCAGGGCCGCCATCGGCTCCCACACCCATCCGTCGGAGGCGGCGCGGAAGAACATGGACGTGCTGATGTGGAAGGGCGGCACCGAGGACCTTCAGTCCCTCGCCCGCAAGTGGGAGGGCAAAAGCGCCGACCCCGCCAAGGTGCGGATGCCGTTTCTGTCGGTGCTCGGCACGCAGGAGGGCGGCGTCTGGCAGGCGCAGACGCGGGCCTGGAGCGACAGGGTGACGTCGCCGGGAAGCCGCCTGCTGATCCTCGGGCCGGAAACCGGGGCCGACGCCCATTGCCAGGGCAACAACCCGCTGCGCCTCACGCAGGAGGTCGACGCCTGGCTGGGCGACCTTTTCAGGGCGTCTTGAGCACCAAACCGCGCCTCACCGCCCGCGCCTCACCGCCAGCGCCACGACCCCAGCACACGCCGCCACCACCAGCGCGTCTTCGATCAGGCCGCTCGGCGTCTGCCCGATGGACGACATCGCCCGCTTGCGACCGGCCAGCGTGGCATAGGCCAGCGGCACGGCCGTGCCGACCGCAACGGCGGCGCCGGTCTTCTCCTGCCCGCGCGGCGCCAGCGCCGCCCCGGCGATGCCGGCGCTCATCACCCGCGCCAGCAAGCCCAGGAAGACGGTGCGGTCGGGCGCCGACTTCATCTTGTCGCCCAGAACCTCGCCGACGCCCATGGCCAGGGCGCCGAACTTGAATATCGGATGATCGAGCAGGAACAGCCGTCCCGGCATGTTCCGGCCGGCCAGCCGCACCGTGGCGATCGTCGCCATGGGCGTCATGGACCGGGCGCTGGCAACGGCGCCGATGAGAGCCGAGGGGAGGAGATCTGAGTAGGTCATGCCGACTTAACCCGCAAATCGCCGGACGGTTCACCCGGCTCCGACAAAAAGCGGAGCCGAGGTTCCTTCCGACGTCCCGCGATGGCCGCCAGCGGTCGGCGGCGTCACCGGCTCACGGCGGAAACCGGCGGGCGGCGCGGCAGCAGCAGCCTGACGATCGGCAGATCGTCCGGATCGGTGCTGCGCCGGCGGATCAGCTGGCGGATTTCGGCAAGGCCCAGCAGGTAGGAGAGCACCGATTCCGCGCCGCAGTTCTCGTTGGCGCGGTCGGGGTGCAGGCCGTCCCGGCACCGCCCGGTCTTGATGTCGACCAGCGGAATGGCAAGGTCGTTGTCGCCCATGAACCAGGCGAAGGCCCGTTCGGCCTCGATCTTCCACTTCAGGTTTGCGGTGGCGTTCCAGGCGGCGACGCAGGCCGAAATCGTCGCGGCCGCTTCCAGCGGCTGCTGGTCGAACGGCTCCGGCGGCGTGTGCAGCGCCCCGAAGGAGTGCGAGCCGACCGGGCGGAACACCCCGGACGGCGCCGTCTGCATGCCGACCAGCCAGGTGAGGGCGCCGAGGCCGGTCCGGACCATGGACCCCTGCCGGATCGCCAGCCCCGTGGCGATCAGCGCCTGCGGCAGCCGGGCATTGTCATAGGAAAGTCCGCGCTCGAACCACGTCCAGTCCGGCGCCTCGGCGGCGGCGATCGACGCCATCAGGCGGGCGGAGAGAAGCGATTGAAGCTGCTCGGCCGCCTCGTCGTTCGGGTGGGCGGCGCGGTAGGGCAACAGCCCCAGCAAGGTCGACGCGAAGGCGCGCGGCGACCGAAAGTCTTCCACCACCGGCAGGGCCTTGGCGAAGAGGTTCGCCGCCCACTGCCGCCGCGACGGGTCGGCGGTGTGGCGGGCGCAGTCGCCGAGGGCCCACAGGGTGCGCCCGTGGCTGTCCTCCGAGCCGACGTCCTCCAGCCACCGCCGGTCGAAGCTCATGAAGTTGCGGAAGCGGCCGTTGTCGGGGTTGAAGGCGTGCTGGACGAAGGCGGCGAAGCGGCTCGCCACCAGATCCGGCACGCCGGCCTCGCCGAAGTGCTCCAGCGTCGTCGCCAGCAGCAGGCCGCGGGCATTGTCGTCGACGCAATAGCCGTGGGCGCGGTCGGGAATCGTCCCCACCGCATGCTGCAGAAGGCCGGTGTCGTCCGACATCGCCAGCAGATGGTCGGTCCTGAGCTCGGGCGCGCGGGTCGCCGCGCGGACCTTGGCCATGGCGCCATCGGTCGCGCTCGGCTTGTGGGCGCGCGGGGCGATCGCCTTTTCGAAGATATGGATGTAGCGCTCGGCGGTGTGCTCCCAGGTCATGGAGCGGCTGCGCTCGTAGGCGCCGGCCGCCATCTCCTGCCGCTTGCCGTCGTCGGCGAGAAGGCCGGCCACCGCCTTGCCGATGGCGTCGCGGTCGTTGAAGGGAACCAGCACGCCCCCGCCGTCGGCCAGGAGTTCGGCGGCGTGCCAATAGGGCGTCGACACCACCGCCCGGCCCAGCCCGAAACTGTAGGCCAGCGTGCCGGACGTCATCTGCGCCTCGTTGAGATAGGGCGTGACGTAGACGTCGCACATGGAGATGCAGCGCAGCAGCGTCGCCTGATCGACGAACTGGTTGAGAAACACCACGTGGTCGCTGATGCCCAGCGCCTCGACGCGGGCGATCAGGCTCTTGCGATAGGCCTCGCCGTTGCTGCGGATCAGGTTGGGATGGGTGGCGCCGAGCACCACGTAGACGGCCGACGGCGACGCCTTCAGGATGGTCGGCATGGCGTCGATCATCACCTCGATGCCCTTGTTGGGCGACAGAAGGCCGAAGGTGAGGATGACCTTGCGGTTGTCGTAGCCCTCGGCGTGCTTGGTGACGTCCGGCCCCTCGAAGGGAACGTCCGGCACGCCGTGGGGGATGACCTCGATCTTGTCGGAGGGTACGCCGTAGATCTCCATCAGCATCTGCCGGCCCTTCTCGGCCATCACCACCAGCCGCGCCGACACGCGGTCGATCCGCTCCATCACCTGGCGCTGGGCGTCGGTGGGCGCGGCGAGCACGGTGTGCAGCGTGGTCACCACCGGCACCGCCAGGCGGGACAGGAGCGGCAGGATGTCGCTGCCGGCCTCGCCGCCGAAAATGCCGAACTCGTGCTGGAGCGAGACGACATCCACCTGGTTGCTGTTCAGAATCTCGGCGGCGGCGAGGTAATCCTCCGGCCGATCCTCGCCGATCTCGACGCGGACGGTATCGGGGTAGGCGTAGATCCGCCCCGGATCGTTCATGGCGACGATGGAGGTTTCGAGCCGTGGGCGAACGGCGGCGACGGCCTGCTGCAGCTCCGTGGTGAAGGTGGCGATGCCGCACCGTCGAGGTAGGGAGTTGCCGATGAAGGCAATTCGGTTGACGCTGGTCATGGCGCGTTCCTTGTGGGGATGTGTCCGGGTCGCCCGGAGAATGGAAAGGCTGGCGGGGCGACGCTTCGCCCCACCGGAAAACTCTGGCCCCCCGGCCCGCTTCATACCGCTTCCGTCAGGTTTCGACCTTCCGGGCGGAAGCTGACGGAAACGGAAGCGCCCGACCGGGCGCCGGCCGGTCAGGCCGAAACCCATTTGCTGGACGAGTCCAGATCAAACGGAACGGGTATCACGGGGCGCGAGCGGCCTCAGCCGAGCCTGGCGTCGTTGGCGATCAGCGCGTCGAGTTCGCCCTGGCTCATGGTGACCACCGAGGTCGGCAGCCCCGGAACCGAGAGGTCGGGCAGATAGAGCCGGACGCCCGTGCGTCGGGTTGCCGTGAAGGTCAGCCCTTGCAGCTCCTCCAGGTCGGTCACCAGCCGATAGGTTCCGGCAACCTGGGGCGCCTCGAAATCCCTCAGCATGATCGGGTGGTGAAAGGTGACCGTGGATTCGATGCTGCTGTCGGACATGGTTTCCCTCAGGATTTCGCCTTGGTCGTGCGGCCGTCCCGCGTGCTGCCGGCCATCAGCGAGGTGACGGTGGCGCCAGCCGCCACGGGCTTCTTCTTGTCGCCTTTCGGCTTTCGGGCTTCCTTGTTGCCGCGCTTCTGTTCCTTGGCCATGGTCGTCATCCCTTTCCGCCGATGGGCGATGCGACCGGCAGGGGCCGACCGACATGTGCGTCGCGATAGTGCTGCCGACCTTCGGCGAATGCCTCAAGTCGAGACGATCGTCGCCGGGCCGATCCGGCCGCTGATTTTCGGTTCAGGCGTTGATAAACATCAATAAAAAGACTCGATGCTCGCCCGAATATTAGAAAATAGCCGCCATCAATTCTACCTTATGTAAGAATTATTGAATGTTATTCAATGGTCATCATTGATTTTTTCCTTGATCGGCATATATGAAGAACTTGAAAAACTCTAGACGATCGTTTCGTGAAGGTCGCACCGGCCCGATGAGACCGTTCGCCGGACATGCCCCTGCCGGCAATCCGCCACGCCAGAAGGGCCACCATGACGCTGCGCTTCTTTCTCGTCATTGCTCTGGTCGTGTTCGCGGCCGTGACCGCCGCCTTCGGCTACCGCCTGCACAAGGACGAACAGTGCTGCAAGCCCCTGGCGCCCATTGCCAACGGCGATCGCCCGGCTGACCGCCTGCCATCGACACGCTCGGCCGCCGCGACGCTCAGCCTGGGCGCCGATGCCCCGCCTGGAGACCGACCATGAGCCTGGCCTTTCCCAATCCCAGCCGAAGCTACGACGAGGCGCGGCGCGGCGTTCGCTTTTCCGGCCATGACGGCATGTTCGAGATATCGTTCTTCGTCGAGGCGGCGGTTCTGGCCGGGGCGTCACGGGGTCCGCTGTCGGAGCAGCAATATCTCCAGGCCTTCGACGCGATGCGAGACTCAATCCACGGCGCCGCCCTGGAGATGTACTCGGGCCATCCCCAGCCCACCAACACCATCACGACCGACGACTTCCGATAGACGGCGGAACCTCACTTTCACCGAATCCCCCCGAAGCAAACGACCTTCGACGCGAGTTGCATGGACGCCTGCCCGCTCCCGGCGTATCCATGCGGAAATCCCTGCTCGGTCGGACATCATGCCCTCCCGCTGGATCCTCGCCCTCGCCGCCCTCCTTCTGGCGGCCCCGTCGCCAGCCATGGCCTTTCCTCGCCCCAAGCTGGCGAGCCCGGACACGACCGTCCTGGCGCGCGGCGCAACCTGCAAGACCGTCGGCAGCTGCCGCGAGGCCGTCGAGCTCTGGTGCGGCGGCTACAGCCGGGCCGACGGCGACCACGACGGCATCCCCTGCGAAAACGTCTGCCACAGCCGCGAGCAGGTTGAGGAAATCCAGAGCGAGATCGGCTGCCAGTGACGCCGACGCCCGACACGCAAAAGCCGGCCCCAGCGTCTCGCGCCAGGGCCGGCTCCTCTTCAGATCACTTCAACCGGCCGAACCGGTCAGCCGTGCCGCCTCATGCGGGGATCGGCGTCGTCGTTGTAGTAGGTCCCGAACCGGTCCTCGTAGGCGCGGTCGATGACGGTCGCTTCGTCATACTCGGGGCTGTTCTTGACCTTGTCCCGGGTGACGTTGAGCGACACGGTCTTGTTGGCCCAGTTGATGTCCTGCGCCGAGCGCGGCGAGATCAGCACCTTCTTGCCCGGCCACCAGTTCTTGGTGTCGATCACCAGGTAGTGGATGCTCCAGTCGGACTCCTCCACCAGCATGTCCTCGACATGGCCGATGTCGCCGTCGGTGGCCTTGATGTAGTAGCCCTCCACCGCGTTGATGCTGCGCAGATTGGGGTCGTCGCGGCCCTGCTGCGCTTTCACCGCCTCGCGATGGACCTGCTGCATCTCCGGCGTCGGCGCCAGAACCGGCGCCGTCATGCCGGTGCCGTAGCCGGCGGCATAGAGCCCGCCGCCCCAGTAGGGCGTCCAGCCGTAGTAGCCGTAGATGTCGCTTTCGGACTGGCGCGAGACCGGCCGCTGGGTGTCGATATCCGGGCTGTCCTTCACCTGCTGGCGCGTCAGCTTCACCGAGAAGCGCTCGGCCTGCACGTCGGCGTGGCCCAGCGTGGAGGTCGGCAGCAGCACCTTGCGCTCGGTGAACCAGGTGCCGGTGTCGACCACCAGCCAGCGGATCTGCCAGCTCTGGTCGTCGAACAACAGATCGCTGACGGTGCCGATGTCGCCGTCACTGGCGGCGACGGTGTAACCTTCGATCTTCGATGCATTCCACAGCATGTGGGCGCTCCTTGAGTGTGCGTCGGCCGTCGCCCGCATCGCTCCCTCATGGGAGTCGCGGCGCCGGCCAGATGCTGCCTCGCCTTGCGGTCCGTCCAGGCAGCGGCGCGAAATCGGGTCTCCCGGCGCGGCCAGGGGGAACGGACAAGCCCTCTCGGCCACCATCACGGAGACTGGTGGGGTAACCCCACCCCGCCGCCTTTGTTCCAGCGGCGACAAGGATTTCTAGAAAGGATGGCCGGCGCGGACGTCGCCGACAGGGCCCGAGAGGCGCCTCAGGCGCGCGCCACGGCGTCCTCAGGGCGGCCCATCAGCACCAGGCGCAGGCCGACGGCCACCAGCAGGCAGCCGGCGAGCCGCTCCAGCCACGCGCCCAGCCGCGACGACCGCCGGAGGCGCTGGCCGATGGAGCCGGCGAACAGCGCGATTCCGCCTTCCACCAGCAGGGCGACCACCCGCATGACGATGCCCAGCACCAGGAACTGCACCATCACCGATCCCGCCTCCGGCCGCACGAACTGCGGCAGGAAGGCCAGGAGGAACACGTGGCTCTTGGGGTTGAGAAGGCTGGCGACGAAGCCCTCCCGCATCGCCGCCCCGGCCGAGGCCTGCCTCGCCGGAGCCGCCACGCCCTGCCCGGCGTGAAGCACCATGCGGAGGCCGCGCCACATCAGATAGGCGCCGCCGCCATAGCGCAGCACGTCGAACAGCACCGGGTTGCGCGCCACCACGCCGGCAAGGCCCAGCGCCAGCAGCGGCACCTGCACGAAGCCGGCGAGAAAGAAGCCGAAGGCCGTGAACACCGCCGCCGCCCGCCCCTGGGCGATGCCCCGCCCGACGATCAGAAACAGATCCGGCCCCGGCGTCACCGTCAGCACCACCACGGCGGAGACGAACAGCAGAAGCGTCACGACATCCATGCGAAGCCCTCGGGCAAGGGAAGCGAAGAGCGGCGGAAGCCCCATCCTGCCAGAGTTCCCCCGCGGCGGCTACGCGGCGGTGAGATGCCATGCGATGGAGAGAACGCGCGGCTCTTTTACCCACCGAAAGCAAGCGAAACGCGACGCATCTCCCTGTTTCATATCCATTTCCCGTCATCCTCGCGAAGGCCGCTTGCATTCGCTCGCGAATGCAAGGTGGACCTCAGGACGAGATCGCTCCCCGGCCCCTATCAAGCTCCCCTTCCAAGGGCGCCCGATATCAGCCCCACGTCCATTCCTGCCTGAGGTCCTCGCTTTCGCAAGGATGACAGAATTATATATAGGGAACAATCGGATAGCGGGACACCAGCACATGCAAGCGCCGTGCTCCGCGTCGTGGCGGTGATGACGTTTGGGAGCGTCGTAGGCGGCTTGACCCACAGATACCTCTATATCAGTCTGTCATCCTTGCGAAAGCGAGGACCTCAGGACAAGAAATCGCAAGGGCCGATATCGGCCTCCCTCTCCTCCTCCCCCTACACCAGCGTCCCGTTCCACGTTCCCTCTTTCACCAGCCCGATCATCTTCTCCTTCATCACCTCGCCGGCGAACAGCGCCGCCCGCGACACCCGGCGGTCCCTCGGGTAGCACAGCGCCAGCTGCCGCACCGGCGAGGGGTTGGCCAGCGGGGCCAGGCGGAAGTCGGCGGCGGTCGGTTCGTGCTCGAAGGCGGTGGCGGGCATGATGGTGTAGCCGTAGCCGGCGCCCACCAGCTCCTTCAGCGAGCCGTAGCCGTCCACCTCCACCACCACGTCGATGTCGATGCCGGCCTGCCGCGCGCAGTCCTCGACCACCGCCCTGAGGTCGTGGCCGCGGCTCGGCAGCAGCAGCGGCAGCGCCGCCAGCTCCTTGAACGCCACCGGGCGGTCGGGGCTGAGGTCGGCGCCGACCGGGCCGATCAGGAACAGGTTTTCCGACAGGATCGGCTCGGTGCGCAGCGCCTGGTTGGCCCGGGCGTTGTAGAGGATGGCCGCGTCGATATCGCCCCGGAACAGGCTGTCGAGCAGATAGCCGGTGTAGGAGGTGACGATGCGCACCCGCACCGCCGGATGGGCCGCGCGGAAGGCGGCGACCAGCGGCACCGACAGGGCGTTGGAGATGGTGGGCGACAGCCCCACCGACACGCTGCCGACCATGCCGGCCTCCGGCCCGCCCACCGCCACGCGCAGGTCCTCGAGCTCGCCCAGGATGTGCCGCGCATGCTCCAGCGCCGCCACGCCGTGCTCGGTCAGCCGCATGCCGCGCCCGTGCCGCTCGAACAGCCGCACGCCGAGATCCTCCTCCAACAGGCGGATCTGCCGGGAGAGCGCCGGCTGGGCGATCCTGAGCCGCCCCGACGCCTTGTTGAGGCTGCCGAGATCGGCGACGAGGGCGAAGGTGCGCAACTGGGAGATGTCCATGGGAGCCTGACTTGAAACTCACCGGGGCGAGGGATGGGACGACGGCTTCGAGACCCGGAGCGGGTTCAAGCCCCACGAGCACCGCAAGCGCGGAAGACCAAGCTGGATGCCCGCCCCGGCAGGGGGGCGGCTCAGGCTCCAAGCTATAAAATATCGGCATAACTGAATGAAGTAAATTGCCGACGATCTATAGGAGAGGAGGGAGTAGGTTGCGCCTCCAACCGGAACGGACCCATGTCGCTCGCCTCTCCCCTCGATGCCTTTCCCCCTGATGCGCCTGCCGAAACGCCGCTGAAAAAGCCCCCGGAGAAGGCCTTCGTCGTCAAGGGCAGCGCCGCCTACCGGCGCATCAGCCTGGCGCTGTTCCTCGCGGGCTTTGCCACCTTCTCGCTGCTCTATGCCATCCAGCCGCTGTTGCCCAACCTGGCCGCCCACTACGGCGTCAGCCCGGCGGAAAGCTCGCTGGCGCTGTCGCTGACCACCGGCAGCCTCGCCATCGCCATCCTGCTGGCAGGCGCCTTTTCCGAAGGGTTCGGCCGGCGCGGCGTGATGTTCTGGTCCATGCTCGGCGCGGCGCTCTGCCACATCGGCGCGGCCATGTCGCCCGGCTGGCACATGCTGCTGCTGCTCCGGGCGGCCGAGGGCTTCGTGCTCGGCGGCGTGCCCGCCGTCGCCATGGCCTATATCTCCGAGGAGATCGAGCCGCGTTCCCTCGGCACCGCCATGGGGCTCTATGTCGGCGGCGTCGCCTTCGGCGGCATGGCCGGCCGCGTCGGCGTCGGCCTCTTGATGGAGCTCTGCTCCTGGAGCACGGCGCTGACCGTCATCGGCGTTCTCGACCTGATCGCCGCCGCCGGCTTCGCCCTGCTGCTGCCGCCCTCGCGCAACTTCGTCCGCCGCAAGGGCATGAGCCTTGCCGCCCACGCCCGCACCTGGCTCGGGCACCTGCGCACGCCGGGCATGGCGCTGGTGTTCCTGTGCGGCTTCCTGGCGCTCGGCAGCTTCGTCGCCCTGTTCAACTACCTGACCTTCCGCCTGGCGGCCGCCCCCTTTGGCCTGTCGCCCGGCTTCATCAGCGCCATGTTCCTGGTCTACATCGCCGGCGTCGTCGCCTCCCCCTGGGCCGGCATCCTCGCCGACCGCCACGGCCGCGTGCCGGCGCAGCTCATCGGCGTCGTCCTCATGGCCGTGGGCACGCTGATGACGCTGTCGTCCTCGCTGGTGATGATCGTGCTCGGCCTCACCGGCATCACCGGCGGCTTCTTCATCATCCACTCGGTGGCGAGCGGCTGGGTCGGCCGGCTGGCCAAGGGCTCCAAGGGCCACGCCTCCTCGCTCTACCTCCTCGCCTACTACGCCGGCTCCTCCTCCATGGGCTCGGGAGGAGGCTGGCTGTGGTCCCTCGGCGGCTGGCCGGCCATCGTCGCCCTCGTCTCGGTCATGCTCGGGCTGATCCTGGTGGCAACGCTGAGGATCGGCGCGCTGGAGGGGCTGTGACGGGGGAGCACCAGCCGGCAATCTCGCGCGACGATATCAACCCAGCCATGCTGACGGAGGTTCCCGCCGCACGAGCGGATGACAGATTAGATAAACAAAAACAAATATATAGATCTGTCATCCTTGCGAAAGCGAGGACCTCATGACAAGAAATCTCAGGGGCTAATATCGGTCTCCCCAACAGACGTCAGCCGCCCGCCCCCCTCTCGCCCGCTTGGAGCCGAGGGGAAGGCGCCCGATATCAGCCTCTCGCTCCATCCTGCCCGAGGTCCTCGCTTTCGCAAGGATGACGGCATTATATATAGGTATGACAATCGGTTAGGTGGTGGGTTCCGTTCAGCACGCTGTCATCCGCAACGCTTGTCGCTCTGACGGCGTCACGCTGTATGGCGCGCTCTCCAGCTGTTTCCCCTCTATATCAAGCTGTCATCCTGGCGGAGGCCAGGACCTCAGGACGAGAAATCGCAACCGCCGATATAGAGCTCCCAACAACATCAGACGCCCCCTCTCGCCCGCTTGGAGCCGAGAGGAAGGCGCCCGATATCAGCCCCTCGCTCCATCCTGCCCGAGGTACACCTTGAATTCGCACGCGAATTCAAGCGGCTTTCGCAAGGATGACAGCATTATATATAGGTATGACAATCGGTTAGGTGGTGGGTTCCGTTCAGCACGCTGTCATCCGCAACGCTTGTCGCTCTGGCGGCGTCACGCTGTGTGGCGCGCTCTCCAGCTGTTTCCCCTTTATATCAAGCTGTCACCCTTGCGCAGGCGAGGGCCTCAGGACAAGAAATCGCAACCGCCGATATCGGTCTCCCAACAGACATCAGCCGCCCGCTCCCCTCTCGCTTGGAACTACGGCGAAAGGCGCCCCACATCGCCCCCCTCTCTGGCGCAACACCTCCCGAGCCATCATACTGCCCGCTCACACACTGGGAGCGGACACACATGACCATCAACGTCGCCCTCGCCGCCTGGGGCATGTCGGGCCGCGAATTCCATGCGCCGCTGATCGCCGCCGAGCCGCGTCTGTCGCTCGCCGCCATCCTGCGCCGCTCCGGCCCCGACGGCAGCGAGCCCGAGGGCGCCCACTGCGTGCCCGATTTCCAGGCCATTCTCGACGATCCCGCCGTCGACCTCGTCGTCGTCAACACGCCCAACGAGCTGCACTACCCCATGGCCAGCGCGGCGCTGGCCGCCGGCAAGCACGTGGTGCTGGAAAAGCCCATCACCGTGACCATGGACGACGCCCGCGCCCTCTCGGCGCAAGCCCGGGCGGCCGGCCGCCTCCTCGCCGTGTTCCACAATCGCCGGCTCGACGCCGACTACCTCACCCTGAAGCGCCACCTCGACGCCCGCGACCTCGGCGACCTCATCGAGCTGGAATGGCACTACGACCGCTACCGGGCGATCGTCACCCACAAGCAGTGGAAGGAGGACGACCTGCCCGGCGCCGGCACCTGGTTCGACCTCGGCATCCACCTCGTCGACGGCATGCTCGCCCTGTTCGGCCAACCGCTCACCGTCTCCGCCGACATGGATTCGCTGCGCCGCCCCAATGCGGCCACCGACTACTTCGACGTCCGCTTCCGCTACCCCGGCCACCGCGTGCTCCTGCGCGGCAGCACCTTCGTGCGCGAGCAGGGGCCGGTGATCGTCGCCCACGGCAAGAAGGGCTCGCTGGTCATCCCGCACGAGAACGCCTACCCCGAGGGCGAGGTGCCCACCGCCCTCCTCCACACCGACCGCGCCGGCACGTCGATCCGCGAGCGCGTACCGCTGGAACCCGCCCGCCAGCACGATTTCTACGCCAACGTCGTGGATGCCATCGCCGGCAAGGCCCCTCTCGCCTTCGGCCCCGAACCCGCCATCGCCGCGCTGACCCTCATCCACAAGGCGATCGAGGCGGCCGGCAAGCCGGCGACGAGCTGCGGCTGAGGGTGCCCCACATCGTCGACGCCCCATCCTGTCCGAGATCCATCTTGAATTCGCGCGCGAGTTCAAGCGGCCTTCGCGCAGAAAGGCGACCTATGTATTTGTTTTCATTTATATAAAGCTGTCATCCTTGCGAAGGCGAGGACCTCAGGACGAGAAATCTCAAGCGCCGATATCGGGCTCCCCTCTTTCCAAGCGCAAGCGCCGCCCGCCGATCTCCCGACGGGCGGGGCCTTCCGTCTCGCGACAGCTTACGGCTTTGCCGGAGCCTGCGTCGCCGGAGCTGCCGCAGCCGGTGCCACGGGCGTCACCTGTCCCGCCACCGGCGCGGTAGCCGCCGCCGGAGCCTTGACCACAGGTGCCTTCACTGTCGGCGCCTTCACCGCAGGCGCCTTGACCACCGGCGGCGGCACGGCGGCCGGCGTGCAGTTCTTGATCACCATCGCCTTGCGGACCGCCTCCTGCTCGCCCTTCAGGCGGGCGATCTCGGGCGCGATGTTGTCGCCGCTCATGCTCGACACCGGCAGGCCGATCAGGATCACGCCGACCACGTCGTTGGTGCGCGCCTTCTCCTGCTGCTGCGCGGCGACCGCGTAGGCCGAGGACAGGCGCAGCGTCTCCTCGGACAGCTGCTGGCAGCTCCAGGCCTGATAGCCCACCTCGCTGACGTACGACGGCGAAATGCTCTCAGGGCTTTTGGCGCAAGCACCAAGCGCGGCGGCAACGGCCACCACGCCGACAATCGTTAGCTTATGCAAGATATCCCCCCGGTTCCCAATGAGAAGAACTTAGGGCGATATCCGGCACCCGTCCATTTCAAGTTGCAGTTTTCAACCCGTCAAAAGTCGAAGCCCAACCCTCTCATTTCACGAAGCGTTCTCCCCTCGCGCTTCGATCCCCCAAGGGAACGGAACCAACGTGCCGGCCGTTCCTCCACACAACCACACGCCATCGCTATCCGGCCGCCGCTTGAAAAGACCAAAGTCGTAACTTATAAAGTTACATGAAACACAGCCAAACCTCCAGCCGTCTCTCCACCAGCACGGGAGCCTCCCATGCAGCATGATCTCGTCATCCTCGGCGGCGCCTTCGCCGCCCTCGCCGTCCACCGCGCGCTGGTGTTCGGCTGATGAAGCCGTTCAGCGATCCCGCCGTCGTTGCCGGCTATGCCGAGGCGACGCCGAAGAAGGTGCCCGGCCTTGCCGATCTTCACCGCATGGCGGCCATCCTCCTGGCCGAACGGGCGCCCGACGCTGCCGACATCCTGGTGGTCGGCGCCGGCGGCGGCCTGGAGCTCCGCGCCTTCGCCGACGCCGAACCCGGCTGGCGCTTCCTGGGCGTCGATCCCTCGGCCGAAATGCTCGACCTCGCCCACCGCACCCTCGGCCCCTACGCCCCGCGCGCCGACCTCCGGCTCGGCACCATCGACGCCGCGCCGGAAGGCCCGTTCGACGGCGCCACCTGCCTGTTGACCCTGCATTTCCTCGACCGCAACGAACGCCTCCGCACCCTCCGCGAGATCCACCGCCGCCTCCGCCCCGGCGCGGCCCTGGTCGTCGCCCACCACAGCGCCACCGACGGCGCCGACCCGACGCGCTGGCTCTCCCGCTCGCTGACCTTCGCCGGCAACCCCGCCGCCCCGACCGCCGCCGCCAAGATGGCCCAGCGCCTGCCGGCCCTGACGACGGAGGACGACGAAGCCCTGCTCCGCGAGGCCGGCTTCTGCGACATCGCCCTGTTCTACGCCGCCCTGTCGTTTCGAGGCTGGGTAGCCGTGGCGTGAGGCGATGAGCTCTTGGGCCGACTATCATAAAATGATATAAGCTGGGGCAAAGGAGACCGTCCATGCCGTCCAGCTACACACTCGGTGATCGCTTCGAGGGCTTCGTCAAGCAACTGGTTGCCAGCGGCCGCTACGCCTCGGCCAGCGAGGTGCTGCGCGACGGCCTCCGCCTTCTCGAGGAGCAGGA
>Ga0206116_1001173_pt1 | contig 15868 bp, 8 predicted proteins | sample 3A1Ametagenome_FD_178000 | JGI IMG/M metagenome (GOLD analysis project Ga0206116, IMG submission 178000) | Enriched microbial communities from leaf-cutter ant dump, University of Wisconsin, Madison, United States - 3A1A | ecosystem: Environmental > Terrestrial > Nest > Insects nest > Nest dump...
TGTCGAAATGGTCCTCGATGCTGCGCTTGCTGCGCCCCGTCACAAACACCATTTCCTTGATGCCGGCAGCCAGCGCCTCTTCCACCGCGTACTGAATCAGCGGCTTATCGACCACGGGCAGCATCTCCTTGGGGCTGGCCTTGGTGGCGGGCAGGAAGCGCGTGCCCATACCGGCCACGGGAAATACAGCTTTCGTAATCTTCATCTTTCAACCTTCATCACTTTGAATACACGCCGGGCCGTATACAGGCACCGGCAAAGCTATTGGGCGCCGCCTCAGTCAATGGAGGCATCCGTCCTCTGCGGCACTTGGGGCAGTACACCGGAGCCAAAAAACAACTCCATGCATGCCGCCGTGCTCTTGAAGCGCAAATGCTCGGCAGGCAAAAACAGATTCTCTGCCTGCAAATAGCGCTTCTTATCCGCAACCGGTACTGCAAAGCCGGAATCAGCCAATGCTTGTAACGCGGCCATCACCGCACCCCACTCCCGCAGCATCGGGCCTGGGAAAACTGCTGGCAAATCGTAAATAAACCCACGCTCCTGCGTCGCGTACTGCTCCAGATCCGGCATAAAGCCAATGATCGGACGCCCAAGCAAAAGATAATCAATCCAGATACTTGAATAATCCACCACCAGAGCACTCGCTGCACGCAAAGGTATTGCCGGTTCTGCATAAGCATCGGGGCGCAGATCGATAATCCACTGACCGTCACAAATAGCCTCCAGCGCCTTCTGGTCATAAGGGTGCGGGCGAATACCCAAAACCAAGTTATTCGAGCGTAAAAACTCCTTCAAACGCTCAAGCACAGATGGCTCCAGCAAAGCCAGGGCCGAAGCCCCCCTCTCGCGGAAAGTCGGCGCATACAACACCATGCGCCGCCCGGCCAACATGGCATCCAGACAATCCACATCGGCCCGCAAGTTGCTTGAGAAACAGTAATCGGGCGACAGATAGTCAAAACGTGGCAACCCCGTTACATGCACCTTATCCAAATCCAGACCAAACGCCAGTGCGTTGGTCAAACGATCCGTCATAGAACTTGCCACCATCGCATCGTACACACGACTATTCACCCGCATCAAGCGGCGACGGTTCCATGCCTTATAGCTCCAGGATTCTTTCTCAACCGGCATCAAATGCTCAATACGCTTGATTGCCACACCATGCCACAGGTTAATCACCTTGCGGCCAGGTTTACGCCGCGTCAGAAAAGCATCCCGTCCGGAGTGCCCTAGCACAACGACAGCAGAAGAATGCAGGTCAAACAGCGCTTGCCAAGACATCGACTCATAAACACGCACTCCATGCTTACGCCAAGCTAAACACTCTGCATCCAGTGGCCCATCTTTAAAAATCACCAATTCGTGCAGACCCTGACTCAACAACACCTCCGCAGCAATTCGAATACTTCCTGAAAACGGAACCGTGCGCTTGATCACAAATGCAATCTTGTTCTGACTTACAGAAGAAAAGCGCTCAACCAAGAGCGAAAATATTTTTATTACTGTCTTGTACAACTAGACCTCCACATACATCAATCAACGATCCACTTTTAGAAAAGTGAACATGTATGCCTATCGCCAGAACGTCTGAAACGCAGCATGCCAAAAAATTGGCCAAAATGTGTCAACCAAGCGTCTGATTGGGCACCAATCCAAATCAGATGCAGTAATAGAGAAGGCTAGTTGTCACATCATGGAATACCATTATTCTAAAAAATATAAGAACTCAGTAACATGTACATCTACGCAACCGGAGATATATCATGCGCTCTCTAACAACCCTTACATTGATTACTGGATTAGCTCTTACGGGCTGTGCCAATTTTGCAGCTCCAAGCAAGTCCAGAACACTTGATAGTACACAAGTCAACTGGATTTCATACGATGCCTCTAGGCGAGGGACTATCGTCCAGCCCGCATCCTCTCCAATAAAAACCTGTGCTGAACCTGCACCCGATATTGCTTTGACACTTGTGAACTCCCTTAAAGGCTCCATAGATGCTGCCAAGACAGACATCAACAATATAGATGCCACAGTCAGCGCAACAGTTGTGGCCCTTGCAGGTCGAAACGAGCTTGTTCTAGTCACTAGAGAGTCATTGTTCAGAATATGCGAAGCCCATATGAATGGTGCCATACAGAAAGACGACGTCAAAGAACTTATTGCTCAAGTTCTCTCTACCATCACAACGATTGCAGATACTGAGAAATCCAAACAAGAAAAAGAGAAAGCAGCCAGTATTACCAAATCAGCAGAAATCAACTTAAAAATTCAACAGCTCAAACAAGAAAATACCCCCTGATATGAACAAAAATATCAGAAATTATTTAATAAAATATTAATCAAATATCTGTAAAATACCCACCACACTCCCAGAGCCATCCAGCACAACCAAGGCTCCAACCTTCTTTTCCCGCATGAAATTTTCAGCTTCAGATAATCTAATATTTGCCTCGGTCGTTAGAGGAGTAGCCGTCATTATCTCACAAGCCTGAATATTCTTAAAATCCTCTGCATTCTCAAAAGTACGCCGTAAATCACCATTAGTTATCAACCCTCGCAACTGATCCTTCTCCATAACCAGGGTCAATCCTATACGCCCATAAGTAATGGCATTCACGACATCACGAAAAGAGGCATCTGGGGCACATATAGGCAAACCATCTTTTTTCATGACGTCACGGACACGAGTCAGTAAACGTCGCCCCAAACTTCCACCAGGATGGAAACGTGCAAAATCCTCAGGTTGAAAATTGCGCTTTACCGTAAGCGCCACCGCCAAGGCATCTCCCATTGCCAGAGTATTTGTCGTTGAACTAGTTGGAGCAAGATTATTCGTGCATGCCTCGCGCTCCACACTCACATCAAGTACTACATGAGCATGACGGGCTAACGTAGACTCTATCCCTCCTGTCATCGCAATAATTCTATTATTTTGCCACTCCAAGAATGGCAAAATTCGCAATACTTCTTCGGTTTCACCAGAATTAGAGATTAAAAGTGCCACATCCAAATCACGAATCATGCCTAGATCACCGTGAAATGCCTCTCCTGGGTGAACAAAGAACGCAGGAGTTCCCGTGGACGCCAGGGTAGCAGCAATTTTCTGACCAATAATACCCGATTTTCCCATTCCGACCACTACCACCCGCCCACGAGTCTGTAATACAGTATCTACTGCTTTCTCGAACTCGGTATCCAGGCGCTCCCTCATACGCTGCAAAGCAGCAATTTCAATATCCAGGGTTTGGCGAGCAATATTTAAAGAAGAAGTCTTACTTGGCATAATTTTTATTAAAAATCAAATGTTATGACAGTACTGTTCCAGTAAATTCATATTCATATCAAAACAATCAAAGAATAATCCATTGAAATTTTCCTTCATCAGTACTTTGTATATAACTCAGCAGGAAATCAAACAATTTCCAGCGATGGGAAAGACTTCACCAAATCGTCCACTGCTTTGACCTGAACCAAAAAAGGCTCCAGTTTGTCCAACGGCAGGGCACTCGGCCCATCGCACTTGGCTTTGTCAGGGTCAGGGTGCGCTTCGAGGAACAAGCCAGCCAACCCCGTTGCCATGCCTGCACGTGCCAACTCTACAATCTGTTGACGCCTTCCCCCAGATGCTCCAGCAGTTGGATCACGTTGCTGCAAGGCGTGCGTCACATCAAAAATAATGGGCAAATCGCCCGTCACCTTCTTCATGACGCCAAAGCCCAACATATCCACCACTAAGTTATCGTAACCAAAACAAGTGCCACGGTCACATAGCATCAACTGATCATTACCTGCTTCTTTGAATTTTTCTACGATATTCAATACCTGGGAAGGACTGAGAAACTGCGGTTTCTTGATATTAATAGGTTTTCCTGTTCTGGCCATAGCCACGACTAGGTCTGTCTGTCGTGCCAAAAACGCAGGTAATTGCAGCACGTCAACTACCTCTGCTACTGGCGCAGCTTGCCAAGGTTCATGAACATCTGTAATTACTGGAACGCCAAACTCTTTCTTTACTGCCTCAAAGATACGTAGTCCTTCTTCTAATCCAGGCCCTCTATAAGAATGAATAGAAGATCGGTTCGCTTTATCAAAGCTTGCTTTGAATACATAGGGAATATTTAGTTTTTTTGCTATATTAATATAATGTTCAGCCGCAATTAAAGTGGCATCTAACGTTTCAACAACATTAATCCCTCCAAATAGAGTGAACGTTCTTTTATTACCAATATTCAGTATATTAAAAGACATTAAAAAACTCCATGCTTATCCAAAATACTATCAACAGGAACGCCCATTGCCGCACTAATTCTAATTTGCGCTTCATTGATAGTATTTTTAATAGCAATTTTCAGTATCTCCTCCCAATGCTCCTCAGGAAGGATAACAATACCATCTCGATCAGCAAAAATTACATCGTTATTTTTTACCGGAATTCCACCAAAAATGATAGGTTGATTAATTGAACCAAGTGTTCCTTCATATTTAATGTCATTACAATAATTACCCCTTGCATATACAGGAAGGTCTAAACGCTGTACACCATCCAAATCACGTGTAACACCATCAACCAGAACACCCACGGCCCCCGCACGCACTGCCAAATGGGCATTCAACTCTCCAAAATAAGCACGATTTTTTATTTCATTCTCAACTACAATAACATCCCCCGCACGAATATAATCATAAGATTGCAAAGCATCATAAATCCCCATCCATTCCTTATTGGACGAGTCTGATTGGTCTTTTTTATTTTTCAGTCCTTTTAAATATAAAGTTTTCGCCCGTCCAAGAACATGTCCGTGGATTTGAGGCTTCACCCCAGAATCAACCGTACAGTTCAACCCCAAGTCTTTTGTAAGATCAGAAAATACTGCTGAACTAAGATTCGATTTCAATGCCCGAAACAGCTTAACTTCTGCTTGCCGATCACCCGTTGCAATTGCTTCAGCAAGTTCCAAGTCTTCCTGATAATTGATGTCAATATTTTCTCTCGGAGAAAGTTCAAAAAGAATTGGACTCATACCAAATCGTTTCTTTTTAAAATAAAGCGACTCCTTTTTAACAATATAAAGACTCATAGATTCCACAATAGTCTCTTGCAAATCGACACTATTTGGAATCCGCCCTACACCGTAAGAAGGTATACCATCAATCCAGGTGTATTGCTTCCCCTTAGTTACAGCGACCAGAGAGTCATTCTCTGGAGAGGCTAGCAATGCATCAATAGCACGATCAATTGTTTTTTCATCAACAAAAGGTGCTGTACAAAGTGCCTGGATATAAATATCTGCATCAGGAACTTGAATACACTCATTCACAAAAAGCTCGTGACCATCAGTGCTATTGGAAGCCAATGCCTTATCACGCAAAAGAACCTTTACACCAATTATTTCAGCCATACGTGCCATTTCTCTATCTTCTGTATCCAAGAAGATGTCTGTAATGTGGCGACTTCTCTTGAGTTGCTTAAGCTTTCTTAAAAACAAAAAATCCCCATCCAAAACACGTTTATTCTTCGATGGGACACGCTCACTAGAACCTTTTGCAGGAATAAAAGCAACAATTTTCATTCTTAATCCTCTTGACTTGTCAAAAAACCAAAACTCTTAGCTAGTTGAGCCATATAATCACTTTCATTCAAATCCAAAATACTAGAAAGTACCGGGTCAACTTCGATTACCTTTGCCTTATACATATTCTTCATAAAAATAAAATTCCCTATTGGATCATGTCGTATAAATCCAAGTGTCACATGATCATTTTTCTTAGTATTCCTGTATCCATCAACGGAATTTCTATCCAGAAATAAATTCATATTAAAAATTTTAACTCGACGCACATTAAACCGCATAATATCTGCAATGATTCTTTGAACACCATTATTTGTCCCCTTAAACAAGGTGGTGAATCCTGGATGACCAGCTTTAAACCTTGGTCGTATTGGAATAGAAACACCATTAAAACATTTATCCCCCTTATTTTGATTTGCATCACAAACTAACCATTTCAGAGAATTCATAGCAGATACAATTTTTCCTATCTCTCTATTACCCACCAAATCTTTGGAGATATAAAAAGAAATATCAGTTCTTGTACCAAAATCATCCGGCGAATATTTTTCAAATCCTTTATAATTCATCCGAATGATAATATCAAACGAATCAATTTCAGTGCCTAAACTCAATCCAGAATTGACTGGACCAACTATTGCGACACTTTTATTTTCTACAAAATTCTTGAAATCATTTTCATATTTATCTAAATGATTAGAGAAAAAATCTATACACTTTTTATGAAATCCAAAATATAGCTCACCAACTCCTATCATTGGAAATTTTTTATATACATCTTCTTTATATTTATTCTTCAAAACATCAATGAATTTATTATAAGAATAATAATTAGAGTTTTCAATTAGTGCAGCTAACTTATACCGTTCATCGAAAATATCATCGGGATTTAGATCAACCGCTCTCTCTGCTGCGATTCTGCGAATAGTAGTATAAAACTCATAGTCCTCCGAGAAAATACTTAAATTCGCCACAAAAAATAAAAAATCTATTTCAGTTTTTTTAATCAAATTAATATCAATTTTTTTCAATGCAATAATAAAATCATTGAACGCCTTTAGTAAAATACTATCACGCAAGAAAAAAAGATTTTCGTCTGTTTTTTTTATTAAATCAATAACTATTTTTATTTTTTGAGTTAACAAATAGTTTTTAAATACATTTTCTACATACCATTTAATTCCTACAAAACTCTCTGCAGTAAATTTATCATTTTTAAATCTTGGAAGATTTTTCCGTTCACTCATTTGAAAATGTGACTCATTAAGAAGATATAATATTGGTATTTTCTTATCACTCTTTTTCTCTGAATACATTTTTAAAAGATCAGAAAATTTCTTATATGCTTGAATATAGTTCTGGCAATTAAATAAATTCACCGCTTCTTTATATAAAGAATGTGGATAAGGCATACTCTCATCCAACCTCTCCAATGAGTGCTTTATTTTGGTCTCAAAAGAATCAAGCAAATTATAAAATTTTCCATTAAGCAACATCATTAAAATATTTATAGTATTAGGTCCAACATCTGGATGGTCACTTATTTTTTCATGAATCACATCAATACAATCAATACCTTTATGGTCCGCCACTTTTTTAATATCATTAAAAATAGGCGAGCGTGAAGATGTTAGAATACAACCATAAATTCGACTATCCTGAATATTCAAAAAACGATTTATTTTTCTATTAGGAAAGGTATTTTTCGTAAAGTGAGAATCATTATATTTACTCTCATGATAATCATCCGAGACAATTGGATCCACTGAAATAAATTTATATTCACCAAGAAGTCCATGCAGTAGCGCACCTGTACCACCTTTAGAAACCCCATACAATACAACATTGTCTTTTTCAATATTAAAGTTTATATATAGCCACTGCAAAAATTCTTGAATTTTATCTTCAAAATTTAAATCAAAATTATTATTCATATAAAAACTACCAACCACACCTCCTATATCAGCAACTCTCACAACAAGGGTATCATAAGGTATATATTTATTAATATTTTTGAAATTCTCAAAGAAACACCTTCTAATAATATTAGAATTATATGGAAAATCAGCAACACTCGAAAAAACCACAATAATACGCTGTGGTTTAATATTATTCAAAGGATATTCCAAAGAATAATAAATATCTTTATATCTAAAAAAATTGTCTTTATTAAAAATACCATCATACAACTCTTTATTACTATAAGAATAAAAAGTTGATATTCCATCGTCATGCGCAACCAAGTAATATCCATAATTAGAAAGTTGCGTGACAAAGTCTTTTACATCGGAATTGCTTCTTGCCAACCCATAAACATTATGATTTTTCCTAGCATTTTCATCCTTTCCAAAATCAGACTTATCTAAATATAGTATATCGCACCCATTTATAAAATCAAGAGCAGTTCTATTCAAACAATTTTTTAATACAACCTTTTGTTCAGTAAAATAAAAAGGATAATCTATACAAATATTATCTGACATAAAACCTCCTCCAATAATTATACGAGAATTTGCTGACCATGCTGTGACTTCTAGACCCATGCGCTTCGCCTTAGAGTACCTCGCCCTATTAATATCAGATTCATAGCAAAGCCAACCATCCCCTCCAGCACGCTTGATTACCAAAGGAAAATCTTCTAATGTTTCCGGTTGAAAACCGGCAAACCAATCCATTTTTTTTCTTTCCAAGACTTTATCAAGCGAGCGCGATATCCTAAAGATGGCTGTATATCTTTCTTATAAACATCTTTTTCTATAAACCAAGAAAATGGAAAAGTTGTAAACCAAACTGATATTTTTTTATTTTTATTCTTGGTATAAATCAAAATATTCCAATTAATACTACAAATAATTGATCTAGTCTCAAAATCTAATTCTTCTAATATTTCCAGGACTTTATGAACTAAAGGTTTCCATGTATCTTTCTCCTCCCTAAAAATATCACTTTTTATTTCTATAATTAATTTAAATTTTGAGGATTTCTCCTTAATCAATTTAATAACCTCAACAAGCGTTGGGATATACTCTCCTGATTTAAATGCTAAATTTGGCCAAACTTCATAATTAAAAGTTAAAGGATTTGGCTCTCCGATAGTATATTCTTTAATCTCATCCAGCATTAAATTTTCTAGTAAAATCCCTTCTGCCTCAGTAATATACTCACCATTACCTTTACGACAATATTTATAATTTAATCTTGGATTATGATGAACAATAACTACACCATCTTTGCTTAATTGAACATCAAGCTCAGCACCATCGCAGCCTAATTCAATAGCGCGAGAAAAAGCAGCTAAAGTATTACCAACAAAATAACCGGCCGCGCCCTGATGGGCATATACTTTTTGACCATTCATAATACTTAAAATTTTAGTTAATCCATTATCTTCATAAAATCTGATACGGCTTGATGCTGATATTCGTGAGCATTGAAAGATGAGGAATATTCATTCTCAAAATTCTCAATCCCATTTCTCAGTCCCTGAACACTATTCGGAACTAATTTTCCACCAAATTTGCCTAATATTCCATGATTGCCATTAATATCAGTTGCAATAATTTTTTTCCCTAAAGCCAATGCTTCTAACAGAACCATAGGCTGCCCCTCATGATTGGAAGGAAGAATAAAACAGTCACAAGCTCTCAATGCAGGAAATGGATTAATACGTTGCCCTGCAAGAAATACATTATTTTGTAACTTCAATTCGTTAATTACTATTTCTAACTGCTTTCGCAATGGCCCATCTCCAATAATCAGTAATTTTGCATCAGGCAAAATTTCTTTTGCTTGGGCGAACGCTCGAATCAGCTTCTCTTGATCTTTTTCAGGAGACATCCGTCCAAGCGTTAAAAAAACCGTTCCTATAAACCACGGTATCAAATCTTGCTCTAGCGGTTCACTTGCTTTACTCAAAATTTCATCGATATTGATGGTATTTTCACAATAAAAGAATTTACTTTCTTCAATATTAAAAAATGATGATAATGATTTTTTGTTTATCTCATTCATTAACGATGAAACAGAAACCAACTTTTTATAAAATGGATAGGATGTGAAGTTTCTTGTCAGATGTGGCATTCTGACTCTATATTCTTCCAGCATATCATTATGGAGCCATGAGATATTATTTTTTCTCGAACCAGCGTGTGCAAAAACTTGTGTCCAATATCCACTGTATCCTTCAAAATTGACCAGCTTATCTATTTTATTATTTAACCCATATAGTCTTATAAATTCTCTATCATAAATCTTTCCATATGCTTCTTGTATAGGCTGTGTTACCAAACCACGCATGCCCATGAAAGTATTTTCAACCCATGCATCTTCTGGAGTCTGCAAGGCGCGACCTTCTTTTGGTAGAATTATCATATTGCCTGGTAAGGCTGAAAATTTCTCCATCCTTCCTGGATCATTCTTTATCGTTGCAGATTCAATTGCCAGGGCAAGCTGCATTTCATTTTTCGGGATATTTTTTACCAAATTCAAAAATGAAGAGGTAATTCCATTTGGAATAAATTGTCCATTATAGAAAAGCGTGACTTTTCTGGAGTCATCGTACCTATTTATAATATGTTTTTTTTCATCGCCAAAGAAAAACTCAATAGCTCTCTGCGTAGATTTCCCATCTTCGAATTTTGCATACGAAGATTGAGCCACTGTATATTTTTCATCGGATTGATATGCTTCAGGATCATTGATATTTTCCTGAATAGTATTCAACACCTCATCCAACGATCGGCACAAACGTCCAGGCATAGTATCCAGAGGGAAATACAGACCACGTGTGGTGCTATATTCTTCCAGGTCATAGGCGTAATAAATGATTGGACGCCTGGTTGCAAGGAAGTCAAAGAATATACTAGAGTAATCTGTAATCAAAATATCTACAACTGCCAAAAGTCGGTTGGCATCAATATCTTGCCCTGCGACTGAGACCGGTATTCCTATATCTTTCAGAGTCTTTTCAACAAAATGGTGCCCACGGAACACTAGCTGATAATTTTCACCTTTTAAACCCTGAATATCTTCCAATAATCGCTGGACATCTGTTTCGACTTTTCCTTGTACACCTCTCCAAGTCGGGGCATATAAAACCACTGGTAAATCATCGGACAAACCGAGTTGTTTTTTTAATTTTGATTTCTCATTCGCCGCGCTGTTAAGCGTACTGTCAATTCTAGGATAGCCTGTCTCTGCGAGCATGCCATTGAAAATACCCGCCACATCGTAACTTTTCATCATGGCGTCGCTGGTGTGGGTATTTGGGCTCAATAAATGCGTAGCATGTAGAAAGTTGCGTGTCACATTGCCATGCACCATAAACTCCCCCGGCATATCCTTGCCCAACCCCTTTAGGGGGGTACCATGCCAAGTATTCAGGTACTTTTGTTCTTCGCGGCGGATGAACCAGAAGGGGAAAGTTACGTTATTGATCAAATACTCTGCTGTAGCAATATAACGACGGTATGCACTAGACTGCCGCTTAATTAAAATAGTATTGAATCGCGGAATAAAATCAAAAGGCAATTCAGTTTCATCAGTAATTACCCAAATATGAAGAAAGTCACTGAAATCCTCTCTATCTATAATTTCTTGATAGATAGCAAAAGGGTTACAGCTTAACGAAGCCCCTAGGAAACTCTCATAAAGAATCGTTTTCTTTTGAACAGGCAATGTTTCCAAGTACTCGGTATATTCCATCACCTGCATCAAGCCCGCATCTTTCTCATAGCGGCTCATGTCCACGCCGTGGGCTTGCTTGAAAACGCGAGTTTCCAGAAAGGCTGATACCGCTTCCTGCCAGCGCTCCATTTGCATCAGCACATAGGCCAAGCGGTAATACCAGAGGCCGTTATGGCTATTGCTGCGAGCCACTGCGGCTTGGTAAGCTTGAGCAGCCTCATCCCACATCTGCAACCGCTCGGCCTGGTTGCCCAATTTGTAGAAAGCGGCTGCCTGGTCGTTGCTGTGCAAAGCAGAGTCTTGCGCTTGGGGCTTCATGGCACGCAGTTGGGACTTCAGGTTGCCAAGGTAGTGAAGCGATAGTTCCGTCTGCGCCTGCTGCATGCCGGAAGATGGGGCATCCAGTTGCGCTTGCTGGCGCGTACACAGGAATGCCTTGCAGGCCGGTTCATGCAGGCCGGCTTGCGCCAGCACATAGCCCAGCCGATAAAACCAGTAGGGTGTGTGCGTGGGGCGGGTGGTGGCCGCATATTCATAGGCCTCCGCCGCCTGCTGCCATAGTTCCTGGCGCTCCAGCACAAAGCCCAGGCGGTAATGCCAGTCTGGCTTATCGGGCTCGCTGGCCAGGGCCTGGCGGTAGCAAGTTGCTGCCTGCTCCCAGCGGTAGCAGCGGTCATGGGCCAGGCCCAGGCGATAGTGCAGTTCCCCATTGTGGGGCTGGGACTTGGCCTCCCGGGCATAAGCCTCGGCGGCTTGCTGCCAGAAGCCACGTTGCTGGTGGAATACGCCAATACCCAATTCTTTGGCTTTGAGGCTTTTATCCGCTGCAATAGCGGCTGCATATGCCGTCTTTGCCTTTTTGTCTTGCCCAGCACGCTCCCAGGCCCAGCCCTCCCTGAAATGCCACACAGGATCCCCCGGCTTGATGGCATTGGCTTGCGCAAATGCTTGGCCTGCCTCTGCAAAGCGGTTCATTTTGTCTTGTGCATCGCCCAGTTCGAATTGCCATTGTGCATTGGCCGGGTCCAGGGCCAAAGCGGCTTGCAGTGCCTCCACTTCTTGCCATATGCGCCCTTGTTTGCGAATGGCCAAGACCAGTTCATAGGCATAGCTGGGGTTTTTAGGCTCCAACTCCATCGCTTGGTGCAGTGCTTTTTCTGCTTCGGGGCCTTTATTGCAAATCCATAGCACTTTGCCAAGCCGGTAAAAATATTTTGCGTTTTGGGGCTGCAACTCAGTGGCCTTGGCGTAGTTTTCTGCAGCCAATGCAAATTTCTTGTTCAGCTCCTGGGCCAAGGCCAGGCGATAAAACCACTGTGCCTTGGTACGGTCTGCGCTAACAGCTTTTTCCAGCCATATTTCCGCAGTTTCCCAATCTTTGATTTTTTCAGCGACAAATCCTATTCTATAAGCAATTTTTGCAGAGGTATCGGTCTGCCCCTCGGTTATCTTTTTATAAGCATCCAGCGCCGGTTTCCATTTTTTGTTCTTTTCGAGGCGGCGTGCATTAATGTATGCAATATAGTTAAACATTTATCTATTCTTTCTTTTCTGGATTTTTATTAAAATACCTAATGGCTCTCCAAGAGGGCTTCAAATTTAACAAGAACATTTGCCTTGTAAGTGCTTTGATCCATTTTTTTCAACGGACTGCCTTTGTTTTCAATTTGCTGGTCGAAGGCTTGCGCTAAATGTGCCGCATCCTGTCTTACCAACCGGCCGTATCCTGGAGCCAACAATTCATGGACACCTGGAATATCGGTGGCTACGATGGGTTTTCCCAAAGCCAGGGCTTCGAGCAGCACCATCGGTTGACCTTCGTGCAAGGATGGCAATACAAAACAATCGCTGCGCTGCAGCAAAGGGAAAGGATTGGTTCGCAGCCCGGGCAGCAATACGGCATGGCCTATGCCTAGCTGTTCGATTTGTGATTCCAATGTGGCACGTAATGGCCCATTCCCCAGGATGATCAGACGGGCATGCGGATGTACTTGCAGCAGCAAAGCAAAGGCCTGCAATAGCAGGCTATGGTTCTTCTCCGGGGAGAAGCGACCTATGCATACAAACACTTGACCTTGCGGTGTATTCGCCAGCCATTCAGACAAATCAGAATCAAGAGGTTGTTGCGCCTTGCATCGCACGCCATCAAAATCCGGCATGTTATCTGCAAAAACAAATTTTTCTTTTGAAATAGAAAACCGTTCTGCTAAGTTTTTTTGGTTATTCTGGCAAATAGGTTTCGCAACAGAAACCAAAAAATCATATTGAGAATACAAGGCAAACATGCCAGCAAGATGCGGAAATTTGACCTGCCATTCCCCATACATATCGTTATGCAAATAAATCAGTCGACGAATATTTTTTTCCGGCCCATAGGCTAACAAACCTGCCCAGAAGCGTGTATAGCCATCGTAATTGATAACGTTCGTCGGCTGCCAGTCGCCAAACATACGCCTGAATTCGCGTTCAAAGGCTGTTGCATAAACAGGCCATTGCTCCATCCCTAGCCGGTCATGGCGATGAAAGCTGTCAATGACGGAGCGCTCTTGCGGGCTGCAAACCTGTCGTCCTACTCGCCCAATAATCTGGACGTGAGCAGGTAGACGACTCAAACGCTCTATCCGCTCAGGATGACTGCCTACGGCATCCGGATCAATTGCCACGACGATGCGGTACTGCTCTGCATTCAGTGCACTAATAAGATTGATTGCCGCGGTGGTAATACCCATAGGCGCAAACGCTCCTGCATAAAACAATAGCGTCTTGCGTCCGTCACTATTGGTTTTTATCGTATTTTCGCTCTTGTTTTCAAAGAAGAATTCCACGGCGCGGCGCGTGGCGTGTCCGTCTTCGTTGGGGCTGAATTTCTGTTGCGCGGCGCGGTAGCGTGCATCGGGTGCCCAGCTTGCGCCGGCCAGTTGCGTCAGGGTCTGATGCAGTTGCGTGCTCAATTGCTCCAACGTGGTGCAGTTGGGGCCGGGCATTTCTTCCATGTCAAAGTACAGCCCGCGCTCCTGGCTGTATTGCTCCAGGTCGTAGGTGTAGAACAGGATGGGCCGTCCCGTGGGCAGGTAGTCGAAGAAGATGCTGGAGTAGTCGGTGATCAGCACGTCGGTGCAGGCCAGCAGCTCCGAGGTGTCCATGGCTTGTGGCGCGATATGTACTTTGTCCAGCCCGGCTTCAGCCAGGGCTTTCTCGGCAAAGTAGTGGCCGCGAAAGACGATTTCGCAGTCCTGCTGCTGCTGCAAAGTCCGCAAGTCTGCGATGAGCTGGTGCGAATCCATCTGCGGGTGGCCCAGGATGCCGCGCCAGGTCGGCGCATACAGCACCAGCGGCTTGCCTGCCCCGGCCAGGCCCAGTTTTTGCCGGAACTGCGCTTTTTGCTGGGCTGTGGCGTTGACTACTAGGTCGTTGCGCGGGTAGCCGGTTTGCGCCAACTGGCCCTGGTACAGGCCTGCGATGTCGTTGCGCTCTATCAGCACGTGGCTGGTATGCGGGTTGGGGCTGAGCACATGGGTGGCATGCAGCAGGTTGCGTGCGGTGTTCTTGTGCTCCATGAAGTTGCCGCGTATGTCCTTGCCCAGGGTCTTGAGCGGCGTGCCATGCCAGGTGTTGAGGTAGCGTTGCCCGTCACGGCGGATGAAGTAGCTGGGGAAGGTGCTGTTGTTGACCAGCCAGCCGGCCGTTGCCAGGTAGCGCTGGTAGAGCTGGCTGTCGCGGGGCACAAAAATGACGTTGGCACGGCCCGCGCAATCCTCGGGTATGCGGCTTAGGTCGTTGAGCACCCAGACATGCGTCCAGCCGGCGAACTGCGGCGCATCGACGACAGCCTGGTAGATGGCATAGGGATTGCAACTGACGGAGACGCCCGAATAGCTTTCGTACAGCACAGTTTGCGGATTGATGGGCAGTGTTTCCAGGTATTCGGTGTATTCCATGACCCGCCGCTGTGCCTGTTTACGCTCCAGTTCCCGCTGCGCGGCAGTGGCAGGCCAACGATATAGGCTGGCCTGCCTGAATGTCTGGCAGGCAGCATCCCATTCACCCATCCCCACCAAAGCATGGCCCCTGGCAATAAACAAGCGGGGAGCATGCGCAGGCCAACGCTGCACCACCATCTCCAAACTAGCCGCTGCTTGTGCCCAGCCTTGCCTGCCCCAGGCATGCCGCGCCTGCTCCATATAGGCATAGGCTTGCCGGGCATGTTCCCGGTACTCGGATTTGGGCTGGGGCAAGAAGGCTGGCCACAGCAGATAGCGCTGCCACCATGCTCTCGTGCGATACGCAAGCGTAAATTGTTCAGCAGCCTGACGTGGCTGGCCCTGCTGGTGCAGACAAAGGGCCGCCAGTCTGTGCAAGCGTCTACGGCTTGCCCTTGCCCAGATAGGCGATGCTTTCTCCAAACCTTGCTGACATGCGGCCAGCGCCTGCGCCCATTGGGATGCCTGAGCATGTGCCCAAGCCAAGGACTCGTCCACCCTGCAGCCAGCAGGGAACGACAAGGCATGTTCATAGTCATTGGCTGCCTGTGCCCAATTCAGCAAATGTTCATGGGCCTTGGCACGGAGGATAAGGAGGTGCGCTTGCTGGCGGCAGCTCCCTT
>Ga0206116_1001177_pt1 | contig 15773 bp, 20 predicted proteins | sample 3A1Ametagenome_FD_178000 | JGI IMG/M metagenome (GOLD analysis project Ga0206116, IMG submission 178000) | Enriched microbial communities from leaf-cutter ant dump, University of Wisconsin, Madison, United States - 3A1A | ecosystem: Environmental > Terrestrial > Nest > Insects nest > Nest dump...
GACTCGAACCTACGAAGGCCTAGCCAGCGGATTTACAGTCCGCCCCCTTTGCCGCTCGGGACATTCTCCCATCCCGCTCCGCCGGTGCCCGAAGGCGTCGGCTGAACGGGCGCTCTTATGGCGGCCACGCCGGGCGCTGTCAACCCCATGGCCCGATTGTTTTGTCGACAACGCGATCGACCGCGAGCGGAAGGCGGAAACCGGCGGGTTGGCCGGTGGAGGGGACGGAAGAAAAAGCCGCGCCACTGGCGCCGGAGAGGCGTCGCGGCTATAAGCGCGGCATGTCCGACGATACCTCTTCCCCGAAGCGCCCCTTCAAGCGACCCGGCCGCCCGCAGGGTCGGCCTGACGGCAAATCCGGCCCCCGCGACTTCCGCCCCCGTTCCAAGCGCGAGCGCGAGGCCGGTGAGGCGCTGTGGCTCTACGGCCTCCACACGGTGGAGTTCGCGCTGAAGAATCCGCGCCGCGCCGCCCTGCGCCTCTTGGCCACGCGCAACGCCCAGGCCCGCCTTGCCGAGCGCTTCCCCGACGGCAAGCTGCCGATCGCCGCCGAGGAGGCGTCTCCCTACGTGCTCGACCGGCTGCTCGGGTCCGAGGCGGTGCACCAGGGCTGTGCGCTGGAGGTCCAGCCGCTCAAGCCGCTGACCACGCTGGAAATGTCCGGCGCACGTATCGTGCTGGCGCTCGACCAGGTCACCGATCCGCACAACGTCGGCGCCATCCTGCGCTCGGCCACCGCCTTCGCGGTCGACGCCGTGCTGACGACGACGCGCCACAGCGCCGCCGAATCCGGTGTGCTGGCCAAATCGGCTTCCGGCGCGCTCGACGTGGTGCCGGTGACCTCCGTCCGCAATCTCGGCGACACGCTGGAGGAGATGAAGGCGGCCGGCTTCACCGTGGTCGGCCTCGATTCGGAAGCGCCCGAACCGCTCGACGAGGTGCGCCTTTCGGCGCCCGTCTGCCTGGTGCTCGGCGCCGAGGGCAAGGGACTGCGCCAACGCACCCGCGAACTCTGCGACGTGCTCGCCCGCATCGACATGCCCGGCGAGATCAAGAGCCTCAACGTCTCCAACGCCGCCGTGCTGTCGCTCTACCTGGTGCGCAAGGCGCTCGGCTGAGCGCCCGACGTGGAAACTCTACTGGGACGGGCATCTAGCTTCGCTTTCTGCGCTTCCGGTGCTCACGGACCTTAAGTCCGCTGCGCTCCGGTTCTCGAAACCATCGCCATCTGCCGCGCCCCAGCGAGTTTCGAGTCGGGCTCTGAGGCGGCTGATGAAGATGCGTCCAGGGTTGCACCGGACCGTGCGTTCAGCTATTCGAAAACCCGCGCCGGCGTAGCACAGCGGTAGTGCAGCGGTTTTGTAAACCGAAGGTCGGGAGTTCAATCCTCTCCGCCGGCACCATTAAAATCTCAATTATAACAATTGCTTGCTTTGCCCTATTGAACGGCCATTGATCGTTCGGTCGCTGTCAATGCGCCGTAGCAAGCACATAGCAAGCACGCAGGCTGAAATCAGGCGAGGTGCGTCCGTTTGTCGTCAGAAGTGGGCGAGAGCAGATGGAAGATTGGAAATCGCCCGGTTTTCCACAATCCGCCGACAGGGAGTCGTTGCCGGAAACCGTTAACGGACAGGCTTGCCGAGTCGGCAGTTCATTCCCCCGACTCAAGCTGGGGCTGCTCGATGAGGTAGGTGTTCCATGGCTACAAGAAAACTATCACCCTTCGGTATTGGCGCTCGCGTCAAGGTGCGCCAGGGGAGCTGCTTGGAGAGTTCTCGCTGGCTGAAGCAGGGCCTAGTCGGCGAGGTCATCGCGTTCAGGCCGGGCATCCCCGGCTTTGGCGACGGTGTCATCGTCAGATGGCCCGGTGAGGAACCGTCGCCGGCTTTTGCCGACGTCGGTCAGTTTTCGATTGTCCCGCCGGTCCAAGCGAGTTGAAGACAGGCGGGTTGATCACGGATCTTCCCGCCTGCCGCTTGCGACGATAGACAGCGTCCCGTCTGGCAACGGGCGTTGAAGGCTGCGCGCGTCGCTCCACGGCGCGCGCAACCAGACGTCAACCTCCTCGGCTGTCGTGAGGATGACCGGCATCGCTTTGGGATGAACCGGGGCGACCTCGGCGTTGGCATCGGTCGTCAAGAACCCATAGAGCTTGTGCTCTCCCTCAACCGGCTCCGCTTTAGTGCCGCGAACGCCGTGCCAAGTCGTCCAAATTCCAGCGAAGAAGAACAGCGGGCGATCCTCTGACAGCGCGAACCACGTTGGAATTTTCCGGGGTTTAGCGTCCAGATATTCACAGAAGCTCGACACCGGCACGACGCACCGGCTCTCCGGCCCAAGCCAGCGTTTCCACCAGCTAGAGTCCGTATTCCGGATGTTGGTGATCGGTGCGCCGCCGAACTGCGCCGGCCCTGGCATTCCCCATCTCATGCGCAGGATCTCTCGCCCATCCGTCCCCTGCCTAACGACCGGAGCCATCTGGTCAGGGAAGATGGCCGGCAGAGGCTCAAGGTTACCTGTATGGTCGACCATGGCTTTGACGATGGCGCGGATAGCGGCCGGCGCTCTTGTCAGGCTGTACAAATTGCACATCGATCCGCTCCCAGCCTTCCCGCATTTCTGTTTGCGGTTCTCGTCCTGCTTGAGGACACAACGATGCCACGCAGAAGGTTTCCGAGCTAGCGTCGCAATTCGGTCTATCGGTTGCGGCCATCGCCAGTGGCATCTTCAAGCGTCGGAATCATCCGAACCGAAGACGGTCAGAAGCCGCTCGTCTCGATTGTCCCGCCCGCCGCACCAATTGAGCCAGACGTGCGCCGGGCGACTTCCGCATCTTTTGCACCGGAACCGCGTGGCGATCTCGTCGAGGCGACGGCAACGCGTTTCGCGCCTCAACCCGCGCCATGACGCAAACGTCGTGCAGCACCCTCGGCACCATATGCCAAGGGACTGCCAGCCCGCGAGTTCCGCGTCATCGATAGTTACGGGAACGACGGACATTGACGGCGGCTCTCCCAAGAGACCGCCGCCGGGACCGAATTCGTCCTCGTAGAGATCCTCGGCCATCGATATCGATCCCTCACTGATCTATATCCGTGCCGCGCCTTCTGACCTTCAGGCGACACGACGCAACAGGGTGCAACGTGAACAGAAGAAGAACAACTGACGGGATTCTGGCAGTATCGCTAGCGGCGGCGATGCTGATCACCGCGCCCGCCCTCGCCGCCGACATCGTCGGACGAGCGTCAGTGATCGATGGCGACACGATTGAGATCCACGGCGTTCGCGTTCGTCTAGATGGCGTCGATGCGCCGGAGAGCCGGCAGACGTGTCAGGATGCGTCCGGCCGGCCTTACCGATGTGGGCAAGTGAGCGCGAACGCGCTCGACCGGTTCCTTTCAGCTTCTCAACCAACCTCCTGCCGTCCGACCGGAAAGAGCTACGAGCGCGTCGTGGCGCTCTGCCACCGCGCCGACGGAGCGGACGTTGGCAGGTGGCTTGTGGCGAACGGCTTTGCGATCGATTGGGTCAAGTACAGCCGGGGCCGATATGCTGCCGAGCAGCGCAAGGCGCAAGCCGGCCGGTTTGGGATCTGGACGGGGCGCTTCGAGATGCCTTGCCAAGTGCGTGGTAGGCGGTGTTGAGTCTTGCACTCCGAACGCAACGTCTCGAAGTCGGGAGTTTTCTTGATGGACGATGGCAACATGGGGGGTATCTACGCCAACGCTGTAGACTCGATCAAAATGGGTATCGAGGACTACGCTCAAGCAGAAGAGACGCCAGCTCGCGCTTTATCAGCCGTCCGCAACTTCTATGCTGGTCTGTTGCTACTGGGAAAAGAGCTGCTCATTCGCACCGCACCCCATGCAAATGCTAACGAGGTCATTGGTGTAAAATATACTCCGGTACCGAACGGTGAAGGTGGTGTTCTGTACAAGAGTGAAGGGAATCAGACGATAGACTTCCAGACACTCGCCAAGCGCTTTAAAGATTTCGGCATCCCGATAGATATCGCGGAGTTTGCGGAGCTGAACGGGCTTCGAAACAATATAGAACACAGATATACGGAAAAGTCCGCTGACGCGCTTCGCGAGGCGATCGGGCGCGCATTCCCTGTGACGGTTGCCATGTTTCGGCAAGCAGGTGACCATCCATCTGAGCTGCTCGGTCCGGCTTGGCCCATTATGCTCAACGTACGCGGACTCTATGAGGCTGAGCTGGCTCGATGTCGATCAACGTTCGCGAACGTCAAATGGTTTTCGAAAACCGTCGCCGACGAGCATCTGCGTTGCACTGAATGCGGTTCGGACCTAATCGAGCAGCGCGACGCTACGAACACCGATCAAACACAGCTCTCGCTTGTCTGCCGAAGCTGCGGTGCCGAGCCTGAATGGGAGGATGCAATATCGGATGCAGTCGACCGGGCTCTATCTGGCGAAGCCTATATCCGCGCCAAGGATTCCGGCGAAGCTGGCCCAATATTTGTCTGTCGCTCTTGTGACAGGCAGACCTACATCGATTTTGAAGATCTCTGCGCGGTGTGTGGGGAAAACTTCGATTATGAACGTCAATGTACCTGCTGTTCGAGTCCTATTTCGCTCGAAGATGCGCTAGATGGCTTTGACGAGGGGCTATGCAGCTATTGCACTTATGTCCTAAGCAAAGACGACTAAAGAAGATCGCCGAAGTAACGCCAACGCATTTCGATTGCTCATGTGGAGCAACTCGTGTGCATTTTTGTGATGAAGTTTCCGCGAATCGCTGCGTTTCGTCTGTTTGAACGTTACTTTTGCCCGACGATTAGCTCGTCCAACTTTTCACCCTAAAGCAGGGACAAGGTCGAACAAATTCGCTGGTTTGCGAGCCTCTCGGAAAAAGAGCAGGTTTACTGCGTCAGAATGCCAATCTTCTTCGCCGTGAGGCGCGCCATCGTGCATTCCGACTTTGTCGGGCTTGCATTAAGGCTGTTTAGTTCGATCAGATTAGTGATATGGGAGAACACTTCAGGGTTGTTGAGTCCGCTCTTTGAGTAGTAATCTTCAAGTTTAACGTCGTCGATGCCGTATCCGCACTGTTCTGCGTGGCCGATAATCTTGGCGAGTGCATCGGCCTTTTGCATATCCGTGAGGCTCATCTCAGCGTCAGCAAGTGTCGGAATCGACATCAATATCACAAAGGCGATGGCCCTTCTTACTGCCGTTCCCATTTGTCCCTCCCGCCATACAGAGCCAGCTTACGCGTGTAGGTTCCCAGAGTACAACGCCATTAAGCGGGACGCGCCAAAAGTAGGTCAAGTCAGCACAATAATGCGGACGCTGCCAAACACCGATCGTCACAAGATCGCAAGTGTATCCGGCCTTTTCGAGACCCGGCGCGAGATCGCGCGGTCGATCCAGTCGGGCACGGGGGCCGAAGCGGGAGAGCAGGGGGAGGAGGCGCGCGGCTTGGCGATGCCGGGTGGCAATGGTGTTCTGGCCGCGCGCCTTCGGTGCCTTTCGGCCATATGTAGGTAGGCGTGCTGAAGCGTTGTTTCAACCCTCGCCCGACACACGCGCGCGCCTACTCTGAAGGACAGCGATCCCGCGTAAGGCCCATCGCAATAGCGCCTAGCGCCCGGCCGCGCGCACGGTAAGCGGTCGGTCTCGCCCATCCTCTCGCCCGGCATGACTCGTCAAACGGCCGGCGGTAGACCTTGCATCGAAGCCAAACCTTCAGAACCGTCGCCGGCCCAGGAAGCTCGGTCAGGTAGACGGACGGCCACGTTAGCGCGTGCTCGTGCGCCGAGACCCGGCCCGGCGATATCCCGAATCTCGCCCGGCGGATGTCGTCAGGATCGGCGATCTCAGGAGGTCCACCGAACTCACGATCGAATTCCTTGGGATCGAGCGCACTGGCGATGAAGTTGAAATGAAGCGACCGAGGCGCGCGCGGTCCCACGGGACCGCCGCAGGATACGACCCACCGCCCAGCGGCGATGAGGCGGTCGGCGACGATTTCTGGCGTCCATTCGGCATCAAGGTCGATGGTCACGGGCGGAAACCTCCGGAAAGGGGTGCTAGACCCGCCTAGAAAACCGATGCACTCGGCGGGCACCGTTGGTCCCGCAGAGCCCGCGTTCGGCCGTACACGTGGTTAGGCACCGCTATCGAGCACAGCGTCGAACAGCCGGTCGGCGACAACGATCTCGACGAGCCGACGTGCGAGCGTGCGAGGCTGGACGCCGCGCCGCCGTGCTTCGGCCGCAAGCGCCTCGGCCAGCGCCGGCTTCAGGCGGACTGGCACTAGGATCGAGGATGGCTCCAGAAGGCGGGTCACGTCGCCAAGCGGAAGTGATAGCTCAAGCGCGACCGAGCGAACGGACAGGCCGCGCTCCCTCAGCTCACGAACAAGCGCGACGAGTTCGTGCGGCCGGGTCAGCATCCCCGTCGAGCGACGCCGGCTGCGGACGCGGCGACGCCTGACCGTGTGCTTGGCAACGATGTCCGGATCGAGCATTCGGCGGAAACCTCCGATGGAAAAGGCGGCGGGAGGGGGAGAGGTCCCACCCGCCCCGCCGCCTGCGCGGTCGCGCCCAAGGGGAGTGACGCCCCGCGCTGCCGTCCGTTTCGCGCCACGGTTCGGCTGGGCGGCTCGCCGCTAAGCGAGCGGCTGCGACGACGGTAGGGCCTCCGCAGCAAGCTCGTAAACGATTGAATTTTCCGCCTTTTCCGGCGGCCGATCCGCCTCTGCCGCGAGGCCGTCGAGCGCCGCGAGCACGGCGGCAGGACCGGGCAAGAAGGGAGGCGCGACCCAGTAGGGGGCGTCCCCAGCCTTCAGTTCCGGCAGGCTCATCCCCGCGAGCCGAGGGCCGACGGCTCCGGGACGACCACGACGGCGCTCGATGCGCCTGAATGCGCGGAGGTCATACGACTGTGATTGCCGAAACTTGCCGGCCGAGTCCGTGAACCACCGCGTCCCGTGACCGTCGCCGAGGTCGGATATCTCCGACTGCATCGCCTCTGGGACGGGAGTGAACGTACCGGCCACACACCAGAGGCGAACAACCTTCTCGCCCAAAATCTCGTCTGCCTCGCCGGGGATGTCGCGGACGGTCGCCTCTACCGGGGCGAGGGCAGGAACGCTTTCTGGCAGCGCCGAGTTCGCGGCTTCGACCGCATCGTCGGCCTCGGCGATCAGGCGCAAGAGATCGCGAAGGCCGGCCACCGCCTTCGGGTACTCATCCGCCAATCGCTTCGCGGCGGCGTCGCGCTTCGCCTTCGCGGTGTCGTAGACGGCGCGTCGCAAGGCCTGCTTCTCGGCGGCGAGGGCTTCGGCGAGACGACGCTCAAGGACGGCGGCGAGCGCTGAGGCGTCGTCGGCGTCGGCTGCAAGTTGGGCGAGTTTGTCGCGGAAGGCCTGTCGGCCGGCTTCGCCAGTCAGAACGGCGTCAGGCCGCGTTTGTTCATGTGCGCTGTAAGCCTGCGCGGCCCTGTCGCGCTCTGCGACGGCGGCTTCGAGCGCCCTGGCGAGATCGGTCGAAGTTGCTGGCGCGCCACGCTTTCCGCCCAGTGTTTTAGCAATCGAATCAATAAATCCCATGTCTACCCCTCAACGATTGTCAACACTGATTCTCGTTTATAAGTATTATCGAGTCAAGTGATTGATATAGTTGGATTATATCCGATCATTCTCTTCGCTTTATTCCCTTTTCTACGCTGTGGTTTGTTGGACATAGACGCCGATCGAACATCGTATATTTTTGCAAGAATGCTTCGAAGCGATTGCGGGCCTTCAAAAACAGCTCGCGGGGGAAACGGATTTGGGGCGGTAGCCAAACCAAACTTCATTTTTTTGGAGTCCAAAAATATCCAAATATAGGGGCCATGTTTGCCCGCTCTATGGAATGCCTAGGTAGTACCTTGGCACAAATTACGTCTACGCGTAATATTCTTGCGCGCGTCGGCGGGGCGGGGGGCGGGTTCAAGCCCGCCCCCTTCGTCATGCGCGGTGCCTCGTTTGTTGAGGCCCCGCCCATGAAATGGCCGCTCTGCCGAGAGTTCCGAGCGATGCGACAGCGGCTTTCTCCTTTCGGCCCAGTGTCATGATGTCGCCGCGCGCTACTGCGAGTCGGAGCGCTGCGAACGTCAAGCCGCGATCCGAACGGGAATCGTCGGCGGCGCGATTGGACGCGCCCGCCGCGACTGCGCTCTGATTTTGGGGGTCCGTTACCGTAAGTGGTTTACTCTTATAGTCGGTAACGGACCCCTCAAATCGAGTTCCGGACTCAGGATTCCAGCCGGCTTTCCGCCAGTTTCGAATCGTCTGGCCGCTGACGCCATACAGTTTGGCGAGCACAGCCGTCGTCGACGTCTTGGCGAGGTAGTCAGCCCGCTTCTCAACACCCTTGCGGCGACGTGCTCGCTCGGACTTCTTCCGCGCGCGGCGCTTCTGGAATTCCTCCCATACCTTGCCCCTACCATCTCGAAATCGAATGTGGCGCAAGCCAAGGACTTCACGCTCTTCCGGGGTCAGGGCGAGCGCGTCCCCCAGGTCGGCTGATGTGAAGTTGCGTCGCCTCTCGGTTGCTTCCGTTGCTATCGCCTTGAGTTCGAGAGTAGGCGCGCTAGGGCACCATCCCGACAGATAGTCGATAAGCCTGTCAGAAGTAATGAAGCGACCTTGTTCACGATTAGCAGCCACCACGCAGTGCGAGAGGGGTACCAAGATGAGGTCTGCATCATCGGACCACTCGAACGGCTCCCCGTAGCGATGACGTAAAATCTTGCAGACTTCGGCGAGGCGAGCTGACAGCCGCCATGGGGTCGGTGCCCTCTCATTTAGGATTGCACGGCCAACCCGGATTTCCCTGAATGCGGGCCTCATGCGGAGCGCCCCCAACTCGGGTCAAAACCCTTCGGATCGCGCCCGATCTGTTCGGCCTCGTCCCTGACCGACTTGACAAACTCCATACACTCCACAAGGTCGAGCGCCGCTGCCTCGCCGGATAGTCCTTGCTTTTCTTGCTCGTAACGAACGAGCCGTTCGACCTCGGCAAAGCTCGCGCCGCCCACGCCCGCCGCGATCCGCAACCCCTGCCGTCGCAGCCAGAGGTGTTTGCGTCTCAGGGTCGGTACCATTAGCCTGACAACCTCGGCCGGCACCGGGGGGCGGACGAGAAGATCTCCGTGCACCGGGAGAGACCGGCGCGGCAAGGGGAGGATTTCCGCTATCATGCCTTTGATTTTGCCCCGCATTTCGAGCAAACGAGAGAGACCAGCCCCACGCGCTCAGCAGGAATTTTGACCGTCGCGCGTCGCCCACATTTACAGACGATAAGGCGCGTGACTGGCGCGACTGATTGTTCGATCAGAGCGCGGTCTTCGGCCTTGCTAGGTCTCGGCCGGGGCGGCGTGAGGCCGCCCGGCACGTTCATGTCGGTGATGTCGTCGGCACCGCGTCGCGCGACGAGGTCACGGGCGCGAGCCTTGCGGAAATCCCGCATGGTCATCGGGCCGCCTCCCGCGCTTCCGCGTCGCGCAAGGCGTCGCGGGCGGCGTCGAGCCGTGCCTTCGCTTGCGGCGGCAGCCGGCCGTCGGAACCGGCGAACTGACTCAGACACGCCCGCAGATCGGCGAGCCGCGCCCGTAAGGTCGCGGCATCAAGGGGGGCGGTCATCGTGTAGCTCCCTGATCGGATGTCGACCGCCGCGCGTGCTCTGCGAGCCATGCTGCGAGGTCGCCTTCGCGATAGATGACGCGGCGACCGATCTTAACGAATACCGGGCCGCCGCCGTAAACTCGCAATTTATCGAGTGAACTCTTACTGAGCCCTGTGAACTTCGCAGCCTCTTCGACGTTCATCGCCATGTCTTTTCTCCAAAGGTCCCCGCCTTTGGGAATTTGGAACTAAGTGCGACTTGGCGCAACGCCGGGTAACGCGATGAATTAATGAAAATTGGCCGCTTAATAATTGATTAGCGAGTTTTCAACAGAGAAATACATAGACAGAACGTTTTGAGAACATCAGCTGCGTTTGAGCGGGATGACCTCGGCTGACGGCTCAGCCGGTGCCTCGCCCATCGCCGCCGCGATCCGAGTAGCGATTTTGTCGGAGGCTTCGCGAAGTGGGTCCGAGTCCAAATGCGCATACCGCTGGGTCGTCTGGGTAGACGCGTGTCCGAGCAGGGCGCCGACGACAGGCAAGCCCAGTCCCCCAGACGCGCCGACCGACGCGAAACTATGCCGAAGGTCGTGAATGCGCAGCCCTTCGAGTTTGGCCGCCCTTGTCACGGCGCGCCATGGCCCTTTTAGGTCAGAGCGAGGCTTTTGGTTCCCCTCGTCATCGACGGCGTCCCCCGGCAGCACGTACCGTTCATTCCTGTTGGTCAACCCGGCGAGCACGGCTCGGGCCGGGGCGTTGAGCACGATCACCTTGGGGCCAGTCTTGCTGTCGCGCAGCCGGAGCAGTCCGCGCTCCAGATCCACCGCCGTCCATTCCAAGCAAAGAATCTCCCGCAAGCGCGCCCCGGTGAAAATCAACAAGCGCAACGCCGCCGCTGCGATCGGGTCGATCCGGACCAGCCTGTTCTCGGGTCGCGGCGCGTGCTTGGCCTTGGCTCCCGGCTTCGGCTCCCACGGTAGGCCTTGAGTTTCGCCCTGCCGTATCGCAGCGCCTAGGCGCGCCAGCTCCTCCACCGTCAGATACTTCTCCCGCCCTTTCTCCTTGTACTTCTCAATCTTCGCGGCCGGGTTCCGTGTGCCGTTTGGCAGCATCTCCATGCGGTCTGCCCAGCCGTAGACCGCGCTAATCGTCGCTACGACCCTGTTCCCGACGGCCGGGTGGTCGGCAAGCGCACGGTGTATCGCGTCGACGTCCTGCCGTGTGATGGAGCGCGCATCCTTTTCCGCGAGCTTCGGGAACGCGTGTTTCTCCAATAGGATCTTGTACCCGACGCGCGTTTTCGGTTTGCGCTTCACTGCGACATGCTCGTTCAACCACCGGTCGGCCAATCGGTCGAAGCGCAGATCATGCGCCAGTCGGGCCTCATCCTCGGCACGGCGGGCGGCATCTGCCGCCGCCGCCTCGGCAGCCCTCTCTTCGGCTACAGGATCATGTCCTTCGGCAACCTTCCGAAGCCGGGCCTTCGCCATGTCCCGCGCCTCGTCGGGCGTCAGGGTGCCGTATGGACCTAGCGTCTCGCGGCGCGTAGGGGAGCCGCGTCCCCCGGTGCGGTACTGAACGATGAAGACCTTCCTTCCGGCCGGCGTAACCTTCAGGCCGAAGCCTCTGACATCCTCGTCCCAGATGAAAACGTCCTTCAGGCCGGCCTGCGCCGCGTCCACGGTACGCTTTGTCAGCTTCGCCACGTCCACCCCCACCATCTCTAGCAAGCACATAGTAAGCACGGATTTCGCAAGCGCGTGCTACGACCGGCAACAAGATAAGATGTGGTGCATTATATTACAATGTCTTATGCAATATCAGGCAAGTTCGGGTAAGGCGGCGCAATGCCAAAAAACGGTTTTGTAAACCGAAGGTCGGGAGTTCAATCCTCTCCGCCGGCACCATTTCTTTTTGTTGCATGCCGGTGCGGAGCGCGGTTGCCCCGTCCAATGACAGTCGTTCTGTTCTAGCTGATCCTTCAGAAAACAATCCTCTATAAGTGAATGGCATCGGCTGATGAAGCGGCGCGATTCGCGTTATCGTAGTTTGGGCTCGGGCCGAAAAGCAGACGTGCAAGATGACTGATGGAGCTATCAATCTACCAACTGAAGACTGGCTCGACGAAAAGACACGTCGCCGCCTAGGGATAACTTATACGCCGGAGTGGATCGTCGATGAGATGGTTCGGTGGGCTAAAGAGCATGGTAGCCCTGTTAGAGTTGTCGATCCTGGAGCCGGGACTGGTCTTTTCACTTTCGCTGCCGCGGAAGCGTTTCCTGATGCCGAGATATTGGCAATTGAAGTCGAGCCCAAGAGCGCCCGACACCTCCAGAAGACAGTGACAAGAACCAAGTATGCATCCCGTATCACGGTAATGCAACGCGACTATCTTCACGTTTCCGATCTGCCAGAGGTCGGTGGCAGGACGCTCTTTATTGGAAATCCTCCTTACGTCCGCCATCATTTGATTGGTTCCAGAAAGAAGCAGCTCTACCTTAAGCTTGCTCGCGAATTTGGGCTTCACGAGAACACGAAGGCTGGCCTCCATTTGCATTTCTTCCTCAAAACCCGGAAGCTTGCGAAACCTGGCGATTACGGCATCTTTATCGCTGCGGCCGAGTGGATCCATGCAGACTATGGCGGCGCTCTGAGAGCACTCTTGCTCGACGGTATGGGGGGGATTTCCGTCGATACCTTCGCAGCCAAACACGTTGTCTTCCCTGATGTGATGACAACCGCCGCCGTGGTGTGTTTCGAGGTCGGAAGCCGGAGCTCTGCAATTGCTTTCTCCGAGATACAGGATCGAGAGGGTTTTAAGATCGGCAGCGGGACCCCCCATTCTTTGGCAGCGCTGCATGCCGCTAAGCACTGGTCGCGGTTTGCTCGAGGGGGAGGGGCTCCCGATGAGGCAGAGCGCACGTTACCCCTTAAGGATATTTTCCGCGTTAAGCGGGGTCAGGTCACCGGCGCTAAGGGAATTTGGGTACATGGTCCTGATGCCCCCGTTTTGCCGACCAGCCTGCTATACCCGACGATCACCAGGGCCAAGGAGATCGTCGACGCCCAAGGTGAAATTGCTTCAACCGATGGCTTAAGATCGGTGGTAGATCTCCCCCTAGATCTTAAGACACTAATGCTTGAAGAGAGAGAAGCTGCTCTTCAGTTTATGGAGTGGGCACGGCGACGCGGTGGTGGTGCGTCGTATATCGCGAGGCAGAGGGCCAAGTGGTGGTCGGTTCAGCTCTACGACCCAGCCCCCATTGTCTGCACCTACATGGGAAGGCGCCCGCCGGTTTTCGCCTTCAACTCGGCAGGTGTGCGACATCTCAACATTGCTCACGGCCTCTATCCGCGTTTTCCTATGGAGGCGGATCGCATCAGGGCCATCGTTGGATGGCTAAACGCCAATGCAACTGAGTCGGATGGGCGCCTTTATGCGGGTGCGTTAATCAAGTTTGAACCGAGCGATATAGGCATGCTGCGCATTCCCGTCGACCTAGTTCCAGAAGCTGCTAGGCTACTTTACTCCTCGCAGCTCCCTCTCTTTTCACCGCGCCTAGACGGTGAAAGCGGGGCCCCGTCTCCGTCGACAGGGGTTTGAACGTAGGTTGCCTACGTACAGAAGACGTCTGTTGACTTCCAGATGACGGTGCCGTAAAAAATAAACGCCGCGGGGTTCGGTGACCAACGTCACCCCGCGGCGTCACTGCAACCTCATGTGGAGATCACTCTCTCATGTTTACGTTTGAAAACACTTACGTCAAGTTTATCCCGCATAAGACCCTCGACGAGGCAGTCGATAGTGCTCAGAAGTCAGCAGGTGTGGCCGGCGGCTACGCCAGCCCGTGCGTACTTTTCCGGCAGGGGGCTCGCACGATGATTGCGGGGGCCATCCCGTTTAAGATGGTGATGGAGCGACTTATTAGTGAAAGCGCGCCTGATGCCAGCACCATTGAGCAGGTGCAGGATGCCCGCAACCGCCCGGAAGATGTGAGCCACTCCGAGGCGATCGGTGAATACATCAAGGAAAACGTTGACGGCAAGTTCATTCTGCCGCCGCTGACGCTAAACCTTTCGGAAGAAGTCATCGTTCACTCCATCGAATACGATACGGAGCCCCCAACGAAGAGCGGCATGCTCATCCTCCCGATGAGCGCCAAGATCGACATCACTGACGGCCAGCATCGCCGGTCAGGTATTGCTCAGGCGTATAAGAAGCTCACGCGCGAGAAACAGAAACTGCTGGACCACAGCTCTGTCGCAGTGATGATCACCTGCGAGGCTGACATCCAGCAGGTCCATCAGGACTTCGCTGATTGTAGCCGTACGAAGCCGCTCGCTTCGAGCCAGCTTGCGGTCTATGACCGGCGCAATCCTGCGAATGCTCTCGTTATTGACCTCATCGATATGGTGCCACTGTTCAAGGGCAAAGTGGACAGCACCAGCGCCAAGCTCTCAAAGAAGTCGCCCGCTCCGTTCCTGACCAACCAGGTTCGCCAGGTTATCAAGGTATTGATGACGGGTGGTTACGGGATAGCTGAACTCGATTTCGAGGAAAAGGCCAAAGCCGAACTCGGGTCCGGCAATAGCACTGCCTACAAAGCCAAGCGGGACGCCTACGTGGCTTTCCTCACTGCAGCTTTCGAGGCGATCCCGCTTCTCAAGGAGGTTTCAACGCTCACACCTGACCTCATGAAGACGCGCATCCCTGCGTTTCGCGATGAGGGATGGGTGTGCCTGTCGGCGACTGGCCTGAACATGATCGCGCGTCTCGGCTTCGAGATGATTCGGGATGGCGAGGAAAACTGGCGAGAGTACGTGGCGAGAATGGCGACCATCGACTGGCGTCGTAGTGCTCCGATTTGGCGCGGCAACGTTGTGTCGGAAGACGGCGATCGAGTCCTCACTGCACACAAGAGCTTTGGCGCGGGCGTTCAGGTCCTCAAGGCGCAGATTGGTTGGTCCGCGAAGACGGACGAGGAGATCGAGGTATCTAGCGAGGCCGAAGTTGAGGCGGCCGAGTGATTGAGGGAGGCGATATTATGACTCGTAAGCGCGCCAATCCCAGCGGCATCACTCTCACCGAGGATGACGCAGCCGTCGCCAAGGGCATGCTCGCTCGCGGTGACCGCCAGCACGACGTAGCCGCCTGGTTCGGAGTCAACGGAGGACGGATCGCGGACCTCGCCACGGGAGCTAAATTCCCCTGGGTCGAGGCGGCCCCGGCCAATGAACTCCCGCCTCCCGGCCCGTACCTCAACGGTCGTGCAGCCCACGCAGCCGTGTCAGCCTTGGCGGAAGCTCGGGCTGCTCTAGCGGCTGCTGAGCGTCAGATCCGAACCCGAATTTGATCGCGCTGCAAGGAGCTGCGTCTATTCAGCGGCTCCTTGCGAAGACTCCCCGCCTAGCGCACCCTACTTATCTTTCGTTCAATCCACTGCGCCATGCCGATGGACGCGGGCGCCGTCGGTTCGAAGCCGTATTGGGCGTAGAGGTGTTTGGCGTCGCCGTCGGCGATCAGGCTGACGTATGCTTCGGCCGGGGCGGTTTGGCGTAGCTCGCGCATCAGGGCCGACATGATCGCCTTGCCGAGGCCGCGCCCTTGGTGGGGTGGCTCCACGGCGATGTCGACGACCTGATAGCAGAGCCCGTCGCCCATGACGCGGCCCATGCCGACGACTTCGGCGCCGCGCCTGACCACCACGCCGATCACCGTATTGGGCAGGCCGGCCTTGGCGGCCGTCTCGCTTCTCGGCGTCAGGCCGGCGACCCGGCGCAGGCGGCAGTAATCCTCGACGCCGGGTACCTCGACGCTCACCGTGTAGTCATCCGTCATGTCTGGTCGCTCTCCTTGCCTTGGCGCGGACGATGTCCGGTTTCGGGCAGTGGCGCAACGGCATGCGCCTGAGATTGGCTTCTCGGAGAATATTTTTCCTTGCCTTCACGCGGCTTGATGCGTTTCAAGGATGCTGTTCCAGATGTCTGGATATCCGGGCCGGATCGGGCCCTGGAGACTTGAAGCGTGCGTCGCGCCTTGACCCTCGTCAGGCGGCGGGCCATCAGCGCCATTCCCGTGCTGCTGATCGTCGTGGTCGCCACATTTCTGATGCTTGAGGCGGCGCCGGGCGACG
>Ga0206116_1001179_pt1 | contig 15768 bp, 15 predicted proteins | sample 3A1Ametagenome_FD_178000 | JGI IMG/M metagenome (GOLD analysis project Ga0206116, IMG submission 178000) | Enriched microbial communities from leaf-cutter ant dump, University of Wisconsin, Madison, United States - 3A1A | ecosystem: Environmental > Terrestrial > Nest > Insects nest > Nest dump...
CGTCGAGGATCGGCATGCCGTAGATCGGCGAGGACTTGTCGTCGCGCGCGGCCGGGTTCGTCACGTCGTTGGCGCCGATGACATAGGCGACGTCGGCCTGTGCGAATTCCGAGTTGATGTCCTCCAGCTCGAAGACCTCGTCATAGGGCACGTTGGCTTCGGCGAGCAGCACGTTCATGTGGCCGGGCATGCGGCCGGCGACCGGGTGGATCGCATACTTCACCTCGACGCCCTGCTCCTTCAGCTTGTCGGCAAGCTCGCGCAGCGCGTGCTGGGCCTGCGCCACCGCCATGCCGTAGCCCGGCACGATGATGACCTTGGAGGCGTTGGCCATGAGGAAGGCCGCATCGTCCGCCGAGCCCTGCTTGACCGTGCGCTGGATGCCGTCGTCGGCAGCCGCCGCCGTCTCGCCGCCGAAGCCGCCGAGGATGACGGAGACGAACGAGCGGTTCATGCCCTTGCACATGATGTAGGAGAGGATCGCGCCCGAGGAGCCGACCAGCGCGCCGGTGATGATGAGCGCGAGGTTGCCGAGCGTGAAGCCGATGCCGGCCGCAGCCCAGCCCGAATAGGAGTTGAGCATGGAGACGACGACGGGCATGTCCGCCCCGCCGATCGGCACGATGATCAGGACGCCGAGCGCGAGCGCCAGGACGACGATCAGCCAGAAGGCCGTGTGGCTCTCGGTCGCCGCCAGCGCGACGATGAGGACGACGACGGCGGCAAGCAGCGCGGCGTTGATGGCATGGCGCATCGGCAAGAGGATCGGCTTGCCGGACATGCGCCCGTCGAGCTTGAGGAAGGCGATGATCGAGCCGGTGAAGGTGATCGCGCCGATGGCGACGCCGAGCGCCATCTCGACCAGCGCCTGGCCGTGGATCTCGCCGATCTCGCCGATGCCGAAGGAAACCGGCGAATAGAGCGCGGCGGCGGCGACCAGCACGGCGGCAAGGCCGACGAGCGAGTGGAAGCCGGCGACGAGCTGCGGCATCGAGGTCATCGGGATGGAGCGGGCGATATAGGCGCCGACGCCCCCGCCGATGGCAAGGCCGAGCACGATGAGCACGAGGCCGCTGAACGACGGCGTCGCCAGAAGCAGCGTCGTGCCGATGGCGATGCCCATGCCGACCATGCCGAGCGTGTTGCCGCGCCGGCTGGTCGTCGGATGCGAAAGGCCCCGCAGCGCCATGATGAAGAGGACGCCGGAGACGAGGTAGAGGAAGGCTGCGAAGTTTGCGTTCATCGGGCCGGCCTCACTTGTCTTTTTTCTTGTACATCGCCAGCATGCGCTGGGTGACGAGGAAGCCGCCGAAGATGTTGACGGAGGCGAGGATCAGCGCGACGAAGCCGAAGCCGGTCGCGACACCCGAAAGCGAGATGCCGACGGCAAGCAGCGCGCCGACGACGATGACCGACGAGATGGCGTTGGTGACGGCCATCAGCGGCGTGTGCAGCGCCGGCGTCACCGACCAGACGACATAGTAGCCGACGAAGATCGACAGCACGAAGATCGCAAGGCGGAAGACGAAGGGATCGATCGCCCCGCCCGAAACGCCGTGCGCCACCGCGCCCGCCGCGTCCGGCACGTATTCGGACGCCGTGCGGACGGCCTCCACGGCGCGGTCGAGATCGGTGAGCGCCTTGTCCAGAAGTTCGTTCGCCATCACTTGCCCTCCCCTTCATGAACCGCGGCGCCGCCGAAGTTCGGATGGACGACCGACCCGCCATGGGTCAGCATCGTCGCCTTGACCAGCTCGTCCTCGGCATTGACCGAGACCGACTTCGTCTCCTTGTCGATCATGGTCTCGAGGAAGGTGAGGAGGTTCTTGGCGTAGAGCGCCGAGGCGGAGGCCGGAATACGGCCCGGCACGTTGAGGTAGCCGATGACCCTGACGCCCTCGACCTCGGCGACCTCGCCGGCCTGCGACCCCTCGATATTGCCGCCGCGCTCGACCGCGAGGTCCACGGCGACGGAGCCGGTCTTCATGGCGGACAGCATCTGCCGCGTCACGAGGCGCGGGGCCGGGCGGCCGGGGATCAGCGCGGTGGTGATGACGATGTCCTGCTTGGCGATGTGGTCGGCGACGAGCGCCGCCTGTTTCGCCTGGTATTCCTTCGACATCTCCTTGGCATAGCCGCCGGCGGTCTCGGCCGCCTTGAACTCGTCGTCCTCGACGGCGATGAACTTGGCGCCGAGCGAGGCGACCTGCTCCTTGGCGGCGGGGCGAACGTCCGTCGCCGAGACGGCGGCGCCGAGGCGCCGCGCGGTGGCGATGGCCTGCAGGCCCGCGACGCCCGCGCCCATGACGAAGACCTTGGCGGCCGGCACGGTGCCGGCGGCGGTCATCATCATCGGCATGGCGCGGTCGAATTCGTGGGCGGCGTCGATGACGGCCTGGTAGCCGGCAAGGTTGGCCTGCGAGGACAGGATGTCCATCGACTGGGCGCGCGTGATGCGCGGCATCAGCTCCATGGCGAAGGCGGTGAGCCCGGCCTTCGCCATCTCGGCGATGGCGGCCTCGTTGCCGTAGGGGTCCATGGTGGCGATGACGATGGCGCCCGGCTTGTAGGTCGCAATCTCCGCCGTGGTCGGGCGGCGGACCTTCAGGACGACGTCGGCGGCCTTCGCCTCCTGCGCCCCGACGATGCGCGCACCGACCGCCTCGTAGTCGGCATCCAGGATGCGCGAGGCGAGACCCGCGCCGGCCTCGACCAGCACATCGAGGCCCAAGGCCTTCATTTTCTTGACTGTTTCGACGGAACCGGCGACGCGGCCTTCAGCCGGATCGCCTTCCCGCGCGACAAAAACACACTGACTCAAACCGTGGTCCTCCCCCCGAGACTGGCCGTGTTGAATCACGGCGCCGGATGGCGCCGCGGCACATCGTGGATGCGGCTTTTCAGATCAACGCAGGGCGAAGTAGCCGGCGACGTTGAGAACGATGAGCAGCACGAGAGCGCTGAAGAAACCGGCGCTGGTGAAGAAGCCGGCGGCCATGGCGATCAGCAGCGACACGCAGAACAGCGAACCGAACTTGGCGGCGTTGACGAAGAAGCCGTAGGTCTTCTCGTGCTCGGGATAGTCCATCGCCGCGCCCAGCTCGACGGGTCCGTTGTGATGTTCAGCCATAGTCGTCTTCTCCTAAGCAGCCGCACCCGCCAGCCGGAAAACTCCACCCGATGAGCGCATGATAAAGGCCGGAACCGGAACGGTCCGGCGATTCCCTCAAGCGCGAAAGCGCGCGTCTTTCTGGCCATACACAATGGACAGGCAAAGCGCAACGGCAGGACGGGCAGAGGTTCGGGCCCTGTAACGTTTCCGAAACGGAACGGGCCGGTTTCGCGCGAAACCGGCCCGCCGTGCGACATCGGGGCGCAAGGCCTATCCGGCGTAGGCGCCGCCGGAAATGTCGATCCGGCCGGTGCCCGAATGGGCGCGCCGCGCGCTCGGGCGCACGGTGAGCGGGCTGAACGGCATCTCCTCGCCGCGGGCGAACAGCATGCGCCGCTCGTACGGCTCCGACATGAAGAAGGGGAAGCGCGCATAGAGCGAGGAGCGCACGTCCTTGCAGCGCGTCGCCATCAGCATCAGGTCGATGATGAACTTGCCCTGCCGGCTCTTCGGCGAGGCGACGAAGTCGCCGTCGAAGACGCGCCGGTAGAAGGCCGCATGCGCCGGCTTGACCATCTGGAGGACGCGGTCGGCATCGAAATAGTCCGCCGCCATCGTCGCAAGGCGCAGCGTCAGGTAGGGGATCGCCGGCATCTCGCTCCAGATTTCCGGGTCCGCGGCAAGGCGCACCGGGTCGATCAGCGACATGCCCGCATCGAGGAACGCCTTGATCTCGTCCGGGAAGATCTTGCCCGAGGAGGTGACGCGGTGGTCCGGCGTCACATGGTGCAGGCGCACGGTCGAGATCAGCCGCTCCTCGTGATAGACGCCGAAGACATAGGCGTGGCTGTCGAAGTCCGCCTCGTCGATGAGAAGGGGCGAATCCTCCGCAAGATGCATGACGCTGCCGGCCTTGTAGGCCTTGTAGCGCACGCGCGCGACGTCCTCCATGTCCTCACTGGTCTCGACCCGGCGATATTCCACCTTGTCGAGCAGTCCGAGAAGTTTCTCGGAAAAGCGATTGATCGCCGATTCCCCGTTGTCCATTGCCCCGCATCCCCGATTGAAAGCCGGCCGCATCCTGCCGCCGGGCGCATAATCGTCGATATAGGACAATTTGTGTAAAATACTATTTGTTAACCTTAATATATGGTTAACGCTAATTTTGAAGAAACTGATAAACGGGATGGAGTTATACGGCCGTCGAACAGGGATCAGGCCACGCGGCTGCCGCGGCGGCGGATTTCGCCAGCTTTGCGGGCGAGGCCCTCGTAGCGGTCGCGCAACGCATCGGGCGACATGGGCGCGGCGAAGACGTAGCCCTGCACCAGGTCGGCACACTGGTACTTGTTGATCAGCGCGAGCTGCTCCTGCGTCTCGACGCCCTCGATGACGATGCGCAGCCCCAGTTCCCGCGACAGGTTGACCGTGCCCCGCAGGAGCTTGAAGCGGCGCGCGTCCTCGCCGATGTTGCGCACGAAGGACTGGTCGATCTTGATGACGTCGAGCGGCAGCTGGTCGAGGTAGCTGAGGCTGGAATAGCCCGTGCCGAAGTCGTCGATGGCGATGGTGATGCCGCGCGTGCGCAGTTCCTGGAGAACCGCCTGCACCTTCACCGGCTCCTCCATGAAGCAGCTTTCGGTGACCTCCAGATGCAACCGGTGCGGCGCCAGCCGCGTGGCCTCCAGCGCCTCGCAGACAAGCGCGACGATGCCGGTGCCGCGCAGGTCCTGCACCGAGAGGTTGACGGAAACGCTCATATGGGCCGGCCAGGTCGCGCAGTCCGCGCAGGCCTGCAGGATCATGAAGCGGGTGATCTCGGAGACGATGCCCATCTCCTCGGCGATCTGGATGAAGACGTTGGGCGCGACCGGGCCGCGCTCGGGATGCGTCCAGCGCGAAAGGGCCTCGCAGCATTCGATGCGCGAGCCGTCCGGCACGAACATCGGCTGGTAGGCCACCGAAAGCGCATTGTTCTGGATGGCATGCCGCAGGTCGTCCTTCAGCTTCTGGCGGTCCATGTAGCGCGCGTCCATCTCCTGCTCGAAGACGGTGACGCTGCCCTTGGCGCGCGACTTCGTCTCGAACAGCGCAAGGTCCGCGCGGATCTGCATCTCCTCCAGCCGGAACGCGTCGCTCTCCACGGTCACGCAGCCCGCGCTGAAGGAGACATGGACCGTCACGCCGTCGAAATCGTAGCTGCCGCGCAACTGCTCGTGGAAGCGGCGCATGCGCGTTTCGAGATCGCGCCGGTTCGATGCGTTCGGGAAGAACAGGATGAACTCGTCGCCCATCAGGCGTCCGGCGAGGACGCCGTCGCCGGCAAGCCGGCGCAGGCGCTCGGCGATGGCGCACAGCAGCCGGTCGCCCGTCACATGCCCCTTCATGTCGTTGACATGCTTGAAGTCGTCGACGTCGACCACCATGAAGCCGACAAGGCCCGGCTTCTTGCGCTCGGCCAGCGCCTCCTGGAGGAGTTCGGCGAAATAGGTGCGGTTCGGCAGGCCCGTGAGGCTGTCATAGCGCACCATGTGCAGGATCTTCTTCTCCGCCCTGACGCGCGCCGTCACATCCTCGAAAATGAGGACGGCGCCGCCGTTTTCCCGCGGCGCGGCGGTGAATTCCAGGTAGAGGTCGTCCGTCACCTTCAGGAGCGCGCGCGAGCGCTCGCCCTTGAGCAGCTCGTCGAGCCGGCGCAGGATCGTCCTGCTCTGCTCGGCGTCGAAGAAGGTGTTGCGCACGCCGTAGCGCAGCACAACGTCGAGATGGCAGTCCTTCAGGCGCTCCTGGCTGCCGAGATGCAGCAGCTCGCAGGCCCGCCGGTTGGCGACGAGGATGCGCTGGTCCGCATCCAGCATGAAAAGGCCGTGCGGCATGTTGTTGAGCGCGGTGTCGAAGCGGTCGGCGATAGTCGCGAGCTCGCGGGCGGCCAGCACGTTCTCGTAGAGGAAGGTCCGCACGCCGTTCGCCATCGTGCGCGTCGTCATCGCGAAAGGCAGGACGAGCGAGGCCAGCACGGCATGGTAGAAGTCCTGCAGGCCCAGGAAGCCGATGACGATGGGAAAGCAGGCGGCGAAGACCATGTAGTTGACGGCGCGCGGCGAGCCGTAGTTGCGGCCGACGACCGAGACCATGGTAGCGAGCGTCACCGAGATGCAGGCGATCTCGGCAAAACTGTCGCGGCTGACGATGAGGCTGTAGCAGCAGGCTGTGCCGAGCGTCAGCGTCGTGCTGACCGCGCCGAGATTGTACCAGTTCTCCCAGTAGCGGATGCCGGTCGTGTCGAGCGCGGCCTTGTCGGCGCGGTCGAAGCGGCGCATGGCCTGCGCACGCAATGCCCAGATGAGGACGATGAGCCCGCTCCAGACGAGGAAAAAGGGGTCGGCCGTCTTGGCGAAGACGAACGACAACGTCACGACATGAGAAATCATGCCGACGAACAGGGTCTGGCGATTTCCGTACAACGAGCTGACGAACGACAGATAGACATCCGCCGGCAGCGTGTTCTGACCCTTATCCCTCATGGACTCGGCACTCCTATGGCGAGTGAGGGTTAGCGGCCAAAATTTAATGAATGATTTCGGGAAATTACCCAATAAGAAGGGGTATTTGGGAAGACTATTGCACGCACGTTCAACTAAAAGAGGACATATTCAACCAAATATTGCAGGAAGAACCGGTCGCCGCGCCACACTCAACCTGTCATAGAGGCAAGGCGTAATTTTATGACTCTGCGACGTCATAGTCTTGCTTTCCGTCAAGCACATGGCCGCTTCGTTGCAATCGGTGTTTGCAATTGCGTGGTTAATGCTTCCGATGCGTTCCCATCCCAATATCTGGCCGTATCCCGCGCCCGGTCGTCATTTCGCCGGAAAGAGGGAATTGACTGCCGCCGGATTTGATATCAAATCCCCGTTTGGTATTTCTTTTCCGGAGCCCGCCATGTCCAAGCCCGTCGTCGCCATTCCCGCCGATATCCGGGAGATCGAAGGCAACGTCTGGCAGGCGACGCCCAACCAGTATGTGCGTGCTGCCGTCAAGGGCGCGGACGTCACCGTCTTCCTCGTGCCGGCGCTGGAAAGCGACACCGATTTCGACGGCATCCTCGACCGGGTGGACGGGCTTCTCGTCAGCGGCTCGCGCACCAATGTCCATCCTTCGCTCTACGGCAAGGAGGCGACGGAGGCGGAAGGCCCCTATGACATGGCGCGCGATGCGACCAGCCTGCCGCTCATCCGCCGCGCGCTGGAGCGCGGCATCCCGCTGCTGGCCATCTGCCGTGGCATCCAGGAGCTGAACGTCGCGCTCGGCGGCACGCTCGCCAACGAGATCCAGGAGCAGCCCGGCATCTGGGACCACCGCAAGCCCGACACGCCCGTGCTCGACGTCGCCTACGGCATCCGCCAGAAGATCACGGTCAGGGAGGGAAGCTGTCTTGCCGCGGTGATCGGTGCGGGCGAGGTGCAGGTGAACTCGCTGCACCGGCAGGCGATCTCCCAGATGGCCCCGCGCCTTGCCGTGGAAGCCGTCGCCGACGACGGCACGATCGAGGCCGTCTCGGTCATCGGCGCCAAGGCCTTCGCCGTCGGCGTCCAGTGGCATCCCGAATATTGGGTCGGCTCCGACCGGCCGTCCGACAAGCTGTTCGCCGCCTTCGGCGAGGCCGTGCGCGACTATGCCGCCGCCAAGGCCGGCATCGCGCGCCGGACGGCGGCCGAATAGGCACAAGGACCGATCGACATTCAGTTCAGGCTGGCTGGCCTTGGCTGAATGGTAACCGGTCTAGTCGGCGGATACCATCGTCACCATGGCATCGGCAGGCTCCACCGCCTCATAGGCCAGCCCGTCGCCATCGACGACGGTGAGGATCGCCTCGCCCTGCGCATCGGTCACGACGATGGTGCCGTCGCCGTTGTTCGTCCAGGTCCGCGCGGAGGCAAGGCCGGGCCAGACGCTGTCGCAATCCTTGTCGGCGACAAAGCGCGCGCTGCGGCTCGAAATGGCCTGGCCCCGCTCGGCAAGGCAGGCCGTCTTCGCCACGATGTTGGAAACCGTATAGCTATGGCTCGATGCCGCCGGAATGGAGCCGGAGACCACGGGATCGACGCCCTCGCCGCGAAGGCTCGCCAGGGTGAGGCCGCCCAGCGCCGCCGCACCCGCCAGGACAAGGATCGTCAAGGTCTTCATGGGGCGCGCTCCTTCGTCGGCGATTCGATGCGGAAAGCATGCGCGCCCAAACTTGCCGGAAGGTTAATGAAGGCTTTCCAGCCGCCCCCGCCTCACCCTTCCGGATGCGGCTTCAGCGGCCCGGTGGACTGGCGGATGCGCATTTCCGGCTTGATGAGGTGGATGCCGTCCGGCTCGTGGCTGCCCGACAGCTTGTCCAGCAGCGCCCGCGCGGCGCTGCGGCCGACCTCGGACTGGCCGTTCCAGACGGTGGTGAGGGCGGGCGTGGCGATCGCCGCCTCCTCCAGGTCGTCGTAGCCGGTGACGGAAACGTCGCGGCCCGGCACGAGCCCGGCGCGGGCGATGCCGTTCATCAGGCCGATCGCGACGAGGTCGTTCCAGCAGACGGCCGCCGTCGGCTTCTGCGGCAGGGAGAGGAAGTGCACGGCCGCCTCGAAGCCGCCCTGCTTGGTGCGGGGGCCGGGGATGCGAAGGCCCGGATCGACCTCGATATTGGCCTTGCGCAGCGCGTTGACATAGCCCTGGTAACGGTCGCGGCCGGTGGAGGTCTGGTCCGTGCCGCCCACCATGGCGATCGTCCGGTGGCCGAGGCCGATCAGGTGATTGGTGGCGAGCGAGATGCCGTAGCTGTCGTCGCCGCGGAAGATCGGCACGTCCAGCCCCTCGATGGAGCGGGCGATCAGGATCGCCGGCATGCCGTTGTCCTCGGCAAGGCGGATATCCTCCGGCGGCGTGCCGATGGCCGGCGACATGATGACCCCGTCGCCGCCGAGCTGCAGCAGCGTCTCGACGAAATTGCGCTGCTTCTCCACCGAATCGTAGTGGTTGGACAGGATGAAGGTCTGCCGGTCGCGGTCGAGCTCGCTCTCGATGGCCTTCAGGATTTCCGCGTAGAACGGGTTCATGATGTCGTGCACGACGACGCCGATGATGCCCGAGCGCGAGGTGCGAAGGCTCGCCGCGCGGCGGTTGTAGATATAGCCGAGCGCGCGCGCCTGCTCCTTGATCCGCTCCCGCGTGAAGGCGGCCACCAGCGGGCTGTCTCTGAGCGCGAGCGACACCGTCGCCGTGGAAACGCCGAGCGTTTCCGCGATGGTGGATAACTTTACCTTCTGTGCCACGATTCCTCCCGGTGAACGCGCAGCCTTTAAAACCGTTTATTTAAACAGTTTAAATTGTGTCGGCAACCGCCTTTTCGCCGGTTTCGGGCGTGGCGCCGTGCAGGTTCTCGTCCATGGCGCGCAGCAGCTTGAGGAGGTGGCGCACCTCCTTCTCGCTGAGGCCCTCGGCGGCCTGCAGCTCGCTGAGGCGTCCGGCTTCGGCGATGCGGTCGACGGAGGCGCGCCCGGCCTCGGTGAGATGCACGACCGTCAGGCGCCCGTCGGCCTCGTCCGGCCGGCGCTCGACGAAGCCCTGCGCCTCCAGCCGGCCGATGGTGCGCGTCATGGTCGGCGCCTTGACGCCGAGGCGGGCGGCGAGCGCGCCCGCGGTCAGGCCGCCCTCTTCGGCGAGCGTGAGGATGACGCCGTCCTGGCCGGCATAGAGGCCGGTGGCGAGAAGGTTGCGCGAGAGCACCGTGCGCATGGAACGCGCCGCATTGACGACGGCGGCGGCAAGGCCCGCGCCGGAGACCGCCTCGTGCGCCTTTTTCTTCTTGGCCTTCTTCCCGTCCTTGCCGTCCTTGTGCTTCTTGCCCATCGATCGCCTCTTGGAACGCGCCGCCCTTGCATCACGGGCCCGGCCCTGTATGACAGAGGACCGAGGCGGGCGGCAAGTCGGGATCGGAGAGAGACATGGCGCATCCCAGGCTGCGATGGACCGAAAACGACCTCACGCTCCCCCCGCAGGAGCGCGCCGGCTGGATCGCCGTTTTGCCGCTCGGCGCGCACGAGGGCCACGGACCCCACCTGCCGCTGGAGACGGACACGCTGATCGCGGACGGCATCGCCGCCCGGCTGATGGCCGTGCTGCCGCCGCACCTTCCCGTCACCTTCCTGCCCGCTGAACCGGTCGGCTATTCGCCCGAGCATCTCGACGTGCCCGGCACCCGCTCGCTCGGCTATGCGGAGGCGATCGAGCGCTGGCTGGCCATTGCCGAAGACCTCAACCGCTTCGGCATCCGCAAGCTCGTGCTGCTCAACGCCCATGGCGGCAATTCGCCGCTGATGACGATCCTCGCCACCGAGGCGCGGGTGCGGCTGGACATGCTCGTCGTCGCCACCGCCTGGACCCGCTTCGGCCAGCCCGAAGGCTGGATCGCGCCGGACGACAAGGCCATCGACATCCACGGCGGCGATATCGAGACTTCTGTGATGCTCGCCCTCCACCCCGAACGCGTGCGGATGGACAAGGCCGAGCGCTTCGGCTCGCGGCAGGCGGAATTTTCCGCCCGCTTCGCGCATCTGCGCGCCTACGGCCCGCACGCCTTCGGCTGGAAGATGGCAGACCTCAACCCGAAGGGGGTTGCGGGCGATGCAAGCGCGGCGACGGCGGAAAAGGGCGAGCGACTGATCGCCCATGCGCTGCGCGGCCTCGTCGCCCTCTTGGAGGATGTCGCGGCCTTCGACGTGGAAACGCTTTGCTGAGGGCATTTGCGCTGGCCCGTCCGATCTCCTATATCAGTCGCCAACCGGACGCCTTTACCGTCCCTGTTCTCCGCTCGAGGTTCCCATGACCGAAACAGCCCTTCCCAAGCCCATTCCCGTCACCGTGCTCACCGGCTATCTCGGCGCCGGCAAGACCACGCTGCTCAACCGCATCCTCACCGGCAACCACGGCAAGAAATACGCCGTCATCGTCAACGAGTTCGGCGAGATCGGCATCGACAACGACCTGATCGTCGAGTCGGACGAGGAAATCTACGAGATGAACAACGGCTGCATCTGCTGCACCGTGCGCGGCGACCTCATCCGCGTGGTGGAAGGCCTGATGCGCCGCCCCGGCCGCTTCGACGCCATCGTCGTGGAGACCACCGGCCTTGCCGATCCGGTGCCGGTCGCCCAGACCTTCTTCATGGACGACGACGTGCGCCAGAAGACCGAGCTCGACGCCGTCGTCGCCCTCGTCGACGCCAAGCACCTGCCGCTGCGCCTGAAGGACAGCCGCGAGGCCGAGGACCAGATCGCCTTCGCCGACGTCGTGCTCGTCAACAAGACCGACCTCGTCACCCCCGAGGAACTGGCCAAGGTCGAGGCGACGGTTCGCGCGATCAACCCCTCCGCCCGCATCCACCGCACGACCCGCTCGGACATCGACCTCACCAAGGTCCTCGACCAGGGCGCCTTCAACCTGGAACGGGCGCTGGAAAACGATCCGCATTTCCTCGACCACGATCACGAGGACCATGTCTGCGGCCCGGATTGCGACCACCATCATCACGACCTTGACCATCATCACCACCACGATCATGATCATGATCACGACCATCACCATGACCACGATCATCATCACCACGATGCCTCGCCGATCCACGACGTGACGGTGCAGTCGATCTCGCTTCGCGGCGGCGAGATGAACCCCGACCGCTTCTTCCCCTGGATCCAGAAGATCACCCAGACGGACGGGCCGAACATCCTGCGCCTCAAGGGCATCATCGCCTTTGCCGGCGACGACGAGCGCTATGTCGTGCAGGGCGTGCACATGATCGTCGAGGGCGACCACCAGCGCGCCTGGAAGGACGGCGAGAAGCGCGAAAGCCGCCTCGTCTTCATCGGCCGCGACCTCGACCGCGAGAAGATCGAACGCACCTTCAAGGCCTGCGAGGCACAGAAGGCATGAGGCCGGACGACACTCTGCGCATGAAAGACGAAAACTGATGCCGACAGTCGCCCCTCTCGATCTCGACGGCCACGTCGTCGCGGCCGCCTTCCTCGGCGACGTGCCCTTCTTCGCCGCCGCCTCCGGCGCCGTCCACCGCCTCGATCACGGCCAGAAGGTCACCGAGGCGCATGACGGGCTGCTCGCCTGCGTGCGCGACGAGGCGAACGACACGCTGGTCACCGGCGGCGAGGACGGCAAGGTGATGCGGATATCCGCCGACGGCACAGCGACGCTGCTCGCCGAGGTGCCGCGCAAGTGGATCTCCGTCGTCGCTGCCGGCCCGCAGGGCGCGGTCGGCTTTGCCGAAGGCCGCACGGCGCGTGTGCGCCTTGCCGACGGCACGATCAGGGAGTTTGCCGAAAGCCGCTCGGTGGAGGGCATCGCCTTCGCGCCGAAGGGCCTGCGCATCGCCATCGCGCGCTACAACGGCGTCTCGCTGCACTGGGTGGCGATGGCCGGCCAGCCGGTCGACCTCGAATGGAAGGGCGCGCATACCGGCGTCACCTTCTCGCCGGACGGCCGCTTCGTCGTCACCAGCATGCAGGAAAACGCCCTGCATGGCTGGAAGCTCGACAGCAAGCCCGGCGCCGACACGCGCCACATGCGCATGACCGGCTATCCGGCCAAGGTGAAGTCGCTCTCCTGGTCGGCCAAGGGCAAGTGGCTCGCCTCCTCCGGCGCGCCGGCCGCCATCGTCTGGCCCTTCGCGGCCAAGGACGGCCCGATGGGCAAGCCGCCGCTCGAACTCGGCACCCGCGCCGACGTGATGGTGACGGCCGTTGCCTGCCATCCGGCCGAGGACGTCGTCGCCATCGGCTATTCGGACGGCATGGTGCTCGCCGCGCGGTTCTCCGACAGCCGCGAGGTGCTGCTGCGCCGCCCCGGCAAGGGCGCCGTCACCTCCATGGCCTGGAGCCGCAACGGCAAGCTCCTCGCCTTCGCCAGCGAAGCGGGCGATTGCGGCGTTGTCGACATCTCGGGCTAGGGCATTTCCAGCCGAAGCGAAGCCGCTTCGGCGTCGGGCAATGCTCTGGATCACCACTCCAGCTCGAGATGCGGCCGGCCGTTCGAGGTTTTCGCGGCCGACCGCCCCGTCTCGTCCACGGTGCCGATGACGCGCTGGCGGAAGGCGGAAAAGCTCTCGAAGGTCACCACGTCGACCGGCCTGTCGAAATAGAGAGTCATGCGGTAGCGCCGCGGCGCACCGGCCAGCACCTGCACGCCCAGCACCTCGGCATCGAAGGGCTGGCCGAGATAATGGCCGCGCACGCGCGCGCCGAGAGCCCACGGATCGAAGGCCGGGCGATTGTCGACCGCCGCATGCAGCGTGTTCCAGTCGCGGAAGCCGTATTGCGCGGCCACGAGCTCCAGCGCACGGGAATGGGAAATGCCCTGCCCTTCGCCGGAAAAGCGCGCGCGCAGCCGCTTTGCCTGGTCCTTCAGGGCATCGAGGGATGGAAGTGGCGTCGAGGATGGACGCATATCGAATCTCCAGTCATCGCATGCGTCGTTTCGGAGGGGGCCCGCATTGCCGCCGGTTCGCATGCTGGATGCTGGAAGACCGATCGTATCGACGAGAGACTTCACCAAAGCCAAGGGCTTGCGGACGGCAGGGGCTCTCACCCTGCCGGCCTGATAGCGCAAGCGCGCCGGCAAGTCAAACCGTCACGCCGCCGTGCGCCGCTCATCCGAAAGCCGCACGCCGCTGGCGACCAGCACACCGGCCACACCGTCGAGCCAGCCGTCCGTCAGCTCCAGCGCCAGGAAACGGCGGCGCTCGAAGGCGCCGGGCATGAGGAGATGCCGCGCCTTGCCGGCGAAGAAGCCGAAGCGCTCGTAATATTCCGGGTCGCCGACGAGCAGCACTGCACCGTGGCCGCGGTCGCGCGCCTCGGTGATCGCCGCGCGCATCAGCGCCCCGCCGATGCCCTTGCCCTCGTGCCGGCAATCGACGGCGAGCGGGCCGAGCAGCAGCGCGGGAACGGGATTGCCGTTCCCATCGACGCCCGCCTCGACATGCCACAGGCGCACCGTGCCGATGACGTGGCCCTCCGGATCGCGCGCGACGAGCGCAAGCCCGTCCGCCGGCAGGCGGCCGCGGCGCAGCTTCTCGGAGGATTTTGTGAAACGCGCCTCGCCCATCACGCGGTCGAGCAGCCGCTCGCGCGCGACGACGTCGCCGGCATTTTCCCGGTCGATGGTGAAGGCGGCATGCGCGAAGAGCGCATGGACAGAATCAAGAACAGTGGCCATCTCCGGGCCTCCCGAACTCAAAACCGATTCAAACGGTATCTGAAACTGATTGTGAAGGACCGGCGCTCCCGCAGGGACGGGAGCGCCGGGTGGTCAGATAACGTAGGCCTTCAGCGGCTCGAAGCCGTTGAAGGCGACGGCCGAATAGGTCGTCGTATAGGCGCCGGTGCCCTCGATCAGCACCTCGTCGCCGATCGTCAGGGAGACCGGCAGCGGGTACATGTTCTTCTCGTACATCACGTCGGCCGAATCGCAGGTCGGGCCGGCGAGCACGCAGGGCTCCATCGCGTCCTGGTCGCGCGTGGTGCGGATCGGGTAGCGGATCGCCTCGTCCATCGTCTCGGCGAGGCCGCCGAACTTGCCGATGTCGAGGAAGACCCAGCGGTGGTTGTCGTTGTCCGACTTCTTCGAGACGAGGACGACTTCCGCCTTGATCACGCCCGCATTGCCGACCATGCCGCGGCCCGGCTCGATGATGGTTTCCGGGATCTGGTTGCCGAAGTGCTTCTTCAGCGCGCCGAAGATCGCCTGGCCATAGGCTTCGGCCGACGGCACGTCGCGCAGGTACTTCGTCGGGAAGCCGCCGCCCATGTTGACCATCTTCAGCTCGATGCCCTGCTTTGCAAGCTGCACGAAAACGCGCTTGGCATCGGCAAGGGCCGAATCCCAGGCGTCGAGCTTCGTCATCTGCGAGCCGACATGGAACGAGACGCCGTAGGACGTCAGGCCGAGCTGGTGGGCGTAGACGAGCACGTCGACGGCCATCTGCGGCACGCAGCCGAACTTGCGCGAGAGCGGCCATTCGGCGCCCTCGCCGTCCGTCAGCACGCGGCAGAAGACGCGCGCGCCGGGGGCGGCACGGGAAATCTTCTCGACCTCCTCGTGGCTGTCGACGGCAAAGAGCGAGACGCCGAGCGCATGGGCCTTCGCGACGTCGCGCTCCTTCTTGATCGTGTTGCCGAAGGAGATGCGCGAGGCGGTCGCGCCGGCATCGAGCGCCATTTCGATCTCGGCGACGGACGCGCAATCGAAGTTGGAGCCCATGCTGGCGAGCAGGCGCAGGATTTCCGGCGCCGGGTTGGCCTTGACGGCATAGTAGATCGCGCTGTCGGGCAGCGCGTGGCGGAAGGCCTTGAAGTTGTCGCGCACGACATCGAGGTCGACCACGAGGCAGGGACCGTCGGGACGTCGGGTGTTCAGGAAGTCGATAATACGTGCAGAAGCCATCTCGGTATTCCCCATATCCAGGTTGCTCCGGGAAAACCCGGAAGACAAAGGGCAGATGCGGCAACGCGTTGGAACCAGCCGGTGGAGACCCCGGAACCAAGCATGCGCATATGCGCGAACGGTGAACCGAAGCCCGCCTAGGCTTCAATTCGCTTTGTCTGCCATGGATT
>Ga0206116_1001184_pt1 | contig 15663 bp, 16 predicted proteins | sample 3A1Ametagenome_FD_178000 | JGI IMG/M metagenome (GOLD analysis project Ga0206116, IMG submission 178000) | Enriched microbial communities from leaf-cutter ant dump, University of Wisconsin, Madison, United States - 3A1A | ecosystem: Environmental > Terrestrial > Nest > Insects nest > Nest dump...
ATCAAGAGCGCGCAGACCACCGAGGTCAAGGGCGACGGGCAGAAGGTCAACGGCCTGGTGTACAAGGATCGCACCACCGAGGAACTGCACACCGTCGAGCTGGAAGGCATCTTCGTGCAGATCGGTCTGCTGCCCAACAGTGATTGGCTCAAAGGCACCGTCGAGCTCAACCGTTTTGGCGAGATCGTCGTCGATGCCAAGGGCAACACCAACGTGCCGGGCGTGTTCGCTGCAGGTGACGTGACCACCGTGCCGTACAAGCAGATCGTCATCGCCATGGGCGAAGGTTCGAAAGCATCGCTCTCGGCCTTCGATCACCTGATCCGCCACAGCTGATCGGTTGTTGTATGAATGAAAAAGGCCACCCCAAGGGGTGGCCTTTTTTGTGGCTGGTAGGCGTACTCGTGCAGTAGCAATGGGCCGCTCTTGTAGGGTGCGCCATGCGCACCGGTATCACGGTGCCGCATCGTCGGTGCGCACGGTGCACCCTACGGGTGAGGTATCCCTCAGCGCTTCAGACCGCCCAGGGTCAGCGGCATCTGGCGGTTCACGTCCTTGTACAGCAGGTAGCGGAAGCGGCTCGGGCCGCCGGCATAGCAGGCCTGCGGGCAGAAGGCGCGCAGCCACATGAAGTCACCGGCCTCGACCTCGACCCAGTCCTGGTTCAGGCGATACACCGCCTTGCCTTCCAGCACGTACAGGCCGTGCTCCATGACGTGGGTTTCGGCGAACGGAATCACGCCACCCGGCTCGAAGTTGACGATATTGATGTGCATGTCATGGCGCATGTCCTTGATGTCGACGAAGCGCGTGGTGCTCCAGCGGCCTTCGGTACCCGGCATGACGATCGGTTCGATGTCCTGCTCGTTGGTGACGAAGGCTTCCGGATAGGGCACGCCTTCGACCGGTTGGTAGGCCTTGCGCAGCCAGTGGAAGCGTACGGCTTCGCTGCCGTTGTTGCGCAGCGACCAGTCGCTTTGTGGTGGGATGAAGGCGTAGCTGCCCGGACGCATGGCGTGCTGGGTGCCGTTGAGGGTCAGGCTGAACTCGCCTTCGACGACGAAGATCACGCCCTCGGCAGTGGCATCCAGTTCCGGCTTGTCGCTGCCGCCGTTCGGGCCGACTTCGACGATGTACTGCGAGAAGGTTTCGGCGAAACCGGTCAGCGGGCGGGCGATGACCCACATGCGCATGTTGTCCCAGAACGGCAGGTGGCTGGTGACGATGTCACGCATCACGCCCTTGGGAATCACGGCATAGGCTTCGGTGAACATGGCGCGGTCAGTGAGCAATTGCTCCTGACCTGGGTGGCCACCATGCGGGGCGTAATAGTAGGGAGACTTGCTCATCGGGCGATGGCCTCTACGGGTTGATGGCGCAGGGCTCGACCCCGCGCGGGAAACTGACCGGGACACTATAAGGAGATCGTGAACGGATTCGGAAATTAAATAGTAGAATGCTGGTCAGTGGATTTCATGATGGGATGTCGCCGTGCTTGATCCGGTTCTTCTGCGCAGTTTTCTCGCCGTGGTGCAGACCGGCGGCTTTACCCGGGCCGCGGCCAGCCTGCACCTGACCCAGTCCACCGTCAGCCAACAGATCCGCCGTCTGGAAGAGCAGATCGGCGCCGAATTGCTCGATCGCAGTGGTCGCTACGTGGTCACCACCACCGAGGGCGAGCGCCTGCTCAGCTATGCCCAGCGTATCGTCGCGCTGATGGACGAGGCGCTGCTGGCGCTGGGGCAGAACACCTTGGAGGGTGAGGTGCGCCTGGGGGTGCCGGACGACTTTGCGGCTAACAGCCTGACGCCTTATCTGGCCGATTTCGCTGACGCGCATCCCGGTATCCGTCTGGAGATCACCAGCGGCCTGAGCCATGACGTATGGCGCGCCTTCAATGCCGGCGAGCTGGATCTGGCGCTGATCAAGCAACGTGCCGGCAGCGCCAAGGGCCTGGCCAGCTGGGCCGAACCGGTGGCCTGGTTGGACAGCCGTACCCGCCCGGTGCAGGCGCGCAATCCGGTGCCGCTGGCGGTGTTTCCCCCCAACGGCCTGTATCGCCTGGAGATGACCCATGCGCTGGATGCCATGGGTAAGCCCTGGCGCATCGCCTACGTCAGCAGCAGTTTGCCTGGAGTCAGTGCGGCGGCCGAAGGTGGGCTGGGCCTGACCTTGCTGCCACGCCGGCTGATCACCTCGGAGCACCGCGAGCTGGGGGAGGCCGATGGCTTTCCCGCCGTGCCGCCGGTCGAGGTGGCATTGCATGCCAGACCACAGTTACCCGGTTATGCCCGTGAACTGGTGGCGGTATTGATCGAGGCTTGCGGGACGATCATGCGAGTGCTCTGAGAATCGGTTCACGATCTGCTGCGCGTCGGCCCTACTGCGTTAAAAACAGGCTGGAGCGCCAGTCCGGTCGGAAGCTGCTTGCAGCTAACGCGCTTTAGCGCGGCCCGAAGGGCGAACGAAGTGAGTACTGCTCATGTACAACTCGTACACTCCGCGTCCTCGCCTGTTTGCAGGGCTGCCATCGGTATTGTATGGCTCTAGCTCGCGAGATCGTGAACAGGTTCTGAGTAGTTGTTCAAAGTCTGCTGCGCATTGATAAACAGAGTTGCAAGCGACCTGGTTTGCCAACTCTTCCGAAATGCCAAGTTACAACATTCAAAGTCGGATGGGCGGCTTATCTGTGGCGAAGAAGAACTTGGGGAAGTGCTGTAACACCCGTGCTAGAGCGGTGGTGACTTAAGAAAGTCAATATAGCGATTGGGTATTGCCGACTAATGTCTTAGTCCGCCAGAAAAAATTAATTTGTAGGATCGGTTCCTCTTATCAAATAACAACAATGAGAGAGGCAATACCAATGGCAGATGATAAATCCAATGCTGAGGCGTACTGGTCGGCAAACCTCCGGCTGATTTCAGGGTGCCTGGTTGTATGGGCACTGGTTTCCTTCGGGTTCGGCATCCTCCTGCGACCCTTTTTGACCGGCATTCCTGTCGGTGGCGCAGATCTCGGGTTCTGGTTCGCCCAGCAAGGGTCAATCCTGACTTTCATCGGTTTGGTCTTCTTCTATGCATGGAGAATGAACAAGCTCGACGAAAAGTTCGGCATGGGCGAGGACTGAGCGTATGAGTCAGTTCTCGATCAACCTGCTGTTCGTTGGTGCATCCTTCCTGCTCTACATCATCATCGCGTTGTGGGCCAAGGCAGGATCGACCAAGGAGTTCTACGTAGCCGGCGGTGGCATCCACCCGGTCACCAACGGCATCGCCATTGCCGGTGACTGGATGTCTGCGGCGTCCTTCCTGTCCATGGCCGGCATGATCGCCGCAATGGGCTATGCCGGCTCCTCCTTCCTCATGGGCTGGACCGGTGGCTACATTCTCCTGGCGATGCTGCTGGCGCCTTACCTGCGCAAGTTCGGCAAGTTCACCGTACCGTCCTTCATTGAGGATCGCTTCTACAGCAAGACGGCCCGTCTGATCGCTGTGATCAGCCTGCTGTGCATCTCGGTGACCTACATCATCGGCCAGATGACTGGTTCTGGCGTGGTCTTCTCGCGCTTCCTCGAGGTCGAAGTGAACACCGGTATCTGGTTGGCTGCCGGTATCACCTTCTTCTACGCCGTGCTCGGTGGCATGAAGGGCGTGACCTATACCCAGGTCGCGCAGTACTGGGTGCTGATCATCGCTTACCTGGTGCCGCCGATCTTCATCTCCCTGCAGCTGACCGGTAACCCGATTCCGATGTTCGGCATGTTCAGCGAACACACCGAATCCGGTATGCCGCTGCTGCAGAAACTGAACGAAGTGGTCACCGAACTCGGCTTCCACGAGTACACCGGCGCTGCGCCCGATCAGTTGAACATGTTCCTGCTGACCGTGACTCTGATGATCGGTACGGCAGGCCTGCCGCACGTGATCATTCGCTTCTTCACCGTACCGAAAGTTGCTGATGCTCGCTGGTCCGGCGGTTGGGCGCTGGTCTTCATCGCGCTGCTGTACCTGACTGCACCTTCGGTGGCGTCGATGGCGCGCTTGAATCTGATGACCACCGTGTACCCGGACGGTACCGACCAGCCAGCGTTGCAGTATGAAGAGCGTCCGGACTGGATCCGTAACTGGGAAACCACAGGTCTGATCAAATTCGAGGACAAGAACGGTGACGGTCGCATCCAGATCTACAACGATGCTTCCGCTACCTTCGCCCCAGAAGCCGAAGCGCGTGGTTGGGCTGGTAACGAGCTGACCGTGAACAACGACATCATGGTGCTGGCCAACCCCGAAATCGCCAACCTGCCGGGCTGGGTAATTGGCTTGATGGCTGCGGGTGGTATTGCGGCAGCGCTGTCGACGGCTTCGGGTCTGCTGATGGCGATCTCATCGGCGATCAGTCACGACGTGATCAAGGCGGTGGTCAAACCGAACATCAGCGAGCGGGGGGAGATGATCGCAGCGCGTGTCTCCATGGCGGGGGCCATTCTGGTGGCGACCTGGCTCGGGATGAATCCACCAGGCTTTGCCGCGCAGGTGGTGGCATTGGCTTTCGGCTTGGCGGCTTCGAGCCTGTTCCCGGCGCTGATGATGGGGATCTTCTCCAAGCGGGTGAACGACAAGGGCGCCATCGCCGGCATGCTGGCCGGTATCGGTGCGACCCTGCTGTACATCTTCACCTACCTGGGCTGGTTCTTCATCCCCGGCACCAACATGCTGCCGAACACGCCGGATAACTGGATGTTCGGAATCTCCCCGCTGTCGTTCGGTGTGTTCGGGGCGCTGATCAACTTCGCTACCGCCTTTGCGGTATCTTACGCGACTGCTGCTCCGCCCAAGGACGTGCAGGATCTGGTCGAGAGCGTGCGTTACCCGAAAGGGGCTGGCGCGGCCGTCGACCACTGATTCATCTGCACACCGCTCGTGGGGCAAGCTCCATGAGCGGTACGCGACGGGCCTCCTGAGCGAGGCCCGCTTTCTTTGCGACTTAACAGGACGACCATTCGATGATCTGGCATTTGCTGGGAGCGCTATTCGCTGCCCTGGGAGCGGCGGGTGTCGCTCAAATCCTCAGGGTATTGACGCGCAGGAAGTTGCCGAAGTGGATCATTCCGATCGCCGCCGGCATCGGCTTGCTGGGCTATCAGATTCAATACGAGTACTCCTGGTTCGAGCACAAACAAGCCTTGTTGCCGGCCGACTCGGAAGTAGTGGAAACCACTGGTACTACATTCTTCTGGCGGCCCTGGACTTATGCCTGGCCAATGGTCACGAGCTTTGCCGTGGTCGACCGCGCCAATACACGCTACGTCGAGCAGGACGGGCAGCGTATCGCACAGTTCATCCTGTATCGCTTCCACAAGGAGTATGTGGATCAGGTCAAACCCTACAACCAGTTGCTCAACTGTGACACGGCCGAACTGGTGACTGAGGGGCAAAATGCGGTGAAGCGGTTGGAGCGCGAGAGTCAGCTGTACCGCGTCGTTTGCCGATAACGCCTTTGTGTCCAATGAAAATGCCATTCACCTGGGTGAACGGCATTTTTTCTATTGCTCCCACGTATTGCGCTAGCGCCACGTAAGGATCGGCCAGCCGGTCTGTTCGGCATGTGCGCGCAGGGTCGGATCCGGGTTGACGGTGAAGGGTTTGTCCACCACCTGCAGTAACGGCAGATCGTTGCGGGAGTCGGAATAGAAGCAGGAGCCGGCGAGCGTCTCGTTCTGTTCGATCATCCAGCTTTCCAGGCGGATCACCTTGCCTTCACGATAGGTCAGCACGCCTTCGGTGCGCCCTGTGTAGAAGCCGTGCTGCTGCTCCAAGTCGATGGCCAGTACCTCGTCGATACCGAAGCGCTCGGCAATCGCGCTGACCAGGAAATGCGCCGAGGCCGAGATTACCAGCAGGCGGTCGCCTGCGGCGCGGTGCGCGGCGAGGGCGCGGCTGGCATCGCTGTAGAGAACCGGCTCGATCACGTCCTCGACGAAGGGCTCGACCACGTGGGCGACCTCCTCGGGCGTGCGGCCGACCAGCGGCGACAGGGTGAAGGTCATGTAGTCCTCCATGGCCAGGGTGCCGGCGGCGTACTGGCGCATCAGCTCCTGTTCATGGGCGAGGAAGGATTCGCCGTCGGCCCAGCCTAGCTTGACCATTTCCAGCGACCACAGGGTGGAGCAGTCGCCATGGATCAGGGTGTCGTCGAGATCGAAAATCGCCAGGGCCATTACGCCACCTCCCGGATTGCATCGGCGCCAATCGCCAGGCTGACGCTCTGGCCTTCACGGTGCAGGTCAGCGGCGGAGCGGTTGAGCACGTCCACCAGCAGTTCCACACCTCGAGCCTCGACCCGATAGCGCACGACGTTGCCCAGCAGGCTGTGGCTGAGAATGGTGCCTTCGATACCGAGGCCGCCAATCTGGATGGCTTCCGGGCGAATCGCCACGCTGCTGTTCACCGGGCGCAGCAGCAGGCGGCTGGCAGCATCGGCATCGAGCAGGTTGTAGTTGCCGATGAAGCCGGCGGCGAAGGCATCGGCCGGTGCGGTGTACAACGTTTCAGCATCGCCGCTCTGGACGATCTGGCCACCATTCATCAGCACGATGCGGTCGGACAGCACCAGCGCTTCTTCCTGGTCGTGGGTGACGAAGATGGTGGTCAGGCCCAGCTCGCGCTGGATGGCGCGGATCTGTTCGCGCAGGTGTTTGCGGATGCGCGCATCCAGTGCCGACAACGGCTCGTCGAGCAACAGCAGGCGCGGGCGGGTGACCAGCGAGCGGGCCAGGGCCACACGCTGGCACTGGCCACCGGAGAGCTGGTGCGGGTAGCGTCCGGCGTAGTCGTTCAGCTCCACCAGTTCCAGCGCCTCGGCGACGCGCTGATTGGTTTCGGCCGTCGGCACTTTCTGCATGCGCAGGCCGAAGGCGACGTTCTGCGCCACGGTCATGTTGGGGAACAGCGCATAGCTCTGAAACACCATGCCGATGCCGCGCTTCTGTGGCGGCATGGGCACCAGATCCTGGCCATCGAGCAGGATCTGCCCGCCGTCGACCGCCGTCAGGCCGGCGATGCAACGCAGCAGGGTGGACTTGCCGCAGCCGGACGGGCCGAGCAGGGTGATGAACTGACCCTGGCCGATCTCGATATTGATGTCGGTGAAGACCTGCGTAGGGCCATAGCTTTTATGCAGGTTGCGGATATGCAGAAAACTCATGATTTGTCCTTGTTCAGACGATTGGCTGCCCAGGTCATCAGCAGCACGAACATGAAATAGGAGATCACCAGGGCGCTGGTGAAATGGCCGCTGTCGTTACGCATGTTGTACAGGTACACCTGCAGCGTCTCGTAGCGGCTGCCCACCAGCAGGTTGGCGAAGACGAATTCGCCGAACAGGAAGCTGAAGGACAGGAACACCGAAACCATCAAACCCTTGCGCAGGTTCGGCAGCACCACCATGAAGGCCGCGCGCCAGGTGCTGGCACCCAGCAGGTGAGCGGCGTCCATCAGGTCGCGCAGGTTGATCGCCTGCAGGTTGTTGGTGATCGCTCGGTACATGAAGGGCAGGGCGATGGTGAAGTAGCAGCCGATCAGAATCCATGGTGTGCCGAGAATCGGCAGCGGGCCTGCCGCGAACAGCTGCATCAGGCCCACCGAAGACACCACCGGTGGAATGGCGAACGGCAGCAGGATCAGCACGTTCATCACGCCGTCCAGCTTGGGGAAGTGGTAGTTGACCACGAACAGCAGCGGCAGGATCAGCAGCAGCGCCAGTGCCAGGGCGCCGAAGCACACCAGCAGCGAGCGGCCGAAGGCGGCGAGAAAGCGTGCATCGCTCCACAACGCCACGTACCACTTGAAGGTGAAGCCGCTGGGCAGGATGGTCGCCGACCAACTGGTGGACAGTGAGTACACCAGGGTGCCGAGCAGCGGCAGCAGCAGGATCAGGAACAACAGGTAGACCACCAGTTGGTGGAACAGCGGCGAGCGTTTTTCAGCGGGCGACATGGTAGCTCCGGCGCAGCAGCCATTGGTGGACGATGGTGATCAGGGTCATCAGGCCGACCAGCACCATGGCCAGTGCGCTGGCCATGTTCGGGTCGAGGAAGATGTCGCCGGAAACCATCGCCGCGATACGGATCGGCAGGATGTTGAAGTTGCCGGTGGTCAGCGCGTACACCGTGGCGTAGGCGCCCAGGGCGTTGGCCAGCAGGATGACGAAGGTGCCGAGCAGCGCCGGGGTCAGCACCGGCAGGCCGATGTGGCGCCAGAACTGCCAGTTGCTGGCGCCGAGCAGCTCGGCCGACTCGCGCCAGTCTTCACGCAGGGCATCGAAGGCCGGGTAGAGCAGCAGCACGCCGAGCGGAATCTGGAAGTAGGTGTAGAGCACGATCAGGCCGGTCTTGGAGTAGAGGTTGAAGTCCTCTATCACGCCCATCTGCTTGAGCAGGATGGTCAGTGCGCCGTTGAAACCGAGCAGGATGATGAAGGCGAAGGCCAGCGGCACGCCGGAGAAGTTGCTGGTCATGTTGGAAAAGGCCATGACGAAGTCGCGCAGACGGCTGCTGACCTGACGCAGCGAGTAGCTGCCGATGATGGCGATGACGATGCCGAACAGGCTCGACCAGAAGGCGACCTCCAGGCTGTGGCGCATGGCCTGGCGATAGAACGGCGAAGAGAAGGCCTGCTGGAAATTGCCCAGTCCCCAGCCTTGTGGCGTATTCAGGCTGTTGCTCGCCACCCAGGCCAGCGGCGCGATCTGGAAGGCGACGAAGAACAGGGCGAAGGGCACCAGGCACAGCAGTGCCCAGCCTTTGCTGGATATGGACGACTTCATGCGAGTAGCTCCCTGCACCAGGGTTTGTCGTGGGCTGCGCCGAGCAACTGGCAGATGGTGCCGCACAACTCTGTCTGTTGCGGGCGGGCTGCCGGGTCGAGGCTGAAGGCACTGCCGAGGACGATCAGCGGCACTTCGCGCTCTTCCGGCAGCAGGCCGTTGTGGCTGCGGTCGTTGTTCATGCCATGGTCGGCGGTTACCAGGATCTGGTATCCGGCGTCGAGCCAGGTCTGGATGTATTCGGCCAGCAGCACGTCGGCCATGCGCGCAGCGTTGCGGTATTGCGGGCTGTCGAGGCCGTGCTTGTGCCCGGCGTCGTCGATGTTCATCGGGTGCACCAGCAGCAGGTCGGGCTGATGGCGTTGGCGCAGGCTGTCGGCATCGGCGAACAGGTGCGAGTCCGGGTAGTGGTCGGCGTAATAGAAGTGGCCGTGCTGGATCGGTAGCGATTCATCGCTGGTATGACGGTCACGGGCTGCCTGGAACGGCGCGCGGTTGTACAGCTCGCTGACCCAGTGGTAGGCCGCAGCGGCGGTGGTCAGGCCGGCGTCACGGGCGTAGTGGAAGACGCTGCGCTGGTTCGACAGGCGCACCACATCGTTGTGCACGATACCGCTGTCGATGGGCGCGACACCGGTGAGGATGCATTCATAGAGCGGGCGGGACAGCGCCGGCAGCGCGCAGTCGAGCTTGTACAGCGCGGCGCGTCCGGCCTGGCAGTAAGCCAACAGGTGGCCCAACGCATGTTGGGCCACCTGATAACTCAGGCCATCCAGCACCACCAGGATGACGTTGTGCTTCATCGGTTGCTCTCGTTCGGTCGTAGCTCGTAACCCGGATGCAATCCGGGGGCGTACTTGGCGATTGCCCCGGATTGCATCCGGGCTACGGATCAATGGCGGCGCGACGGCATCAATTCATGTTGATGATTACGTGCTCCTGCCACAGGCGTGGCAGCATCTTGGAGGTGTTCTCCCAGGCGGCGGCGTCCTTGATCGGCTGCACCTTGGCGTATTGCTCCTGCGGCAGCAGCTTGGCCTGTACCTCGGCCGGCAGGTCGATATGCTCGGCGCGGATCGGACGAGCGTTGCCCTTGGCCAGGTTGATCTGCCCGGCGTCGCTGAGGATGTACTCGCGGGTCAGCTTGGCGGCGTTGGGATTTTTCGCCCACTTGTTGATGATGGTGCTGTAGCCGGAGATTACCGAACCGTCGGACGGGATCAGCACCTCGAAGCGCTCGGGGTCGATCTGGTCGCGGTAGGACAGGCCGTTGAAGTCCCAGACGATGCCGACTTCCACTTCACCCTTTTCCAGCGTCTGGATGGTCGGGTTGGCCAGCGACAGGCGACGCTGCTTGGCCAGCTCACCGTAGAAATCCAGCGCCGGTTGCACGTTGCTCTCGTTGCCGCCCATGGCGATGGCGGCAGCCAGCACGCCATTCACGGCTTGTGCCGCGGTGCTCACGTCGCCGGCGGAAACCTTATAGGTGCCGGTCTTGAGGTCGGCCCAGGAGCGCGGAATGTCCTTGACCAGCTGCTTGTTGACGATGAAGGCAATGGAGCCGGTGTAGGCCAGCATCCAGTGGCCGTCCTTGTCCTTGGCCCACTCCGGAATCTGTTCCCAGGTGCTCGGCTTGTACGGCTGGGTCACGCCCTGCTGCACGGCGATGGGGCCGAAGGCCGCGCCGACGTCACCGATATCGGCGGTGGCGTTGTCCTTTTCGGCGGCGAATTTGGCGATTTCCTGCGCCGAGCTCATGTCGGTGTCCTGGTGCTTGAGACCATAGAGTTTGCTCAGGTCGGCCCAGGTGTCTTTCCAGTTGGCCCAGCTGTCGGGCATACCCACGCTGTTCACCGCGCCTTCTGCGCGTGCGGCCTGTTCCAGTGCCTGCAAATCGGTGCCTTCGGCCATGGCGGAAGTCGCCAGAGCGATGGCCGAGCCCATCAGTGAAGCCAGCAGCAGTTGTTTCATCGGAAACTCCTTTGCAGTGAGAGTGTTGGTCTAGATCAGCAATACCCGAGCCAATCTAGGTGTCTTCGATGACAGTTTCATGTCCAGCCATGGACTGCAGATGTCCAGGTGCAGCCAGCTGGTGCGCTCATCAAGCGTAGACCATGGGTAAGTGGCTGATTTCGCTAGCGGTGAGTCGAGATGACGATGGCATGCAGCGTGCTTGCAGCAGAGTTGTCATCTATCAGTCATCTAGACTGCCTAGGCTTGTAACCCGTCCGAGCGAGTGACTCTTGCCCTGTGTTGGGGCTGGACTAGTCCAAAAGGGGAAATATTGATGCGCGAAGAAGCGCCGCGGGCTGTCACCCTCATTTGCCGCGCCTTGCAGGAGCAGATCGATCAGGGCCTGTTGTCCGCCGGCAGCAAATTGCCGGCCGAGCGCAAGCTCAGCGAGCTGTTCGATACCACGCGTATCACCCTGCGCGAAGCGCTTGGCCAGTTGGAGGCGCAGGGGCTGGTCTATCGCGAGGAACGCCGTGGCTGGTTCGTCTCGCCGGCGCGGGTGGCGTACAACCCCCTGGTGCGCACGCACTTCCATGCCATGGTCGCCGAGCAGGGACGTGTGCCTGCCACAGAAGTCCTGAGCGCGCGGCTGATGCCGGCCAGTGCACAGATCTGCCAAGTGTTGGAACTGCCGGCGTTATCCAGCGTTTATCAGGTGTGCCGGGCACGGCGTATCGACGGGCGTTTGGTGCTGTATGTCGAGCACTACCTCAATCCGGCCTATTTCCCTGGCATTCTCGACTTCGACCTGACCCGCTCGCTGACCGACCTCTATGCCAACGAATACGGCATTCATTACGGCCGGGTGCGCTTCGACATGGTGCCCACTGCGCTGCATGCCGAGGCGGCGGCCTGCCTGCGGGTGGCGCCAGGCAGCCCCGCGCTGCGCATCATCCGGGTCAACCGTGACCAACACGGGCGCATCATCGATTGCGACCTGGAGTTCTGGCGACACGATGCGATTCACGTCAGCGTCGAAGTACCCGAGTAGCGCGCGCTGAGCTTGCCGGCCGACTTCGAATTGCCAGTGCGCAAGTAGGGGGGGCTCAATCCTTAGAGCGTGTTCAAAGTCTGCTGCGCGTCGGCCATGCAGCGTTGAAATCAAGCTGGAACGCCAGCCCGGTCAGAATGCTCATTTACAGCTCGTAAACTCGAATGCGAGCCCAGTGCGTTCTTCGCTCGATTCGCGGGGCCGCCATCGGTATTGCCTGGCTCTAGCTCGCGAGACTTTGAACAGGCTCTTAGAGGCCGGTGCGTACGGCGCACCCTACCGTTCGTCTGCTTCTGTGATGTTTTTCCGGCCAATGTCGAAATGCGCTCGCCGCGTTCGACTATCCAGTACCCACTGCATCGGAACTGGAGCGCGCCATGAAATACCTCTGCCTCGTTTACGCCAATGAGCAGGAGCTGCACAGCTCCCCGGACAGCCCCCATGACAGTGAATGCCACACCTATGCCCAGCGTGTGCAGGAGAGTGGGCGCATGCTTGCCGCCGAGGCGCTGCAGTCGGTGCAGACCTCGACCACCGTGCGCATGCGCGGCGGCAAGCTGGCCATCACCGATGGTCCGTTCGCCGAAACCAAGGAGCAGCTCGCCGGCTTCTATCTGATCGAGGCGCGCGATCTCAACGAGGCCATCCAGCTTGCCGGGCACATTCCCGCTGCACGCGTTGGTTGCGTTGAAGTGCGTCCGGTTCGCCAGCTGGATATCGACCCGGCCGCTCGCCACTGAGTCATCCCACCCAACGAGGAGAGTCGACATGAGTCAGCATCAACTGCAAGACGCCCTGAACAGCTGGGCCGAAGCCTGCCGCAGCAAGGATGTGGCGCGCATCATGAGCCACTACGTCGAGGATGTGGTGGCCTACGACGCCATCGGCCCATTGCGTTTCCAGGGACGCCCGACGTACCAGGCGCACTGGCAGGCCTGCATGGAAATGTGCAGCGGCCCCGGCCTGTTCGACCCGCATGCGCCAACCTTCACCGCCGAGGGTGACCTGGGCGTGACGCATTACCTGCTGCACTGCGGCGGTACCAACGAGAAAGGTGAAGTGGACAGCTGCTGGATGCGCGTGACGCAGTGCCTGCGTCGTCAGGGCGGCCGCTGGCTGATCTTCCACGAGCATTTCTCGGCGCCCTGCGATATGGAAAGTGGCAAGGCGTTGTTCGATCTGCAGCCCTGAAGGCTGTACCTGTTACGGGTTCAGGGCCGAGCAGGAGGGCTCGTAGTTTTGCTTGCAGGCGCTCTGGTACAGACGCTGGGCCTGATCCGGGTCACGCGGTACGCCGCCTTCGCCACGGCGATAGAGGTTGCCGAGAATGTGCTGGGCCATCGGGTTGCCGGCCGCCGCTGACTGGTTGAGATAACGCAGCATGTCGCGCTGGTTGGCGAACTCGGGTGCGTCACGCCCGGTGTAGAGATAGGCCAGGCTCACCGCAGCCATGGAGTGGCCCTTGTCGGCTGCCTGCTTCCACCAGTACTCGGCTTGCTTGAGATTCTTTTCCGGTTGGCCGACGAAATAGCTGCTGCCAAGTTGGAACTGGCTTTCCAGGTCGCCACGTTGCGCCTGTTGACGCAGTTGATCCTGTTCATCGAGGGTGACCGGCTGTTCGATCTGCGGTTGCTTCGCTGGCGTGCTGGAGTCGGGTTCGCGCCCGGCGCAACCGGCCAGCAGTGCGAAGGCGAGAAGGGCGGTCGTGGCTTGAAGCAGGCTGAACGAACTGGGCATGGCGGTGGCTCCGTAGGCAAGAATCAAGGCAAGTCGCTATTAGGCCGGCCTCGCCCGTCATAGTTCGCTCTGGATGGCCAGTCTGTCGTCGTGCGGCTTCACACTGCGGCGATGAGCTGCAATGCTGGTGGCCGATTTCGTTCACGAGGCAGTCATGAAAATCAGCGCGGATTTCGACAGTGGCAATATCCAGGTCATCGACGCCAGCAACCCGCAGCAGGTCGTGCTGGCCATGCGACCGGATCTCAATAGCCATCATTTTCAGTGGTTTCATTTCAAGGTGGACGGATTAGCGCCAGGGCAGCGGCATGCCTTCGTGCTGAGCAATGCCGGACAGTCCGCCTATAACCGCGCCTGGGACGGCTACCAGGCCGTGGCCAGTTACGATCAGCATGACTGGTTCCGCGTACCGACCCGCTATGCGGACGGTCAGTTGCACGTTGAGCTGCAGGCCGAGCACGAGCAGGTCTGGTTCGCCTATTTCGAACCCTATCCACGGGCTCGCCATGAGCGCCTGGTCGCCAACGCGCTGGAGCGCGGCGCCGAGCTGGTCGCCTGCGGCCGAAGCCTGGAAGGGCGCGATATCCAGTTGCTGCGCATCGCTGGGCAAGCGGCCGCGCCGCGCAAGCTATGGATCATTGCCCAGCAACACCCCGGTGAGCACATGGCCGAGTGGTTCATGGAGGGGCTGATCGAACGACTGCAGGATTCGCAGGACGCCGAGATTGCTGCGCTGCTGGACGAGGCCGAGTTGTATCTGGTGCCGAACATGAACCCGGATGGCGCCTATCGCGGTCATCTGCGTACCAACTATGCGGGGCAGGATCTCAATCGGGCCTGGCAGTCGGCCAGTTCCGAGCGCAGCCCGGAAGTCCTGTTCGTGCTGCAGCATATGCAACGCATCGGCGTCGATCTGTTTCTCGATATCCATGGCGATGAGGAAATTCCTCATGTGTTCACCGCAGGCTGCGAAGGCAACCCAGGCTATACACCGCGTTTGGCTGAGCTGGAGGCGGATTTCCGCAGTCGCCTGGTTGGCATCGGCGCCGAATTTCAGACCCGTTTCGGCTACCCGCGTGACGAGCCGGGCCAGGCCAACCTGACCCTGGCCTGCAACGCAGTGGGGCAGGCCTTCGATTGCCTGTCGTTCACCATCGAGATGCCGTTCAAGGATCACGACGACAACCCGCAACCGCGCACCGGCTGGAATGGCGCGCGTTCGAAGAAGCTCGGGCAGGATGTGTTGAGCGTGCTGGCGCAGATGGTGGGGCGTTTACGCTGAAGCAGCGGGTGCGTGAAGGGCGGTGCGCGCGGCGCACCCTACGCAGTTACCGGGAGCAGTTCCTGGCATTACGCTGGCGGTGAAGGGGGCGGCAGGGTGGCAGGCAGAAAAAAAGCCCGTCACGAGGACGGGCGTAAAGTGCCGTAAACACACAGGAGTCAATAGGACGCAGTGATGCGTCCGGTATTACAGGATCGACAGCGGATAGTTGATGATCAGACGGTTCTCGTGCAGATCGGCACCCACGTCGCGGCGCACGTCGGAGTTACGCCAGCGGATGCTGAGGTTCTTCAAAGTGCCTTCCTGGAAGGTGTAAGCCAACTCGGACTCGCGGCCCCACTCTTCGGCATCGGTACGGCCACCCGTGTGGATGTTGTCGCCGCTGACGTAGCGGTTCATCAGGGTCAGGCCGGGGATGCCGAGGCCGGCGAAGTTGTAGTCATGGCGAATCTGCCAGGAGCGCTCTTCCGGGTTGTCGTAGCTGTTGGTGAAACCGTCGTTGACCAGGGTGCCGCCGCTGGCGCCGTCGATACGCATGAACTTGGTATCACCGCTCAGGCGCTGGTAAGCGACCATGAAGGTGTTGTTGCCGGTCTTGGCAGTGAGTGCGCCCTGGTAGACCTTGTTGTCCAGCTTGCCGGCCTTGGCCGCGCCTTCTTCCTTGCCGTTGACGTAGCCGAGGTTGGCGCCGAGCACCCAGTCACCGACCGGTTGGCTGTGAGTCAGCTGCACGTAGCTCTGCTTGTAGACGTCTTCCAGGCGAGCGTGCCAGACGCCGACCATGGTGTTGTTGCCGTTGAAGCGGTATTCACCACCG
>Ga0206116_1001187_pt1 | contig 15654 bp, 10 predicted proteins | sample 3A1Ametagenome_FD_178000 | JGI IMG/M metagenome (GOLD analysis project Ga0206116, IMG submission 178000) | Enriched microbial communities from leaf-cutter ant dump, University of Wisconsin, Madison, United States - 3A1A | ecosystem: Environmental > Terrestrial > Nest > Insects nest > Nest dump...
ATAAGCGTTAGAGGCCAATTTGATCCATATTTTCTAAAGCGCCGCCGCAGGCCCGCTCCACAGGTCCAGCGGCGGGTCCGCCGCCACCGCGCGCAGGATGTCGGTGCGCGAGATGAAGCCCGCCAGCACGCCCACCTCGTCCGTCACCGGCAGGCCGGGCAGGCCGGTGTCCAGCAGCACGGCCGCCACGCGGCGCAGCTCGGTGTCGGCCGCCACGGTGGGCACGGGGCTTACCATCACCTCGGACACGGGGCGGCGCGCCAGGTCGATGGCCTGCTGGACGGCGCCGGGCTCGGGCAGCAGGTCCAGCGGCGCCATGTCGGCGCGCAGCAGCAGGCCGATCACACGGCCCAGCGCATCCACCACCGGGGCCTGGGCCACCTTGTGCTCGGCCAGGGTCTGCCAGGCGTCGTTCACGCGCGCGCCGGGCTGCACGCTGAGGGCACTGGCGGTCATTACGTCGCTGACCTTGGAGAGCGGCTGGCGCGCCTGCTGGGGGCCCTGCTCCGTCTGGGCGTAGGCGCTCACGGCGTCCTGCAGGCGCAGGTTCAAGGGGGCTGCATGCACGGGGCTGGCGGGGGGCTGGAACGGCTCGGCGGGCACGTCCAGCACCCGCGTGCGCAGCGCCTGGGGCCGCTGCACGCGCCGCACGGCGGAGATCTGCGCCAGGTTTTCCGGGCCGCCCCGGTACATTTGCCCAGACGGGCCGAACACAAAGAACATGCTTGCTGCCTCCTGCCGGTGAACCCTGTGGCCATGTTATCGGCACTTGGGCGGCGCGGGTGCAGGCCGGTCATGTATCCCCGTGTATCCTGCCCAGCCTGTTTTCCCCGGAGTTCCTGCATGATCGACCGCGCCGCCATCGCCCAAGCCCGCCGCCACATCCTTGACCGCCAGCCGGGCTTCCTGCGCGCCACGCCGCTGCTGCGGCTGCCCGGCCGCGCTCTGGGCGTGGACTGCGCCGAGGTCTGGCTCAAGCTCGAACACCTGCAGGTGGGCGGCAGCTTCAAGGCGCGGGGCATGCTCTACCGCCTGCTGGCCAACCCGGTGCCGGACAGTGGCGTCATCATCGCCTCGGGCGGCAACGCTGGCATCGCCGTGGCCGCCGCCGCCCAGGCGCTGGGCGTGCGCTGCGAGGTCTTCGTGCCCGAGGTCTCGCCCGAGGCCAAGCGCGAGCGCCTGCGCGCGCTGGGCGCCGAGGTGGTGGTCACCGGGGCCGCGTACTCCGAGGCGTTCGAGGCCTGCGTGGCGCGCCAGCAGGCCACGGGCGCATTGCAGGCCCACGCCTACGACCAGCCCGAGGTGGTGGCCGGCGCGGGCACCCTGGCGCTGGAGATCGAGGAGCAGGGCGGCCGCTTGCCCGACAGCGTGCTCGTCAGCGTGGGCGGCGGCGGCCTCATCGGCGGCGTGGCTGCCTGGGTGGAAAGCCGCGCCCACGTGGTGGCGCTGGAGCCCGAGCGCGCCCCCACGCTGCATGCCGCCCGTGCTGCAGGCCAGCCGGTGGACGTGGCGGTGAGCGGCATCGCCGCCGACTCGCTGGGCGCGCGCCGCATTGGCGCCATCTGCTGGGACGTGAGCCAGCGCCACGTGCACGACGCGCTGCTGCTGCCCGACGACGCCATCCGCGCCGCGCAGCGGTGGCTGTGGAAGGAGCTCAAGCTGGCCGTGGAGCCCGCCGCCGCCCTGGGCTTGGCCGCATTGCAGACCGGCGCCTACAAGCCCGAGCCGCAGGAAACCGCGGCCCTCATCCTGTGCGGCGCCAACTGCGACCCCGCCACCGTCGCCTGACCGCCCCTCTAAAATTGCGCCATGCTTGACATTCTTCTTCTCCGCAAAGACCTCGACACCGCCATTGCGCGGCTGGAAACCCGCAAAAAGCCCCAGGCTTTCCTCGACGTGCCCGCTTTCCAGTCCCTGGAAGCCGAGCGCAAGACCCTGCAAACCCGTACCGAAGAGCTGCAAGCCCAGCGCAACCAGCTCTCCAAGCAGGTCGGCATGCTGATGAGCCGGGGCGACAAGGACGGCGCCGAAGCCGTCAAGGCCCAGGTGGCTGCTGGCAAGGCGGAGCTGGAGCAGTCCGCTGCCCGCCTGGAGCAGATCCAGGCCGAGCTGCAAGCCATGCTGGTGGCCGTGCCCAACCTGCCGCACGAGAGCGTGCCCGTGGGTTCCGACGAAACCGGCAACGTCGAAGTGCGCCGCTGGGGTACACCGCCCACGTTCAACTTTGAAGTGAAAGACCACGTGGACGTGGGCACGCCCCTGGGCCTGGACTTCGATATGGGCGTCAAGCTCTCGGGCTCGCGCTTCACCGTCATGAAAGGCCCCATCGCCCGCCTGCACCGCGCCTTGAGCCAGTTCATGCTCGACGTGCAGACCCAGGAGCACGGCTACACCGAGTGCTACGTGCCCTACGCCGTGAACGCCGACTCGCTCAAGGGTACGGGCCAGTTGCCCAAGTTCGAGGGCGACCTGTTCGCCGCCAAGAAGGGCGGGCAGGAGGGCGAACCCGTGCCGGACAACGCCGCGTTGTACCTCATCCCCACCAGCGAGGTGCCGCTGACCAACTTCGTGCGCGACGTGGTGGTGGCCGAGTCCGATTTGCCCATCAAGCTCACGGCCCACACGCCCTGCTTCCGCTCCGAGGCGGGCAGCTATGGCCGCGACACGCGCGGCATGATCCGCCAGCACCAGTTCGACAAGGTGGAAATGGTGCAGATCGTGCACCCCGACAAGAGCTACGACGCGCTGGAGGAAATGACGCGCCATGCCGAGGCCGTGCTGCAAAAGCTCGGCCTGCCCTACCGCGTGGTGAGCCTGTGCACCGGCGACATGGGCTTTGGCGCCGCCAAGACCTACGACCTGGAAGTGTGGCTGCCCGCGCAGAACACCTACCGCGAGATCAGCTCGGTCAGCAACTGCGAAGCCTTCCAGGCCCGCCGCCTGCAGGCCCGTTTCAAGAACGCGCAGGGCAAGAACGAGCTGCTGCACACGCTGAACGGCTCCGGCCTGGCTGTGGGCCGCACGCTGGTGGCTGTGCTGGAGAACTACCAGAACGCCGACGGCAGCGTGACGGTGCCCGAGGTGCTGCGCCCCTACCTGGGCGGCGTGGCCGTGCTGGCGGCCTGATCCCGCCCAGCAAACAAAAAAGCCGGTGAAGGGATTCACCGGCTTTTTTGTTGCGACGGTGGGTTTACTTGGTGACAGCGAAGCTGCCCTTCATCAGCCCGATGTGGCCGGGGAAGGAGCAGAAGAAGCTGTAGGCCTCGCCCGCCTTGAGCTTGGAGCCGTCGAAGCTGATGGTGTCGCTCTCGCCGCCGCCGATCAGCTTGGTGGCGGCCAGCACGCGGGCGTCGCCGGGCTTGAGGTAGCCCTTGTCGGCACCGGCCGGAATGCCGTCGGTGGCCACGGCCTGCATGTCGGCCGTCTTGGTCAGCACCCAGTTGTGGCCCATCGAGGCCTTGGGCAGCTTGCCCGTGTGCACCAGCTTGAGCGTGACCTTCTTGCAGCTGGCGGGCACGCTCAGGCTGTCCTTGTTGAACTTCATGGCGTCGTTGCTTTCGATCTCCAGATCGCAGGGGCCGGCAATGGCCGAGCCTGCAGCGAACAGGGAAGCCGCGACGATGAAATGTGCGTATCGCATGGTGTGTCCTTGGGAGTGAGGGTGGAGGAATGGAAAGGGTGAAGAAAAATGGCTGGCGCGCATGCAAGTGCTTGGCTGACCATGATGGTGCCACCCCGGGCCGTTATGGGTAATGACATGTGTCAAGAAATGCGGGCCAGGCAGCGCCGATCACTGGGCGCGCAATCAGAGCGGGCGACTGCTGACAGGCGGAAAATCCTGCTAGAATTGCAGGCTTCGACACAGGAGAGGTGGCAGAGTGGTCGAATGTACCTGACTCGAAATCAGGCGTAGTGGCAACACTACCGTGGGTTCGAATCCCACCCTCTCCGCCAATATGCACAAGGGCTTGCTACTATTAAATTGGTAGCAAGCCCTTTTTGCTTCTGGTGGGTCGCAGAGCCGGATCGTCAGGCTTGCGGCGCCGGCCCTTGTTGCTGCGGCAGCACCAGCCGGAACTCGGCGCCGCGCCCCACGTCGCTGTCCACCTCCAGCGTGCCGCCGTGGCGCTGGATGACAGTGTGCACCAGGGCCAGCCCCAGCCCCATGCCGCCAATGGACGGGTGGCTGCGGTCGTGCAGGCGCTGGAACGGAGCGAACAGCTGGCCCTGCTGGTCCGGCGCGATGCCCGGGCCCTGGTCCCGCACCGACACCACCCAGTACGCGCCGCGCTGCACGATGGCGCATTGCACCGCGCCCCCTGCGGGGCTGAACTTGACGGCGTTGTTGAGCACGTTGGCCAGCGCGCGGCACAGCAGCGCGCGGTCGCCCATCGCGGGGGCGGTCTCCGGGGCAGTGGCGATGCTCACCTCCACGCCGCCGTCGCGGGCCAGGGCCCAGGTGTCGTCCACGGTTTCCGCGAGCACGGCCACCAGGTCCAGCGGCGCCATGCGGTATTCCTGCGACTGCGCGCTGGCCAGCCGGACGAAGTTCTCGGCCATGCCCAGCGAGGCGCGCGCATAGCGCTCGATGCGCTGCATCAGCTCGTCGCCAGGAATGCGGCCGGGGTAGGCGCGCTGCATTTCCAGCAGCGTGAGGATGGAGGCGTTGGGTGCGCGGATGTCGTGTGAGATGAAGTTGAGCGCGTGGTCGCGCTGCTGTTGTGCGCGCCGGATTTCGGTGAGGTCCACCAGCGTGAGCAGCCAGCCGGCCTGGGCGAGGTCGGTAAAGGGCTTGCACTGCACCAGCAGGCTGCGTCCCTGCGCGTCGCGTCCCTCGCTCTGCCCGGGCATGGTCCGGCTGCGCAGCTTCTCCTCGGTGATGAGGGGCTGGCCCGTGCCGGGCTGCACCAGGTCGTGCAGCAGCGTCACCGCCGACTGGCCCTGCAGCGGCAAGGACATGTCGCCGCCCACATGGCGGCGCGCGGCCATGTTGGTGAGCAGGATGTGCCCTTGGGGGTCGCAGACGATGGTGGGGGAGGGCAGCTGCTGCAGGCTTTCGCTCACGAAGTGGTGCAGGTCGCGCAGCTGGCGTGATGCGCGCTCCACCGCGTTGATGCGCTTTTCCAGGAAGTCCCCCGAATCTCCGGCCCGGCGCTGCTGCCGCAGGGGAATGCCCTCGCGCTGCAGGCGCTCCATCTCCAGCCGCAGGAAGTTCGCGGCGGCGCTCAGGCGCCGCCAGCTCCACAGAGGGTAGGCCAGCACGAGCCCCGTCAAGGCCGCGGCGGGCGCGAACTGCCATCCCAGCCACCAGGGCAGCGCCACGCTCAGCAGCAGCGTGGCAATAGCCAGCGCGGCACTGCTGAGCAGCGCGACGAACGGGCCCGCGAGCAGCAGCACCAGCAGGGCGCAGGCCACCGGAATCAGGTTGAACAGGGTGTTGAGGGCCGGGGCGGCGGGCTGTATGCGCACGCCCGACAGGCGGCCGTCGAGCACGTGGGCCACCACTTCCACGCCCGGCATCAGCCGCGACTGCTCGCTCACGGGCGTGGCGAACATGTCGCCCAGGCCCGAGGCGGCCGCTCCCACCAGCACGTACTTATGGCGGAACGCATCGGCAGGCACCCTGCCGCGCAGCACGTCGATGTAGGAGTAGGTGGTGAAGTGCCCTGGCGGTCCGGCGTAGGGGATCAGGGCACGGTCCGTGCGCCCCCACGGGCCTGCGGGCTGTGCCGCTGGTAGTGGCGAGGCCGGACGGCAGGACGCGCCGGAGGGCTCGGCCACGCACTGCATCGCCACGCTGAAATGCGGCCAGGGCGCTTGGGCCGGGCCTTCCTGCAGGTACAGGCTGCGCACCACGCCGTCGGTGTCGGGGGCCACGTGCACATGGCCCAGCCGGGCCGCCGCCTGGGCCAGGGCGGGCAGGGGCAGGTCGGCCATGTGGTTTGCCGAGCCGTGGGATCGCTGCAGCATGGGCAGCACGACGCGTCCGCTGCGCGCCATGGCATCGGCCAGCAGGACGTCGTCCTCGGGGTAGTCCAGCTCTTCCTCGCTGAACAGCACGTCCACGCCGATGGCGCGCGGGTCCTGCGCGGACACGCGCGCGATCAGCTCCGCATGCAGCGCCCGGCGCCAGGGCCAGCGGCCGATGGCGGCAATGCTGCGGTCGTCGATGGCCACGATCACGATGTCGGGGTGGGCCGGGCGGGAGATGAGGCGCAGGCCCGCATCCTGCACGAGGTGGTTCACCCGGTCCAGGCTGGAGGAGGTGCTCAGCCAGGCCACCAGCCCCAGCAGGGCCGCGGCCAGAAAGCTCCACTCCAGCCGCCGCTGCCGGCCTCGGGTACTTGCAATGGCCCACATGGGTCAGCGCGGCCGGGCGCGTCGCGGAGCGCGGTGCTTCAAGGGCGCCCCAGGGGCTGTCCGCTGGATGTGGACACCGGCAGGCCTGCGCCGCTGCGGATGCCCGAGCCCACCCGGATCTGGCGCGCGGGCGAGAAATCGCTGTCCAGGCCCGTGGGGTCGAGCACCTGGATGCGCACCAGGTACTCGCCCGCCGCGAGGTTGCCGGCGGTCCATTCGGGGGCATCCAGCACGGTGTCCAGCGTGATCTTTTCGAAGGCCGGGTCGGTGGCCGCGGCGAGCTGCAGGCGGAACCGCTGGCCCGGCTGGCCCGGCCAGTGCAGGTGCACGGTGGCGTCGCCGTCCTGGGCCTGCAGCGATTGCAGCGTCAGCGTGGCAGGCCGCTCCGCCACGCTGAACTGCTGCGGCGGCGCGAAGGGGCCCTGGTCGGCCTGGCCGTCCGGCAGCTCCAGCAGGCTGGCCATGCGCCAGAAATAGCTTCCGACGGGCAGCGCCGGAATGGCGAGCCGGCAATCGGACAGTCGCTGCTCGTCCAGCAGGGGCTGGGTGAACCGCGCATCGCTGGCGACCTGCACGCGGTACCAGCGCACGCCCGGCACCTGCGTGCACTGGAGGCTGCCGAGGCCCTGGGCCAGGATGGCGCCCGGCGCGGGGTGCTGGTGCAGCGGGGCCACCGGCCGGGTCTTGACGGCCAAGGGCTGCACGGCAGGCACGCCGGGGATGCCGGCATCGTCGACCGCGCGCACCGACAGGTAGTAGCGCCCGTCGTCCAGCGCCTGCCAGCGCAGGCGGCCGTCGGCGAAGCGGCCATGGCGCAGGACCTGGGTGAAGTCCGCGTCCCGCGCCACCTGGGCCTCGTAGCGCACGGCGCCGGGCAGCGTGGGCACGTCGATGGCCAGCAGGCCGGCATCGCCCAGCGTGGCCGGGACGGCAGACGTGTCGGGTGCCGGCAGCAGGGTGCGGGGCGTGCCCACCGTGCCGTCGGCCGCCACGGCCACGCCCTGTCCGGGCGCCAGCAGGGCCGTGGAGGGGGCCTGCGCGGCAGCGGCGGTTTCCTCCTGGCGCTGCTGCACGGCCACCGATCCGTTGAGCACCGAGGCGGTGGTCTGACCGGATTCGGTCATGGCCACGTTGAAGCGGGTGCCGCGCACGCTGGTCACGGCCAGCGGGGTTCGCAGCTCGAAACGGCGGAACGGCTCGGCATTCGGCGGCACGGTGGATTCCACGGCACCGCTGCGCATCTCCAGCACCGACTGCAGGCTGCCGGCGCGCCCGCGCCGGCGCAGCTGGCGCAACTGCAGATCGGACTGCGCCTGCACCCGGACCACGGTGCCGTCGGCCAGCTCGACGGCCACGAACGCATCGGGCCCCACGTGCAGGGCGGTTCCCTCGTCCAGCTTGCCGCCCTTGGTGACAGGCACGGGCGCATCGCCCGGTCGCGCCTGCGCGGTGACCTGGCCGTGCACGAACGCCACCGTGGCCGACTCCGCCGGCTGCAGGCGCACCGGAATCCACACCACCGAGCCCGGCTGCAAGCGCCGCGGATTGGCCACCTTGTTGCGTGCCTGCAGCAGCGGCCATTGCCGGGGAGCGTCCAGGTAGGCCCGGGCCAGGCCCTCCAGCGTGTCGCCCTCCTGCACGGTGTGGGCGATCTCGTCGCCCTGGGGGACGGCGGGGTCGGCATGGGCCGTAGCGGAGAACAGGCCGGCTGCAAGGACGAAGCCTGCGGTCCGTGGGATTCGGTATGCGTGGCGAGCGGACATGGCGGGTTCGTTGGCGCCTTCTCAGGCCTTGGGTGGAGCCTCGACGGCCTCGAAGCGGTAGCCCACTCCGTAAACCGCCGAGACGATGAAGCCGTTGGCCGGGCGCAGGTCCAGCAGGGTGCGCAGGCGCGAGATGTGGGTGTCCAGCGAGCGGGACATCACGTCCGCCACCTGGCCCCAGACGATTTCCTTGAGGTGGTCGCGCGACAGCAGCCGGCCCATGTTCTGGAACAGGAACAGGGCCAGGTCGTATTCGCGGTTCTTGAGCTCCACCGGCACGCCGTCGATCTGCAGCGACCGGCTTTCGGGCAGGAAGCGGTAGCGCCCGAACTCCATCACGCCGCCGGCCGTGTCGGGGTAGGCGCGGCGCAGCAGGGCCGAGACGCGGGCATTGAGCTCGCCGATGCGCACGGGCTTGACCATGAAGTCGTCGGCCCCGCTGCCCAGGCCCTCGACGATGTCGCGCTCTTCCTGGCGGTTCGTGACGAACAGGATGGGCAGCTGAGCGCCCATGTTCTTGCGCACCCAGCGAACGATTTCCGGCCCGGTGGTGTCCGGCAGGTGCCAGTCCACGATCAGCAGGTCAAAAGTCTCGCGGCGCATTTCGCGCTGAAATGACGCTCCGTTGAGATGTGTGTGGCAGACATGTCCCATCGCCTCCGTGGCCTGTTTGATCAGATCCAGCTGAAGCGCATCGTCGTCCAACGCGGCTATGCGCATGGTCATCCCCCGTGCAAAAAACCAACCTTAGATTATTCGCCAGAACGCCGGTGTTCTGCGTTGCAAGCCCTTCGGGGCTTGCCGTTGTTTGACATTTGTTAACTGTACAGGGCCTGTCAAGGCCCCCCGGACATCAGGGCTGGCGGTCGGGCGCTTCGCTCACGCATTCGAAGATCAGGCGCGAGCCATCGTTGCGCAGCAGCTTCGGGAAAAGCGCGATCCGCTGGCATTCGCGCGTGGCGGCGGCATGGGCCAGCGAGGTGTCGGTGCCGTACACGGGCACGCTGAAGGTGCGGTCGCGGCCCGACGCCATGGGGCCGGACGGATGCGTGGTGGCGGCGTTGCAGCCCGTCAGCACGGTGAGCACGCAGAGGGAGGCGGTCAGCAGCTTCATGGTGGTCATCTCCAGGGAATTCGGATGGCCCAGTTTATAGGGCAACGCTGTGCAGGAACCGTACAGGGCGATACAGTGCGTTACATGCAATGGTGCGAGGAGGGCAGGCAGGCATGGCGGGCAGGCGGACACCGGTGGCGGAAAAGGAGGCATGGCAGCCCTGGGCGCTGCGGGTGCTGACCGCCCTGGTGCTCCTGGCGCTGCTGCACCTGCTGCCCGCCTGGCTGCCGCTGCAGCGCCTGGAATACGACCTGCTCAGCAGCCTGACCGCGCCCGTGCGCCCGGATGCCGGCGTGCTCGTGGTGGGGCTGGACGAGCCCAGCCTGGCGCAGTTGAATCAGTCGCCCCCGCTGCCGCGCCGCCTGCATGCGCAACTGGTCGATGCGCTCTCGGCGGCCGGCGCCGCCGCGCTGGGCATCGACATGCTGTTCGGCGCTCCCCAAACACCGGCGGATGACGCCGCCCTGGCCCGGGCGCTGCAGGGACGCATGCCCGTGGTGCTGGCCAGTGCCGAAGTAGTGGTGCAAAGCTCGCAGGTGGCGCAGTACCGCCAGGCCGTGCCCTCGGTTTTCGACGGCGCGCGCCATGGCAACGTGGCGATGGAGCCGGACGACGACGGCGTGCTGCGCCGCGCGCCGGTGGGCGACGACGCCTTCTGGCGCATGCTGGCGCTCAGCGCCGGCCGCAGCGTCACCGCGCCGCCGCCGGGCGCCCTGCTGCGCTACTACGCCCCCGAGGTCCCGCTGCCCTATGCGCACTACACCCAGGCGCTGGAACCCGCCACCAGCCTGCCCGCCGGCGCATTGCAGGGGCGGCTGGTGCTGCTGGGGCAGAACACCCCCGTGGGCGGCGTGGACCAGTTCGCCACGCCGCAGCGCGTGCTGGGCGGGGGCACGCAGTCCGGCGTCTTCATGCACGCCACGGCGCTCATCAACGGCCTGACCGGCGACTGGATCGTGCCCGCCCACCCCGCAGGCCCCGTGCTGCAGGCCATGCTGGCGCTGGCGCTGGCGGCCTGGCTCACGCGCCGCTGGAGCGGCTGGCGCGCCACGTGGCTGGCCGTGGCCCTGTCGCTGCTGGCGCTGATCGGCGCGTTCTGGGCGTACCTGGTGGGGGTGTGGTGGAGCGCATTGCCCACGCTGGCCGGCCTGGCGCTGCACCTGAACGTGGGCGCGGCCGGCAGCTACTGGCGCGAACGCCGCCGCCGCGAGCAGTTGCGCAGCGAATTCGCCCGCTACGTGCCGCCCGCCGTGGTGGATGCGCTCACGGCCGAAGGCGCCGTGCCCGCCCTGCAGGGAGAGCGCCGCGTGCTCACGCTGCTGTTTTCCGACCTTGCGGGCTTCACATCGGCCAGCGAGCACCTGCCGCCCGAAGCCGTGGCCCAGGCGCTCAACGCTTACTTCTCGCGCATGACGCACACCGTGCACGCGCACGGCGGCACGCTCGACAAATTCATCGGCGACGCCGTCATGGCTTTCTGGAACGCCCCGCTGCCCGAGCCCGCGCACGCCGCGCGCGCGCTGGCCTGTGCCCGGGCCATGCAGGCCGATATGGCCGCGCTGCGCGAAGCGTGGCAAGGCACGCCGTTCGCAGGCGTGCAACTGCGCATCGGCCTGCATACGGGCGAGGCGGCGGTGGGACACCTGGGATCGCACGAACGCTTCACCTACACGGCCGTGGGCGACGCGGTGAACACCGCCGCGCGCCTGGAAGGCGCCAACAAGGCCTTCGGAACGGACATCCTGCTGTCGCAGGCCGTGCGCGAAGCCCTGCCCGGCGGCGATTCCCAGCGCGAGCAACTGCTCTGGCTGGACGCCGTAGTGCTGGCCGGGCGCCACGCGGGCATCGACGTGTACACCCCCTGCGGCGACGCGGCCCTGGCCGCCATCGGCGCCGCGCTGCACGGCCACCTGCAGGCGGGCGAATGGGCACAGTCGTTGCAATGCTGCGCGCAATGGCGCGCGCATGCCGAACGGCATGCGCCCCGATGGACCACCCAGGCAGACCGCGTGCAGGCCCGCGTGCAGGCGCTGGCCGAGGCCGCGACGCCCACACCTTTCAGCGCGCGGGCGCTGGACAAGTGAAAGTGAAGTGAAGCCATGAACGCAACCCAAGGAAAGGCCGCTTTATGACCGCCACGCGCACCTTCTTCTTCTGGAAAACGCCCGTCAGCCTGGCCGCTGGGGCTGCCTGGGCTTTTGGAACATTCGGCGGCCCTGCCGCCTGGGCGCAATGCGCCGGGACCGCACCGGCGCCCGGTGCGTCCGCCGCGCAGATCGTGGCGCTGGCCGGGCAGGGGCAGACGCGCGCGCCCGGCGCCGAGCCCTGGTCGCCCGCCGTGCTGGCGCAGCAACTGGCGCAGGGGGCCGATGTGCGCACCCTCGCGCTGTCGTCGGCGGCGCTGCTGCTGGCCGACCGCACACAGATCCGCATGTCGGCCAACGCCCAGCTGCGGCTGTGCGAATCACAGCCCGCCCGTACGCTGCTGGAGCTGGCCGCCGGTCGCTTGTGGGCGCGGACCAAGAAGACCCCGGCCGCCCTGCAGCTGCAGACCCCCGCTGCGCTGGCCGTGGTGCGCGGCACGGACTGGGACGTGGAGGTGGACGCCGCCGGGCGCACCACGCTCACCGTGCTCTCGGGCCAGGTGGAGCTGAGCAACCCACAGGGCAGCGTGCAGCTCGGCCCCGCCGAACAGGGCTACGCGGAGCCCGGCCAGGCCCCCGTCAAGCGCCTGCTGGTGCGCCCGCGCGAGCGCGTGCAGTGGGTCACGGCCATTCCTGGCAGCGGCACGCGCTGGGCCGAGGGCGGCGCGGCGGCGGACCTGGTGCTGGCGGACCAGGAAGTCGCCGGCGGTCAGCTCGACGCCGCCCAGGAGCGCCTTTCGCGCGCCTGGCAGCGCACGCAAGACCCGCGCGCGGCCGCCCGCCGCGCGGAACTGCTCATGGCGCAGGACCGTGGCGCCGACGCCCGCGCCTGGCTCGACGCCACCCGCGCCGCGGCCCCCGCGTCGGTCGAATTGCTGCTGGCCGACGCCGACTGGCACCGCCTGGAAGGCCGGGGCGACGCGGCGCTGGCGCTATACCGCGAGGCGGTGAACCGCGCCCAGGGCGCTGCGCAGCAAGCCGCAGCCCACTGGGGCCTGGGCCGTGCGCTGCAGGAGCGTGGCGACCTGCACGCCGGCCGGGTGGCTCTGGCGCGCGCCGTGGAGCTGGCGCCCGACAACCCCACCTACCGGGGCGAACAGGCCACGGCCGCCACCGAGGCCCTGCGCCTCACGGAAGCCCGCGCAGGCTTCGACGCCGCCCTGGGACTGGCGGGCGACGACTACGTCAGCCTGGCGGGCGCGGGCCTGCTGGCGCTCAAGCAGGGCGACCCCGAGGCGGCGCGCACTGAGCTCCTCAAGGCCCTGGTGATCGAGCCGCGCTACGCCCAGGCCCACATCTGGCTGGCGGTGGCCGAATACCAGCTGGGTGGTTACGCCGCCGCCTTCGACTCGCTGGAGCGCGCCCGCGTGGCCGACCCCAACGACCCCGTGCCATGGCAGGTCGAATCCATCCTGCGCAACGACAGCGGCGAGCCCGAGGCCGCCATCGCCGCCGCGCGCGAGGCGCTCACGCGGCTGCCCTATCTCAAGTCGATGAACCCGCTGGCCAGCGACAGCCAGGGCTCGGCCAACCTGGGCAAGGCGCTGGGGGACTTTGGGCTGGAGCACTGGGCGCGGGCGTATGCGCAGCAGTCGTACTACCCGCTGTGGGCGGGGAGCCATTTCTTCATGTCCCGGCGCTACGAAAGCGAGTTCAGCCGCAGCGCTGAGCTCTACCAGGGCTACCTGTCCGACCCGCTGGCCTTCGGCATGGGCGAGCGGCAGGCGCCCGTGCTGTCCACCGAGGGGCGAGAGACCGTGCTGGCCGCCAGCGCCGAAAGCAACCCTACGCACACCAGCCTGAACGGCGATCTGGTGCTGCGCGGCATGGATGCCTCGCACATGCCCATGGCCTGGCTGGCGCGCGTCAACGGCATGCGCATGCAGCCGCGCGGCGACAGCGGCTCGTACTGGCTCACCTCGCCCATGGTCGACCTGGCCTGGGGCGCGCGGCCCACGGACCAACTGGGGCTGTTCGCGGTGCACAACCGGGGCTGGGACCGGTCGGGCTACCCGGATGGGCTTGATCTGGGCTCGGCGCGCTTCGATGGCGTGGCGCGCTCCTACGCGGTGCGCACTGACGCTGGCGGCTCCTGGCGCTGGTCGGCGGACGCGCAGACCTGGTTCAAGCTGCACCACGTGCGCAACACCAACCGGCGCATGCTCGACTTCGATGCCTGGGGCCCGCAGGACTCGCGCATTGAAGACCGCATGAACGGCGCCATGCTGCGCCACGTGGTGCAAAGCCCCGGCCAGCGCATCAGTCTGGGCTGGGAGCGCACGCGCGCCGAAGGCCGCACGGGCCTGTATGACCCTGGCGAGCCCTACGAAGGCTCCGAGGGCGCCACCACCGCACGCTTCGACATGCCCTGGATCGAGGGCGAGTGGACGCGCGGTTCCTGGAGCTGGCAGGCCGGTGCTTATTGGCCCGAGTTGCGCGTGCGCTATGTGGACCGCTACTTCAGCCTGATCACGGACGAGGATTTCTTCGACCCCGACGTGACCGAAGGCGGCCACGGCCGCCGCCTGCGGCCCCGCGCCGGGCTGTCCTACCGCTTCGGACCAGGGCGCGCGCTGCACGCGGCCTACATCGAGAACGTCTATTCCCCGTCCACCCACACCCTCGCACCCGTCGCGGTGGGTGCCATCCCCATTGACTATCAGTACCAGCGCCTGGGCAGCCTGTCGCGCAAGCGCGCGCTGCAGCTCGACTGGGAGCTCGACGCACGCACCTTTGCCTGGGGCATGCTGAGCAGCCAGTCCATCACCAACCCGGTGTTCGCCGATGGCCGTCCCCTGATGCCCAACCTGGGCATCGCCTATTCGGACCGGGCTGGCGTGCTCGCGCCCGTGGCCTTCTCGGGGCAGATCGCTGTCGACCCTTACAACGGCACGCCATATTTCAGCCAGGGGAACCTGCGGCAGGCCAGCGCGGCGCTCAACCGCGTGCTCACACCGCGCTGGAGCCTGCTGGGCAGCTACACCTGGGCGCAGTCGCATAACACCGGTGCCACCCATGCGGGCAATCTGCTGCCCGGCATACCGCGCCACACGGCGGTGCTGGCCAATGTGTGGCGCCATGGCGGGCGCGACATGACGATGGCATCGCTGGTCTATCGTGGCTCGCGCTTTGCTGACGAGGCCAACCTGATGTCCCAGGGAGCGGGCTGGAATCTGAACCTGGTGCTGGCGCGCGAATCCGGCGACCGGCGCTGGGCTTGGACGGCCACGCTGCAGACACCGCTGCACGGCACCGTGCGGCCCATACTGTGGACCAGCTTGCGCTACCGCATGGACTAAGGGTGTTTTTGGCCGCTAGCGCTTATCGAGCAAGCGCTAGCAGCTATTGAATTGGTAGTAATCAGGCTGCAGCCGCTTCGGCCAGCTGGCGCAGCGCGCCGGCCACCTCGTCCTCGGCCACGCCATCGGCGGCGGCAGCCCGCCCGGCCAAGGCTCCCAATCCCTCGCGCTGTAGCAGCGCAATGACCTGCCCTGCCTCCTTGGGTGCGTCGAAGCCCGTGCTCTGCAGCAGCAGCCGGCCGTCGGTGGATACGAGCTTGAAGTAGAACTTGCCGTCCGCCTCGCGGTACTGCTTGAAGCTGGGCAGCGAAGCCTTGGCGGCCTTGGCCGCCTTCTGCGGCGTGGCGCCCTGCGCCAGGCTGCGCAGGCCCACGGCGGCGCGCAGCTCGCGGATGAAGGGTGTGGCCAGTGTCCGGGCGCGCTCGGCGCCGGCCAGCAGGGTTTGCTCAATGCGGGCCGGGTTCTGGATCAGATCCTCGTACCTTGCGCGCATGGGCGCGATCACGCTGTCCACGCGCTCGAACAGCAGCTGCTTGGCGTCGCCCCAGGCAATGCCTTCTGCGTATTGCTTGCGCAGGGCGTCGGTCTCCCCGGGCGTGGCGAAGGCCTGGTAGATCTGGAACAGCGCGGAGCCTTCCACCTCCTTGGGCTCGCCGGGTGCGCGCGAGTCGGTCAGGATGGAGCCGATGAGCTTCTTCAGCTGCTCGCGCGAGCTGAACAGCGGGATGGTGTTGTCGTAGCTCTTGCTCATCTTGCGGCCGTCCAGGCCGGGCAGGGTGGCCACGTGCTCGTCGATGGCCGCCTCGGGCAGCACGAAGTGCTCGCCGTACAGGTGGTTGAAGCTCGCAGCCATGTCGCGCGCCATTTCGATGTGCTGGATCTGGTCGCGGCCCACGGGCACCTTGTGGGCCTTGAACATCAGGATGTCGGCGCCCATGAGCACGGGGTACATGAACAGGCCGGCCGTCACGCCG
>Ga0206116_1001189_pt1 | contig 15620 bp, 16 predicted proteins | sample 3A1Ametagenome_FD_178000 | JGI IMG/M metagenome (GOLD analysis project Ga0206116, IMG submission 178000) | Enriched microbial communities from leaf-cutter ant dump, University of Wisconsin, Madison, United States - 3A1A | ecosystem: Environmental > Terrestrial > Nest > Insects nest > Nest dump...
GGTGGCCACGGTGACCGGCATGGTGATCGCCGCGCTGTCCATGCTGATCGCCAACCGCCTGCTGCCCGCCGACCTGCCCGCGCGCGGGGACTGGGAGCAGTACCTCTTCTGGGGCGCCTGGGTGCTGGCCTTCGCGCACGGCCTGTGGCGCACCGCGCCCGTGGCCAGCGCGCGCATGGCGCCCGCCTGGGCCGAGCAGTGCTGGGCCATTGCCGTGCTGGGCGTGGCGGCCGTGCTGCTGAACTGGGTGACCACGGGCGACCACCTGCTGCGCACCATCGGCAGCGGCTACTGGCCCGTGGCCGGCGTGGACCTGGCCATCCTGGCCAGCGCCCTCCTGGCCGTGCTGGCCGCGCGCAAGCTCAAGCGCCGGGCCCAGGGCCAGCTGGACACCGACGGCGCCGCCGCGCCCTCGCTGGAGGCCGCCCGTGCCTGACGCCCTGCTGCTCGCGGCGGCCCTGGCCGCCAACGTGATCGGGCTGGGCTGGCTGGCCCTGTCGATGGACGTGCACTGGGAACAGGTGCGCGGCGCCGAGCCACTGCGCCGCGCCACAGTGCGCACGCTGCGCTGGCTGGGCGCCGCCGGCCTGGTGGCGGCGCTCGCACTGTGCCTGGCGGTGGACCATGCCTCCATGGCCTCGCTGGTGTGGTTCATGGCACTGGCGGGGGCGGCGCTCACCGTCGCCTTCACGCTGTCGTGGCGCCCGCGCGCGCTGGGCGTGCTGGTGGCCTGGGTGCCGGGCGCCCGCGCCTAGGGCGTGCCATCAATCAGTACCCCCACGCGCTGGCCCCGCAAGGCGGATGGATGCGCGAAGCGGGGCGCAGCCTATGGTCATCCATAGGCAAGCCACGCGACAAAGCAGACGCCGCATTGCGCGGCCTGGCTGGCTTTCGCGTGGGGGTACCGATTGATGACACGCCCTAGCCCAGGGCCTGGCGGAACTGCACCACATTGCCCTCCGGGTCGTGGCCGTCGCAGGCCCGAAAGCCCCGGGCCTCCCATTCCTTGCCCGCCGGCAGCAGCTGGCCGCCCCACTGCGCGGCGAGCGTGCGCGCATCGGCCAGGCTGGCTACCCGAAAGAACAGCTTGATCGGCGTCTCCTCGCGGACCGCCGGGGGCCGGGCGATGTGTATGTCCTTCGCGATCCAGGGCGGAATGCCATGGATGACCAGCTGGACCGCATCGGACTCCAGCACAATGTGGTCGCTTTGCGCATCCGCCACCGCAAGGCCGCACAGGTGTTCGTAGAACGCAGCGACGCGCCGGATGTCCTTGGCAAAAATGACGGCACCCGAGCCATGCGGGGAAGAAGAGGCCATGGCGGGGCCGCTCAGGCCGCCACGGGCGCCGCCGTGCGGCGCACCCGGCGCACGTTGAAGGCGCTGGCGATCAGCACGCCCTGCACCACGGCCAGCCCCAGCAGCACCGCCGTGTAGCGGCCCTGGTCCAGCAGCAGGCCGAACAGCAGCGGCGACAGCGCCTGGCCGATGTCCAGGCCCGAGTACACGATGCCATAGACGCGGCCCGTGGAGCCCTCGGGCGTGGAGCGCTTGACCAGCAGGTCGCGCGAGGGGCCGGCGATGCCCGCGCAAAAACCCATCACGCCGAACAGCACCGGCACCACCGCGCCGGGCAGGTGGGCAAAAGCCAGCGCCACGGCCACGCAGGCGGCCAGGCCGAAGCCCACGCCCACCACGCGCTCGCAGCGGCTGGGGTCGGCGGCCAAAAAGCCCCCCAGCACCATGCCGCCCGCACTGGCCACCATGTAGACCGTGAGGCACATGGCCGCCAAGGCCACGGGCACGGCGTGCAGCTGGCGCGCGGCCTCGGGCGCGAAGGCCTGCACCACGTTCAGCGCCACGGCGTAGAAAAAGAAGAAGGCAAAGCACATCCACACGGCCGGGATGCGCAGGAAGGCAAAGCTGCCCTGCCCGGCGGCCTGCGCGGCCACGCTCTTGGCGGCCACGGGCGCAGGCGGCAGCTCCAGCAGCCGGCGGTTGAAAAGCAAGAGCAGCAGCACGGCAAACGCCAGCACGCCCGCGCAGGCCAGCGCCACGCGCCAGGAGAACGCGATCGCCAGCGGCACCAGCATGGCCGGCGCCAGCGCCCAGCCCAGGCTGCCGGTGATGCCGTGCACGCTGTAGGCATGGCCCAGGCGCGGCGCGCTCACGCGCCGGTTGAGCAGCGTGTAGTCCACGGGGTGGAACACGCCGTTGCCGATGCCCGCGAGCACCGAGAACGCCGCGAGCATGGCGTAGCTGGTGCTGGCCGCGAAGCCGAAGGCCGCCAGGCCCAGCAGCGCCAGGCCGCCGAACAGGATGGGCCGGGGCCCGAAGCGGTCCACCACGAAGCCCGAACCCGCCTGCACCGCGCACGAGACCACGAAAAAGATGGTCATGAGAAAGCCCAGCTCGGTGTAGCCGACCTGGAAGGCGTCCTTGAGCCAGGGGAACAGCGGCGCCAGCAGGAGCTGGCTGTAGTGGCTGATGAGGTGGGCGATGCCCACGAGGCCGATCACGCCCGCGTCGGCGCGCAGGGGAACGGGCATAGCGGGGCTGGCGGGGTTTGCGGAGTTCATGGCGGCATCGTAGTATCGGGCCGGACTTTCTGGAATGCGACGGAACGACAGTTTTCCGCGAATTCATGCCAACCCGCTTCACCACCCGCACCCGCCAGGCCGCCGCGCTGGGCGACACCGACCCCTTCGCACCCACGCCCGCCTGCCCGGTGCGCGTACGGGCCCGCGACATGCCGGCCGATTCGCACTTCGAGCCGCACCGCCACGCCTGGGCCCAGCTGGCCTACTGCGCCAGCGGCGTGATCCAGGTGAGCGTGCACGCCCCCGCCGCGCCCACGGCCTACATCGTGCCGCCGTCGCGCGCGGTGTGGATCGCGCCCGGCGCCCTGCACGCCGTGGCGGTGCTGGAGGCCGCGGCCTTCCGCACGCTCTACATCGACCCCAGCGTGGTGCCCGCCGACGGCGCGGGCTGCCGCGTGATGGCCGTCACACCGCTGCTGCGCGAGCTGGTGTCCGCGCTGGACCCCGTGGGCGGTCCGCCACCCGGCCCTGCGCGCGAGTCGGCGCTGACGGCCCTGGTGCTCGACGAGATCGGCCGCGCCGAGCGCCTGGCCCTGGGCGTGCCGCTGCCCGGCCCCCACAGCGACAAGCGCCTGCGCGCGCTGTGCCAGGCCGTGCTGGACGCGCCGGGCCGCCATGCCACGCTGCACGGCTGGGCGGCCGACAGCGGCGCCAGCGAGCGCACCCTGGCGCGGCTGTTCCGCGCGCAGTTCGGCATGGGTTTCGCGCAATGGCGCAAGCAGGCGGTGCTGGCCCATGCCCTGCCCCGCCTCGCGCGCGGCGAGTCCGTGGGCGAGGTGGCCGCGGCCAGCGGCTATGCGAGCGAAAGCGCGTTCTCCGCGATGTTCAAGGCAGCCATGGGGCAGCCGCCCAGCTGGTTCATAGGCAAAAACAGCCTCTAGCGCTTATGTAGCAAGCGCTGGCAGCTATTAATTTTGCAGCAAACCCTCTTGATTATTTCAAATACCAGAACAGTTAGTTTACGACTAAGTAGTTTTTCTGCGGTCGACCCAGGCGTACAGTTCATCCCATCGATGAGCCGAACCCGCAAGGCGACTCACCGAACCCGGTTCAGGAATGGTTTTTGACCCGGCTTTTTTGAGACGTTTTTTAAAAGGACTTTCATCATGAACAAGACCGCTCGCTTCCTCTCCATCGCCGCCGTTGCCGCTTTCGCTTCCATCGGCGCCCACGCCGACGAAGCCGACTCCTCGCAGTTCGCCCTGCAGTTCGACACCAACCGCACCCGCGCCGAAGTGCAGGCCGAAGCCGCCACCGTGGCCGCCACCCGCAGCCAGGAGCCCGCAGGCTCGCGCGTGGTGACGTACCAGTCCACCGCCGACCGCGCCGCCGTGCGTGCCCAGGCCGCCGAAGCGGTGCGCACCGGCCAGATCCCCCGCGGCGAAGCCAGCTACCTGTAATCCATTTCCCGGTTGCGGGCCTTCCCATGGTGGCGGCACTTCGCGGGTGCCGCTGCCATGTGGAAGTGTTTCCCCACTTGAAAGAAAAGGGCTTCCGTTAGGGAAGCCCTTTTTGCTTTTCACGGCGGCGCGCACAGCCCGGCCTGCGGCGCGCGCGCCCACTGCTCGGTCCAGGCCCACACCTGCTGCACGCCGTCCACGGGCCCGCGCTGCAGGCCGTGGTCCGCATCGTCCAGACGCCGCACGCAGAAGGGCGCGGCGCGCCCGCGGGCCTGTTCGGCAAAGCGCTCGTAGGCGATGGCAGGCACCAGTTCGTCGCTGCCGCCCCAGACCTGCAACAGCGGCCAGGGGCCCTGGATCAGCGGTTCGGCCAAAGGCCAGCGCCACAGGTCGCGCCAGTAGCCCAGGCTGCGGCCTTCCAGCACCGCGCCGTCGGGCGCCCGCCCGGCCTGGGCCTGGCCCAGGGTGTCCCAGGCGGCCCCGGCGCCAAGGCGGCGGGCCTGCAGCGCGCCGGCTTCCTGCGGGTCCAGCCCGCTGGCGGAGAGCAGCACCAGGCCCGCGAGCTGCGGCACCTCGGGCGCCAGGGCCGCCAGCAGTTCGCCTCCTTCCGAGATGCCCACCAGCAGCTGCGGCACGGCGGGTGCGCCCGCGCGCTGGCGCGCATCCGCCCGCAAGGCCGCCCGCGCATGCGCGAGCCAGGCGGACAGGCGGTCCTGCCGCCCGAAGTCCGGCGCGCAGTCGCCCGGCGCGGTGCGCGCTTCAGGGTCGATCCCGGGCTTGTGCAGCACCAGCACCTGCGCGTGCAGCAGGCCGGCGAAGTAGCGGCCGGCGAACGCGCCCATGCCCGCGCAGCCCGAGCCCGGCACCACGATGACGCGGTAGCGCAGCGGCGCCGCGCGCTCGCCGCGCCACAGGGCGGGCACGGTGGCCCCGCCCTCGCCCGGCAGCGGATGGGGCACGAAGCCGCCGGGGAGCTCGAAGCCGCCGAGCAGCGGCGGCGGCGCGGCCGTCGTCACGGCGCAGCCGCCCAAGAAAAAGGCCAGCGCGAGGCTGGCCTGGAGGCGTGCGGCGCGGCCCACGCTCAGAGCCTGGGAGTTTTTTGGCCGTGTCCGAGCAGCGCGCCAAAACGCCCCCGACCAAGGCGCAAAGCACAGCCATAGCTCGGGCTATGGCGAGCATTTGCAACGCAGGGCGGGGGCGTTTTGGCGTGATGAGCGGGCATGGACGAAAGACTCTCAGGCTCTCTACTTCAGGATGATCACTTGCTCGGGCTGCTGGGGTTGCGGCACGGGCATGGGCTGGCCGCCCTGGTACATGGGGGGCGGCGGGCGCACGCCGCGCGCCAGGTGCGCGTCGGTGTAGCCCAGCTGCATGGCGAGCTGCTGGTACACGTCCTGCGCGAGCGACAGGGACGTCTCGCGGATCACCTTGGCCCGGTTGGGCGGGGCCACGTCGCCGCGGATCGACAAAATCTTGGTGTCGTTGCCCTGCCCCTGGGCGGAGAACGCGGCCTTGATCTCGTAGGTCTTGGTGTTGATGAGCGAGAAGTCGGCCAGCAGCTGCAGGCCGTACTGGCGCGTGGCGCTGGTCGTGCCCTGCAGTGGCGAGAGCGCGTCGGTGAAGTCGATACTGGAGACCACTCCGAACAGCACGTAGTCCGCGCCGTTGAATTCGCCCTTGCGGATGCGCGCGATCACGTCCTTGACCTGGGGCTCGACCTGCGGCGTGGCCATCTTGCCGCCTTGCACCTGGTTGAGCACCTGCTCGGCCTTGGTCGGCTGCGGCTTGCCCGCGTCGAAGCCCTTGCCCTGGATCAGGCGGAAGTAGGTGCCCTGCAGGATGGCGCCCTTGATGTCGTTGGTGTAGCCGCCCAGCTCGCGCTGCTCGATGTAGCTGTAGCGGCCCGCCACATAGGTGCCGCTGGCCTGCTCGGAGGCCTGCATGTGGTGGCTGCCCGAGTGCGAGCCCGAGCCGCCGTAGGGGCTGGCGCTGTAGCCGCCGCTGGCGCTGCCGCCCGCGCTCATCTGGCTGCTGCGCTGGTAGGTGCCGGCCATGAAGTATTCGGACACGCGCTGGGCATAGGCCAGGTCGGTCACGGCGATCTTGGGCGCGGCGCCGGGCTGCTGGGCCTGCGCGGCGGTGCCCCAGGCCAGGGTGGTGGCGGCAATGACGGCCAGGGCCGTGTTCAGGGTGGTTCTGCGTTGCATGGTGTGCTCCTTGCTCAGCGCTTGCTTGTTTTGCGGATTTCTTTTTCATCCTGCCATTCGACGGTGCCCTCTTCCACGTCGAACAGTTGCAGCGTGAACTTGTAGTACACGTCCTTGGTGGTGTTGTTCTGCTTGACGATGCTGGTCAGCTCGCCTTCGAGCTGGTACTTGGCCGCCGTCATCTGGCCGATCTTGGCGGTGGTGCCCTGCTTGTACAGGCCGCTCTGGTTCTGGCGCTGCAGCTCATCGACGCCCTGCTGCATCTGGTTGATGGAGCGCACGAAGCGCACCTTGCCCGACTTGGTGAGCGCCGTCTGGATGGAGCTCATCACGTTGTTGGTGTCGATGTACTCGCTGGTCTTGTTCTTCACCGGGGCCAGGGTCACCGTGGGGCGGCCCTGGAAGATGCCGGTCTCCAGCAGGCTGCCGGTCATCTTCTCGGCGATCATCTGCAGGTCGGTGGAGCCGAACTCGTTGGTGACCAGCTCCACGGCCTTGGCGTCGCCGTAGTTCACCTGGCGGTCGAAGCGGACCACGGGCGACGAGAGGTTCTGGCAGCCCGACAGGGCCAGGGTGCCGGCCACGAGGGCCAGGGCGGTGAGGGTGTTCTTGGTCATGGTTAAATTCCTTAGCGGGGCTCGACGTTCATCTCCAGGCGCAGGTCCACGGCAGCATTGGTGGGTGCCACGCTCTTGACGGTCTGCTGGCCCAGGCCCAGCACCCTCATCTGCTTCCACGATTCGCCGTCGCCCACCTGGTTGCCCGCGTTGTCCAGCCACTTGAAGCGGTAGAACACCGTGCGGTCGGTGCGGCCCATGTTGGCCATGTCGGCCTGCACCACCAGGATGTCGTTCTTGCGCACGATGCGCATCTCGCGCACGGCGATGCTGTTGGCCTCGCCGCGCAGGGCGACCTTGGAGGCCACGGCCGGCGGCGTGGCCGGGTCGTGCAGCTGGGCGCGGGCAGCGGTGGCGGCGACCAGGGCCGCGCACAGCAGGGCGGGCGCGGCGAGGGCGATACGGGTTCTCATGCCAAAGGCTCCTTGGGGGTTGTTGTGTTCACTGCTTGGCGGCCGCGGGCTTGGCCACCGTGGGCTTGACGGCGGCCTTGGGCACGGCCTTGCCGCGGTTCGCGGGCGCTGCGGCCGGGGGCGTCGCGGCCACCACGGGCGCGGGCGGGGGCACCGCCGCCACGGCGGGGAGCTGGCCCAGCATGGCCACGTCGCCGGTCAGCACGCTGTTCTCGTACATGCGCAGGGGCACCAGGGCGTACTGGCCATCGATCTTGATGGGCTCGGGCAGCTGGCGGCCGTTGACGGTGATGGTGTGCTCGCCGGGCGGCAGGTAGCCGCGCGCGATGTACACGCGGCCGGGCAGCATGCGCCACATGCGGTCGTCGGCCTGCTCGGTGGTGGCGGAGGCCACGGCGCCGATGATGCCGCCCAGCAGGCCGCCGCGCTTTTGCAGCTCGTTCTGCAGCATGCCCTTGGCCACGGCGCGCGTGAAGCCGCGCAGCACCATGCCGGGCATTTCGTCCTTGAGCACGCGGCGCGCCATCACGTTCACGTCCACCACTTTTTCCAGCTTGAAGTCGGTGCCGGCGGCCGTCAGGCTGGTCAGCAGCGGGTCGGTGGAGGGCTCGATCACCGGGTACGAGATGCTGGCCGTGACCAGGCCCCGGCCCGTGGGCACGGGCAGGGTGAAGGCCTTGGGCTTGCGCGCGGGCGCGTCGCCGGCCTCGACGACGAACAGCACGTCGGTCATGCGCTGGCGGCGCTTCCAGGTGAAGCCGGTGCGCGTGTCCAGGCCGCGCAGGCCTTCCTCGAGCACGGGCGTGTCGGGCTTGAGCTCGATGGCCTTGCGGTAGCCGGGCGCGGCCAGGCCGGGCTCGTTGAGCATTTCGTACAAAAAGCCCGCGAGGTAGTGCGACAGGGCGTTGGAATAGCCGTTCTTGAGGGCCAGCACCTCGGGGTCGTTGAGCGTCTCCACAGGGTAGCCGTTGAGCTCCTTGCCCTCGGTCGATGCGCCCTTGGACTTGGCTTCTTCCTCGGCGGCCAGGGTTTCCTTGGCGCGGAACTCGGCGATGATGGCCTCGCGCTCGTGCGTGCGCTTGATGTCCACGCGGGCGTTTTCGAAATCGCCCACGGCCACGCGGTTGAGGGCCAGGCGCGTGGTCAGCCACACCTTTTCGTAGTCCTGGCCTTCGTAGACCTTCAGGCGTTCGCTGATCAGCGCGGCGCCCACCGTGCCCATGAGCTTGCTCGGGTTGGTCTTGGCGGTGTCCTCCCATTCCTTGACCTTGATGTCGGCCAGTAGGAAGGCATTGGTGCTGTCGCCGTAGCGGCGGTCCATGCGCAACAGCTCGCCGCGCTCCATGTTGTAGAGCAGCGCGGTCTTTTCCTCTTCGGTCTTGGCCGTGCTCTCCAGTTGGGCGATGGCCGCGGGGATGCCGCCGCTGCGGCCCGCGCTCTGCATGTCGGTGGCCAGCTTGTCGTGGCTCTGCATGGTGGCGCAGCCCGTGAGGGCGGCGCTCAGGGCCAGCGCCCAGAACAGGCGCGGGCGGAAACGGGACAGGTGGGCTGTCATGGGTACTCCTTGCTGATCGATCGGTTGCGCACCAGAAAACCCCGGCCCCGTCCATGCGCGGTTCGGCATCGCGCCGCTGGCGCACGCCTGCTGGATGGAAGGGCCGGACAAGGAAGCTGCTGGCCGCGCGTGCGCCCCCTCCCGGCGCTGTCACGTGCTGCTGGCGTGCCCCTGTGGCTGTGTTTTTCTTGGTTGTTTTGTGTGGGTTTGTAGCCAGGGACGCAATGTAGCAAAAGCTTGTATCTTTTCTGTAACCCCATCCCGCATGTGCAGGCCCGGTGCAGCAGCGGCGCCACCATCTCAAGCCTCCGCCCGGTTCAAGGGCATGCGGTAGAGCCACACCACCCGCCCGCCCGGCGCGCGCAGCTGCGCGCTGGGCAGCACGCCGGGCACCGCGAATTCCAGGCTCACCAGCCAGGCGCCGGGCGCCAGCTCGGCCTGGGCCTTGGCGGCCGCGCGGGCCATGCTCTCGGGCCTCTGGAACAGGTAGACCATGCGGTAGGGGCTCCAGTCCTCGGCCCACATGTCGGCGCGCCGCACCAGGGCCCAGGGGCAGCGCAGGGCGCACACCAGGCGCAAGAGCCAGCTCCATTCCAGGCCTTCGAGCTGCGCCGCCGGGTAGGCGTGGCGCAGCGCCTTGAGGCCGTCGCCCAGGCCGCTGCCCGCGTCGAGCACCCGCGCGCCCAGCGGCAGCGGGGCCTGCGCGGCCAGCGAGCGCAGCGCATAGTGCGGCGTGGGGAACAGCGGCGCGTCGCGCCAGGCATTGAGGGGGTAGACCAGCAGCAGCAGCGCCAGCGGCACCAGCCAGGCCCAGGTGGGCAGGCTGGCCGCGCCCAGCAGCGCCAGCGACAGGGGGAAGCCCGTGGCGATCAGCCCGCGCCGCCACCAGTTGCCGCCGAGCATGCTGGCCGCCGTGCCCAGCAGGCAGGCCGCCAGCAGCGCGCCCACGGGCGGCACGGCCGAGCGCTGCAGCGCCACGAAAAGCCCCCAGGCGCAGGCCCACGCGACCAACGCGGGAAGGGGCCAAGGCATGCGCAAGGGGGACATGACGGTTTTTTTGCTCCAGGGGATGCACCGATCACCCGGAAAACCATCATGGGCCACGGCCAGCGTCGCTGTCCTGTGAAGGGGCCTGGCGGTCAACCCGGGGGTGTCGAACGCAGCGCAGTGTAGGGCCCCAAGCGACGCATTTTGCCCGGACAAGTTACGCGTGGAAACGGGTTCCGTGCGCTATTTCACGCATCCCGGCCCCGCCGGGCCATTCAACCTCTCAGTCGCTCGATCAGGCCGTTGAGCGCTTCCAGCGAGCCGAACTGGATCGCCAGCTCGCCCATGTCCTCCACGCGGCCATTGCGCTTGACGCGCTTTTTCACGCGCACCTCGACCTCGGCCATGAGCAGGTCCGACAGTTCCTCTTCCACGCGGCGCAGGTCGCGCGACTTTTCCTTCTTGGGCTTTTGCGGTACCAGGCTGAATTCGGCGCCGATCTTCTTGACCAGCGCCTCGGCCTCGCGCACCGACAGCTTCTTGGCCGCGATCTGGTTGCCGGCCGTGATCTGCGCGGCGCGGTCCAGCGCCAGCAGCGCGCGCGCATGGCCCATGTCGATGTCGCCCGCCATCAGCATGGTCTGCACGGGCTCGGCCAGGTTCAACAGGCGCAGCAGGTTGCTGGCGGCGCTGCGCGAGCGGCCCACGGCCTGGGCGGCCAGCTCGTGGGTCAGGCCGAACTCGCGGATCAGGCGCTGCAGGCCCTGGGCTTCTTCCAGCGGGTTGAGGTCCTCGCGCTGGATGTTCTCGATGAGCGCCATGGCGGCGGCGGACTCGTTGGGCACGTCGCGCACTAGCACGGGCACCACGTCCAGCCCCGCCAGCCGGGCCGCACGGAAGCGGCGCTCGCCCGCGATGATTTCGTACTTGCCGGCGTTTTCGCCCTCGGCCAGCCGGCGCACCAGGATCGGCTGCATGATGCCCTGGGCCTTGATGGATTCGGCCAGCTCGTACAGCGCGCCCTCGTCCATGCGGGTGCGGGGCTGGTACATGCCCGCGACCATCTCGATGAGCGGCAGGGTGCTGGGCAGGCCGGCTTCGGCGGCCTGGGCCTGTTCCACCTTGTCGGCGACCTTGGGGCCCAGCAGTGCTTCGAGGCCGCGGCCGAGGCCCTTGGGTTTCTTAGTGACCATGTTCGTTGGTTCTTCTCAGTTCGTCTTCGTGTTCAAAAGGCCGTGGAGCAGCGCCTGCCCCTCGGCCCAGTCGCCCAGGCCCGATTCGGCATTGATGTGGCCGCGCTCGCCGTAGTCGATGAAGCGGGCGCCCCAGGACTGGGCCAGGCCCTCTGCGCGCTCGAAGCTGCAGTAGGGATCGCTGCGGCTGCCCACCAGCAGCGCCGGGAACGGCAGCGGCTGGCGCGCGATGGGCGCCCAGCCGGGAATCTGCGCGGCCAGGTCGGGCCGCTCCACGTCGCCGGGCGCCACCAGCAGCGCGCCTTGCACGCGGTGGGCGTGGGACGAGTGCGCCGCCCACCAGGCCGCGAGGATGCAGCCCAGGCTGTGCGCCACCAGCATCACCGGGCCGTCGGCATCGACCACGGTGTCCTCCAGCCGGGCCGACCAGTCGCCGCGCAGCGGGCGCATCCAGTCGTGCTGCTCCACGCGGCGGTAGCCGTGCAGAGCCTCCCAGCGGCTTTGCCAATGGTCGGGGCCCGAGTTCTGCCAGCCTGGCAGCAGCAGGATGTTGGAAGGGTTCATAGCTCTGCTTTTGATAGCTGTCAGCGCTTGACCATCAAGCGCTGGCGGCCATTTTGGCTGTGGAAACTGCAGCAGGCATCCGCCCCACGCGCTGGACCATTTCCTCGGCAAATTCGATGAAGGCCTGGCTGCCCTTGGCCGCCGCATCGAACACCACGCCGGGCAGGCCGTAGCTAGGCGCCTCGGCCAGGCGCACGTTGCGCGGAATCACGGTGTTGAACACCTTGTCGCCGAAGTGGCCCTTGAGCTGGTCGCTGACCTGCTGCTGCAGGGTGATGCGCGGGTCGAACATCACGCGCAGCAGGCCGATGATCTGCAGGTCGGCGTTGAGGTTGGCGTGCACCTGCTTGATGGTGTTGACCAGGTCCGTCAAACCTTCGAGCGCGAAGTACTCGCACTGCATGGGCACGATGACGCCGTGCGCGCTGCACAGGCCGTTGAGCGTGAGCATGGACAGGGACGGCGGGCAGTCGATGAGCACGAAGTCGTAGTCGCCATCCACCTCGGCCAGCGCCGTCTTCAAGCGCTTTTCGCGGTGCTCCAGCGCCACCAGCTCCACCTCGGCGCCCGCGAGTTCGCGGTTGGCGCCCAGCACCCGGTAGCCGCACTTGTCCGACAGCACGGCCGCCTCCTTCACCGAGGCGGATTCGAGCAGCACGTCGTACACCGTCAGCTCCAGGCTGCGCTTGTCCACGCCCGAGCCCATGGTGGCATTGCCCTGCGGGTCCAGGTCGATCATCAGCACGCGCTGCCCGATCTTGGCCAGCCCGGCGGCGAGGTTGACGGTGGTGGTCGTCTTACCGACCCCGCCCTTCTGGTTGGCAACGCAAAAGATCTTGGCCATATCGATTTATTACTTGGAAATGGCCAGCTTGATGCCAAACCCGATGAGGAAGACGCCCGCCAGCTTTTCCAGCGTGCGGCCAATGCGGGGGTTGGCGCGCATGCGCTCGGCCAAAAAGTGCGTGAGCAGCACGGCGATCAGGCCGTAGAGAAACGTCAGCGCCGCCACCGTGGCCGCCATCACGCCAAAGGTCAGCAGCCCCAAGTGCCGGGCCGGGTCCACGAACAGCGGAAAGAACGCCATGTAGAACACGATGGCCTTGGGGTTGAGCAGGGTGATGAGCGCTGCCTGCTTGAAGTAGTGGCGCGGCTGGATGGTGAGCACCGGCGCATCGCCCGGCTTGGCCGTGAGCATCTTGAAGCCCAGCCACGCCAGGTAGGCCGCGCCCAGCCACTGCACGGCATGGAAGGCCGCCGGGTAGGTCGCCAGCAGTGCGGCCACTCCCGCCACGGCTGCCCACATCAACACCTGATCGGCGGCGATCACACCCATCGTGGCGCCCAGGCCGCCCCGGATGCCGCCCTTGCTGGTGGAAGTGATCAGCGCCAGATTGCCGGGGCCGGGAATGGCCAGGAACAACACTATCGCGGCGATGAAGGCGCCGTAATCCGCAATGCCAAACATGATTTCCCCTGAAAGACTGTGGGGGAGTTTAAGGCAACGCTGAATAAGTCCCTCGCGTGCCGCGCATCCCTGCTTTGGGCGGTCTGCGGCGTTGCAAATGCTCGCAATAGCTACGGCTATTGCTGTGCTTTGCGCCTTGCAGCCCATTCCAAACCAGGGCGCGCGCCATCGCGGTGACTTATTCAGCGTCGCCTTGCGCGAGCGGCCGCATCCAGACGATGCAGCGCTCGGCGTCCAGGCCGGGCACGGCGAGGGGTTCCACGTGAAACACCTGCACATCGGCCGGCAGGGCCGCGATTTCGTCCTCCGGGCGCTTGCCCTTCATCGCCAGCCACATGCCCTGCGGCGCCAGCGCGGCGCGCGACCAGTTCACGAAGTCGGGCAGCGCAGCGAAGGCGCGGCAGCTGATGATGTCGAACGGTGTGGTGAGTGTCTCGACCCGAGCGTGCAGGCCATGCAGGTTGCGCAGTTTGAGCGCCACCGCTGCCTGCTGGATGAACGCCGCCTTCTTGCCCACGGTGTCCACGCAGCTCACGTCCAGCTCGGGGCAGCAGATGGCGAACACCACGCCGGGCAGGCCGCCGCCCGAACCCACGTCCAGCAGGCGGGTGCCGCCCTGCCCTGCTGGCAGCGTGGCAATGTGGCGGCGCAGCGGCGCCACGGCGGCCAGGCTGTCGAGCAGGTGGTGCGTCAGCATTTCCTGCGGGTCGCGCACCGCCGTCAGGTTATAGACCTTGTTCCACTTCTGCAGCAGCGCGAGAAACTCCAGCAGCTGGTCGATCTGCGCATCCGACAGCGCGAGGCCCAGGGCCTGCGCGCCCGCCTGCAGCGCGCTCTTCACGCGGCTTCCTCCTGCGTGGGCGACGGGGTGAAGCCCCTGAAGCCACCCTTCTTCAAATGCACCATCAGCAGCGAGATCGCCGCCGGGGTGATGCCCGTGATGCGCGAGGCATGGCCCAGGGTCTCGGGCCGGTGGCGGCTGAGCACCTGCCGGGCCTCGATGCTCAGGGCCGTGACCTGCATGTAGTCCAGGTCGGGCGGCAGGCGCAGCTTCTCGAAGTGCGCGGCGCGCTCCACCTCGCCCTTCTGGCGGTCGATGTAGCCCGCGTACTTGGCGGCGATCTCCACCTGCTCCAGCACCGGCCCGGCGAGGTCGCCCAGGGTTTCACGTGAAACATCGGCGGATGCGTACTTGCCACCGTCCAGCGACATCAGGCTGGCATAGCCCACATCGGGGCGGCGCAGCAACTCGAACAGGTTGTATTCGTGCTCGATGCTCTTGCCCAGCACGCGCGCGGACTCCGCGGCCGGCAGGTTGCGCGGGTTCACCCAGGTGGCCTTGAGGCGTTCTGTTTCACGTGAAACAGCATCGCGCTTGCGGCTGAAGGCGTCCCAGCGGGCATCGTCGATCAGCCCCATGCGCCGCCCGGCTTCGGTCAGGCGCATGTCGGCGTTGTCCTCGCGCAGCTGCAGGCGGAACTCCGCGCGGCTGGTGAACATGCGGTAGGGCTCGGTCACGCCCTTGGTGATGAGGTCGTCCACCAGCACGCCCAGGTAGGCCTCGTCACGGCCGGGCAGCCAGGGCGCGTCGCCCCGGCACTGCAGCGCGGCGTTGATGCCGGCGAACAGGCCCTGGGCCGCCGCTTCCTCGTAGCCCGTGGTGCCGTTGATCTGGCCGGCAAAGAACAGGCCCTGGATCTGCCGCGTCTCGAAGCTGCTCTTGAGCGAACGCGGATCGAAGTAGTCGTATTCGATGGCGTAGCCGGGGCGCAGGATGTGGGCGTTTTTGAGGCCCGGCATGCTGCGCACCAGGTCGTACTGGATGTCGAACGGCAGGCTGGTGCTGATGCCGTTGGGGTAGACCTCGTGCGTGGTCAGCCCCTCGGGCTCCAGGAAGATCTGGTGGCTGTCCTTGTCGGCAAAGCGGTTGATCTTGTCCTCCACGCTCGGGCAGTAGCGTGGGCCCACGCCCTCGATCTTGCCGGTGAACATGGGGCTGCGGTCGAAGCCGCTGCGGATGATGTCGTGCGTACGCTCGTTGGTGTGGGTGATCCAGCAAGGCACCTGGCGCGGGTGCATCTGCGCGTTGCCCATGAAGCTGAACACCGGCACCGGGTCCAGGTCGCCAGGCTGCTCCTCGCACTTCGAGAAGTCGATGCTGCGCCCGTCGATGCGCGGCGGCGTGCCAGTCTTGAGGCGCCCCTGCGGCAGCTGCAGCTCCTTGAGCCGCGCCGACAGCGACACGGCGGGCGGGTCCCCTGCCCGGCCGGCGGCGTAGTTGTTCAGGCCCACGTGGATCTTGCCGTCCAGGAAGGTGCCGGCCGTCAGCACCACAGTGCGCGAGCGAAAGCGGATGCCCACCTGCGTGACGGCGCCCACCACGCGGTCGCCCTCCACCATCAGGTCATCGACGGCCTGCTGGAACAGCCACAGGTTCGGCTGGTTCTCCAGCATGCGGCGGATGGCGGCCTTGTACAAAATGCGGTCGGCCTGCGCCCGCGTGGCGCGCACCGCAGGGCCCTTGCTGCTGTTGAGGATGCGGAACTGGATGCCGCCCTCGTCCGTGGCCAGCGCCATCGCGCCGCCCAGTGCATCCACCTCCTTCACCAGGTGCCC
>Ga0206116_1001193_pt1 | contig 15588 bp, 13 predicted proteins | sample 3A1Ametagenome_FD_178000 | JGI IMG/M metagenome (GOLD analysis project Ga0206116, IMG submission 178000) | Enriched microbial communities from leaf-cutter ant dump, University of Wisconsin, Madison, United States - 3A1A | ecosystem: Environmental > Terrestrial > Nest > Insects nest > Nest dump...
ACCGTCGGTGATGGTGGAGGCACCGTAGGGCGAGCCGCCCTTGACGGCCTCGACGCCCATCTGCCCCTGGAAGGCATAGGGCAGACCGACGTAGGCCATGCCGTGGTGCAGGAAGGTGGGGATCAGGCCGAGGATGGTCGATTCCTGTCCGCCGTGCTGGGTGGCCGACGAGGTGAAGGCCGAGGCGACCTTGCCAACGAGCTTGCCCTGGGCCCAGAGAGCGCCGGTCTGGTCGAGGAAGTTGCGCATCTGCGAGGCAACGGTACCATAGCGCGTGCCGGCGCCAACGATGATGGCGTCGTAGTCGGCCAGCTCATCCGGCTTGGCGATCGGAGCGGCCTGATCGACCTTGTAGTAGGAAGCCTTGGCCACATCCTCCGGGACCAGCTCCGGAACGCGCTTCACATCGACCGTCGCGCCGGCCGAGCGAGCACCCTCGGCGACGGCATTCGCCATCGTCTCGATGTGTCCGTAAGCAGAATAGTAGAGCACAAGCACCTTGGCCATATTACGACATCCTCAATGAAAGCCGGTCTTGCCGGCGAAAGCGATGCCTTGAACTTAGCCCCTCGAACGGTTACGCAAAGTCACGTAATGGGCGACACATCTTCCACCCAGGGTGAACGATCAACCCCTTTCGGTGGTTCATTTGGGCGTCCACATTGATCGAAACCCGCCGCCTGCGGCTATGCAGTGCGCGCCTGTCCTGCTCTCACTCGGGAACCGACCATGGAATTCGGCATCGACAGCTTCGTTTCGACCACTTGGACTCCGGCCAGCAAAACCGGCGATGCCGAGCGCATGGCGCGTCTTCTTGAGGAAATCGAGACGGCCGATGCGGCCGGGCTCGATGTTTTCGCCATCGGCGAGCACCATCGCGAGGAGTATCTCGCCTCGGCCCCCGCGGTCATACTGGCCGCCGCGGCGGCGCGAACGAAAAACATCCGGCTGGCCAGCGCCGTAACGGTGCTGAGCTCGGACGAACCTGTCCGCGTGTTCCAGCAGTTTGCCACGCTGGATCTGATCTCCAATGGCCGTGCCGAGATCATCGTCGGGCGCGGCTCGTTCATCGAGTCCTATCCGCTGTTCGGCTTCGATCTCAGGAACTACGACGAACTGTTCACTGAGAAGCTCGATCTGCTGCTGACCATTCGCGACAACATCAACGTAACCTGGTCGGGCAAGCACCGGGCGGCACTGACCGGCCAGGGCGTCTACCCCCGGCCGGTACAGAAGCAGTTGCCCATTCGCATCGGAGTCGGCGGCACGCCGGCATCCTTCGCCCGGGCCGGATTCCTGGGACTGCCGTTGGTCGTCGCCATCATCGGCGGCGAACCGCACCGCTTCCGGCCGCTGATCGATCTCTATCGCAGGGCAGGCGCCGAAGCCGGTCATCCGCCGGAGAAGCTGAGCGTCGGCGTCCATGCGGTGGGCTTTCTTGCCGACACCGCCGAAGAAGCCGCCGATATCTATTGGCCGGGCTATGAGCGGACGTTCTCGAAGATCGGGCGAGAACGCGGCTGGGGACCGACGACGCGCGCTCAGTATGACGCGCTGCGCGGACCGACGGGTGCGTTGATGATCGGCGGGCCCGACGAGATCATCGCCAAGGTCCGTCACGTCAACGAGTCGCTCGGTGGCATCGACCGTCTCACCCTGCTGCTGCAAGGCCAGGAGCTGCCGCATGCCGCAGCTCTCCACTCGATCGAGCTGCTCGGCAACAAGGTGAAGCCGGCGGTCAATGGCGGGACTGCCTGACCCACGCCGTTCGAGACGGTCCGTCATCCTGATGGCGGACCGGCTTTGGCGATCGTTCAGTTTTGCATGATGCTCTGCGAAATCGGGCAATATGAATCGTTTTTTCGCTCGCCTATATGCTTCTCCGGCAATCACCGGAGGCGACCATGCAAGACATATTGACCTTCATCATGACCCGCGAAGGTTTCCGCCGGCCCAGGCAGACGCATACCGCCGAGGCTGACCGGCAGTTCTATGACACGGCGGCGCCACTCGCCGCCAAGATACACGCAGCCCGTCAGCGGCTCGCTCGCTGGAGGCCTCGTCTGCCTCGGCGCGAAACGATTGACGGCTGATCGGAGATCGAGTCCGCCCGGCGCGGCCGTTTGACCGATCGAAGGGCGGAACGAAGGCCGGCGGGACCAAGCCGCCGGCCTTTCCATTCACACGATGTTCTTTTCCTTGACCTGCCGTCCCTCGCGGATGCGAACCGGAGAAAGCTCCGAGAGATCGAGGCTGCGGTAAGCGCCGTGGACGACCAGTTCGCTCAATCCCCGGCCGACGGCCGGCGCCTGCTGCAATCCGTGGCCGGAGAAGCCGTTGGCCAGCAGCAGGTTCGGCACCTCCGGCATGGCGCCGAGCAGCACATTGTCGTCGTAGGCGCACATGTCGTAGTAGCCGGCCCAGGCGGCGCCGGGCTTGATCCGTTCGAAGGCGGGAACCCGCGTGGCGATCGTCGGCCAGATATGATCCTCGAACAGGTTCCAGTCGACGTCGAAGTCGTCGTCCACCTCCGGATCGTCTTCGCCCGCCGGCGCCCAGCCGCAGATGAACCCGTCGCTGTCGCCGCGCACATAGGTACCGTTGGGATCGATCAGCAGTGGACAGCGCTCGATCCGATCCTCGGCCTTGAAGGTGAAGATCATCCGCTTCTTCACCTCGATGGGAATGTCGATGCCGGCCGTGGCGGCGAGCTTGCGACCATCGGCGCCGGAAGCGTTGATCACGGTACCGGCGGAAATCACCTCGCCGTCTTCAAGACGGACGCCGGTTGCCCTGCCGCTCTCGACCTCGATGGCCGCGGCGCGCGCCGGGCGGTAGTCCACGCCGAGCGAGCGTGCCTTCCGGCGAAAGGCCTGCATCATGCCGTAGCCGTCAAACCATCCCTCGCCGCTCCGGCCGTAGCAACCGGCCGAGAGATCGTCGACGCTGAGCCAGGGAAAGGTGGCCGCCAGGGTGTCCGGCTCCAGAAAGGCAATGTCGGCGCCGAGCTCGACTTGCAGCCGATGATTTTCGGCGAGCGTGTCCCTTCCGGCGTCGGTGGCGAGAAACAGATAGCCATCCTCGTGGAAGCCGATGTCGGGCTTGTCGCCTTCGACCTCAAGCAGATCGCCTATGTTTCGAATGAATTCAATACCGTAGAGGGAGATCTTTATGTTCACCGCCGTGGAGAACTGCTGGCGGATCGAGGCGGCCGACAAGGCGGATGCACATTTTCGGTAGGACGGGTCTTTTTCGAGCACCAGCACCTTGCCGGAAAAATCTGGGTTGGAGGCAAGATGATAGGCAGCCGACGACCCGGTCACGGCGCCGCCGACGATCACGACATCATAGTGAGGCATTTGAGAACCTGAGATTGCCTTCGGGTGCTGAACCGCCCGGTAAGCCCATCAGAGATTCCGCTTAGCGCACTGTCAAGCGAACGGCCGCCCAAGCCTCCGGCAGGCACTGCACAAACATTGCGCCAATGCCTCGATAGGCGGCTTCGCCTCGTTCCGCAGGGCTCCCGGGCGACGAACGCGCCCGGGGCCTTTGTTGGATTGCCGTCAGTCGGCCGCCTTCTCCACATAGCGCGGGAAGATGCCGACCGGCGCCGGCAGGGCAACGCCACCGGCGAGAGCTCCACCTTCGCCCAGGCTGTCGAAGGCCCGACGATCGGCAGGCACGGCCAGAAGGTCGAGCAGCTTTTCCATCGACGCCGGCATGACCGGCTGGATCAGGATGGCGACGTTTCTGAGCAGTTCCGCCGTCACCCACATGATGGTGGCGAAGCGTGCCTCGTCGGTCTTGCGGACCGTCCACGGCGCCTCGGCATCGAAGTAGCGGTTGGCCTCGCCGAGCACGGCCCAGATGGCATTGAGCATCTGGTGTATCTGCTGCCCCTCGATCGCCTCGCGGCAAGCCGGAAGCAGGCCATAGACGCTCTGGAGGATCGTCCGGTCGGCGTCGGTGAGCGGTCCTGGCGTCGGCAGCACGCCGCCAAGGTTCTTGGCGATCATCGACAGCGACCGCTGACCGAGGTTGCCAAGATTGTTGGCGAGATCGGCGTTCATGCGGCCTACGATCGCCTCGTGGCTGTAGTTGCCGTCCTGGCCGAAGGAGACCTCGCGCAGGAAGAAGTAGCGGACGGGATCGAGACCGTAGGCATCGACCATCTCCTGCGGGCCGACGACGTTGCCGAGCGACTTCGACATCTTCTCGCCGCGGTTGAACAGGAAGCCGTGAGCGAAGACGCGCTTGGGCAGCGGCACGCCGGCGCTCATCAGGAACGCCGGCCAGTAAACGGTGTGGAAGCGGACGATATCCTTGCCGATGATGTGCAGGGCCGGCCAGTACTTCCGGAACAGCTCGCTATCGGTGTTAGGATAGCCGAGCGCCGTGATGTAGTTGGTCAGCGCATCGACCCATACGTACATGACGTGCTTGTCGTTGCCGGGCACCGGAATGCCCCAGTCAAAGGTGGTGCGCGAGATCGAGAGGTCCTTGAGACCGCCCTTGACGAAGCTCATCACCTCGTTCCGGCGCTCGTCGGGACCTATGAAGTCGGGTTGCTCTTCGTAGAGCTTCAGGAGCCTGTCCTGATAGGCGCTCAGGCGGAAGAAGTAGCTCTCCTCCTCGACCCACTCCACGGGCGTTCCCTGCGGGCCGAAGCGGATGCCGTCGTCGGAGACGATGGTTTCCTCTTCGCCGTAATAGGCTTCGTCGCGGACCGAGTACCAGCCGGCATACTTGTTCAGGTAGATGTCGCCGTTGGCCTCCATCGCTTTCCAGATCGCTTGGCAGGCAATGCGGTGACGCTCCTCGCTGGTGCGGATGAAGTCGTCGTTGGAAAGGTTTAGGAGCGTGGCCATCTCCTGGAAACGGGCCGAGTTGCGATCGGCGAGCTCGCGGGCGGTGATGCCCTCCTTGCGCGCCGTCTGCAGCATCTTGATGCCGTGTTCGTCGGTGCCCGTCAGAAAGCGGACGTCATGGCCGTCGAGCCGCATGAACCGCGCCATCACGTCGGTCGCCATCGCCTCGTAGGCATGGCCGATGTGAGGAGCCCCGTTGGGGTAGCTGATCGCGGTCGTGATGTAGAACGTCGGTTTCATGAGTTCGCTTCAGGGTTTCGATGGTGCCGGACGGAAGGTCAAAAGGCGCATCCGAACGGAACGCCGGCGGCACACCCTGTGAATAGCTACTTAGCGACACATCCCGCAAGGCTTTGCATCATCGAAATCACCGCCTGCCGCCGATCGAGGTTGATTCCATCGGTTTCCGCGACAATGCGATTGACCGTCTCCCAGGCCACCGCATAGCCGTTGAGACGGTCGACCCCGCTCCTCAGCGTCAGGCGCATATGCTCGGACAGCCAGCCACGAGCGAGATCGGCACAGAGGTCGAAACTGTCGGCTCCCTTACGCCCGGCCACGGCATCGGCGAAGCGATAGAGGCGCGGCCGGTCGAGACGCGGAAATGCGTCGGCGAGGGACCGGAACTGGCGATGGACCTCCAGACCGTTGTTCTCGATGCACTCGATGGCCCGGCGCACCGACCCTTCGGCAAGAGCGGTGAGCGATGGCTTGTCGCCCTCGGCCACCGTCAGGCCAAGGGACGTCAGCGCCGCATCCAGATCATCCGGGGCAAGAGGATCGAGCGCCAGTCGGCGACAGCGCGACCGGATGGTCGGCAAGAGCCGCCCCGGTGCATGGGAGAGAACCAGGAACAGCGACCGCTTCGGCGGCTCCTCCAGCATCTTGAGCAGCGCGTTGGCCGCCGAGACGTTCATGTCGTCGGCGGCATCGACGATGGCGATACGATAGCCGTCGACACCGGCGGCGTTGCCGAAGAAAGTCACCGTCTTGCGGATCTCGTCGACAGTGAGCTGCGTCTTGACCTTCTTCGCCTTCTCGTCCCACGGGCGTCGAAGATGCAGAAGGTTGGGGTGAGCGCCCGTCGAGACCATCGCGGCAACGCGATCGTCGGCCGGCAGCAGGCCGGACGCCGTCGGCGGCGCTTTTGCGGGATCAGGGTGGCTCAGCACGAAGCGTGCGAAGCGGAAAGCCAGGGTCGACTTGCCGATGCCCTTGGGGCCGGTCAGCAGAATGGCGTGGTGCAGCCGGCCGCCGGCGTAGCCATCGTGCAACTCGGCGGCAGCGACGGAATGGCCGATCAGCTCCGTCTGCTCACGCGGCAGCGGAAACCCTTCCAGCCAATCGGCCTCGGTGGCGCGATCGTCCTCAATCGCCACGGGCGCCCTCCCCGTCGAGCCCGAAGCGCTTCGTCACCAGTTCAAGGATTTCCGCGGACACAACATCCTTCTCGCGACTGCCGTCGACGACGACGCAGCGCTCGGGAAACCGATCGGCCAACGCGAGGAACCCCCGCCGCCGCGCTTCGTGGACGGCGACAGCGTCGCTCTCGAAGCGGTCGGCGCCTTCTGATCGATGGCCCACACGGGCGAGCCCGACTGAGACGGGCACGTCGATGACGATGGTGAGATCGGGAATGGTGGAACCGATGGCGGCGTCGACAAGGCCATCGACGACATCGGCGGGCAGCCCGCCGGCGGTGCCCTGATAGACCCGACTGGAGTCGGCAAAGCGATCGCAGACGACGAAGGCGCCTCGCCCGAGCGCCGGCTCAATCAGTTCGGCAACGTGATCGATACGGGCAGCAGCGAAAAGATAGGCTTCGCCCAGAACGCCGAGCGGCTTGGCCCGACCGGACAGGAGAAGGCCGCGAATGGTCTCGGCCGCAGGCGAGCCGCCGGGCTCGCGCGTCAGCACCACGTCGAGGCCGCGCGCCTCGAGCGCCGCCGCCAGGCGCTTCGACTGCGTCGACTTGCCGGTGCCCTCACCGCCTTCGAAGGTGATGAATCTACCCCTGGTGCCGCCCACGCAATGCTCCCAAATTCACGATATCCTCGATCGATATAGACCCGATCGTTCTATACCACCAGCCGGCGAACATCTCGGCAAAGCCATCGAGCGCCCGATCGCGGATCTCGCCGCGCTCGACGTCGGCGGCGGCTTCGAGCGTCACGGACTGGTAAAGGCGGTCACCTACCCTGACTTCAAGACGGGCGACTGGCGCGCCGCGCATGATCGGCGCCGGCACCGGACCATCGTAGACCACGGCAAGGCGAAACTGCGAGCGGTCGCCGGTCGGCAGGGTCAGGTTCACCGGCGCGCCGCCGGTGGAGACCACCGCCACATCCGGCCTGTTGCCGCCAAACACCTTCACCCGGCTGATTTCGGCCCCGGACGGGTAGATCTCGAACCGGCCGTACTCCGAGAACGCCCCCTCAATCAGTGCCTTGAGATCCTTGTCGCGATCGGCCAGCGACGCATAGCCGCTCGCCGCGAGAGTGATGCGACGATCGCCCCGCCCCGCCGTCAGCAGAGCGCCGAAGCCGGCCGCCTCGTCGAAAGCCAGCACCATGCCGTCGACACCCGCAAGCTCCTTGATGAAGCGCGTCTTGTTGGTCTGGTTGATCTTGTTCCAGAGAAACTCCGGCTGGCTGTAAAGCGCGTAGCGGTCGGGATAGGTCGTCCTGATATGGCCGGCCAACGTCAGCATGTCGGAAAGCGTGGTGCTGGCCTGGGGATCGGGGTAGCCGGTCGGATTGGCGAACCGACTATCCTTGAGGCCGATGCGGGCGGCGTAGGCGTTCATGCGCGCCGTGAAGGCGGCTTCCGAACCGGAAAGCCCCTCGGCCAGGGCGATGGCGGCATCATTGGCGTAGTCGACGACGAGGCCGCGCAACAGATCGCTCACCGGCACGAAGGACTTCACCGCCGCGAACATGGTGGTCACGCGGGCAGGCGCGCCGCCGGTGCGCCAGGCATGTTCGCTGATGGGATAGAGCGTCGCGTCGGTCACCTCGCCGGTCTTCAATGCCTCGAAAACGACGGCGGCGGTGACCAGCTTGGCGAAATTGGCCGGTGCGAAAGGCTTGTCCTCGTCCTTGGCTATCAGCAGCGAGCCAGTGGTCTCGTCATGCAGAGCCACGCGCGGCGCAACGCTCTCGAGCGCGGCAGCTGGATTGGACAGCAGGGCGGCAACAAGAAGGAACGGCAGAACGAACCCACGCATGACGACGAAACCGGGCCTCGTACTCCCGGCGTCGAGACGCCGGACAATCCCCTCGCCGCGCGGCAGGCCGGTCAGCGCAGGAGACGGGCTCCGTCGATGCCGGCGACCTCGGCAGCGGCGATCGCCTGATCCGGCGTAACCGTCAGAGCCGTAAGGCGCATCAGCTTCATGTCGCGTCCGCCAACCGAGATATCGGTCACGACAGGCGTGCCATAGGCGGACAGCGCGGCGCTCACCTTCGAGACATTGTCCGGATTGCCGAACACGCCGAGCTGAACCACCGGTCCGGACGGCTCGCGAGCGACGGCCGGCTTCGGCCCGGCCATTCCTTCAAGCTTGCTGACCAACTCGGACATGCCGGTGCCGCCCTCGAAGCCATCGACGGCCTGATAGGCCTGCGACACGCGGTCGGCGGCATAGCCCGACGCATTGGGCGGCAGCGGCGGCAGCGCCACGTCGCCGAACATGACGGTCGGCTGATAGCTGTTGGCGTTCGTGTCGGCGTAGCTCATGCGCGGCTGCGGCAGCGGCACGGCCGAATTGAACGTGGCAGGCGCCAGGGCGGCGACTTGCGACTGAGCGACGAAATCGGCCGGATCGGCGGAGGCGATGGTCACATAGTCAAAGGTTTCGACCGGACGGGGCAGCGGCACCACGTCGATGGCCGGAGCCGGGGTGCCAGCGATATCGGCCGGAGCCGCCGCGGCCATGACGGCGGGAGCAGCGGCCGGCGCGGGCTTCGGCGAATCCGAGCTGTCGAAGACGTGCATCATGGTCTTCACGCCCGGCAGCGCCTCGACGGCGGCGAGCATGACGTTCGGCTTGTCGGCCTGCGGCTCCCCGATAGCCGGACCACGATAGGAGGCGAGCAGGAAGGCGCTGTCGTCACCCTCGGTCGGCGCCGGACCGACATACTCGACACGAATCTTGGCAACGCCGGCGCGCTTGACGCCGAGCATGTCGGCGGCGCGCTGCGACATGTCGAGCACACGGTTGGAATGGAACGGGCCGCGATCGTTGACGCGGACGATGACCGAGCGGCCGGTACCCAGGCTGGTCAGCCGCGCATAGGACGGCAGCGGCATGGTGGGATGGGCGGCGGAAATCGAGGCGCTGTCGAAGACTTCGCCATTGGCGGTGCGACGACCATGGAAGTCGGTGCCGTACCAGCTGGCGAGACCGACGACCTTATAGTCGGGATCAATCTTGGGTACGTAGGTCTTGCCGGCGATCTGGTAGGGCTTGCCGACCATGGAGCGGCCACCGCCCTTTGGCACCGCCTCGCCCATGGCAACGACGCGCGGACTGGGCGCGACGCCATACTTGGGATCGATCTTCGCCTTGGCGGACTTGAGAGGGCCCTGTTCGGTAGTTCCGCAGCCCGCTACACCGATCGCCAGAACCAGTGATGTGGACATCACCGTCAACAGCGTTTTCGTCGTCGAGCGCGTGCCGTTTCGCCCTGCAGTCATTCCGTACGCCTTGCCGTTCGAGCACTCATCACCATCGCAACTCCAGCCGGCAGGTAGCCTTCCGGAGCCTTCCAAGACGGAGCGTCGCACCAAAGTGCGTTCACTCACTTTAGAACGCCATCCCTAACCTCTTGTTAAAGATGAGACGGCGGCTCGATGATAAATCCCCTGGTCAATCCCTAGCGCCCGGCTCCGCGAAGGAAACCGGCAGCGTGCAATTTGTACATTCGTTCGACAGGCCCGTAAAGGCAGCAAAGGCTGTGGCCGGGCAGTTTCATACACACCAAATGTAGTATTTAATCGTTATAGTCCGGGACGACTCGTCAGAGTCCCCTCGGGCCGAAGCTGTTCGATTTCGGGAATCCCAGCGGCGGCAGACGTCCGGCGGTTGCGCGGTCGCCGATCCAGTCGGCAAGGTCGGTCATCGTCCTCTGGAACACGCGGCCCGACGCATCGGTCCAGATGAGGCCGGCATCGGCGGCAAAGACCCGCGCGTCCGATACGCCGCCATCCTTGTACTTCTGAAGGCGTACGCCCTTGCCGCGCCCCATTTCGGCCACCTGAACCAGCGGGAAGATCAGGAACTTGCGGTTCTCGCCGATGATGGCGACATGATCGCCGTCGGCCGGAACCATCAGCTTGGCCTTCTGGCCAGACGACACGTTCAGAACTTGCTTGCCCTTGCGGGTGGTCGCGACGAGATCCGTTTCGGCCGTCACGAAGCCGTAGCCGTCGGACGACACCACCAGGAGCTTGCGGTCCGGCTTGTGCACGAAGACATCGACCACGTCGGCGCCGTCGTCCATGTCGACCATCAGTCGAATCGGCTCGCCGGACGAGCGTCCACCGGGCAGCTTGTCCGCCCCGAGGGTGAAGGCTTTGCCGTTGTCTGCGAAGACGATCAGCTTGTCCGTGGTCTCCGCCTTGAAGAACAGCTTCAGCCCGTCACCGGCCTTGAACTGCAGGCCGGAGACATCGGAAATGTGTCCCTTCAGCGTGCGAATCCAGCCCTTTTCGGAGACGACGACGGTGATCGGCTCGCGCTCGATCAGCGCCTCCATCACGTCATCGACGGCGTGAGCGGGACCGTCGCCGAAGCTGGTGCGGCGCTTGCCGATCTTGCTGTCGGGGCCGAATTCCTTCTTCACCTCGCCGATCTGCCAGCGCACCGTCTTCCACTGCTTCTTCTCGGACCCAAGCAGGTCCTCGATCTCGGCCTTTTCCTTGGAGAGTTCCGCATGTTCCTTGCGGATTTCAATCTCCTCGAGCTTGCGCAGATTGCGCAGGCGCATGTTGAGGACGGCATCGGCCTGCGTCTCGGTGAGACCGAACGCGCGGATCAACTCGACCTTGGGCTCGTCCTCCTCGCGGATGATGCGGATCACCTCGTCGAGGTTGAGGTAGGCAATAATGAAGCCTTCGAGCAGCTCCAGACGGGCGTTGATCTGGTCGAGACGGTGTTGGGACCGGCGGATCAGCACCTCGCGCCGGTGGGCGAGCCACTCGATGAGCACCTGCCGGACGCCGAGCACGTTGGGCACCTGCCCCCGCGACAGCACGTTCATGTTCATCGGGAAGCGGCTTTCCAGCTCCGACAGCCGGAACAGCGCTTCCATCATCAGCTTGTCGTCGACGTTGCGCGACTTCGGGACGATGACGACACGCACATCGGTGGTCGACTCGTCGCGGACATCCTCGACGAGTGGCACCTTCCTGTCGGTGATCAGCTCGGCGATCTTCTCGATCAGCTTGGCCTTCTGCACCTGATAGGGGATCTCGGTGATCACCACCTGCCACATGCCGCGATCAAGATCCTCGCGGTGCCAGCGGGCACGCACGCGGAAGCCGCCCCGCCCCGTGCGGTAGGCCTCCAGAATGGCCTCCGGGCTCTCGACGATGATGCCGCCGGTCGGAAAGTCCGGTCCGCGGATCGGCCCGATGTCGCGGTTGACGAGCCCTTCCACCGGGGTCTCCGGCGCGTCGATCAGCTTGATGGCGGCGTCGCAGATTTCCGCAACATTGTGGGTCGGAATGTTGGTCGCCATGCCGACGGCGATGCCGGCCGAACCGTTGGCAAGCAGGTTCGGGAAGGCGCCGGGCAAAACCACCGGTTCCTTGTCGGCCTGGTCATAGGTCTCGCGGAAGTCGACCGCGTCTTCGTCGAGCCCGTCCAGCAGCAGGCGGGCGACCTCGGTCATGCGCGCTTCGGTGTAGCGCTGGGCGGCGGCGCTATCGCCGTCGATGTTGCCGAAGTTGCCCTGGCCGTCCACCAGCGGATAGCGCTGGGAGAAGTCCTGGGCGAGGCGCACCATGGCCTCGTAGACCGCGCCATCGCCATGCGGATGATACTTGCCGATGACGTCGCCGACCACGCGGGCGCACTTTTTGAAGGCGTTGCCCGGGTCGAGGCGCAGAAGGCGCATGGCATAGAGGATGCGCCGGTGCACCGGCTTCAGGCCATCGCGCACATCGGGCAGTGCCCGGTGCATGATGGTCGACAGCGCATAGGCGAGATAGCGCTCTTCGAGCGCCTCGCGAAGATTGATCGGCTCGATGCCGTCGGAGGGAATCAGTTCCTTGCCCATGGCACGATGGGTAGAATCGCCCCCGCCCAAGTGCAACAGAATGGCAAGCGGTTATCCGCCAGCGTGCACGTTTTGTCCCCGGATTAGTGTCAATCCGCCACCAGCGGCACCGCCTTGGCATCGAGCGCCTTCACGGCATCGGCCGGCTTCAGGTGAACCTGAAGGCCGCGCTGGCCACCGTTCATGTAGACCGTGTCATGGGCGAGAGCCGCTTCCTCGAAGGCGGTCGGTACCCGCTTCTTCTGGCCGAAGGGCGAGATACCGCCGACGTGGTAGCCGGTAACCCGCTCGGCATCGGCGGGCTTCATCATGTTGGCCGACTTGCCGCCGAAGGCTGCCGCGAGCCTCTTCATGCTGACTTCGTGGTCGGATGGCACGACGACGCAGACCGGCCTGCCGTCGACCTCCGCCATCAGCGTCTTGAGGACGCGGAAGGGCTCGGCGCCGATGGCTTCGGCCGCCTGCATGCCGATGCGGTCGGCGTCGGGATCATAGTCGTAGGTGACCGTCTCGTAGGCGACGCGCGCCTTGTCGAGGAACTGGGTGGCGCGGGTGGTGCGGGACATAGGAAAAGACCTGTTGCAACCAAGAAAAGGTCAGGCGGCGAGCCCGGCCAGGAAAGCAGGAAGCCGGCGATTGACGGCGACGGCCGCTTCGACGTGCGGCAGATGGCCGACGTCCGGTATGACGCAGCGCTCGCCGCCGACGGCGGCAAGACGATCCTCGTCGAGCGGATTGACGGCATCGCCGGCACCCCAGATGACGAGACGCGGCAGGCCGGCTTCGGCCACCTCGCGGAAGGCGGCATCCGCCTCGGCGGAGATCGCCGTCATTTCCGAGGCAATGCGCGACAGTGCGGCCCGGCGACCGGGTTTTTCGAGTTCGTCGAGCATGTAGAGCGCCAGGCGCCGGTTGGCGAGGCTCTTCCTGACGAACAGGCGCTGAAGCAGATGCTCGGTGGCTTCGACGTCGGTCAGGGTCGGCAAGGTCTCAACGAAGACGCGGGGAACCGGCCGGCCCAAGCCGGAAGCGGCCAGCGCCGTCAGAGATCTCACACGGTCGGGATAGCGTGCGGCGAACACACCGGATACCGCGCCGCCTAGCGAGTGGCCGACCATGTCGACGCGACCTACGCCGGCATCATCGAGCGCCCTACGGATGGCATCGGCGAAAGCGGCCGCCGACGGCGCCATCCCGTCCGTCCAGGGCGACGCTCCGTGCCCCGGCAGATCGAGCGACCAGACGTCGGCGACCGCAGATAGTGCCGGCTGGTTGGCCGTGAACGTGCGACGATCGGCGCCAAAGCCGTGGACGAGCAAGAGCGGAGCCCCGTTGCCTCCGGAATGATGGAGACGGACCTCAAAGGCGGCTGGAGACAGTGTGGACAATCGCAACTCCGGACGGACGCGCGGGCTACCGCAGATTGGCGGTTCGCCGATTGAAGGGCAAGGGCAATCCGCAGCGTCGTAGTCACTTTCACTTATACTTGACTCATTAACTCAAGTTATGTTCCCTAGCGGCACATCCTATCGCCGGAAGCCGATCATGAATGCGCCCTATCTGCCGCCCGAAAGCTGGCACCCCCAGGACGTCGAGGATCTCCTCGTCCTCGTTCGGTTCATCGGCACGGAGAAACGACGCAGATCCGGCGGCTCCCTTGTCGATCATCGGCCGGATGCCCTGGCCTGCCGGCGGCTCACCGAACGCTGCGCGCTGGTACCACGCCCGCACGCCCCCGGCGGCTACGCGGCGAGCCTCGTCGGCATGTCGCGCCTCTACCGCTTCGTCCACGCGCCGGTAGGCATCGCGCCGGACATGCCCGTCGACCGGGAAGTCGCGGTACGGCGCGCCGTGCTGGAAGCGCTCGATCCGCCCGACCGCCATGAGGTCGAGGCACGCATGTGCGCCGATCTCGTGGAGATGCGGGCTGGTATCTTCCGCTGCGCGCACGCCGACCTTTGCGCCGGGCGCGGCTGCCCGTTCGAGCTGGAGGTGTCGGCCGATGCGGTCGACCGCGCCCTCTGCGTCCTGTTGCCCAAGGGGAACTGACATGCTGGGCAAGCCCGTCTTCTCGCTGCCGGGGCCTGTCGAGGCTGCGACGTCGCTCTCCTCCCTTTCGGCCGACAAGCCGTCTCTCCGCCCCGTTCGTCACGAGCGGCCGAAGATCTGGGACCTGCCGAAGAGTTGCCACTGCGTGACGCTCGGCACCTGCCTGACCCTGGCAGAGCTGCGCAAGACAGCGAAGCGGCTCGGCCTCTTCCATGGCGTCGAGCTGATGACGGACTACGAGTTGCACGGGGCTTTCGTGCACTCCATGTCGAGCCGCAACCGCGCCTCTGGGGCCGTCCAGAAGCTTCTCGACGCCAATCACGCCGGAGCGGTGCGCAAGGCCTCTCGCTGCCGGTCGGAGGACGAGCTGTCGGCCTTCTGGGACCGCGAAGTCGCCGAAGGACAGATCGCCGGTGCCTTCTGGGCCGTGATGAGCCACATGCATCTCGGCGGAGCGCTGGAGGTCCGCGTCTTCGGCGAGGTGCACATGATGTCGCACCTCTGCGGCGCCTCGCATCGTGGCGACGCCCGCGCCCGCTCGCTGGCCGAGCAACAGTGCGCCACCCTCGCCCGCCGGCTGGAACAAGCCAATGCCGGCCATCTGGAAGCGCTGGCCAGCCGCGATCGCGAGATCGAACGCCTGACCCGTCTGGTGTCCGGTATCGAGCCCTTCGTGCGGGAGGCGGCGACGCTGCGCGGCCGTGTCGCCGAGCTGGAGGGGGGCGAGCAAACGGCGCGCCTTGCCGGCAAGGCCGACGACCTTGCCCGCCGGCTCGATCTCGCCCTCCGCCGCAACGACCGGCTGGCCGCCGAAGTCGACGCCCTGACCGGCCGCCTCGCCGCCGCTGAGGCGAGAGCCGACGACCTGTCCGACCGACTGGCCGAGGCTTCCCCCTGCACTGCCGGCACCTGCGTCGAAGACTGCCCGTTCAACCTCGAGGGACGGTGCATCGCCTACATCGGTGGACGACCACGCACCGTGTCGCGCATGCGCGACCTCGTCGAGCGCTGCCGCGGCTCCCTGATCCACCATGACGGCGGCGCCGAACAATCGGCCGAAGCGTTGGACGGCGTGCTGGTCCGTGCCGATGTGGTGATGTTCCCGGTCGACTGCGTCAGCCACACAGCCGTCGAGAAGCTGAAGACGATCTGCGGCCGCATGAACAAGACCTACCTGCCGCTGTCCTCGGCGAGCTACTCGTCCTTTGCCAGCGAACTCGCCCGAGTGTAGGGGGACGAACGGCTATCCCTACCCGGCCCGCCCCTGCTACCTTTCAGGTGACGGACAACAGCCGCCCCGGAATCAGGAGAGCGCCTTGCAGCGGGTAACCATCACACTGGACGACGACCTCGTCGAGGAAATCGATGCCTTCATCGCCCGGCGTGGC
>Ga0206116_1001199_pt1 | contig 15562 bp, 16 predicted proteins | sample 3A1Ametagenome_FD_178000 | JGI IMG/M metagenome (GOLD analysis project Ga0206116, IMG submission 178000) | Enriched microbial communities from leaf-cutter ant dump, University of Wisconsin, Madison, United States - 3A1A | ecosystem: Environmental > Terrestrial > Nest > Insects nest > Nest dump...
TCCAGAGCCAGAGCCAGAGCCAGAGCCAGAGCCAGAGCCAGAGCCAGAGCCAGAGCCAGAGCCAGAGCCAGAGCCAGAGCCAGAGCCAGAGCCAGAGCCAGAGCCAGCGGTGCCGGTGGATGAAACGCCCGAGCAGACCACCGAGGCGGCGCGTCGCGCTGGCCTGATTGCCGCTCGCGACCTGACTGAAACGCCCTCCTACGACCGTTGGTCGGCAGGAACCCTGTCGGCCGGCGGCCTCGGGGGATTCGAGATCGAGACGCGGCGACCGGTGTGGCCCTTCGTCCTTGTCGCGTTGCTGTTGCTGCTCGCGTTGATTGGCCAGTTGGCATACCACTACCGTAGTGCCGTGGTGCTGCGTTGGCCGACCAGCGAGGTGGTCTATCAGGCGCTGGGGGTAAACATTCCGCTGGTGCGCGATGTCGGCAAGGTGTCGATCGAAAGCTCGGACCTGCAAGCGGACAGCGCCCGCAATCTGTTCGTGCTCAATGCCACGCTGAAAAATCGGGCCGATCATGCACAGGCCTGGCCGGCACTCGAACTGACACTGACCGATGTCAACGATCGGGTGGTTTCGCGGCGCATCATCCCGGCTGCCGAGTATCTGCCTGCCGGAACGCCGGCCGATGTTTTCCCGGCGGCGGCCGAGATCGGCATCCGGTTGTGGGTCGAGGCCCGCGAACTCGGGGCAACCGGCTACCGTCTCTACATTTTCTACCCCTGAGTTTCGTTCATGACCACTCTGATCTGCGGTTCGCTGGCTTTCGACAACATCATGGTCTTTCCGGACCGCTTCAAGAATCACATCCTGCCCGAGCAGATCCACATCCTGAACGTCGCTTTCCTGGTGCCGGAAATGCGTCGCGAGTTCGGCGGTTGTGCCGGCAACATTGCCTACAACCTGATGCTGCTCGGCGGCGATGCGACGATCATGGCCACCGTCGGCGACGATGCGCAGCCCTACCTCGAGCGCCTCGACACGCTCGCTCTGACGCGCGCGCATGTGCGCCAGGTCCCGGGCAGCTTCACCGCCCAGGCCTTCATCACCACCGATCTCGACGACAACCAGATCACGGCATTTCACCCGGGGGCGATGAGTTTTTCGCATCTGAACCAGGTTGACCGCGCCAATGCGAAGCTGGGCATCGTTGCGCCCGATGGCCGCGAAGGCATGCTGCAACATGCCCGTGATTTCGCGGCGGCCGGTGTGCCCTTCATCTTCGATCCGGGCCAGGGGCTGCCGATGTTCAGCGGCGACGACCTGCTCGATTTCCTGAACCTGGCCGATTACGCCTGTTTCAACGACTATGAAGCGAAGCTGGCCTGCGACCGGACCGGGCGCAGCCTCGAACAGCTGGCCGGGCTGGTCAAGGCATTGATCGTCACGCGCGGCGGCGAAGGCTCGGAGATTCACGCCGACGGTACGGTTCACCGGATTCCCTGCGTGCCGGCCGAGGCGATCGTCGATCCGACCGGCTGTGGCGACGCTTACCGCGCCGGGCTGCTGTATGGCATCGCCAACGGTTGGGAGTGGCCGCGCACCGGCCGACTGGCCGCGGTGATGGGGGCGATCAAGATTGCACATCGCGGCGGCCAGAACCACCGGCCGGGTCGCGAGGAAATCGCTGCGCGCTATGCTGCCGCCTTCGGCGAGCAGCCGTGGTGATCTGAAACCTCGGCGTCATCTTCGGGCAACGCGGATGTAACAAGCCTCCGCCAGACTCGTTTTCCATGAACAAGGAGAACGACATGGAAGATCTGCACAAGGCCGCCGGACGCGGCCGTCCCGAAAAGAAGAGCCTGGCGGTCGGTCTGGCCCGCAATCCGAGCGAGATTCTCGACGCGCAGCGCCTGCGCTATCGCGTCTTTGCCGGCGAAATGGGCGCCAACCTGCCGAGTCGCACGCCGGGCATCGATCACGACATCTACGATCCGTACTGCCAGCACCTCGTCGTGCGCGACACCAAAAGCGGCGAGGTGGTCGGCACCTATCGCATCCTGTCGCCGGAAAATGCCCGTCAGATCGGCTATTACTCGGAAAACGAATTCGATCTGACCCGCCTGCAGTACCTGCGCTCCCGACTGGTCGAGATCGGGCGCTCCTGCGTGCATCCGGATTACCGTACCGGGGCGACGATCACGCTGCTGTGGTCGGGCCTTGCTCAGTACATGATGGAAAACGGCTACGACTACCTGATGGGTTGCGCATCGATCAGCATGGCCGACGGTGGACATGCCGCGGCCAGCCTGTATCATCGACTCGCTGCCGAGCATCTGGGGCCGCCGGAATACCGCGTTTTCCCGCGTTGTCCGCTGCCGCTGGCCGCCCTGCAGCAGGATCGTCCGGCCGAAGTGCCGCCGTTGATCAAGGGCTATCTGCGTGCCGGTGCCTGGATCTGCGGTGAACCGGCCTGGGATCCCGATTTCAACACCGCCGACCTGCCCATCCTGATGCCGATGGCCAAGGTCGCCGGCCGTTACGCAAAGCATTACCTGGGGCAGGCAGACTGATCGAAACCAACCGCATGACCCGTTACTGGCGTATTTTCCGGCTGGGATTGCTGATCCTGGCCGGTGCGCTGGTTGCCCTGACGCTGTTTCGCTTCTGCGGCGACCGTCGCCGCCTCTTGCTCAAACAGAGCTGGTCGGCTGCCCTGCTCGATGCGCTGGGTATCGAGCTGGAAGCCGATCTGACGCACGTAGAGCCGGGGGTGCTGCTCGTTGCCAACCACGTTTCCTGGGTCGATATCTTCGTGATCAACGCCGCGTTGCCGGCGGCTTTCGTCTCCAAGGAAGAAGTCCGGCGCTGGCCGGTGATCGGCTGGCTGGCGGGGAAGAACGACACCGTCTTCCTGCGCCGCGGCAGTCGCGGCCATGCCCGACTGATCAACGAACAGGTCGCGGCGATCCTCGCCGCCGGCAAGCATGTCGCCGTTTTTCCGGAAGGCACGACGACCGATGGCCGTGCGCTGCTGCATTTCCACGCCGCCCTGTTGCAACCGGCGCTGGCCGCCGGTCGGCCGGTGCTGCCGGCAGCCATTTCCTACTGGGAGCTGAACGGCGAACGGAGTCTGGCACCGCGCTACGACGGTGATATTTCGCTCGGTACCTGTACCGCGGCGATACTTCGGCGGCCGCGGATCATTGCCCGGCTGGTCACGACCCCGCTGCGCGGGAAGGACGGCGCGGACCGCAAGCAGGTTGCCGCCGAAGCGCGCGAAGCTATCGCGCTGGCGGCCGGGCTGCCAGCGACGGCAGCGTACGGCATGTCGCCGGCCGCGCCGCCGGTTGCAGTGTTACAAGCGGGCGGGCATGCGGCCGGCCAGTTCGCGTTGCTCGCGGGTGGCGGCGCCCAGCAGCGCGAAACCTGACGGCGTTGCGTCGGCCGTCTCAAACAATGCCCGTACGCCTTCGCCGTCGAGGTTTTCCTGCCATTGGCCGGACCCGCCCGGTGGCGGACAGACAACGCCCGGGCACGATGGCAGCTTGATGGCGACCGGCATTGCCGGAAAACTGACCGGTGTTTCCTTGCCGCATAGCGTTTGTGCCAGCGCCCGGGCACTGTGCATGATCGGCAGGATGTAAGGCAGGACCAGACCGGCGATTTCGGCGCAGTCGCCGAGCGCGTAGATATCCGGGTTTGAGGTCTGAAGCAGGCGATCGGTCAGGATGCCGCGACCGGTCTGCAGACCGGCGGCGCTGGCCAGCGTCAGGTTGGGGCGCAGGCCGACCGCTGAAAGCACCAGGCCGGCATGATAGCTGCGGCCAAGCGCATCGTGCAGACGATAGCCGCCTTCCTCGTGTTCGATGCCGATGATCCGGCAGCCCAGGTGACAGGCGACGCCCGCCGCTTCCAGCCGACGGCGCAGGAAGGCTGCGCTTTCCGTCGGCAGCAGGCCGGTCAGCAGCTGGTTTTCGATGTCGAACAGATGAACGTCGAGTCCGGCGCTGCGCAGGTCGTTGGCGAATTCGCAACCGACCAGCCCGCCACCGATCAGTGCGACCGAGCGTTTGTCGGCAAGACGGGTGCGGAACAGTGCATAGTCATCGAGCGTATTGACCGACAGGATTTCGTCGGCGGCCTTACCGGCCAGCGGCAGGCGGATCGGCCTGGCTCCGACGGCGAGGACCAACTGGCCGTAATCGAGCGGTCCGGCACTGGTGTCGACGACATGCGCCTGGGTGTCCAGGTGGTGGACTTCGACGTGCGGCCGGATGTCGATGCCCAGTTGTTCACGCAGCTTGTCGACCGGTGTGATGACCAGTTGCGACGGGGTCTTGTTCAGGGCGAATGCGTTCGACAGGTTGGGTTTCGAATAAAAGTGTCCGTCGTCGGCCGTCAGCAGCACAATCTCGCGCTGCCTGTCGAGTTTGCGGATTTCCCGCGCCAGCGTGACGCCGGCCTGACCGCTGCCGATGATCATCAATCGTTCATGCATGTCTCTCTCCTCGGGCGACGGAGCCGCGGGCTGCGGCCCCGTCGTTCAGGCGCCCTCGAATTCCTCGTAGGCGCGTACCGCTTCCGCGGCGTACATCAGCGTCGGGCCACCGCCCATGTAGACGCAGATGGCCAGGGTTTCCATCAGTTGCTCGCGGGTCACGCCCAGCTTGATCAACGCCTTGACGTGAAAGCCGATGCAGGCGTCGCAACGCGATGAGACGCCGATCGCCAGCGCGGTCAACTCCTTGTTCAGGGCAGAAATGCTGCCCTCGGCGAGGGCGCCCTGCGACATCTGGCCGAAGCCCTTCATGGTCTCCGGGATGGCGCTGCGCAGCTTGCCCAGCGCCTTGGAGACGTCGCCGGTGATGACGGCAAAGGATTTGCTCATCTCAGGCCTCGTCGACCCGGGCAATGGTCATCGGAACCGGATTGCGCATGCTGTTGGCGACCGGTGAGAAGTAGTTGGCGTGCTGGACGATGTCGTCGAGTTCGGCCTTGCTGGCATCGCCTTCGACGATGACCCTGACGCGGATTTCCTTGAAGCCCATGTCTTCCGGCTTGCGTTCGGCACCGCCGGCACCCCAGGCGCCGGTGTTGCCGATGTCGGCTTCGAGGAAGATTTCCAGACGGCTCAGCTTGACTTCGCGGTAGGTTGCGACGGCGGTGATGCCGACGCCCAGGCAGCCGCCCAGCGCCGACAGCACGATCTCGCCGGGGGCTGGCGCGGTGTTTTCGCCGAACAGGTGCAGCGGCTCATCGACGACGACCGGGTTGTGGATGCCGACGTAGCTCCAGGAGCGGAACTGCCCGTGCATGACGGTGTGTACCTTGTTGGTGCCGCGGCGTTCCGGGTTTTCGCGGCCACCGGCGGCGAATTTCAGCAGGCCCTCGCGATCGATCGGGCGCAGGTAGGTCTTGACGGTTTCAGCAGACATGATGGACTCCATTGGGTTGGGTTGAATCGGAATTCAGGCGTGAGCAGCCCTCGGCTCGCCGCGGCGAACCAAAAAACGGCTCGGTGGTTTGGGAGGGCCCCGTCCAGGCCGGACGGGGCTTCAGGGACTCAGTAAGTCTTGTACGGCAGGAACTTGCCGGACATGGTGATGCTGACGCGGTCGCCCATCGGGTTCGGCTCGCGTTGCAGATCCATCTTGAAGTCGATGGCGGACATGATGCCGTCGCCGAATTCCTCGTGGATCAGTTCCTTGAAGGTCGTGCCATAGACGCTGATCAGCTCGTAGAAGCGGTAGATCAGCGGATCGGTCGGCACGGCGGTTGGCAGGGAACCCTTGTAGGGCACGACCTGCAGCAGCTTGACGGCTTCCGCCGGCAGGTCGAAGGTTTCGCCGAGGATCTTCGCCTGCTCGGCGCTGAAGGTCATCTGGCCGAGGCAGCCGGCAGTGACCCATTCCTTGGACAGGCCGATCTTGCCGGCCACGTCGGCCCACTTGATGCCCTTGTTTACTTTGGCGGCGATGATCAGTTCGGTGACGTCGTTGCGGTTCATGATGTTTTCTCCTTGGGGCTTACTGATTGACGACTTGCTTGAGGCCGGGCGTGGCGCGCGAGGGGGCGTCCGGGGACGGCGCCTCGGCGTTGAGGCCCGGCCGGACGATGGGCGGATGCTTCGGGTCGTGCAGCACGGCGGTGTCGCCGGCATAGGACTTCGAGCGATTGACCAGGAAATCGACCAGGTGATTGCGGATGCGGTAGAACTGCGGGTCGTGGTGCATGTCGGCCCGGGTCCGGTCGCGCGGCATGGTGATCTCGACGATCTCGGCGATCTTGGCCAGCGGCCCGTTGCTCATCAGGATCACCTTGTCGGCGAGCAGGATCGCCTCGTCGACGTCGTGGGTGATCATGAACACCGTCTGGTGCGTGGCCTGGACGATCTTCAGCAACTCGTCCTGGATGGTGCCGCGGGTCAGTGCGTCGAGGGCGCCAAACGGCTCGTCGAGCAGCAGCATCTTCGGCTCGATGGCGAAGGCGCGGGCGATGCCGACGCGTTGCTTCATGCCGCCCGACAGTTCGGCCGGCTTCTTGTCGATGGCGTGGCCGAGGCCGACCATCTCCAAGTAGCGGGTACTGTGCTCGGCGATCTTCGCCTTGCTCCAGTCCGGCCAGCGCGACTTGACGGCGAAGGCGACGTTGGCGAGCACGCTCATCCAGGGCATCAGCGCATGGTTCTGGAAGACGACGCCACGATCCAGGCTGGGGCCGGCGACTTCCCGGCCGTCCATGATCACGCCGCCGGCAGTGGCGTCCTCGAGTCCGGCGAGGACGTTGAGGATGGTCGTCTTGCCGCAGCCGGAGTGGCCGATGATGCAGACGAATTCGCCCTTGTCGATGCCGAAGTGGATGTCCTGGAAGACCGCTGGATGGGCGCCCGGGTAGGCTTTCTTGAGCCCCTCGATGCTGAGGAAATGGGTGGTCATGGCGTTTACTCCCGGTAGGTGACGAGCTTCTGGAGCACGCCGAAGCACTGGTCGAGGATCATGCCGACCAGGCCGATCATGGCGACAGCGAAGATGACGTTGGGCAGGGCCAGGTTGTTCCACTCGTTCCACACGAAGTAGCCGATGCCCGTGCCGCCGACCAGCATTTCGGCGGCGACGATGACCAGCCAGGCGATGCCCATCGAGATGCGCATGCCGGTCAGGATGGTCGGCGCAGCGGCCGGCAGGATGACCTGAAAGGCCTTGCGCAGCGGGCCGACTTCCAGCGTCCGGGCAACGTTGATCCAGTCCTTGCGGACCGAGGCGACACCGAAGGCAGTGTTGATCAGCATCGGCCACAGCGAGCAGATGAAGATCACGAAGATGCCCGAGATGTCGGAGTCCTTCAGGCTGTATAGCGCCAGGGGCATCCAGGCCAGCGGCGAGATCGGTTTGAGGATCTGGATGAACGGATTGAAGGCCTGGAACAGCAGTGGCGACATGCCAATCGCGAAGCCGAGCGGCAGTGCGACAGCAACGGCAAGCAGGAAGCCGATGCCGACGCGGATCAGCGAGTGGCCGAGCTGAATGCCGATGCCCTTGTCGTTCGGGCCATTGTCGTAGAACGGGTCCGACAGGTAGGTGACGAACGCTTCGCCGACTTTGGCCGGAGGCGGGAAACCGCTGGCCTTGTCGACGCCCTTTCCCATCAATGCGGCGTACTCGGCGTCGGCGCCATGATCGGTTGCTTCTACCGGCCGCGTGGCCACCGACCAGATGCCGATGAACAGGAGGAAGAGCAGCAGGGATATGAGTCCCGCCCTCAGTGCAAGTCTGCTGGACATGATTCGCTCCTCAGCCTTTTCGGATGGCGAAGCTGTTGGCGTAGGCTTCGGCCTTGGCCGGATCGAATTCCTTGCCCATCACCTTGACCTTGCGCAGGTTCTCCTTGGGTGGATTCATGCCCAGTTCGCTCATGTACTTGCGTGCATCGGTGAGCAGGTAGACCTTTTCCGCGATGTCCTTGTAGCGAACGTCGCCCTTCACGTAACCCCAGCGCTTCATCTGGGTCAGAATCCAGTAAGCCATCGAATACCAGGGGAAAGGATCGTAGTCGACACGTTCCGGCACATTGACCACATTGCCCAGGCCGTCGGCGAATTTTCCGGTCAACACCTGATCGAGCACTGCTTTCGGTTGATTCAGGTAGTTGGCCGGCGCCAGTACTTCGGCCATGATCGAGCGGTTTTTCGGATCGCGGGCCATTGCCGCTGATTTCAAGATGGCCCGGTAGAGTGCCGCGAACGTGTTGGGGTTCTGCTTGATAAAGTCGGTCGGGATGGAGAACGAACAGCAGGGATGGCCATCCCAGATGTCGCGCGACAGGATGTGGATGAAGCCCAGTTCGTCGTATACCGCGCGCTGGTTGACCGGGTCGGGGCCGAGGAAGCCGTCGATGTTGCCGGCTCGCAGGTTGGCGACCATTTCGGGCGGGGCGACGACGCGCAACTGGACGTCGGTGTCCGGATTGATGCCGTGTTCGGCCAGGTAGTAGCGCAACAGCAGGTTGTGAATCGAGAACTCGAACGGGATGGCGAATTTGAAGCCCTTCCAGTTCTTCGGGTCGCGGTTGTTCTTGTGCTTGTTGGCCAGGATGATCGCCTGGCCGTTGACGTTCTGGATCGTCATCACGTTGGTCGGCATCGCGTTGGAACCGACACCCATCGAGATGGCCAGCGGCATCGGTGCCAGCATCTGGGCCGCGTCGTATTCACGATTCATCGTCTTGTCACGGATCAGCGCCCAGCCGGCGGTTTTCATCATCGTCACGTTGAGCCCCTCTTTTTTGTAGAAGCCGAGGGGGTCGGCCATGATCAACGGGCTGGCGCAGGTGATCGGGATGAAGCCGACTTTCAGGTCCTTCTTTTCCAGGCTGCCCTTTTCCTGGGCCATTGCTTCCAGGGCACCGAAGGGGATCAACGAGGAAATGGCTGCCCATGCGGTCGATACGCCGACCGTGCGCAAAAAGTGGCGGCGCTCCTCGTCCTTGGGGAAGAGTGCGCGCATCACGGTGGACTGGATGACCCGCTGGTTGAGCGCTTCGGTTTCCGCCAGATCGTGTTCCGCCTGACTGGTGTGCCGGCCGCAACTGCAGGTCGACAGTTCGGTGTTGGGGTCGAAGGGGTTGTTGAGGGACATGGTTCGCTCCTTGGTTTTGATTGATCCGTTGTTGCTATGCAGCAATTGTTCCCGGCCGGGACTGCCCTTGCTTTGTGCCTTCGTCGTCGATATTGCCGACGGAGAGAGCACTCAGGTGGTGCATCTGTTGGCCGGGGCTCACCATTTCAGAACGCCAGGGGTTCGAAGTCGGCTTTGGTCACCCCACACTCGGGGCAGTACCAGTCGTCGGGTATGTCGGCGAAGGCCGTACCGGGGGCGAGCCCGCTGTCCGGGTCGCCGATTGCTTCGTCGTACACCCAGTTACACACCTTGCAGAGCCATTGCGTGACCTGGACGGTTTCGCTCATCGTCTTCTCCTCGCTCACATGCCGTTGCATTCGTGGCCGCCCTCGATGCGCGCGATCTCGCGGCGCAGATGTTTGGTGGCCGGGGTGACGATGGCGATGAAGTAGGCTTCGCGCAGGCGGCGTTGCGCCGGATTGCGCACCAGGTAGCCCTTGGCGCCCTGGTGCAGCATGGCGGCATTGGCGGCGCGCAGTGACAGTTCGCCGCCGGCCAGGCGCAGCTTGAGGATGTCCAGCGTCCGCTCGCTGCCCGGGCCTGCGGAAAGTTCGTCGGCGATGTCGTAGACCGCGACACGGGCGCCGCGCAGCGCGCTTTCGATGTCCTCGACCTGGTCGTCGAGGTATTGATTGACGTGTGCCAGCGTCTTGTTCGACTGCTGCATCAGCTTGCAGCAGGCCTCGATCAGGCCCAGTCCCATGCCCATCTGGGCGTGGATCATGCCCGGCTTGATGCGCTTGACGTAGGCGTCGGATTCGCTCGGGTGGGCCAGTACCATGTTGTCCGGGATGAAGGTTTCCTTGAAATGGCAGGCCAAGGTACGGGTGCCGTCGAGCCCGATGAAGTGGGCGCAATCGACCAGCTTGAAGCCGGGTTGCGCGCAATCGACCAGTACGAAGACCAGCTTGCCGTCCTCGCCGGCGACGGGACAGCCGGTGGCGAAGACGTGATCGGCACCGAGATTGGAGACCCATGGCAGCACGCCATTGATCACGTAGCCGCCTTCGACGCGACGGGCAGCGAGGCGGAAGTCCTCGATCGTGTCGCAGGATTTGACGGTGTTCGACAAGCCGGTGCCGGCCAGTTGTTCGCCGCTGGCGATGCGCGGCAAGTAGTGCTTCTTGACCCAGGCGTTGCCGGACATCTGGATGTAACGGGCGCAGGCCGTCTGACACCAGACCAGGAAAGCGCTGGACAGGCATTCGCGGGCAACTTCCTCCATGACCTGGACGACATGCTTCATGCCCAGGCCGTTGCCGCCGAAGCCGCTGTCGACGGCGCCGCGGAAGCCGCCGGCCTGGCCGAGGGCGCGCAGGAATGCTGCCGGATATTCGGCCTTCAGGTCCACATCGAGAACCTTGGGCGTCAGGTGGCTGGCGATGATCGAGCGGACGGCGCCCAGTTCATCTTCGGTGCTGGCAGGGTGGGCGGCGAGGCCGCACTGGTCGGAGGCGGCGAGGGTGGCGATGGTCATCGATGAACTCCTGAACGGGTAGGCAAGCCCCGGAGGGCGGTTGCCTTGTCATGGCAAGCCCCGTGCCAAACAGAAATTCTTCGATTAATCAGATATTTGGCGCACTCTCCCGGAAAGTCGGCATTAACAATCAGTGAACAATTTGTTCACACTCTGGATTTTTTCGGGACCGGGATGTCGAGCACCTGGATGCGATAGTTCAACTGACGCAAGGTCAGGTTGAGCGCCTTCGCGACACGCGACTTGTTGCCGCCGTGGGCGGCGAGCGCGGCGGCGATCTGGCTGCGCTCGCCGTTGCCCACCGGTTGATAGCTGCGTACGCCTTCGCTACCCGCTTCGAGCGGATCGCGCCGGGTCGGCACGGGGGCGGCGAGCCCTTCGATGCTTTGTCCCTGGGCCTCGGTGACCAGCACGAAATCGACCGTCGATTCGTCGATTTCGTCGCTGCGGGCGAGCAGCACGATGCGTTCGCAGACGTTGTACAACTGGCGGATGTTGCCCGGCCAGGGATAGGACACCAGGCTAGACAAGGCGGCCGGCGCGATCAGCACGTTGCGTTGGTGGCGCTGGTTGAGCTGCGAGACGAAATGACGGACCAGCAGCTTGATGTCGCCGCTGCGCTCGCGCAGCGCCGGCAGGCGGATCGGAATGACGTTGAGCCGGTAGTAGAGGTCGAGCCGGAAACGGCCGGCACGGACCAGCGCCATCATGTCCTGATGGGTGGCGGCGACGATGCGCACATCGACCGGAATTTCCTTGCGCCCGCCGAGGCGCTCGATGACCTTTTCCTGCAGCACGCGCAACAGCTTGACCTGAACCGGCAGTGGCAGGTCGCCAATCTCGTCGAGAAACAGGGTGCCGCCGTCGGCCTGCTCGAAGCGGCCGATGCGCTGCTGCCCGGCGCTGGTGAAAGCGCCTTTCTCGTGGCCGAACAGTTCGGCCTCGAACAGGGTTTCCGGGATCGCCGCACAGTTGACCTTGACGAAGGGCCGGTCGCGGCGCGGGCTCTGCAGGTGCAGTGCACGGGCGAACAATTCCTTGCCGGTGCCCGATTCGCCGAGCAGCATCACCGTTGCGTCGCTGCCGGCAACCTGCTCGAGCTGGCCGAGCGCCTCCATCAGCTGTGGTGCTTCGCCGACGATGCCGAAGTTGCCCGGCGCCTGGCGTTTCTTCTCCAGTTCAGCGCGCAAGGTGCGGTTTTCTTCCTTGAGCAGCGCGGTGCGTGCTTCGATCAACTGGTTCAGGTGAATGACCTGTCCGATCAACTCGGCGATCGTGCGCAGGATCTGTAAATCGGCGCCGAGCGAGCGTTGCCGCTGGCGCAGCCGGTGCACGCCGAGTACACCGATGATCCGTGCTTCGATCAGGATCGGCAAGGCGATGAATGAAACTGTGCCGGTCGGCAGCGTTGACCGCGGCACGGCCCGCGCCAGGTAAGCCGGTTCGTGGTCGATGTCCTGAACGATCAGTGTTTCGCCACTGTGCATCACACGACCGGTGATGCCTTCGCCGGGCTGGTAACGCCCGCGCTCGATCTCGGCCTGGGTCAGCCCGTAGGCGTGGCGTATCGCGAGATCGCCGGCGGCCGGATCGGGTAACACGACGCGGCCTCGGTTCAAGCCGATCAGTTCGGACAGCAGATGCAGCATCTCGCGAATCGAACTGGCTGGATCGTGGCCGCGACCGAGTAGCCGGATGCTTTCACGGATCAGTAACTGTTCCTGATCGGCGAGGTTTTCCTCGTTGTAGTTTCGTTCTGTATTTTTCACTGCAGGGGCCGGGGCTGAGGGGTTCCCCGGAATCCAAGCAGTAAATGTGCCGAAATCGGGCTTAGCGGATCAGCGGTTGCCGTTCGTCGGGGGCGCTGTCGACCTGGAACAGACGACGGTCCTCCAGGCGCAGTGCGCTCAGCTGGCCGCCCCACAGACAGCCCGAATCGAGTGCCAGCAGATTCGGCGTGAGTTTCAGGCCGAGTGCCGACCAGTGGCCGACGACCATTATGCTGTCGGCGCTGCGCCGTTGCGGTGCGTCGAACCAGGGCAGGTAGCCGGCCGGTGCTTGCGCCGTCTCGCCCTTGGTTTTGAATTCCATGACGCCTTCTGCCGTGCAGAAGCGCATCCGGGTCATCGCATTGACGATCACGCGCAGACGGGCCCAGCCGGTCAGATCGTCCGACCAGGCGGCCGGTTCGCTGCCCCACAGTTGCTGCATGAATTCGGCGAACTGGGCGCCCTGCAGGGCGTCTTCGACTTCGCGCGCCAGTTCGCGGGCGCGGGCGGCGGTCCATTGCGGCAGCAGGCCGGCGTGCACCATGCAGTATTCGCCTTCGACATGGCACAGCGGTTGCCGACGCAGCCAGCCAAGCAGCTCGTCGCGGTCGGGGGCGTCGAGGATGGCCTGCAGCGTGTCGTCCCTGGCCCGGAAACGGGCGCCGCCTTCGGCAACCATCAGCAGGTAGAGGTCGTGATTGCCGAGTACGGTCAACGCGGCATCGCCGAAGGATTTGATCAGCCGCAGCGTTGCCAGCGATTGCGGCCCGCGATTGACCAGATCGCCGACCAGCCACAGTCGGTCCCGGGCCGGATCGAAGGCGCAGGCGTCGAGCAGGCGGCACAGCGAATCGTGGCAGCCCTGGATGTCGCCGATGGCAAAAGTGGCCATTTATTGCGGTCGACCGTGGAAATCGGGGAAAAACGAGCGGCGAGTCGGCGGGCGCTGAAGCGTCATCACTCAACCGTCACCGATTTCGCCAGATTACGCGGCTTGTAGCTGCGGCCGGCCGCTGATACGGCCTTAACCTGGGCAAGCCAGGTTAGCCTGCGCTGCAAACCGCGTGTCGGTGAATACGGATACCTCATCACTCAACCGTCACCGATTTTGCCAGATTGCGCGGCTTGTCCACATCCGTGCCCTTGACCAGGGCGGCGTGGTAGGAAAGCAGTTGCAGCGGTACGACGTGCAGGATCGGCGACAGCTGGCCGTAGTGTTCGGGCAGGCGCAGCATGTGCACGCCCTCGCTGTGCGGGATTTCCGAGTCGGCGTCGGCGAAGACGTAGAGTTCGCCGCCGCGGGCACGGACTTCCTGCAGGTTGGACTTGAGCTTTTCCAGCAGCTCGTCGTGCGGGGCGACGGCGATCACCGGCATGTCGGCATCGACCAGCGCCAGCGGACCGTGCTTGAGTTCACCGGCCGGGTAGGCTTCGGCGTGGATGTAGGAGATTTCCTTGAGCTTCAGCGCGCCTTCGAGGGCGATCGGGTAATGCCGGCCGCGGCCGAGGAACAGCGCGTGCTGTTTGTCGGCAAAACGGCGGGCCCAGCCTTCGATCTCGCTTTCCAGCGCCAGCACCTTGTTGACCGCAACCGGCAGGTGGCGCAGCTGGTCGATGAAGGTGGCTTCCTGCGTTTCATCGAGGCGGCCCTTGAGCTTGGCGACGACCAGCGTCAGCACGAACAGCGCAGCAAGCTGGGTGGTGAAGGCCTTGGTCGAGGCGACGCCGATTTCGGGGCCGGCGCGGGTGATGAAACGCAGCGCCGATTCGCGGACGATGGCCGATTCCGGGACGTTGCAGATGGCCAGCGTCCTGGCCTGGCCGAGGCTCTTGGCGTGGCGCAGCGCGGCCAGCGTGTCGGCTGTTTCGCCGGATTGCGAGATGGCGACGACCAGTTGCCGCGGATTCGGCACCGAGGTCCGGTAACGGTACTCGCTGGCGATCTCGACCGTGCATGGCACGCCGGCGATGCTTTCCAGCCAGTAGCGGGCGGTCATCCCGGAGTGGCTGCTGGTGCCACAGGCGAGGATCAGGATATGGTCGATATCGGCAAGCAACGCGCCGGCATCGGCGCCGAAAATGCCGGGCTGGATGCTTTTCGCGCCGCTGACGATTTCCAGCGTGTTGGCCAGCGCTTCCGGCTGCTCGAAGATTTCCTTCTGCATGTAGTGCCGGTAGTGGCCGAGTTCGACGGCGGCGGCCGAGAGTTCGGAGACATGCACCGGCCGTTCGACCGGCGTGCCGTCCAGCCGGGCGATGCGTACCGTGCTTGCGGTCAACTCGGCGATGTCGCCGTTTTCCAGGTAGACCATGTTGCGCGTCACCTGCAGCAGCGCCGAGGCGTCGGAGGCGGCGTAGTTGCCGGTCTCCGAAATGCCGAGCAGCAGCGGCGAGCCTTCGCGGGCGACGACGACGGTTTCCGGCCGGCGCTGGTCGATGACGGCGATCGCGTAGGCGCCGACCAGTTGCTGGCAGGCCAGGCGGACGGCGGTGAACAGGTCGCCTTCGCTGTGCAGCAGGCGTTCGATCAGGTGGGCGATGGTTTCGGTGTCGGTGTCCGAGGTGAACACGTAGCCTTGCGCGCTCAGTTCGGCGCGCAGGCTTTCGTAGTTCTCGATGATGCCGTTATGGACGACGGCGATGCTGCCCGAGACGTGCGGGTGCGCGTTGCGCTCGCTGGGCACGCCGTGCGTTGCCCAGCGGGTGTGGGCGATGCCGGTACTCGAGATCGTGCCGGCCGACCCGGTTTCCAGTTCGGCGACGCGGCCGACCGAGCGGATGCGTTCGATCGCCGCAGTGCCGATCACCGCCAGCCCGGCCGAGTCGTAGCCGCGGTATTCGAGTTTCTTCAGTCCTTCGACGAGGACCGGAACGATGTTGTTGCCGGCTGCTGCCGCGACAATGCCGCACATGGTGATTTCCTCAGCGCTGGTAGTAGTCGCGATACCACGCGACGAAACGGGAAACGCCCTCGCCGATCGGCGTCGCCGGCTTGAAGCCGACCCAGGCGTCGAGCAGGGCGGTGTCGGCGTAAGTGGCCGGCACATCGCCGTCCTGCATCGGCAGATAGACCTTTTCGGCAACCCGGCCGATGGCGCTTTCCAGCGCGCCGATGAAATCCATCAGCGGTACCGGATCGCTGTTGCCGATGTTGAAGACGCGGTACGGCACGTTGCTGCTCGCCGGGTCGGCGGAAATC
>Ga0206116_1001201_pt1 | contig 15551 bp, 15 predicted proteins | sample 3A1Ametagenome_FD_178000 | JGI IMG/M metagenome (GOLD analysis project Ga0206116, IMG submission 178000) | Enriched microbial communities from leaf-cutter ant dump, University of Wisconsin, Madison, United States - 3A1A | ecosystem: Environmental > Terrestrial > Nest > Insects nest > Nest dump...
GTGGGGGGCGACGATTTCATGCTGATCTTCCAGAGCGGCAACTGGCGCCAGCGCTGCGAGAACATCGTGCAGGAGTTCGCGCGCGAGGCGCTGGCGCTGTTCGACGACGCCGCGCGCCGCGCCGGCGGCATCCACGCCGAGGACCGGCATGGCGTGCAGCGCTTCTTTCCGTGCACCACGCTGGCCATCGGCGCGGTGCGCATCACGCCCGGGCGCTTCCGCCACGCCGAGGAGGTGGCCAACCTGGCGGCCGTGGCCAAGCACGAGGCCAAGCAGGCATCCGCCGGCGTGGTGCTGCACGGCACCCCGGCCGCCAGCCTGCCGCGGCAGGAGACGCTGGCGGCCTGACGGCGGCCGGTCAGGGGCCGACGGCGGCGCCGGCCTCGAACCAGCGCTTGACCAGCGCCCGCTCGTCCTCGGTCATGCCCGTGGCGTTGTTCATGGGCATGAGCTTTTGCACCGCCACCTGCTGGTACACGGCCTGGGCGTGCTGCTTGACGCTGGCGGCGGAGTCGAGCCGCAGGTTCTTCATCTGCACCTGCTCGCCATGGCACATGTAGCAGCGCTGGGCCAGCACGGGCTGCAGCAATGCATAGTCATTTTGGACTCCAGCGCTTGCTGGCTGTGCGCTGGAAGCTCCTGAAACAGGAGCAATCGCACCCGCCGCCGCAGGCGCGGTCACGGGCGCCGGGCGCATCCAGGCGATCACGGCGGCGATCACCACCAGGCCCACCAGCGCATAGGGCAGCGGGTTGCCGTTGCGGCCCAGCTTGTAGCCGTGGCGCATCACGAAGAACTGGCGGATGGCCGCGCCCGCGAACATCATCAGGATCAGCACCAGCCAGTTCTGCGGGTGGCTCCAGGTGAAGCTGTAGTGGTTGCTGAGCATGGCGAACAGCACCGGCAGCGTGAAATAGGTGTTGTGCACGCTGCGCTGCTTGCCGCGCTTGCCGTGGATCGGGTCCACGTTCTGGCCCGTGCGGATCTGGCGCACCACGGTGCGCTGGCCGGGGATGATCCAGAAGAACACGTTGGCGCTCATGGCCGTGGCGATCATCGCGCCCACCAGCAGGAAGGCCGCGCGCCCCGCGAACCAGTGGCAGGCCAGCCACGAGGCGATGCACACCAGCACCAGCACCAGGCCGCCCACGATGGCGTCGCCGTTCTTCCTCTGGCCGAAGATGCGGCAGATGCCGTCGTACAGCAGCCAGAACACCACGAAGAACGCCAGCGCCACCACGATGGCGGCGGACGGCGCCCAGTCCATGCGCGACTTGTCGATGAGGTAGGTACTGGCGCTGTAGAGGTAGGACACCGTGAACAGCGCGAAGCCGCTGATCCAGGTGCTGTAGCTCTCCCAGAAGAACCAGTGCAGGTGGCCCGGCAGCTTCGGGGGCGAGACGTTGAACTTGACCGGGTGGTAGAAGCCGCCGCCGTGCACGGCCCAGAGCTCGCCGCTGACGCCCTGCTTCTTCAGGTCCTCGTCCTCGGGCGGCGTGAGGCTGCTGTCCAGAAAGACGAAGTAGAACGACGAGCCGATCCAGGCGATGGCGGTGATGACGTGGACCCAGCGCAGCAGCAGGTTGGCCCAGTCGAGAAGGTAGCTTTCCATAGTTCTCAACCTTCGCGGCGCGTGGGGGCGCCGCATGTGTAGCAAACCTGCTCACCACTGCGGGCGCTCTGAGCAGTCAGGAGGGGTCGCGCACCGTGGCGGGGTTTCCGCCGGGCACCGCTGCGACCGGTTCATTCGTGAAAAGTGTATACAGAAATTGTTTTCCATTCCAGCCCCCGGCGGCCTCCGCGGGGCAGGAATTACCCGCAGTGCGGCGGACGCGCAGCACCCACGCCAAGCAATAGCTGTGCCGCCACCGCCACGGCGATCACCTCGGGCTCCTTGCCCTCGATGCCCGGGATGCCGATGGGGCAGGTGACCTGCGCCAGTTCGTCCTGCGTGAAGCCGCGCTCGCGCAGGCGGTTGGAAAACGTGGCCCATTTGGTCTTGCTGCCGATGAGGCCGATGAAGGGCAGGTCCGCCCGCTCGCGCTGGCGGCGCAGGCAGGCAGCCACCACGTCCAGGTCTTCCGCGTGGCTGAAGCTCATGATCAGCACCCGCGTGCCCGAGGCCAGGCCCGGCACGGCCTGCTGCACGGGGTCGGAATGCTCGCAGACGGCGCCGTCGGGCGGCGGGTCCGGGAAGATGCCATCGCGGCTGTCGATCCAGGTCAGCGCGAACGGCAGCGGCGCCAGCACGCGCGCCAGCGCATGCCCCACGTGGCCGCCGCCGAACAGCGCCACCGGGTGGCCGGGCGGCGCCAGGCGCATGCGAAGCTGGGCGACGGTGGCGGCGTCCGGGGCCTGCGGCAGGGGTTCGAAGCCCAGGTGCACCACGCCGCCGCAGCACTGGCCCAGCGCCGGGCCCAGCGCATAGCGCACCTGCCCGGGGCCGGGCACGCCGGCCAGGCGCCGGCGCGCTTCGGCGATGGCCTGGTGCTCCAGGTGGCCGCCGCCGATGGTGCCCACGAGGCGGTCGGCGAACACGGCCATCCAGGCCCCGGCTTCACGCGGCGCCGAGCCTTGGGTAGACTCCACCTTTACCAGAAAGGCGGGGGCTGCCGCAAGGCCGTCCAGCAGTAAGCGCACATCGGTCAATCCAGTTCCTTCCCCATTCCAGTCCCATCATGCCGTCCTCCGACCCCGAACGCACCTCCAGCTCCCGCAGCCACTGGCTGCTCGCCGGGCTCGTGGCCGCGGTCGGGGCGCTGGTGGCGGCATGCAAGTCCGCCCCCGAGCCGCCGCCCACCGTGCAGGACAGCCGCCTGCCCGGCCCCGGCACCCCGGGCGCGGGCGGCGTGACGGGCCCCGTGCCGGCCACGGCGGGCTCGGCCCGCGCATCGGCGGCCAGCACGCCGCGCGCCTACCGGCAGGACGCCGCCACCCACCTCTACGGGCTGAACGCGCAGCGCGTGTTCAAGGGCAAGCTGCCGCCCATGCTCTACGCCATCGGCGTGCTGGACATCGACATCGACCGCGCCGGCCGCGTCACGCGCCTGCACTGGCTGCGCGCGCCGCGCCACGCGCCCGAGGTGGTGGCCGAGATCGAGCGCACCGTGCGCGCCGCCGCGCCCTTCCCGGTGCCGGCGCGTCTGGGCAAGGTGACGTACACCGACACCTGGCTGTGGGACAAGAGCGGCCAGTTCCAGCTCGACACGCTGACGGAGGGGCAGCTCTGAAAAAGTGAGCTGCTCGCGCTTGATCCCATTGGGTTTCAGGCGCATTTCTATCTGAAATCCTTGTATATCAAGCGCAGGCAGCTCCTGTTTCAGGAGCGCCACGCTCACGAGCCCCGGTAGGTCGAATAGCTCCAGGGGCTGACCAGCAGCGGCACGTGGTAATGCTGGTCGGTGTGGGCAACGCCGAAGTCCAGGTTCACCTGGTCGAGGAAGTTCGGCTCCGGCAGCGCCACGCCCCGGGCCTTGAAGTAGCCGGCCACGTCGAAGCACAGGCGGTAGGTGCCGGCGCGCAGGCTGGCGTTGTCGAACAGCGGCGCGTCCGTGCGGCCGTCGTGGTTGAGCACCAGTTCCTTGAGCAGCGTGGCCTGCCCGCCCGCAGTGGAATAAAGGCGCACGGCCATGCCCGCGGCGGGGCAGCCGTGCATGGTGTCGAGAACGTGGGTGCTGAGGCCCATGGCGGTTTCCTTTGGCAAGTGGATGGCCAAAGTGTATACAGTTTCTGTACATCAACCACCAGGGATTCCACCGGGTTCCAGGGCCGGTCCTTAAGCCAGGCTCGCGCAGTCGATCACGAAGCGGTACTTCACGTCGCCGCGGAGCATGCGCTCGTAGGCCGCGTTGATCCCATCCGCGCGAATCATCTCCACGTCGGCCACGATGCCGTGCGCGGCGCAGAAGTCCAGCATCGCCTGCGTCTCGGGAATGCCGCCGATCATCGAGCCGGCAAGGCTGCGGCGCTTCATGATCAGGTTGAACACCTGCGGCGACGGGTGCGGCGAGGCGGGCGCGCCCACCAGCGCCATCGTGCCGTCGCGCTTGAGCAGGCTGAAGAACGGGTCGAGGTCGTGCGGCGCGGCCACGGTGTTCAGGATGAAGTCCAGGCTCCTGGCATGCGCCTTCATCTCGCCCGCGTTGCGCGAGACGACGACCTCGTGCGCACCCAGCGCCCGGGCCGCCTCGCGCTTGGATTCGGAGGTGGTGAACGCCACCACGTGCGCGCCCATCGCATGCGCGAGCTTGATGCCCATGTGCCCCAGCCCGCCGATGCCCACCACACCCACCTTGTGGCCCGGACCCACCTTCCAGTGCCGCAGCGGCGACCAGGTGGTGATGCCCGCGCACAGCAGCGGCGCCGCGGCGGCGAGCTGCGATTCGGGGTGGCTGATACGCAGCACGTAGCGTTCGTGCACCACCACCTGCTGCGAGTAGCCGCCCAGCGTGTGGCCGGGCGCATCGGGCGTGGGCCCGTTGTAGGTGCCGACCATGTGGTCGCAATAGTTCTCCAGCCCGTCGCCGCAGTCGGCGCAGTGCCGGCAGCTGTCGACGATGCAGCCCACCCCCACCAGGTCGCCCACCGCATGGCCGGACACGTGCGCACCCACCGCCGTCACGCGGCCCACGATCTCGTGGCCCGGCACGCAGGGGTAGAGCGTGCCCGCCCATTCGGAGCGCACCTGGTGGAGGTCGGAATGGCACACGCCGCAGTAGGCGATGGCGATCTGCACGTCGTGCGCACCGGGGGCGCGGCGGGTGATGGCGAGCGCTTCGAGGGGCTTGTCGGCGGCGTGGGCGCCGTAGGCGTGGACGGTCATGGCGGGGCTCCGTGGGTTGTGCGATCCGCGCATGATGGCAGCAAACCATCCAGGCCGATAATCGGCCCGCAGAAAGAAAGGACAGCACGCCATGAGCATTCCCGTGGAACTGACCGCCCTCGCGCAGGCCCTGGAGAAATACCCATTCGCCTACCTGCTGACCAGTAGCGCGCACGAAGCCGCTCCGCACGCGGTGGCGGTCGTGCCCCGCCTGGAAGGCGGCGTGCTGATACTCCAGGGACTGGGCCGCCGCACGCGCGAGAACCTGCTGGCGCGGCCCCAGGTCGGGCTGGTCTGGCCGCCTGCCTCCGTGGCCGACTACTCGCTGATCGTCGATGGGCGTGCCGCGCTGGACGGCGACCTGCTGCGGATCACCCCCAGCCGCGCCGTGCTGCACCGCCCTGCCCCGGGTGCCCAGCCCGCCGCGCCCGGCGCCTGCGGCTCGGACTGCGTCGAGTTGTAAGAGTCACTCGGCACGCGACGTGAGGGCGACCAGCGCGGCAGCTGCCACCAGCATGGTTGCGCTGGCCGCAAAGGTGCCCCGGTAGCCGATGCCGTCGAACAGCAGCCCGCCCACGGTGGAGCCCAGCGCGATGGACAACTGGATCATCGCCACCATCAGCCCGCCGCCCGCTTCCGCGTCCTGCGGAAAGGTGCGCGGCACCCAGGCCCACCAGCCCACGGGCGCGGCGGTGGAAACCAGCCCCCACACGCCCAGCAGCGCGATCACTGCCGCCGTCCAGCCGCCCCAGGCCATCAGCGCCCCGGCGATAGCGGCCATCAGCAGCGGGATGGCGATCAGCGTGGCATAGAAGCCGCGCCGGAGCACCGCGCCGATCAGCGTGGTGCCGGCGAAGCCCGCCACGCCGATCACCAGCAGTACCAGCGTGACGGTCGCCACGTCTACGCGCGTGACCGTCTCCAGGAAGGGCCGCACATACGTGAACAGCGTGAACTGCCCCATGAAGAACACGCCCACGCCCAGCATGCCCAGCGCCACCACGCGGCGGCGCAGCAGGCGGAACACAGGGCCCCCGCCCGCCGCGCCGGGCCGCGCGGGCATGCGCGGCAGGCTGGCCCACTGCCACGCGAAGGCGATCAGCGCCACGGGCACCAAGCAGAAGAAGGCCCCGCGCCAGCCGATGGCCGCGCCCAGCCAGGCACCCAGCGGCGCGGCGATCACCGTCGCCAGCGCGTTGCCGCCGTTGAAGATGGCGAGCGCACGCGGCACCTGGGCGGCGGGCACGAGGCGCATGGCCGTGGCGGCGGACAGGGACCAGAAGCCGCCCACCACGACGCCGATGAGCGCGCGGCCCAGCATGTAGGTGGCGTAGTTGGGCGCGAGCGCGACCACCGCGCCCGACAGGCCCATCACCGCCGTCAGCGCCAGCAGCAGCGTCTTTCGATCCAGCCGGCCCGCGATCTGCGCGATGAACAGGCTGGTCACCACCGCGAACGCGCCGGAGATGGCGATGCCCTGCCCCGCCATGCCCTCGGTCACGCGCAGGTCGGCCGCCAGGGGCGTGAGCAGGCTGACGGGCATGAACTCGGACGCGATCAGCGTGAACACGCACAGTGCCATGGCCAACACGCCGCTCCAGCACGCGGGTGGTTCAGTGCCGCTCGTCATGCAAGGTGCTGGCGGAAGAAGGCCGCCAACTTGTCGAACGGCACCTTGCGGTCGTACAGATCGACGTGGCTGGCCCCCGGGACGATGAACAGCTCCTTCGGCTGTGCGGCGGCCGCGTAGGCGGTTTCGCTGAAGTAACGCGAATGGGCGTTTTCGCCATGGACGAACAGCACCGGGCGCGGCGCGATTTCCGCAATGTAGGTCAGCAATGGCATGTTCATGAACGACAGCGGCGTGGTCTGCGTCCAGGCGTTGCCCGAGTTGACCGCGCGCACGTGGTAGCCGCGCGGCGTCATGTAGTAGTCGTGGTAGTCCACCAGGAACTGCGCCTCGCCACCGCGCAGCGTGTTGTAGGGCGGCTGGTAGGCGGGCGCGCCTTTTTCCGCGTCCGCCCAGCGCTGGCGGCCCAGTTGCGCGAGGGTTGCGGTGCGCTCCGCCAGCGTCACGCTGTCGTTGTAGCCCTTGGACATGACGCGGGTCATGTCGTACATGGTGGTCGCCGCGACGGCCTTCACGCGCTTGTCCACCGCCGCCGCGTTCAGTGCCATGCCGCCCCAGCCGCAGATGCCGAGGATGCCGATACGCTCGCGGTCCACGTGGGACAGCAGGCCCAGGAAGTCCACGGCGGCGCTGAAGTCTTCGGTGTTGATGTCGGGCGAGGCGACGTTGCGCGGCTCGCCGCCGCTCTCGCCGGTGAACGATGCGTCGAACGCCAGCGTGACGAAGCTGCGCTCGGCCAGGGTCTGCGCGTGCAGGCCCGAGGACTGCTCCTTCACCGCGCCAAACGGGCCGCCCACGGCGATCGCGGCGCGCTTGCCACTGGGGTTTTTAGGCTGGTACAGGTCGCCCGCCAGGGTGATGCCGTAGCGGTTCTTGAACGTGATCTTGCGGTGATCGACCTTGTCGCTCTTCGCAAAGGTCTTGTCCCACTGGCCGTCCAGCGGTGTCTGTGATGTGGCACAGCCTGCGGCAAGGGCGGCGGCTGCGGCGCTGGTCATCTTCAGCAGGCTGCGGCGGCCTGCGTCTTCAAGGGTCTTGGTCATGATGGGTTTCCTTCGTGGCGATTTCATCAAATTTGATAGCTTTTTGCGCTTGTCAATCCATGGTTTTCAATGTTTTTCCCATTGAAATCACCGCATATCAAGCGCTAGCAGCTATTTTTTTGGGAGCATTGCTTCAATGCGGACCTGGTACGGCCCCGGCCTTGCCAGCACGGGCAGGCCCTCATTCACCTTGCCCAGCGGCAGCAGGCTGGCCGAGTACGAGCGCCCCTCGATGAAGATCGCCAGGTTGCCCCAGGGCGCGTAGTGCGTCAGTTCGCCCGCCGCGGGCGCCATGCCTGCGGGCGCGCCCTGGGTGGAGAGCTTGCGCGGCAGCGTGGCGACGCGCTCGATGGCGGCGTAGTCCTCCATCGTCAGCGTCAGCGGCAGCAGCGCCGCGAAGTCGCGCGCGGTGGCGTTGTCGTACAGCGTGGCGGTGGCGCTTTGGCCAGCTACGGTCAGGCGGATCTGCATGAAAGGCTTCTGTGCGGACGCGCCGCCGGCGGCCAGGACCAGGAGCAGCGCGAGCATGTGGCGGCGGATGGATCTGTGCATGAGCGGAAAGTGTGCCGCCCGGCCGCCTGCGCGACTAGCTGATCAATGCTTAATGAGCCTATTAGGTGATCTAATCAATCAACCGAACCCGGGAGTGCCCATGCGCCGCAACCTCAACGACCTGCTCGCCTTCGTCACCGTCGCGCGCGAGGGCAGCTTCACTCGCGCCGCGGCGCTGCTGGGCGTCACGCAGTCGGCACTGAGCCAGGCCATCCGCGGACTAGAAGAGCGGCTGCGCATCCGCCTGCTCACGCGCACCACGCGCAGCGTGGCGCCCACACCGGCGGGCGAGCGGCTGATGCGCGCCATCGGCCACCGCTTCGACGAGATCGAGGCCGAGCTGGACGCGCTGACGGAACTGCGCGACAAGCCCTCGGGCACGGTGCGCATCACCTGCGGTGACAACGTGCTGCACGCCATCCTGCTGCCCAGGCTGGCACCGCTGCTGCGCGAATACCCAGATGTGGCGCTGGAGTTCGACGTGAACTACGGCCTGCGCGATATCGTGGCCGACCGTTTCGACGCGGGCGTGCGGCTGGGCAGCACTATCGACCGGGACATGATCGCCGTGCCCATCGGCCCGCCGCTGCGCATGGCGGTGGTCGCATCGCCCGCGTACTTCGCCGCGCACCCTGCGCCCAAAGCGCCGCAGGAGCTGACGGCGCACAACTGCATCAACCAGCGCATGCCGACCTCCGGCGGGCTCTACGTGTGGGATTTCGAGCGCCGGGGCCGCAGGCTGAACGTGCGCGTGGACGGGCAACTGGTCTTCAACACCACGCAGCCGCAGGTGGATGCGGCGCTGGCGGGCCTGGGAATCACGCTGCTGCCCGAGGACGAGGTGCTGCCCCACGTAGAGGCCGGGCGGCTGGTGCGCGTGCTGCAGGACTGGTGCCCGCCGTTCGCGGGCTACCACCTGTACTACCCCAGCCGGCGCCAGCCCTCGCCCGCGTTCGCGCTGGTGGTGCAGGCGCTGCGGGTGGACGTGAAGGGCTAGGCCTTCTGGCCCACCTCGAAGTCCGCCAGCGCCTCCAGCGCGCGCACCATGCCCGAATGGTCCCAGCCCGCGCCGCCGTGCGCCACGCAGGCGCTGAAAAGCTGCTGCGCGGTGGCCGTGCTGGGCAGGGCCACGCCCAGTTCCTTCGCCGCCGACAGGGCCAGGTTCAGGTCTTTCTGGTGCAGCGCGATGCGAAAGCCGGGCTCGAACGTGCGCCGGATCATGCGCTCGGCATGCACCTCCAGGACCTTGCTGGACGCGAAGCCGCCCAGCAGCGCCTGGCGCACGCGGGCCGGGTCGGCGCCCGCCTTGCTGGCGAACAGCAGCGCCTCGGCCACGGCCTCGATGTTCAGCGCCACGATGATCTGGTTGGCCACTTTGGCGGTCTGGCCGTCGCCGTTGCCGCCGACCAGGGTGATGTTCTTGCCCAGGGTCTCGAACAGGGGCCGGACCTGCTCGAAAACGTCCTCGGGGCCGCCCGCCATGATGGACAGCGTGGCGTTCCTGGCGCCCACCTCGCCGCCGGAGACGGGCGCGTCCAGGTAGCGCGCGCCCACGGCCTCGATGCGCCGCGCGAAGTCCTTGGTGGCCACGGGCGAGATGGAGCTCATGTCCACCACGACCTTGCCCGCGCTGCCCTTGAGGCCCTGGGCCACGCCGTCGGCGCCGAACAGCACCTTCTCCACGTCGGGCGTGTCGGGCAGCATCAGAAAGACGATGTCGGCCCGCTCGGCCACGCCGCGCGCGGTGGTGCACTGCGTGGCGCTGCTCCCGGCGATGGCGGGCGCGGCCTTGCCGCGCGTATGCACGTAGAGCTGGTGGCCCGCCGCGATGAGGTGGCCGCACATGGGCGCGCCCATGATGCCCAGGCCGATGAAGCCGAGTTTGAGGGGGGTGTCGGTCACGGGTTCTTTCCTTTCTGTGGTCATGGGTTCCTGAGCCAGCCCAGGCCTGCTTCGGTGGCGCCTGTGGGCTTGTATTCGCAGCCCACCCAGCCCGGGTAGCCGATGCGGTCCAGGTGCGCCAGGAGGAAGGGGTAGTTGATCTCGCCCGTGCCCGGCTCGTGGCGGCCGGGGTTGTCGGCCAGTTGCACGTGGGCGATGCGCGACAGGTGCCGCTCCAGCGTGGCGGCCAGCTCGCCTTCGGTGCGCTGGGCGTGGTAAATGTCGTACTGCACGAAGGCGTTGCCGGCACCCACCTCGTCCAGGATGTGCAGCGCCTGGTCCGTGCGGTTCAGGTAGAAGCCCGGGATGTCGAACGGGTTGATGGGCTCGATCAGCAGGCGCAGGCCCGCCTTCTGCAGTTCGGCGGCGGCAAAGCGCAGGTTTTCGACGAAGGTGCGGCGCAGCGCGGCCGCATCCACGCCTGCCGGGGCCTTGCCCGCCAGGCAGTTCAGTTGCGGCACGCCCAGGGCCGTGGCGTAGGTGACGGCCTGGGCCACGCCCGCGCGGAATTCGGCCACGCGCGCCGGGTCGCAGGCAATGCCACGCTCGCCCGCGTCCCAGTCGCCGGCGGGCAGGTTGTGCAGCACGATCCGGAGCCGGTGGGCATCGGCGCGGGCACGCACCTCCTCGGGCGTGTGGGCGTAGGGGAAGAGGAATTCGACGGCCTCGAAGCCGGCGCGCGCGGCGCGCTCGAAGCGGTCGAGGAAAGGCACCTCGGTGAACAGCATGCTGAGGTTGGCGGCAAAGCGGGGCATGGCGCGGTCTCCAGGGATCTTCAATCGAGCAGGGCCAGCGCGCTGGGCACGTCGGCGGGCTGCGTGGCCAGTTCCTCGAACTCGACGATGTTGTCGATCTCGGTGCCCATGGCGATGTTGGTCACGCGCTCCAGGATGCATTCGATGACCACGGGCGTGCGATGCTCGGCCATCCACGCCTCGGCCTGGGCGATGGCGGGCGCGAACTCCTCGGGACGGTGCACGCGGATGGCCTTGCAGCCCAGGCCCTCGACCACCTTCACATGGTCCACGCCATAGCCGCGCGCGGCCTCGCCCTCGGCCATGTTCACGTTGTCGAAGGCGAGCTGCACGCAGTAGTCGATGCTGAACGCGCGCTGCGCCTGGCGGATCAAGCCTAGGTAGCTGTTGTTGACCAGCACGTGGATGTAGGGCAGCTTGAACTGCGCGCCCACGGCCAGCTCCTCGATCATGAACTGGAAGTCGTAGTCGCCCGACAGCGCCACGATCCTGCGCGCCGGGTCGGCCACGCGCACGCCCAGGGCCGCCGGCACGGTCCATCCCAGCGGGCCGGCCTGGCCGCAGTTGATCCAGTGGCGCGGCTGGTACACGTGCAGGAACTGCGCGCCCGCGATCTGCGACAGGCCGATGGTGGAGACGTAGCACACGTCCTTGCCCAGGGCACGGTTCATGCACTGGTACACGCGCTGCGGCTTCATGGGCACGCTGTCGAAGTGGGTCTTGCGCAGGTAGTCCACGCTGCGCTTGCGGCCCTGGCATTCGGCGGCCCAGGCGCTGCGGTCGCGCAGCTGGCCGACGGCCTTCCACTCGCACGCCACCTCCACGAAGAGTTTCAGCGCCGCGCCCGCGTCGGAGACGATGCCGTAGTCCGGCGCGAACACGCGGCCGATCTGCGTGGGCTCGATGTCCACGTGCACGAAGGTGCGGCCCCGGGTGTAGACCTCCACCGAGCCCGTGTGCCGGTTGGCCCAGCGGTTGCCGATGCCCAGCACGAAGTCGCTGGCCAGCATGCTGGCGTTGCCGTAGCGGTGGCTGGTCTGCAGGCCGCACATGCCCGCCATGAGCGGGTGGTCGTCGGGGATGGTGCCCCAGCCCATCAGCGTGGGGATCACGGGCACGCCTACTAGCTCAGCAAACTGCACCAGCAGCGCGGACGCATCGGCATTGACGATGCCGCCGCCCGCCACGATCAGCGGGCGCTCGCTGGCGTTGAGCATCGCCAGCGCCTTCTCGACCTGGGCGCGCGTGGCGGCGGGCTTGTAGGCGGGCAGGGGTTCGTAGGTGTCGATGTCGAACTCGATCTCGGCCAGTTGCACGTCGATGGGCAGGTCGATCAGCACCGGCCCCGGGCGGCCCGAGCGCATCAGGTGGAAGGCCTGCTGGAAGGCGCGTGGCACCTGCGCGGGCTCCAGCACCGTGGTGGCCCACTTGGTCACGCTTTGGGCGATGGCCGCGATGTCCACGGCCTGGAAGTCCTCCTTGTGCAGCCGCGCGCGCGGCGCCTGGCCGGTGATGCACAGGATGGGAATGGAATCCGCGCTGGCCGAGTACAAGCCCGTGATCATGTCCGTGCCCGCCGGCCCGCTGGTGCCGATGCACACGCCTATGTTGCCGGCCACGGCGCGCGTGTAGCCCTCGGCCATGTGGCTCGCGCCCTCCACGTGGCGCGCCAGGATGTGGCCGATGCCGCCGTGGTCCTTGAGCGCCGCGTACAGCGGATTGATGGCCGCGCCGGGCACGCCGAACGCCACGCTTACGCCCTCCTTCTCCAGCACCTTCACGGCCGCCTCGATGGCCTTCATTCTTGCCATTGCACATCTCCTTGGGTTGATGCGCCGACTCTAGGCAAGGCCCCAGCCGTGCGGAAGACGGCGACGGACCATAAAATTTATTCCCATCAGGAATAAGCGGGAGACAGGCCATGGACCGGCTCGATGCGATGCAGATGTTCGTGCGCGTGGTGGAGACGGGCAGCTTCACCAAGGTGGCGCACGAGTTCGCCACCACGCAGCCCACGGTGACCAAGCAGGTCGCCGCCATGGAGGCGCACCTGAAGGTGCGCCTGCTCAACCGCAACACGCGCGGCGTGAGCCTGACCGAGCCCGGCGCGCTGTACTACGAGAAGTGCAAGGCCATCGTGAACGACGTGGCCGAGGCGGAAAGCGTGGTGCGCGTGCGCCAGACGCAGGTGCAGGGCCAACTGCGCGTGGGCAGTTCGGTGGCCTTCGGGCGGCGCGTGGTGGTGCCGCTGGCGCTGGAGTTCATGGCGCAGAACCCGCAGGTGCAAGTGGACCTGAGCTTCGAGGACCGCTACACCGACCTGGTGGCCCAGGGCATCGACGTGGCGATCCGCCTGGGCAAGCTGGCCGACTCGGCCCTGGGCGCACGCACGCTGGGCGTGAACCCGTGGGTGCTGGTGGCCTCGCCCGCCTACCTGCGCCGCCACGGCACGCCGCGCCGCCCGTCGGACCTGAAGGAGCACGCCACGCTGATCTACAGCAGCGTGCAGGGCAACGACCTGTGGCGGCTGCGCAATGCCAGCGGCGAGGCGGTGTCGGTGCCCGTCACGGGGCGGCTGCGCTCCAACAACCTCTCGGCCCTGCTGGCCGCCGCGCGCGCGCACCTGGGCATCGCGGCGCTGCCGCGCTACGTGGCGCACGAGTCATTGCAGGCCGGGCGCGTAGTGGAAGTGCTCAAGACCAGCCGCCTGCCGGAGCAGGAGATCCACGCGGTCTACCCCTCGCCGCGTTTGGTGCCGCAGAAGGTGCAAGCCTTCATTGCCTTTCTGCAAGGTCGCTTCGGCGCGACGTGGTGGGAGCAGTTGCCGCGCAGTTGATACAAGCCAAATCGGCCTCCAGCGCTTATCCAGCAAGCGCGAGCAGCTACAGAATCAGGAGTGCACGGAAGTCATTCACATTGGTGTGCGTGGGCCCGGTGACGACCAGATCGCCCAGGGCGCCGAAGTAGCCGTAGGCGTCGTTGCGGTCCAGGTGGTCCGCGATGGACAGGCCGAGCGCACGGGCGCGCGCCAAGGTATCGGGCTCCACGCGGGCGCCCGCGTTGTCCTCCACGCCGTCGATACCGTCGGTGTCCGCCGCCAGCGCCCACACGCCCGGCGCACCCTGCAGCGCCTGCGCGAGGCCCAGGCAGAACTCGCCCGCGCGCCCGCCTCGGCCCTTGGGCACGCCGGGCGCCCGGGGGCGGATGGTGACGGTGGTCTCGCCGCCCGAGAGAATCACGCAGGGCCGCGCGAAGGGTTCGCCGCGCCGCGCCACGGCGCGGGCCAGGGCGGCGTGCACCTTGCCCACCTCGCGCGATTCGCCCTCGATCTCGTCGGACAGGATGTGGGCCGCGATGCCCGCCGCGCGCGCGGCCTCGGCGGCGGCCTGCAGCGACTGCTGCGGCGTGGCCGTCATGTGCACCGCGTGGCCCGCGAACACGGCGTCGCCGGGCTTGGGCGTCTCCTGGCCGCCCGCCTGCAGCGCGGCGCGTACGGGCGCGGGCAGCTCGATACGGTAGCGGTCCAGGATGGCCAGCGCGTCGGCGCAGGTGGTGGCGTCGGGCACCGTGGGGCCGCTGGCGATCACCGACGGGTCGTCGCCCGGCACGTCGCTGATGGTGAGCGTGACCACGCGCGCGGGCGCGCAGGCAGCGGCAAGGCGCCCGCCCTTGATGCGCGAGAGGTGCTTGCGCACGCAGTTCATCTCGTCGATGGCGGCGCCGCTCTCCAGCAGCTGCTGGTTGATGCGCTGCTTGTCCGCCAGGGTAAGCCCGTCGGCCGGCAGCGTGAGCAGGGCCGAGCCGCCGCCCGAGATCAGGCACAGCACCAGGTCGTTTTCCGTCAGCCCCTGTGTGAGCGCCAGCATGCGCTGCGCGGCCGCGAGGCCCGCCGCGTCGGGCACGGGGTGCGCGGCCTCGACCACCTCGATGCGCCGGGCCAGCCCCTGGGGGCGCGGCGGCGTGTGGTGGTAGCGCGTGACGACCAGGCCCGACAGCGGCGCGTCCTGCGGCCACAGCGCCTCCACGGCCTGCGCCATGGCGCCGCCGGCCTTGCCCGCGCCCAGCACCAGGGTGCGGCCCTTGGGCGGTGGCGGCGGCAGGAAGGCCGCCGTGTTGTGCAGCGGCAGGGCGCGGCGCACGGCGGCGCGGTACAGGTGTTCCAGGAACTCGCCGGGTTGGCGGTGCGGATCGGGCACGGTAGGGGTGGTCATCGGTCTGTATGTCTCCGCCGGAGATTGTGACGCGGCCAGTCTGCCGGTTTGCGTCAAAAGTGTCCCACCCGCCGGGGCCAGGGCCTAGGGGAAGCTCTAGGCTTCCGGTCTACCAAAAGTGTATACACATTCATCCGCCGCGGCTATCATGGCCGCATGGAGACATCAACCACCAGTTTCATCGTCGAGAGCCTGACCAAGGCCATCGTGGAACACCGGCTGCACCCCGGCACCAAGCTGGCCGAGCAGAAGCTGGCCGACCATTTCGGCGTCTCGCGCACGCTGGTGCGGCAGGCGCTGTTCCAGCTCTCGCAGAACCGCCTGATCCGGCTGGAGCCCGCGCGCGGCGCCTTCGTGGCCGCGCCCTCGGTGAACGAGGCCAAGCAGGTCTTCGCCGTGCGCCGCATGCTGGAGGCGGAGATGACCCGCGCCTTCGTGCGCGAGGTCACGCCCGCCAAGATCCGCGCGCTGCGCGAGCACGTGGCGCGCGAGAAGGCCGCCGTGGACCAGGCCGACGTGCCCGGCCGCACCGAGCTGCTGGGCGACTTCCACGTGCGCATGGCCGAGCTCATGGGCAACGAGGTGCTGGCGCAGCTG
>Ga0206116_1001204_pt1 | contig 15486 bp, 10 predicted proteins | sample 3A1Ametagenome_FD_178000 | JGI IMG/M metagenome (GOLD analysis project Ga0206116, IMG submission 178000) | Enriched microbial communities from leaf-cutter ant dump, University of Wisconsin, Madison, United States - 3A1A | ecosystem: Environmental > Terrestrial > Nest > Insects nest > Nest dump...
AAAAACTAAGTGCTGAACAAATAATTTTGACTTTAAATTTCTATAAAGATCTAAAAAAAAAATAGATGTTATTATTTAATGAATAATGTTTTTAATTCGCTGATAATAAATATCTTATTTTGATTTTTGTTAATTGATAAGTCTTTATAAATATCAAATTTTTAAATTTTGGCAAAGATTTTGGAATTACCCAACTCGTAAAACAAAATTTAAAATTTGAAATTATGAAAAAGTTATTTTTAGGATTAGGTTTAGTAGCAGGAACATTTGCATTTGCACAAACTAGTCCGTCGTTCGGTTTAAAAGCAGGTCTTAACGTTTCATCAATCTCAGATGACGGGTACGAAGACTCTAAAGCTAAAGCAGGTTTCTACGGAGGTGTTTTTATGAATGCACCATTGTCAGAGCAATTCAGTATTCAACCAGAGGTTTTGTATAGCCAATATGGAGCAAAAGTTACTAGTAGCAGAAGCTCTACAATTGGTTCTACAACTACAACCGTAAAAGGATCTAATAGTGTTAACTTGGATTATATCACAGTTCCGGTTATGTTTCAATTTAATGCAACACCAAATTTCTATTTAGAAGCTGGTCCGGAGTTTGGTTTTTTAGTTGGTGCTAAATCAAAAGGTGATACTACAACTACAATAACTACTGGAGGATCAACCAGTACTAGCTCAAGTTCTGGATCTACAGATATCAAAGATAATATCAGTAGTTTCAATATGGGAGCTGGGCTTGGTTTAGGATTTAATTTTACTCCAAATTTCGGAATCAATGCAAGATATGTTGCGGGTTTCACAGATATCAACAAGAAAAGTGATGGCTCAGATGGAACGACATCAACAAATAATGACAACAACAAGAACAGAAACAATACTTTCCAGGTTGGGTTGTCATATAAATTCTAAGAAGTTAAATATTAAATATTTTAAAAGACCGATTAATTCGGTCTTTTTTATTGTATAATTTTTATTTTTGTCACTCATAAACGATTATATATGAAGAAAATTTTTGGATTGTTTGGACTAACAATGATGTCGTTAGCATACTCACAATCGTTTGGTGTAAAAGGAGGTTTGAATGTATCCACTATCAGCAAAGATAATGGCTGGAATGATACGAATGCCAAGATCGGATATTTTGCAGGCGTTTACATGCATGCTTCTGTAAATAGTATTTTGAGTATCCAGCCGGAACTGATTTATAATAATATGGGTGTGAAATATGAAAATGCAAATACAACTCATACTCTGAACCTGAATTATCTTGCGATGCCTGTTATGTTTCAGTTTGAGCCAATCCCAAGATTGTATTTTGAAGCTGGTCCGCAGTTTTCTTATCTGGTTGGAAATAAAAACAAATATGAGAGCAGCAATAAGACAATTATTGAGAAGGATAAAGATGCTTATAATCAGCTCGATTTGAGCGCAGGCTTAGGTTTGGGATTTAGATTTAATAATATGTCAGTTGGTGCGAGATATCTGTTTGGCTTTACCGACATTAAAAAATCCGGCTCTACAAGCTGGAATAATGATGACAAGCAATTAAGAAATAATGGATTGCAAATAGGCTTTCAATACGGATTCTAAAAAATATAAGCCCCAACTTATTTGTTGGGGCTTATTGTTGATATTATTTTTGTTAGATAAATTACTTAACAATAAGATTTTTACTTGTAGTTTCTCCGTTGTTGGAAATTACAATCTTATAAGTTCCTGGTTTCAAATTAGAAATATTAACCTTTGTTTTCTCATTTTCAAAAGATCCGTTGGAAATTAATCTTCCCGAAAGATCAACGATCTGATAAGTAGCACCTTTTGTTATGCTATTCAAAGAAATGTTAACTTCCCCTTTTGCTGGGTTTGGATAGATTGCGAATCCTTTGTTAAAAGCAGATTCATCGACAGCAAGGTTTTTATTAATATTAAATCTGGCAGAATTGACCGCAAAATAGATGTTATTGACCGCTTTTACCATGATTCTTGCATTCCCATTGCTTTCATTTGGAAGAGTAACAACTGCGCTACCTGTATTAGGAGCATCAGCTAATACCGTATTAAATGTAAGTCCATTATCAGATGATAATAAAATCTGAACATCTTGGGTATTGATTGGAGCAGCATTAGTCCCGGCTACATCCCATGTTACGGTTATCTGAGAACCACCGGTATAATTAGCAGCTACGGTTTGAGATGTAACTTTAAAAGGCCCGGTATTAGCAACTGTCACCTTCATTAGATCTCTTGCGGATTGATTTCCTGTTGCTTTGTTATCATTAACCAATAATGAAAAATTAAGTGTTCTTGCTACGTTTGGTATAACTTCCCACTTTGGAGTTAATGTATTTGCCGCAACAGAAGCCATTGCCGGGAAATATCTTTGATTGGTTGTTGTCGGGTTGTAAGATCTGAAAACTGTTCCACCGGTTGCAGTAGCTACTGGAGGTTGAGGATTAGTCGCTGAAAGAGAAGCATAGTCTGTTTGTTCCCAAAGATAAGTTAAAGCATCACCATCAGGATCTGTGCCTGCACCCGTTAATACAAATGCAGTTCCGTAAGGGATAGTGTAATCCGGTCCTGCATCAGCTGTTGGTACTCCATTATTGTTAGCCGTTTTTGCAGAACAATCTGTTGTTCTTGTAATAAAATTATACATTTCATTCACACTTACCGAATGAAAGTACGGGTCACTATGTGCCTGTAAATTATATGTTGAGCCACAGATGCCGGCATAAGCCATAATTGTTGATCCGCTTCCCGGTTCCACGGAAGTTGCTGTATTAGAATTACCATAACAAGATCCGGAGTCTGACGTATTTGCTCGGAAGGTATGGTTTCCTCCAAACTGATGTCCCATTTCGTGAGCTACATAATCAATGTCATACGCATCGGCTCTTGGAGCACTAGATCCTGTAACTCCCATTGCTTTTCTGGAAGAGTTACAAGGTGACTGTAATGACGCAATACCGCCACCACCAGTACTGAAGATGTGACCAATATCATATGCTGCTGTACCAACAGTCTGATCCGTAAAAGCTTGGTTTTCGCTTAATAAAGCTGATCCGTCATTGTTTGTAAATCCCGGACCATAAGCATCAGTTCCTATAGAAAGTAAAAGATCATTATTAGCAATCATAACCATTGTAAGAGAAACTGTTTTTTCATAAACTCCGTTTACTCTTGTCATCGTTGTATTCATCGCCGCAAGTACAGCTGCTTTTTTCTGATCTGTTGTTCCTCCGGAAAGGCCGGCTCTGTTGATATGATAATTAGAATATTCTACTGTTGAGGAAAGTGCCAAACGGTATTTTCTCAGAAGCCCATCTTTTACAATCGTTGCTTTTAGCTTAATAGGTTCAGCAGTAGGCGGTGTTTGGATATTTACTTTTTCAAAATCACAGTTGAAGCGTTCCGGATCAGCAGGTAAGCTTGCCCTTTTGTAAACAATATAATTGGATAGATCGTTAGAATAAGAATCCATATAGCTTACTTCCCAATTATCAAAATACATCACATTCATCCCATCAAAAGGAGAGATGCTGAACCTGATCGTGTTGTTGTTATTATTATCTTTCTGATATCCCAAATAAGATTTGATACCGGGATATTTGTCAGATAATTCTTTTTCCATAACTGCCGCTTCCTGTATCACATAATCAACAAGTTTTCCTGAAGCGTTAGGGAATTTTAAAACAAGACTCTCATTCTGAGTTCCGCGGTTTGGAGCTTTATCTAATTCTGATTTTATTCCATCAACATTCAAACTGAAAATTTTGTATTCAGTAGGAAGGGTTTTTCTGTCTTTTAGTCCTGATTTTCCTGCAACGCTTAAATTTTGTACAGGAGTCCAGAAGTTTTTTTGTGCACTCAATAGCATGGAAGCCATGATACCGGTTGCCGTTAATAAATGTTTGATCATAATTAATTGTATTACTATAATTGAATTTCTTTTTTCTTGAAGAATATTAAATAATTTTAAACTCTTTAATATTAATAGCTGGGTAAAAATAAAAAAAAGCAATCAAATAATGCTATCTGATTGCTTTTTTAACATTCGGGAATAATTGTTATTCGTTTATTTTGACTTTTGTTCCCTGTGTATGTGCACTCATTTGCGGCGCATAATAATTCTGCAAAGTTGTAATTCCATTACTGAATTTTCCACTAGCATTGGCAACATAATCATATTCGAAAACATATTTTCCTTTTGGCATATATTCGATGTAAAAATTAGTTGAAGCATCTTTTGTGGATTGATAGTATCCCAGATTATTCTTCCACTGATAACCTGAAATAACATCCAAAGGTTCGAATCCGGCTGCTCGCATATCTTTCAGATGAATGAACTCCATATTTCTGTCTGTATTAAGAATCATTCGTACAGTCACTTTATCTCCAACTTTTAAAGGCGAATTTTCATTGATTTTAATTAATTGTTCACCATTTTCAGTCTTCACTTTTTTGTACAATTCCTTAGAAATCGAGATATAACTTTCCGAAGATTTTATTTTATCAAGGTCTTCATAATATTGCCAGAACAGACCTCCTTGAACAATTCCAGGACTTTCTTTTTTGATTGTAACTGTTGATAGATTTTTATCCAAATTATCAGAAGTTACAGTTTGTTTAACATAGCCCGTTGCCTGCGTTTGAGGATTCAGTTGTTTCCCGCCCCAAGTGATTTGTGCTTTGTCGGATTCAGAAGAATTCCAGGATTTCCCTGAATTCAAAATCGTGAAAATAACTTCTGCTGTTCCTCTCGAATTTCCCCAAGAATTCACTTCTTTTTGAGTGATTAGCCAGATTTTCATTTCTTCAATGAAATTTTCATCTTGTGGAGTCAGTTTTTGGAAGGCTTCCAAAGCACCTGCGTGATTCACGGTTTTTGAAGAATACCAACCCCAGTCGTTCAGATTCTGTTTCCAATAAACACCTTGCGTTTCCGTTTCTGTTGACGTTTCTTTCAGATAAGTCATCAGTTTTTTCGAAACGTCTTTCAATCCATAATTGTTAAATAATAAAGCCGAACGATGCAATCCAAAGAAAGTAAAATCGGTAATTTTTGCTGTTTTCGCTTTTGAAATAACCGAAGTTTTCAAAGTGGCACCTTTTGCCTTCAAAGCATATTCTTTTTCCCAATAATGCCTTGTGTCAAGATAATCGAGAACAAAATTATTCCAAATATTCTCCTTTGTCATTCTGAGTGGAGTCAAAGAGTCCCAATATTTATTGACTTCATTATCCACGTAAGAAACCAGTTTTTTGACCATTTCTTTTTGTTCGGAACTTTGATAATCAGAAATATTTCCTTTCAGCCATTCATTGATTCTGCCTAGGTTTTTCAAAATATAAAGCGAAGTGTAATACGAACTCGGATAACCTTGATACCAACTGAATCCACCATCAGGATTTTGAAGTTTTACCAGCTCTGACCAATCATTTTGAATCGAATTTCGCATCGTATTCGCATCGAATAATCTTGCCAGTTTTTGCATTTGTTCTGTTTCATTTTTCGATTCTAAAACCCAAGGCGTTTCGTCCAGTAACAACTGTTTCAACTCCTGATTTTTTTCAAGATTCGAGGTCAAAAGACCTTTGGATTGATATTCATCAAAAACAGTTTTCAACTTTGGATTCGCTTTGAAAATCTCCGAAGCCAGGACATCTGCAAACCATTTGTTGAAAACAACATCTGCCGAATTATTGATATCATCTTTCAAACTCGGTAATGCAAACATAATTTCCCAGATCGGATTCGTCGTCAGTTCCAGAGTGTTGGAAACATTGGTCAGAGTTTTAGAATTGGAATTTTTCAGATTGTCTAAAGTGAATGTTTTCGTCTGACCTTCTTTCACAAAAATCGGAAGTACATCGGTTACCAACATTCTGTTCGGAAGAACTGCGATTGCCTTTTGTTCGCCGTCAGAAAAGTTTCCGGCTTTAGCAACAATTTTAATAATAATCGAAGAAACATTGTTTGGAACTTTCAATTTCCAGGTTGCAGATGTGTTTCCATTTTCAGCTAATGAAAAACTTTGTTCCTTATTGTATCCTGAAACTGCGGTCAATTGACTGATTCCGAATTTATCTGTAACATCCTCGTTGGTAAAAGCATCCAAAATCTGCAATTGTGCAAAGCCAGTTAGTTTTTGATTGATTAAACTTGAAATTTTTGTCTGAAGATTCAGTTCGTCACCCTCTCGCAAGAATCTTGGATAATTTGGCGTAATCGAAAAGTCTTTTTGAGTAACCACAGATTTTTCCAGAATTGCTGCTCTCGCGTCTTTAGTATGAGCTAAAAACATCAGTTTCCATTGTGTCAAAGCTTCCGGAGAAGTGAATTCAAACGATACATTTCCATCTTTGTCTGTAAGAAGATTTGGATAGAAAAATGCAGTTTCGTTGAGGTTTTGACGAACTGGGATTTTTTCTATATTTTCCGCTGTTTTCTTCTTTTCAGAATAACCAACTATTACAACCTCTTCAAGGTTTTTATTTGTAGAATCTTGTAAATTTATCCCTGCTGCTTTTCCTTGGAGTTTTGCAACTGGTGCTGACATTTCAACCTCGCTTGCATAAGCCATAGCTGGTTTTGGACAACCTTGATATTGAGATGTTCCGGGAACTGTTGGACAAGCATCTAATGAATTTGGAATGCCGTCGCCATCTGTATCCAGGTTTGAACCATAATATATTCTGCCATCAAACCAATTAAAATCAGGTGACTGAATGTAATAATTGCTCTGGTAAGTAAAATAATTCCGATAATATTGCTGTTGCAGATAATTTCCTATAGCATAAGAACTTTCATAAAAAGCCGAATGAAATTTCTGCCAATTCCAGGAATTCACTGCGAACTGATCAAGTGATTTATCATACATATTTGCCAAAACTTCCGCGTTGATTTTTTCCTTATCAGCACCAGAAATTTTGATTGTCCATTTTTCTTTTTGTCCAGGCTGTAATTTGTCCCGGAAAGTCACCGTTTCAATTTTCAAATCATCTTTGCTATCTGCAATTTTCAAATCAACCGATTCGGTTTTCACATCATTGAAAGCGACCAGTTGGAACTGCAAATTCACTCTCGATATACTTTCACCTGTTGGAATTACTGTTTCATATTCCAGAATTCCATTTTTGAAAGATTTGGTTTCAGTCACGGTTTCACCTTTTCCATTTTGAATGAAAATATTGACCAAAGCATCCGGAATCGCAGAATAAACAAACACTTTTGCTTTTTCTCCCCGTTTGAAATCCTGAGTTGGTTTAATCACTTCCAAGAATGAATTTTGATTTTCACCCAACGACTTTTTATCCCAAACTTTGAAAAATTGCTCTGTTTTTATCGTGTCTTTTCCTTCAATATTGTAAAGCTGAAGTTTATAAGTGCCGGCATTTAATTTTCCTAAGTTAAGCGGTTCGCTTGTCATTCCGAGGGACGAGGAATCTTTAGATTCTTCACTGCGCTTCGCTTGGTTCTGGATGACAGGATTCTTCACTTCATTAAGAATGACGGAAGAAACTTTCCAATTCTTCACATCATCATTTTTATCAAATCTGTCGTGAGGAAATTTCTGTACAAATTCATTCTTTGATAATTGTGGCAAATCCTGAATTACAGAAGCAAAATTCTTTCTGAAAATCTGTTTCGGTTCTTCCAGTTTTTCCAGTTTTAGGTTATATGATTTCTTAAGAATTTGGTCGTTGTAATTCTTGGTGTCAACATTCAACTTCACATCTTCGTCAGAAAATGTATTTCCAATTTCGTTGGCAGTGATATAATGAGAAACCGAAGCGACTTTCACATTGGTATTGGCAGATTGCGTTTCACCATTGATGTCTGTCACAGAAGCATTGATTGCATAATTATCAATTTGGATTCCTTCCAACGTTTCATCTTTTTTCAACTCAATTTTGATAGTAAATTCTCCTTTTTCGTTGGTTTTTACATCTCCAAGAATCGAATTCTCATTGTCATTTTCACGAGGATACCACCAAAAATATCTCCAACGGATATTCTGTTTTTTAATTTCATAATTCACTGTTGAATTGCTCAAAGGAACACCGGAAAACATCGTTGCTTTTCCTTTCAATTCAATAGTTTGGCCGTATTTGTACTCTTCTTTTATTGGCTCAAAAGTCACTTCAAACTTCGGACGCTTGTATTCCTCAACCTGGAAATCCGCGTAGCCGGAAATGTTATAATCCGAGTTATTATCGTTTTCCTCTACTTGAATGTTAAAGTTCCCATTCAATTTATTTTTTGGAAGTGTAAAGCTGCCGTTGACAGAACCAAATTCGTTGGTCGTCAGTTTCAAAGTTTGTAATTCTTCACCATTGGTATCGTGAATTATAATATTCAACGGAACCTTTTCTAATGTTTTCACTTTCTGGGTTTCTCCTTTGATTCCTGTAGCAATGACTTTAAAATAAACAATTTGTCCAGGTCTGTAGATTTTTCTGTCGAGGAAAATTTGTGCTGTTTCCTGATTTTCAGATTGTTTTCTATTATATCGGTTATTTCCGTAAACATCAATCATCACAACATTATTTCCTTTTTTAACAAGGTAGTATCTGTAATAGTTGTCGTCAAGCGATTTTGGAAACTGAAAATTACCCAATTTATCCGTTTTTGCAGTATAGTTTTTTGCCGAATTACCTTCGGTAAATTCTGTAATTTCAAGATTTTCATTCATAAAAGCTTTTCCATTCTCATTATTGACCAATTTCATAATATCCGGATTGGAACCGCTGTCATTCTTTTTGGAATAAATGATCTTGGTGTCAGAAACGATAAAGTAAAAATTACTTTGGACAGAATTTCCCACAACATATTCTGCCAGATAAATTCCTGGTGGAAGAGGTTTTACTTCTAAAGATGTTCTGTGTGTTTTATAATCAGGAGATTGTGGCAAACTGAATTGCTCTGTTCTTATCAAAGATTTTTTAACGCTTGAAAACGGCTTTTGATAGGAATTAGTAACATAATTGAGGAAACTCTGATAATTGTCTTGTAGTTCATAGATATTCAAAGAAAACATTGTGAGGTTTTTTCCTTCCGCAACAATATGAATTGGTTTATTGCTCTGTGTTTCGTTCTCATAAAAAAGAATCAGTTGCGGATTTTTGATGTCATTTTCCTTATTTATGACATTATTAAGGAATTTCGATTTTGGATAAAGCTTCTTTGCATCACCAATCCAAATTAGAGCTGCTTTGTAATCCTGCTTTTGCTGAAGGATTTCAATCATATCATTAATAATCTGAACTTTGTAATCGCCTTTTGCAGATTCGTCTTTAACCAGTTTTTCAAGTTGAGCGAATTGGTCTTTGCAATGATTCGCTTCACAGTTATAATTGATTTTCTGATGTTTAAAATACAACTGAGCATTTCCTGACAGCGAAGCAATTTCCGAGTCATAAATATCATTGATTTTCGTCGAATTGATCTTCAGTTCGTTCGGTGTGAAAATGTTATGATTGGTAAGAAAATCGATATAATTATAATTGTACCAGTCGGCAAGTGTCGGGAAATATTCAAAATTGTCCGTCGTATCGAATATTTCGCTGTATTTTTTCATCTGGATTTTTCTCAAAGCAGCATTGTCTTTTTCCAGATCCGAATAATTCTTTGACAAATAATTTTTAAAATCCAGCTTGCTCCAGGTTTCGATTTGCGACAAATCTACGTTGTCTATATTGGTTTTCTGATTGATTTTCCAGGAGTTGCTTTGGTAATAATCTCTGATAAATTCCAAGGTCAACAGACGAAATAATTGCCTTTCTTCACCTTTCAGTTTGGGTTCAATGCTTTTCAGTTTGGCAAAAAAAACAGATTTTTCATCATTTTTTACATCGTCATAAGTTTGTTTTGTAATACTGAATTCAGCTTTTAGAGATTTGATAATTTGTATCGCGTTATTATCCTTCAAAGCCTGATTCTGAATGTCCAGAATGATGGGAAGATTGGATTTGTAAGTTCCTTTTTTATAATTGTCTTCAATTTTTTTCCATTGCTGATCGTAGTAGTTTTGTGCAGAAAAATTCATAGTGATAAATATCAATAAGAAAATTGATAAGGACTTTAAGATTTTCATAAGTTTATTTTTTCTCTTGTGTAAGATAGTTTTTTCCGACATTTGTTAAAGTAAAATGTCGATTTTAAATTTAACAAAAAAATATGTTATTGACAGTCAGATATATGTTTCTTTGATGGGAACCTGTTTGGCTGCCTATTTTATGCTGGAGCAAAACATATTCCGTTGGCCGACTTTACTTTTAATTTTTATTACTTTTTTCAGCGGTTACCTTTACACCAAATATCAGTACGATAAGAAAATATTTTTTAAGATTCTGATTTTCAATTGTATTTGTGGGATTGTCAGTGTGATTCTGATTCTCAGGAATCATAACGAAATACGACTTTTGAAATGGGCAATTATTGTTATTCTCGGATTGCTTTACAATTCCTTTTTTTTGGAAAAATTTATACGCAAAATTCCTTTGCTAAAGGTTTTTTATGTTGGATTAACCTGGGCTTTAATCAATTCCTGGCTCATTCTTCCGGAATTTGATTGGGAGATTTTTATGATTACCTGGTTATTTATTTCAGCTTTGGTTTTGCCTTTTGATATCCGGGATATGAACAGTGATGATGTAGTGACTTTCCCGATTCTCATTGGCGTTCAGAAAACTAAATTCCTGGCATATTTATTAGTTTGTATCTCAGGCTTGTTAAGTGTTTTCTACCTGGATTTTGCTTTTGCAGTGTATTTTTTTCTGACTACAATTATCACATTTTTATTAATTTATTTTTCTGAAAATAATAATCGGGAAGTTTATTTTAGTTTTTGGGTGGAAAGCTGTAGTGGACTTCCTTTGATATGTCTTTTGGCTTACAAATTGATATTGCAGTTTTGTTAAAATCTCCGAATGTTCAATAACAAATCTATTCTCCTGATTATCGTCTTTTTAAGTTTCTTTTCCGTTGCTGAGGCGCAGGAGAAAAAAGATTCGATTTATTATAAGATTGAAGAATTTTCAGATAAAAGAAAATTTACAAGATTCATTCACCGCTTTATATTTCGTCGGGAAGCTGATTCTGCGTCAGTTGCTACAAGAACGGAAAAGCAAACTCAGGAATCTTATGATGGAAAATTTATTCGGGATATAAAAATTGAAACAATCGACCCGTTTGGATACAACACCAAAGAAAAAAAAGAGAAAGCGAAATGGTACGACTGGTTCACGAATCATCTCCATTCCAACACCAGAATCTCGACGGTTAATAATTATTTACTTTTCAGAAAAGGTGAAGCTTATAATGCACAAAAACTCTATGAATCCGAACGCTTGCTGAGAGAAATGCCTTTTGTCAACCGTGTAAAAATTGCAGTTGAAAACAGTTCTAACGACTCAATTGATGTTGTTGTGAAAGTTTTGGATTCCTGGAGTTTGAAACCAAGATTAAGCTATTCCGGGAGCAAAATAGGATTAGGCGTAACAGAAGAGAATTTCCTTGGTCTTGGCCATGAAGCGGACTTTCTTTACAGGAATGATTCCAAAGAAAAACAGGATTATTTCTATGGAAGTTATACGGCGAATAATCTTTTTGGAAGTTATATTACTGCACAAATTTTGGGAGAAAAAGATTTTTTGAAAAATGAGCGCATCAACCTGAGTGCAAGACGTGATTTTTTCTCGCCTTTGACAAAATGGGCAGGAGGTTTCACTTTCGAATATTTTATGCGAAATGTAACCTTACCAATGGATGATCTGACAGCGTTCCCGGAAGTTCAGATCAAAGTTTACAGTCAGGATTTGTGGGGTGGTTACCAGATACCCGTTTCGTCTAATCCTGCTGAAAGAATCTCCAGTAATATTGCTTTAATAGGTCGATTCCAGAATTATCAGTATAAAGACAGTCCGGGCATTGATCAGTTTCAGTATTTCCGTTCGTATAATAGTTTTTTGGCTTCGGCGGGATTTATCCAGAGAAAATTCTCGGTGGAGAAACAAGTTTTCCAGTACGATTTGCCTGAAGATATTCCTTACGGAAATGCATTTAATGTTACAGCCGGTTTACTCTCCAGAAGTAAGGAAGTTGTTCCCTATGCCGGGCTTTCTGCGGCTTATGGTGACTTCACGAAAATAGGATATTTTAATATCAAAGCACAGTTCGGACGGTTTTTTAATGAAGAAAGAATTAACCGTGATGCATTTCGCGTCGATGGAACATATTTTACCAACCTTATGGACTGGAAATTTGCCAAGGTCCGTCATTTCTTTTCGCCGACTCTGGCTTTGGGTAATCCACAAAATAATTATTCCTACAAAGACCGGATCAACCTTTCTGCTAATGATGAATTTCCTGTTTATAATTATGATTATATCGGGACAAAAAAGCTTGTTTTGAGATACCAGTTGCAGTTTTTCATCAGCAAAACCTGGAAAAATTTTCATTTCAGTCCATATTTGACAACGGCTGTTGGTTGGCTGGGAATGCCGGACGAGAAATTATTGAAAACCAGTATCAATACAAAAGTTGGAATCGGGGTTCTGATCAACAATCCTTATCTGGTTTTCAACAGGATTCAGGTTTCTTTTATGTATTATCCGAAGGTGCCATTTGACAATAGTTCTGTTTTTGATTTCAACAGCTATAGAAACAATATGATGCCGATGAATACTTTTGCGGCTGATATTCCGCATTTTGTGAACTTCGGAAATTGATTTTCTTGTTAAGAAGTTTTATCTTTACATAAATTTTTGAGGGATGGAAAATATTGAAGTACTAAGAAGCAAACTGGTAGAAAGAATCTTTTCTACTACGAATGTCAATTTCTTACAAGCTGTTGAAAATCTTTTTTTGTCTGTTCAGCCTGAAGAAGATGCAAAATATATTTTGTCCAAAAGTCAGAAAGAAATGATTCTAGTTGCGGAAGAGGATATTAAATATGGGCGAACTATTTCCGACGAGGAGTTAAGAAAATTGGATGAAGAATGGATGAAGTAAAGGTCATTTGGACAACGCTTGCAATAAAACAGAGAAACGCCATTTTCGATTACTGGAATAATAGAAATAAAAGTAATCGTTATTCTATAAAACTAAACCTTACTATTTATCAAAAAATTGATTTATTAAAGTCTAATCCTTTAAGTGGTATTGAAACCAATTTCGAACCATATCGAATTCTGCATTTTGAAAATTACGGATTGGTCTATAGATTAGAAAAAGATTTACTCTACATTATTTCTTTGTGGGATAATCGGCAAAATCCGAGTAAACTGAAAAAACTTTTGGGATTATGATTATCAATAAACTTTTACTCATCAATTTTAAGAGCCACTCGGAAAGAGCTTTCGAATTTTCTCCTCAAATCAATTGTTTTGTCGGGAATAATGGCGTAGGGAAGACTAATGTTCTGGATGCGCTTCATTATCTTTCCGTAGGGAAAAGCTTTCTTGGAAATTCTGATATTAATAATGTGAAATCTGATCAAGATTTTTTTGTTATTGAATCCGAAATTCAGAATGAAGAGAAAGAGGATATTATTAAAATTCTTCAGCCAAAAGAATCTAAAAAAATCATCAAGAAAAATGATAAAAATTACGATAGATTAGCCGACCATATTGGCTATTTACCGAGTGTGATGATTTCGCCTTACGATTCCAATCTGATTTCCGATTCCGGGGAAAGCCGAAGAAAATTTTTGGATGCGATGATTTCGCAAACCGATTCTTCTTATCTTTTTGATTTGATCCAATATCAGAAAACTATCCAGCAGAGAAACGCTTTACTGAAATATTTTGCGAAGAACAGAGTCTTCGACAAAGATTCTTTGGAGATCTATGACGAGCCGATTTCCAATTTCGGAACAAGGATTTTTGAGAAAAGAAAAGAGTTTGTTGAAAAACTGAATCCCATTGTTCAGCATTTTTACGAAATCATTTCCGGTGGAAAAGAAATCGTGAATGTTACCTATGAATCGCATCTTTTGACTGAAGAATTTCACAGCCTTTTATCTGGTTCAATTGATAAAGACAGAGCTTTGACCTACACTTCCAAAGGAACACATAAAGATGACTTGCTATTCGAGATGAATGGGAATTCTATCAAAAAAATCGGTTCGCAAGGCCAGCAGAAATCTTTCTTGATTTCACTAAAATTAGCTCAGATCAACCGAATCAAAGAATTGACAGGAAAGTCTCCAATCCTTCTTCTGGACGATATTTTTGATAAACTGGATGATACCAGAGTTTCTCAACTAATCGAATTAGTTAACAAAGAGAGTTTTGGGCAGATTTTCATTACGGATACGCACAAAGAGCGGACAGAAAATGTGGTGAGAAGGATCAACGAAGAGAGTAGAATCTTTGAAATTTGAAAACGTTGAAAGAAAGACTAACCTTCAACATAGCCCTGATGGGAACGGCATCCTTTTTTGTCTGTTTTTAACGGACAAAAAAGATACAGTGGACAGCAGGCTGGAATCTTCTGCCGAAGAACTAACGGTTTGCTCCTGAAAAATTATAAAAAACTTGCATCAAAAGAAAACGGCAACAGATCCCGAATGGATTTTGTTTTCAGTATTTCCCCATCAAGCGATGCAAAGTAGATTTCGATTTCCTCTTTTTGTTTGGACTCATATTCCAGAATTGATTGCCTGCAAGCACCACAAGGCGGAATTGGAGTAGAAGTTAACGCGTCTTTTGGTGCACCAATTACAAAAAGTTTTTTGATTTTCACGTCAGGATAATTGGCCGAAGTCCAAAAAATTGTGGTTCTTTCCGCACAAAGTCCGGATGGATACGCGGCATTTTCCTGATTGCTCCCTGTGATGATTTCGCCATTTTCCAGCAGAACCGCACAGCCGACCAGGAAATTGGAATAAGGTGCATAAGCCTGCTCGCGGATGGTTTTAGCTTTGTCAAAAAGTATTTTTTCTATATCATTGAGTTTTTCGTAACTCGGGATCACTTCAAAGTTGATTTTTATCTCTTTTTCCATTTTTTAAAATGAGGGAGGTAAAAATACATTTTTTGTGGAAATAAATTAACATTAATTGAAAAAAAACATCTAACCGATATGTTACGAATATTTTTAGCAGCTATTTTTATGTTTATCATTGGACTGACGAAAGCTCAGGACAAGATTTTTTGGAGTGAAAACCGAAAGCTGGTCTGGGAAGATTTTCAGTCAAAAAACCAGCCGAACACTTCCAAAGCTGCTGCTACAACCTTTTGTGGAATCTCTTATTTGTTGAATAGCCCAACCAAAAAATTCAGTTCCAAAGAAGTTAAGATCGAATCTTTTTTTGTGCCTTCAAAATCGTGGGCGCACAGTGACCACAAAACGGATTTGGTTTTGATGCACGAACAAAGTCACTTCGACATTGCCGAACTGTTTGCGAGAAGATTCAGGAAATTAATCAGCGACAAAATACTCGACGCAAAGACACTTCAAAAGCATTATACTAATGTT